>Ga0105240_10005600_pt1 | contig 18651 bp, 17 predicted proteins | sample KBSC54metaG_FD_80426 | JGI IMG/M metagenome (GOLD analysis project Ga0105240, IMG submission 80426) | Corn rhizosphere microbial communities from Kellogg Biological Station, Michigan, USA - KBS C5-4 metaG | ecosystem: Host-associated > Plants > Roots > Rhizosphere > Soil | place: Michigan, USA... | reverse complement strand
GGCTTCCCGACACCGTCTGGTTTCCACTGGATGGGTATGAATTTCTTCCCGATCGGCAATTGTCGTTTCTACTCTTCCCGGTGGAGCGTCCCGAGTTATTTGACTCCGTCGTGACCGACCCCGACGGGCGCGTGGAACAAATCCAGGTAAAGCAGCCGAATGCCGCATCGGAGTGGGTTTGGGGTGCCTTTAAGATGCCAGGGCACCTCTTCTTCCTCTTGCAGGATCTATGGCTGAGTCGGGCTCGCGCGGACGAATATTTCGGAACCCTGGTCAACGCTTACTTGGCGCGTGGTGGACGCGCATACGGCATCAAGCGCGGCGATGTCTACGTCGATGTGGGTACGCTGCATGGATACCGCGAAGCGGTTCGCGTCCTCTCCAATCAGACGATTGCTCATGAGATCGCGCGGTAATCAAAGCTGGCAGCAACTCTCGGGGAGTTTGCGCGAGAATCCCCGCCATCTTGGCGTGCGGATGGCTATTCTCGCGGCGCATCCCGATGACGAAACCATTGGGGCCTCTGCATTGCTTGCTCGCTCGGACGAGCTTCGGGTGATTTATCTCACGGACGGCGCTCCGCGCAGCCGAAGCTTGTGGTCTCCGGACTTTCATGGCTCTCGCCAGGAATATTCCTCGTTGCGACGGGCCGAGGCCGAAATGGCCCTATCCTTTGCCGGGTTGTCAGTCACCCAACTCGAGTGGCTGGGTGGAGTAGATCAAGAGGCAATCATCCGCGCAGACCATCTCACCTACTGCCTTGCCGGGTTGCTGAGCAGGATCGACGCCGATGTTCTGGTCACCCATCCCTATGAAGGCGGCCATCCCGACCACGATGCGGCCGCGCTAGTCGCTCACCTGGCAATTCATCAGCTTGATCGAGAGCGGGCCCCTCTACTGATAGAGATGACCTCTTATCATGCACAAAACGGCCGATGTGTTGCGGGTCAGTTTCTAAATGGAGGGAGCGCGCAGGAACTCGAATTGTTTCTCTCCGAGGCAGAACGAGCGCGCAAAGCGGCCATGTTCGCAGCCTATGCGTCGCAGCGCCGCGTCCTCGATGGTTTTGTTATTAATCAGGAACGCTTCCGTATCGCACCGGAATATGACTTCTCGTGTCCGCCCCACAAGGGCAAACTCTGGTACGAGTGCATGGCGTGGCCAACGACGGGGCAACAGTGGCGTGCCACTGCCTGGCAAAAAATCTTGGCGGTGCAGGAATTATCGTGTCCTTGACCATCCTGAACGTTGCCTATCCCTTGGCTCCCGTGTCGCAGGCAACCGCCGGCGGGGCAGAGCAAGTGCTGCTCACCCTCGATCGGGCTTTGGTTCGAGCCGGGCACCGTTCCGTCGTCATTGCGGCAAATAAGTCTCACGTCCATGGGCTGCTCCTGCCAGTTCAGACCGCGTCCGCAAATCTCGATGAGGGATCCAAGCGCGAGGCCTGGGCAAAGTTCCGCAGTGCTGTGCAGAGCGCGCTTGAAAGGTTTCGTGTTGATGTCATCCATATGCACGGGGTCGATTTTAGGGCGTACTTGCCCGGCGTAAATTTGCCTGTGATTGCCTCTTTGCATCTCCCTTTGAGTTGGTACGGGAAGGATCTTCAAGCGCTTCCAGCAAACGCCTCTCTGGTTTGTGTGTCGCACTCACAGGCCCAGAGTGCACCGCCAGGGACGCGAGTGACCCAAGTCATTCCCAACGGCGTGGACCTCCAACGGTTTCATCCGACCCCGAGAAAAAGTGACTACGTTCTGTTCATGGGACGGATTTGCCCGGAAAAAGGCTTGCACCTTGCCATGGATGCGGCAAGACATGCGGAACAAAAGCTACTCATTGCCGGTAACGTGTTCGACTATCCCGTACACCGGCAATACTTCGAACAAGAGGTCCAGCCTCGCCTGGGGGCCAAGGCTGTTTTTCTTGGGGCAATCGGTGGCCGACGCAAGGCTAGCCTGCTTGCTGGAGCCAAGTGTTTGTTGATCCCAAGTCAGGCCCGCGAAACCAGTTCGCTGGCCGCGATGGAGGCATTGGCGTCAGGGACCCCGGTGATCGCTTGGCGAAGCGGGGCATTGCCGGAAATTGTCGTTCAGCAAAAGACCGGCTTTCTGGTGTCCTCGGTTTACGAGATGTCCCACGCCATTCGCCGCGTGGGGCGCATTCGCGCTGCCGATTGCCGCCGGGAAGCCGCAGCTCGATTCGCATCCGAGTTGATGAGTGATTCTTATCTGACACTCTACAAAGAATTGGCTCGCGGCTTCCCCCCTCCAGAGTGGCAGGTTGCCTCATGAGGACGCCGTGCTCGACGATAAACGCCCGGCTTCTAGAGTCTCGAGAAGAATTCAACTCGCTGCTTCCTGAATGGAAAGAGCTTTTTCTTAGATGTCCCGACGCCACTCCCTTTCAAAGTTGTGAGTGGCTGATGGGGTGGATTAACCAATTCCGCCCTCAACACTTGGTTGGTATAGAAATCCGCGAGGCAGGCCGGCTCGTGGGTTTCGCGCCATTGCTCATCTATCGCCGGAAAGACAAGCGGGTTTTGGCGTTCGCGGGTGGAGGAGTCTCTGATTATCTGGGCGTGCTGCAGACGCGAGGGTACGAGGGCGCAGCCGTTACCGAACTCCTCAATGCGGTCCACACAATTCCGGGGTGGGATGTCCTTGATCTCACTGATCTCCCGCTGAGCAGCTTCCTGTTGCATTCCGATCCCTTGCGCCCCTATGTGAAGGCGCATGATCTCTGCTTTGTCTTGACCGTCCCTGCAAGCAGCGAGGAACTGCTGCATTTGCTTTCGAAACGGCAGTGGGCAAACTTACGCAATGCTCGTTCTAGAACTCAACGCGAAGGCAACGCCGTAATGGAGGCGGCAAAGCCCTCGAATGCCGCGGAGTTTCTCGAAGACCTGTTTCGGCTGCACACGATCCGTTGGGGAAAATTGGGACAAAGCGGTGTTCTCGGAGACCCCCAAGTGCAGCAATTTCACCGCTTGGTCGTGCCCTCTCTTCTGTCATCAGGTCTCGTGCGGCTCTACCGCATGCGGATGAATGATCACACGATTGCAGTCAACTACTCTTTCTTTCAGCGGCAATCGGTGTACTGCTATTTGCAGGGGTTCGATCCAGAGTTCTCCCATCTCAGTCCGGGTATGCAGCTGATGTTCGCGGTGATTGAGGAAGCAGTTCGCTTTGGGGCGCGAAGGTTTGATTTCCTGCGCGGAGAAGAGGGGTATAAGTTGCATTGGCGCCCGCGCACGGAACCGACATACCGGGTCGAGGTTCCGCGCAGTCTTGCTCCAAGCGGTGTCAGGGACGCGGCTTGAGCTGCTACTTGGCGCATACAGGAAAACACCGAGTCGAGGGGTATCCGGCTTGCAATCAACCGTACAGGATGCTTTCGGACGAGTTAACCGATGAAGGGGATACCTAGGCGCACCTGGAAGGGCTAGAGTTCATCGAAGACGATGATGTACAGCATATTTGCAACCTGGTGCCTTTATCATGATGAGACTCGAAACCAGCGATAAGAAAGACTGGCAAGGCTTCACTCGTATTCTTGAAGTGCTTTGCCTGCTAGACGAGATTCAGCAACGCTCACCCCAAGAGATTCGTGAGGCCATCGACGGGTTTTGTGAGTTGCCGCCCAATCCGGGCGAGACCGTCAGCATGGAGGAAGTAGTTTTTTGGGCAGGGATCGCAACCGGAATGGAATTGCAGAGTCACACAGAAGACGGAACAGTGGAGGAAGCAGTCGCTGAGAAGATGCTCGTCTTCTCCTCAATCTTCGCCCACTCCATGAAGAGTGCGATTGTCGATTTGGCCCTAGGAGACCTTGATCCAGAGAATCGATTTTGGAATCGGCAACAAACTCGCGTCGGTTAGCAACGCATTAATCTTTTGATCCCAGGCGCTACCCCGCACCCACACAAGCGTTGCTCAGCCGCCTTTTCACGACAGGATCCTTTTGTGGGATTGCAAAACTGCCGTCCCCGGAGCATGGCGATAGATTCGGGCACTATCGTTCGGTCCGGGGACGGTTCCACCGCACCTAGTGAACCCTTAGATGGCATCCACATCGGGCAGGTTGGTGAAAGAGCCTCTTCAAGCCATTTGTTCTGAAGCAGGAGCTGCAGGGACGCCTAAGTTATTTGCCTGAGAACCTGGGGCTTTTACACCCTTTTCCCGATTGGTTGCCTTTGGTACGGGCACTAAACTCGCTGTAAGGCGGACTTTTAGGAGGTCCAAATGCCGGAAAAAGAGACGATTGAACGTGCACAAGAGGACGCCAGGGAAGGCAAGGCTCCCACGACTCAGGCTGGGGAATTCGTTCGAGAAGAGATTCACCATGTCAGAGAAGGGAAACATGGAGTGAAGAACACGAAACAGGCCATTGCCATTGGACTATCAAAGGCGCGGAAGGCTGGCGTGAAACTGCCATCCCCGCCTAAGGGGACGGCATCCAGCCAAAAGGAAAATAGAAAGCACCGCTCGACACGCCAAAACCGGCCTTCGGCTAAGCGCTCACTCGCCCGCAAGCAGGTACTCAAACGGCAGAGTCGGTTGGCTGCTTCGCATCGCGCACTTTCGAAGCAGGCCAGGTCGGCTGCCCGCAGTAGAACGCGCTCCGGGCGTTCGCAGGCAGCACGCAAAGCGGCCCACCCGCAGCTCCTCCCGTTCTCGCAGGTAAATGTCGATGCCAGCCGGATGCGTGTTTCATATCGGGACCTCCGGTTGGCATTACCAGCACTGGTTGGGCGACTTTTATCCCGAGAAGCTCCCCCCTGCGAAAATGTTCTCCTGGTATACGCGTGAGTTCGAAACGGTTGAAATCAACAACAGCTTTTATCGGCTCCCTGAGAAGAAGACATTCCGCAGCTGGAAGGATGCTGCTCCTCCGGGATTCATCTTTGCGGTGAAAGCGAGCCGATTCATTACGCACATGAAACGTTTGAAAGATGCGGGGGATTCGTTAGATTTGCTCTTGACCAGGGCTGAACCGCTAGGCGCGAGTCTCGGCCCCATACTGTTTCAATTGCCGCCGCGTTGGAAGTCGAACGTGGAACGCCTGGCTGATTTCCTAAGCATCTTGCCATCGCGTCACCATTATGCGATCGAGTTCCGTGACCAAAGCTGGTACGTCCCCCAGGTTTACGATCTGCTGCACCGCTCAAATGTTGCCTTGTGTATTCATGATTGGCGTGCGATGCCTTGCCCCCGGGCCCTAACCAGCAATTTCACCTACATCCGCTTCCATGGCAGCGGCGTCAACTACGGGGGCCTCTATCCCATGGAACAGCTCCAGAACTGGGCCGACCGCTTGCGCAATTGGCAATCACAGCTTTCCTCCGCCTACGTTTATTTCAACAACGACATCGGCGGCCATGCGATCCGAAACGCCCGGACCCTACGTACCCTCATGGGGATTTCACAAAAATACCTGCAACCGACGGCGTCCTGAGAAGGGGAGGACTGAACTATGGGAAGGAGACTACTTCTTCAGGATAGGGTTGTAGCCGTCGCTCACGAGCTTTGCCCGCGTGGTCTCAGCATCCTTGATATCGGTGAAGGGACCGACTTGCACGTGGTAGAGCTTGTCGGAAGTAGGCGTTGCGATTAGAGCCGAATAACCATGTCCCTTGAGCGCCTCGACGAGCGCGTCAGCGTCTTCCTGCTTGCTCACAGCTGCGACCTGCACGAAGTATCCGGGCCCGGCAGGCGCGGGCTGACTACCTGCAGGCTGTCCAGCGTTATCGGCTGCGGCGGGAGCTTGTTGCGCAGGCTGCTGCCCGGAAACGGTGGTAGTGTTTTCCGGAGCCGCCTGGTTACTAGGTGCCGTAGCCTGCGGCTGCGCGGTCGGATTTTGCGACGCGGCTGACGGCCGCGCTCCGGTGGGCGTGGCCTGTAGTTCCGGCGCGGACCTCACCGAGTTCTTGCCCATGGTAAAACCCATGCCGAAGAACACTGCACATAGCAGCACCAGTCCAAAAAACAAGATCAGCATCTTGCCGGTGCCTAAAGTTATCTCGGTATCGGTTTCTTGTTCCAAGTGCGGCGGCGCGCTTGCGAGACTCATAAGAGTTTTAAAATCGGGGAATTTTGAATTCGGGAAATTGCACTATTTCATCCACCAGGCTTCCCCAATCACTCCCCTGCAACAATCGCCCCAATCTTCTAAACCCTATTTTGCGGCCGGAGTCTCGCCTTTCGCTAGTAACTTTTGGAGTCCGGAGAAAAAGTCCACTGGTACAGGGAAGACCACGGTCGTATTCTTCTCGACGCCGATCTCAGTCAAGGTCTGCAAGTAACGTAACTGCACGCTCACCGGCTCGGTTGCGAGAAGATGGGCAGCGTCGACCAGGCGTTGCGCCGCCGAAAATTCGCCTTCGGCGTGGATAATCTTAGACCGCTTCTCGCGTTCTGCTTCCGCCTGCTTTGCCATGGCACGCAGCATGCTTTCTGGCATATCAACCTGTTTCACTTCAACATTGACCACCTTGACGCCCCAGGGAGCCGTGTGCTGATCAAGGATCGTCTGCAGGCGAGTGTTGATCTTGTCACGATGCGCCAGCAGTTCGTCGAGGTCAAGCTCCCCAAGTACAGACCGCAGCGTGGTTTGCGCAAACTGAGAGGTCTGATAGATGTAGTTCGAGACTTCGACCACTGCGTGCGTCGGCTCGATCACACGCAGAAAGATGACGGCGTTGACTTTCAGCGTGACGTTGTCGCGCGTGATGATGTCCTGCGAGGGAACCTCAAGCGCTTCTTGCCTTAACGAAACCCGAACCATGCGATCGACAGGTGCGAAGACCAGAATCACTCCCGGCCCTTTTGCTGTCTGCCGCAAACGCCCTAGTCGGAAGATGACGCCGCGCTCATACTCGGCAAGAATCTTGATCGAGCTGAGGCCATAGATCACAACGATGAAGATTGCAACGGTTACGAATCCGAACCCAAAATCCATAACGTCATCCCCCTTTTAAGTTCGACGTGATTGTACTGCAATCACAGCACGCGCGATTTGTTTTGGCATTCTCAATGCCAGCACGGACCCAGGTCTGTGTGTGTCGTGTTCTGTTTTGCTATGGGGTTTTCCGCTTATCTTTATACCGTCGTCTTTTCCCGTGATCCGGCTGGGGTGACCCGCAACCGCAGTCCATCGACCTTTTCCACTACGACGTTTTGACCCACGCCTACCTCGCCACTGGCCGTCGCATCCCAGAGCTCTCCGTGGATAAAAACCTTTCCTGAAGGCGAGAGTACGGTCTGTGCAGTTCCGATCTCGCCGATGAGGCCCTCGATGCCGGTGACGACCTTATTGCGTCGTGCCTTTAAGGCGATGGTCATCAGGAACACGGTAATCATTCCGAGTGGAATGCTGACCGCCAGGGCGGTCCACAACTGCACCCGCATTTCAGGAATCGGCCCGTCCACCAGGAGCAACGCTCCCAATACCAGGGTGGCGATTCCTCCGATTGCCATTACACCGTGGGTCGAGAACTTCGCCTCGAGCGCAAACAGTGCGAAGGAAGCGAGGATCAGGACCACGGCAAAGAAGCGAATAGGCAACAGGTGCAGCGCAAAAATTGCCAGCAGGATAAAGACGATCCCGACCGTTCCCGGCCACACCGCGCCCGGATGGTTGAACTCGGTGTACAGCGCCAGGGCTCCAATCGCCAGGAGGATGAAGGCGATGTCGGGTTCCATCAGAAACGAAAGGATGGTCTCCTTCAAAGTGGGTTCTTGAACCACCTCTTTGTGTCCGACCAGATTCAAGGAAACCATCTTGCCATCGAATCTCTTAATTGGCTTGCTTGAGATTTGACGAAAGAGATCCTGCTCGTCTGAAGCAACGTAGTCGATCAGCTTCTGCGAAAGGGCCTCGGTCTCGGTAAACGATGTCGCTTCACGAACGGCTGTCTCCGCGACCTCGATATTTCGTCCGCGCTTGGATGAGATCGACCGTAACAACGCCGACGCATCGTTGAGTACTTTATCCCCCATGGGCCCTTTAATCTCGCCACCAAAGGCTCCAACCGGGTGTGCCGCCCCCGTGTGCGTGCCCGGAGCCATGGCGGCCACATCCGCGCTCTCGAGAATAAAGAATCCGGCCGACGCTGCCCGACTACCGCTCGGAGTCACATAAATGATGACCGGCAAGGGCGAGGCAATGATCTTCTGCATGATGTCCTGCATCGAGCCCATCATGCCGCCCGGGGTGTTGAGCTCAATCAGCACCGCCTCATATTTTTGTTCCGATGCGCGATCGATCGCTCGTTCGACACGCTCCGCCGTTTCAGCCTGAATCGTGTCATCAAGGACGACCTTGAGAACGTCGGCCGACGACAACTGCGAAAATAGAGATAGAAGGACGGGGAAAAGAAATAAGCCACGGAGACGCATGATTCATACTCCTCAACGCTGCTGCTTCTAACATTGTCGCGCAAAAACAGGGGATGGTCACAGTAAGTTGACGGGCACATGGCGTGGCCGACCAGGTCCCGATCCTCCAGGCGCGAGTGCTCCGCGAGGGCTCCTCTCTTTTGATCCTCGATCCCGGCGCCCTTTGATACCGGCCTGAACGCATTCCCCCCAGCAGCCCTCGCATCCTCGACAGGTAGTCCTTGAGTGGGTCGCCGCAACTCCATGATTTATAATGGCTTGCTGTTCCCTCAATGCAAAGGCCAAAGATGTCTGGCTGGCGGGTGATGTCTGGCGGGTGATGAGCCTAGCTGCCAGCCGGGCAGTCGCGCTTTTGCGGCGCATGGAATGGGTTTCCGCCCGAGCGCTTTCAAGCGGGTGAGTCGGGGTTTGAACCCGTTTCGCAGACCCAGGAGTTTCTAGCGTGGTCCTGCGGCCGTCAGTTCTGCCACCTTGCTTTTCACCGCAATATCAATAAAAGCAAGAGCGGCGCGGCTGAGAGCCTTGTCTTTGCGGAATACCAGGGCAAGGTCGCGGCGGATGTGAGTTTCGGCCAAGGGGACTGCGCAGAGAACTTTGGCCTGAACATCTTCGAGAACGTTCGAGCTGGCGATGAAGCCAACGCCAATGTCGGCTGCTACGAAGCGCTTGAGTAGTTCACTAGAATCAAGTTCCATGGCGTAGCGGGGCTTCAATTTGTGCAGGTGGAACAGATCCTCGATTGCATCGCGGGTGTGGCCGACCTTTGGAACAACCAGAGGGTACTGGGCAATGTCCTCGACGGTCGCAGCTTTTAGCTTTGAAAGCGGGTGGCGCGGAGGAGCGATGAGGACCAGTTCGTCCTTATGGACGGCAACTGCGGTGAGCCGGTTGTCGGTTACGGGAAGGGAAACGACGCCGAAATCGACAGTATTGTCGATCACGGATTCAAGCACTTTTGCATAGTCGGCACGCTTGATGTTGACCGACACATCCGGGTACTGCTTTTTAAAATTCGCAAACACCTCGGGCAAAATATGCAGGCAAGTGCCTTCATTCGCCCCGACCACGATTTCTCCGCGCGGCACACGCTCGGTTTCGGCGATCCCCGTCATGGCGGCTTTGCGGGCATCGAGAGTGTCCTCGGCAAAGCGCAGGAACAGTTTGCCAGAGGCCGTGAGCGAGACTTTTCCGCCGGAGCGATCAAGCAATTTCGCACCCACCTCTTCCTCGAGCGAGCGTATCTGGGACGAAATTGCTGGCTGCGTGCGGAAACGCTTCTCCGCCGCGCGCGAGAAGCTCGACAGGCGCGTCACCTCGATAAATGTTTCCAGCTGATCGAAGTCCATCGAAATAGAAGCACACAGCAGTCTGCACCCAGTATTCAGCCTAGAACGTAGGGTGGCGGTGGCACGAAAAACAGCAATTCGAGCGCTCAAGCTCTAATTCAAAGGCCAGCCTTTCCATGGGCTGAGTGCTGATTGCTGACTACGTTTCAGGATGCCATAAACAGAGGGCGACCCCAACCATAAAAACAATCAATTTCAAGCTCCCACGGCTGGAGAACTAGACTGGGCCAAGCTGCACTGTTTGCACAGATTGTAGCAGGTGTACAATTCTCCCGATTTCCAAAGCAAGATTCGACCGAATTGGCATACGGAACGCGCATGCAGTGCACGATTTCCATGTCTCACGCCCGTCTGACTTCATAAAGGAGCTTCCCAATGGCTGATCCAAAGACCGTCCTGGAGTTCGCGAAAAAGAACGGAGCCAAGTTGCTCGATCTCCGGTTCACGGACCTGCCAGGCTTGTGGCAACACGTTTCCTACCCCATCAACCAGCTGACCGAGGATTCGTTCGAAGAAGGTTTTGGCATGGATGGCTCATCGATTCGCGGCTGGGCGGCGATCAACGAGAGCGACATGCTTCTGATCCCGGACCCTGCTACCTACATGATGGATCCATTTACCGAAGTGGCGACCCTTGTGATGGTGTGCGACGTGATCGATCCGGTTACCAAGCAGCGCTATGACCGTGATCCTCGCTACATCGCAAAGAAGGCTGAGCTCTACCTCAGTTCCACCGGCGTTGCCGATACCGCCTATTTTGGCGCCGAAGCCGAGTTTTTCATCTTCGACAATATTCGCTTCGATCAGCGCGAGCAGCACGGTTTCTACTTTATCGACGCTGAAGAAGGCCGCTGGAATTCCGGCCGTGAGCAGAACAATCTGGGATACCGTCCGCGCTACAAGGAAGGTTATTTCCCGGTGCCACCGATGGATCATTACCAAGACCTTCGTACCGAGATGGTGATGACCATGATCAACTGCGGCCTGGATGTCGAGTGCCATCACCATGAGGTCGCAACCGGCGGGCAGACGGAAATCGATCTGAAGTTCGATTCGCTGGTGAAGTCGGCCGATCACATGCTGCTTTACAAGTACGTGGTCAAGAACGTTGCTAACCAGTACGGCAAGACTGTGACCTTCATGCCGAAGCCAATTTTCCAAGACAACGGTAGCGGCATGCACACGCACCAATCGCTGTGGAAGGGCGGAAAGCCGCTGTTTGCGGGCGACGGCTATGCCGGACTCTCGCAACTCGCCCTGTGGTATATCGGCGGGCTGATCAAGCATGGACCGGCCTTGGCGGCCATCATCGCTCCCACAACCAATTCCTACAAGCGCCTGGTCCCGGGATTCGAAGCGCCCGTCAACCTAGCGTACTCGCGCCGCAATCGCTCGGCGGCCTGCCGCATCCCCATGTACTCGGCATCACCAAAGGCGAAGCGCGTGGAGTTCCGTCCCCCGGATCCAAGCTGCAATCCCTATCTTGCGTTCGCTGCCATGCTCATGGCGGGACTCGATGGGATCGAGAACAAAATCGATCCCGGCCAGCCGCTCGATAAGGACATCTACGATCTGGGTCCAGAGGAGCTAGCCAAGGTTCCATCCATGCCGGGTTCGCTCGAAGACGCACTCGATGCACTCGAGCGAGATCACCAGTTCCTGCTGAAGGGAGACGTCTTTACCGAGGAACTGCTCAACACTTACGTCGATTACAAACGCTCGAAGGAGGTGGATGCGGTTCGCTTGCGCCCGCACCCATACGAGTTCGCGTTGTATTACGACATTTAAAAGGCGGTAGACTTCGAGCCTCGAGCGAATCAGCAGGCGCCAGGCTCTTGGGTGCCCGTTTTCGCCCTTTAACTCAGGCCCAGCGCAAGCCGGGCCTGAGTTGTCTAGGGCTGGCGTTTACCTGGATCCACCTTCTCGCTGGCATCGATCGCTTTCCGGAACTGCTCAACGGCAGTGACTTTGGGCGCCTTGAGGGAATCCTTTGCTATGTAACGCCAAACCGGAGAGCCTTCGAGCGAGACTTCTAGATTCTGCCTGCCGCGATATACTTCAAAGCTGTCATCGGGGCTTCCAAACTCCGTGCCAAGGTGGGGCTGCCTCTCCATCGGATCCTGCCGGCCCGCATCGGGGTCCTGCCCTGTATGACCTCCGACCCGGATCGAGCCGTCCGTGGGCTGAAAGATTACGGGCCGCTGATCGATAGGGCCCCCCTTGATCGTCGGGCTAACGGCATTCCCGGTGCCTCTTCTCACAGAAATCACGAGATCTGCCAGGCTGGATTCAGAGACCACTTCGAAGCGTCGCCACCTCAGGAAGGCTTTTTCAACGTCATCTTGAGCGCGGGCGTTGGCGAGCGGATCCTTCACGGGTTCACCCGCTTCCGGCGCGATGACGACCATCACGGTGCGAGCCCGAAGCACGTCTTCGGGAAGGCCTGAATGCTTTTCTTTCTTGTCCTTGGAAAAGACCGCACTTGCACTTGCGAACAGTAGGAGGAGAAGTACGCCTGCTTGGCCGCGCATGGGAATACCTCGCCTGCATTGTAACAACGGGGAGGACATTCCGCCGGGCGCGGGTTTTTGCCAGTATGGAGTTGATGCTTAAGGCACTGCGCTAGAAGGCTCATGTTCCCTTTTGGGCGGCCCCGAAATCCCAATTGCCGAACGTAGTTCTGATGCTTTCATCAGTTTTCCATCGCGCATGACCAATTCCACCTGCCGTAAGTCACCGATGTTTTTTGAAGGGTCGCCGTCAATCAGTGCCAATTCCGCCAGCTTGCCTTTCGCTAAGGATCCGGTCTGATCGGCGAGATGATACGTTTGCGCTGGGATGATGGTCGCCGTGGCCAGCGCGTCTTCGGGTGTCATTCCAGCTTGGACATACAACTCGAGTTCGCGAATCAGGTCGAACCCGAACCCATCCGTGCCGGCCATGACAGGAATATGCCGCCTGTAGAGCTCCGGAATCAGCGCCTGCAATTTCTGAAAGCTGGTCCGCATCCGTTCCCGCGACAAGTCAGGAGGCGGTGACATCCCGCCGGAGAGAAAGGCACGGGAAAGCTGTGGGGGCAGAGTGTCGGCGTAGGGCACTTCAGCCGGGGGCATGGTTCCCCGGTCCGGCACGTAAAGACCTTCAAAGGTTACGACCGTGGGATCGACCGCTATGTGCCGGCTCGCCAGTTCATCCAGAAAGGAGGTCATCGATGCCGAGTGCACATCAACGTCGGCGGCGTATTTGCCTGTCCCAATAAACCGGTTCATGCCATTGGATGTCATCACGACATCGTCTGGCATGGCCTGCATCATGACGAAATTGATGTGCGTGACTTCGTCGTATCCGGCTCGCACGGCATCGAGCGGGCGCATGCCATGCGGAATGTGCCCATGGACTCGCAAGCCGAGCTGGTGGGCAAGATCTGCCATCGGCTTCACCCAGGCCGGATCAATCGTGCCGTAGAGCTTTATCCCGAAATAGCCGCTATCTTTCGCGCGATGAACCGCGGCGAGTGCCTCATCCAGATTCTTGACGACTACGGCTACTTGGGCGGTGTAGGGTCCGGACCCATCAATCAGCATCGACGGCAAGATGCGGGTTCCTAACAACTGCCCGCGCTCAATGCGTTGCTTCCGCGCCAGCAACTCTTCAATCTGATTTCCGGGATCTCGGACACTGGTGATGCCGGTCGCGAGCAGCAAGGGGCCGGTGGAGTCGTCCCCATAGTGCTGATGATTATCCCAAAGGCCAGGAATAAGCGTCTTGCCCGCGCCCTCGATGACTTGGGCATTGCCGGGAATCTGTGTCGCGAACGTCGGACCGATTGCCGCGACCTTTCCGTTTTCAACGACGACCGTCATGGCTCCGCGGAATTGCCGGGCATCCGCGTCATAGAGCCTCACGTTGCGAAAGGCTAGGGCTCCTGAAATGGGACGAGCAATTGCCGCCATGAGGGCCGGCGCTCGCTTCGCCAGCGCCTCATCTTGTGCCTTGGAGAGCTCCGTTCCTATCTTTTCCCAGCCCTCGGGCAGAAAATTGATTACTCCTGCAATTCCGAAGAAGTTGGTTCCGTCCACCCATACCGGCTGGGGCGACAGGCCGAACCCAGTGATCCCGTAGCAGGTCAAGGATTTCTTCTGGGGTCCGTTTGAGACTTCGAGCGTGGTCAGGGGCTCGAGTCTCGCCCTCCCCGACGGCAGAAGATCTACTTCGTGGTTGGATGCCCTCATGAGGTGGTCGAGGATGAATGGCAACGAATCGATCGTCCCTCCAAAGGCGACGTATTCCAGACCGGCTCGCGCCTTTCCTGTGCCATGATCGACAGGACTCTGGAAGGCGTAGGCCCCGTCCTTCACTTCGTAGGTTTCCGCCGCGTCACCCTCCGGCACCTTTCCACGCACGATCAGGCTGGTCAACTGCCCATCCGGGGCAAACCGGTTTTGCTCATCAACCTCGCTGACAAATCCGCGTAAATTCATGCTGAAGCGCGACCAATGGGTTCCGTCCGCAGCAGTCCACATGGAAACCTGACCATGGCGTGCCGCCCCACCACTCGATGTGATCGTCCAGACCTGCGCTCCGGCTGGCGGTTTTGCAAGCAGCTCCACGGGAACCTGGGCGAGTAAACGGGTAGCAAGCAGCTCAACTGCGACAGCGAGAAAGATGCGGAGCATGGCATTTCCCCTTTGGACGCTTCAGATCAATTCGGCCAAGAGTTGAAGTTCAACTTGAGCCTGTAATCCTACTTGAGCCGGTAATCCTAGATGATGAGGGCGTCGGTGCCAACAACCGTCGATACCGCCATCGAAGGCGTTCGCATACAATCGAAGCCGGTTCAAACCAGGGAGATCTTTGATATTGGGGGCTCAGATATTGGGGGCTCACGCGCGTGTGGAACAAATAAACCTCGCATGCTGCCATTCTCGGATCTTGCCCTTTGTCGAGGGTTTGTACAAACCGAGGGCTGGGCCTGCGCTCGATTCGACCGCCCGCCGTTAGGCAAACATTCAAGCTGGGAGGGTTCGCGCCCTGGCCCCATCGGGTTCGCTCGAACAGGGATCGGAGCTTGCGATGATGGTTCCCGGCAGGGGCGTCCAAATCCGCCTACCCGAGGACAAAATGGAGCCTATATACTTCACCGGGGCTCCCCGAGTGGCATGATCGGGAACAATAAAAAGGCCCGACTTTGTCGGGCCCTGTATCACGGCTGCAGAATTCCTAGACCGAGGCTTTTAACCTTTGTCCCCAAGCCTCGCTAGAGAGAGTGTGCACTTTCGAAAGGTTGTCGCTGGGATGGGGATGGGCTTCGAAGTCCTGCAGGTCAGTCAGTCCATCCGAAATGGCTTCAAGGGTAGCATTAGATTTTGCCAGGACGGTCAACAAGTACTTGCGGGCAATCGGCCGGTCGGCGGGATGCACCAGCTTCCACCACCGCTTTACCGATTCCTGGACCTCACCCTGGGTTTTAGAATCTTCGACGAGGCTGTCGATGAGCCGATATACCTTGCTTTTTACTGCCTGATACGATACCGAGACTTCTTGCCCCATATTTCTCGTGTTGCTCCTTGCCTAACGTTATTGCACGGAGATGGCCAAACCCCGGCTCTGATTTGCGGGCACTTACGAGTGTAGTGCGTTTGTACTATCCAACTACTTGGAGAAACTAGGCTTGCGGGCTATGGTTTTCCGTAGAGTAGCTCCTGAGCAGCCTCTAGACGACTGGGATGTACAATGCGGCATTCAGGGGCAGGCCCGCAGTACCCAGTTCCAGCAATGAACTCAATACATGGCTCTCGCGTCTCGTGCTCCATGATCCGAGCCGCAAAAAGGGGAAATCATGAAGACAGCAGCACTTCTACTCGTTGTGGCCGGTTCGTGTCTAAGGCTCTTCGGCCAACAGGCTCCGCAAAATGGACAGGAACGCTTTTTCCTACCCAAAGATACTTTTTGGGGATATGCCCAATTCGAGATCGCTCCGCCGCACAACGAAATCGATCCCAACCTTTGCGCAGCGAACGCGGGCAATTATGGCGGGAAGAGCGCGCCCTGTAACGCGTTTGCGCGATATATGCTGTCTGGCATTTTAGAAGCTCGACCGTTTGGCCGAGGACCCCTTCGCCGATTCATGCTGTGGGGAGAGCCGCACTTCCTTTTCGGCAAGAATGTTCCCCAGAACTTGTACACTTGGTCCTTCGATGCGATCGGGGTCGAGCACTCCTGGGGCGCGGCCATCTACGTGGGTCGCGGCTTCGAGATGCGGGTCACCCAGCACTTCCTGTTCGACCGTTTTGGAGCACGGGACCGCTATCTGGGAACTGCCGACCTTGGCCCCAATGGTCCCTGGGGGCGCTACAACACGATTGGCGTTCGCAAGTACTTTGGAACGCGAAGGTGGTAGGCACAAGGACGCTGCTGTAGTCTGAAGCCTGAATTCCGACACGGGGAGCACGCAAAGCTGCTTTGCGAGCGCAATCCCGGACCGCAGGCATTTACAAATGCGCTTCAGGCCGCAAGGAGCTAGCGGCTTGCCGCTGACCCATGCCATTCTCCCCACAGACCGCTGGGCAGGCTTCTGACCGGCTCGCCAACGTTCCATTTGGCGACATGGAAGCAGCCCGCGTGACCTTCGAGCGACTCGCGAACCGCATATCGAACACGTTGGCTAGCGTTTTGATTTCCATTCTCGCGGACTGCTCCGACCCCGATGCCGCTCTGCTGCTGTTCGAAAGATTAGTCATAGAGAGTTCGCCTGACATCAATGAACTTCTCGAAGAGCACCCGTTTGTGGCCCATTATGCGACCGCCATCTTCGGAACCAGTTGGTACCTGGGAGAGACGCTGATCGCCAACTCCGACATCCTGCATACTTTTCTTCGCGACAAGGGGCTCGATCATAGCTGTTCCCGCGAAGACTTCTCCGAGGCTTTGGCGCGGTTTCACTCGCGGTCTTTTGACCGCGATCCCTCCTTGCTGCTGGCTCGGTTCAAGCGGCGTGAGTACGTTCGGATCATGCTGCGGGATGTGCTGCGGATTGCGCCTCTGGCAGAAACTACGGCCGAGATTTCTGCTTTGAGTGATGTGCTGATCGAAGAAGCGCTGCGGGAAGCCGCCAGTGCTATGCAGCACCGCTTCGGTTCTCCACAACACATCGACGCAGAAGGACGCGTGGCCGATACAAGTTTTGCCGTCCTCTCGATGGGTAAACTCGGCGGGAACGAACTGAACTACAGCTCCGACATAGATCTGTTGTTCATCTTCGGAGACGGGAAGGAACCACCGGACGCGGAAATTTCAAACCGCGAGTACTTTATTCGCCTGGCGCAGCAGGTGACAGAGATCCTTTGCCGCCCCACTCCCGAAGGCCCGGTGTTCCGGATTGATTTGCGACTGCGACCGCAGGGCAACGAGGGGGAATTAGCGGTCAATTTGTCGCATGCGCTTCGATACTATGCCAATGCGGCTCACGATTGGGAACGCCAAGCCCTCATCAAGGTTCGTTTTTCGGCCGGAGACGAGAAGCTGGCGAGACAGTTCATCCACCAAGTGCAGCCGCAAGTCTACAAAGAGGAAATAAACTTTGCGGCGATCAAAACGGCGCTGCTGTCGCGCGAAAAAATTGACCGCAAGCGACGGAGTCAGTCTGGGCCTGGTAAGGAAACGATTAATGTAAAGGTCGATCGCGGCGGAATTCGCGATATCGAGTTTCTGGTGCAGTGCCTGCAACGCGTATATGGCGGTTCCGAGCCGTGGCTGCGCTCCGGCGGAACGTTGTTTTCTCTTCACAAGCTGCATGACAAACAGCACATCAGCGGCCGAGACTTCCACGAACTGACGTGGGCTTACACCTTTTTGCGTCACCTGGAACATCGCCTGCAGCTTCGTCGGGGACAGCAGGTGCACCGCCTGCCAAGTTCGGCGCAGGAATTGGCAGTCATCCGACGCGCCATGGAAGCGCTCATGCCGGAAAATCCGCGCATCGATGACTTGGGCGCGCTGGTTGGCCGGCGCATGTCGGCAGTCGCGGAAATCTATCACCGGGTCATTTTTCAACAACAGGCCCGCCAGGAGTTCGACCCCTCTGATTCGGAATTTCGACTGCAGAGCAAGGTGGCCGCAACCGGCGACCAATCAACGCACGTCCTTTTGGAAAACCTTTCCGAAGATGCTCCGTCGCTGTCGAGCGCACTACGGAACAACGATTCCAGCTCAACCGCGCGCAAGAACCTGTTGCGCTTTCTGGGATCGGCCTTTACAAGTTCGGAACGCTACGCCGCTGTCCTTCGCCATCAGGACGCCATCGTCCGGAGCATGCCGGTTTTTGGAGTGAGCGAATATCTCACCGACACTCTGGTTCGCCATCCCGATGAAGTGGCCTCGCTTTCGGAGGTGACTCCCAGCAGGCCTGCCTGGAGCGGAGGGCGCCTGCTGAATCTCTCCGAGCAGGACGGCTTCGCGGCTCGCGATCCCGTATTCGCTTATCTCGCCGACTCCTGGGCGGCTCATGATGAGAAAGTAGCCATGCTTCGCCGTCATTTTCGGCACTGCATGTTCCTGTCGGGTGCGCGGGATGTAACCGAGGGACGTCCGATCTACTCATCTCTCGCCGATACAACCGCGGCTGCCGAGGACGCCATCTCGGCGGCGTTTTCGATCGTCGGTGCTCCCCCGGGATTGGCGGTGCTCGCGCTCGGACGATTGGGGAGCAGGGAATTCGACCTGCTTTCCGATGCCGATCTGCTGTTTGTCTGCGGCGAAAGAACAGATCGGCGGATGGTGACGCGTGGTGCTGAGGAATTAATTCAGGTATTGGCTGCCTATACCCAGGAAGGCTTTGTTTTCCCCGTGGACACACGACTGCGGCCGCGAGGCGAAGAAGGTGAACTGGTGGTGACGCCATCGCAGCTCCAGGC
>Ga0105240_10005599_pt1 | contig 18654 bp, 14 predicted proteins | sample KBSC54metaG_FD_80426 | JGI IMG/M metagenome (GOLD analysis project Ga0105240, IMG submission 80426) | Corn rhizosphere microbial communities from Kellogg Biological Station, Michigan, USA - KBS C5-4 metaG | ecosystem: Host-associated > Plants > Roots > Rhizosphere > Soil | place: Michigan, USA... | reverse complement strand
TTATGGGAAAGCTTGAGGGTAAGGTTGCAGTCATCACGGGTGGATCGAGCGGCATGGCGCTGTCAAGCGCCAAGCGGTTCGTTGAGGAAGGCGCCTACGTTTTCATCACGGGCAGGAAGCAGGAGCAGCTCGATGAGGCCGTCAAGCTGATTGGCCGGAACGTGACCGGCGTGCGCGGTGACGCGGCAAATCTCGACGACCTCGATCGCCTGTTCGACACGGTCAAGCGACAAAAGGGCAAGATCGACGTCCTGTTCGCAAGCGCCGGCAAGGGAGAGGCCGTACCGCTGGGCGAAATTACCGAGCAGCACTTCGACGCGACCTTCAGCCTGAATACGCGCGGAACGCTGTTTACGGTTCAGAAGGCATTGCCGCTGTTCAACGATGGCGGATCGATCATCATGACCGGGTCAAATGCTTCGGTGAAAGGTTTTCCCGGTTGGGGCGTATATGCGGCGAGCAAGTTGGCATTGCGCTCATTCGCGCGTACGTGGCTCAACGAACTGAAGGGCAGGAATATCCGGGTGAACCTGCTGGTCCCCGGGGCTATCGCCACACCGATGCAGGAAGAAGTTCTCACCAAGGAGGCGAAGGAGATGTTCGAATCTCTGATCCCGCGGGGAAAGATGGGGCAATCTGAGGAAGTCGCGACCGTCGCCCTGTTTCTTGCTTCAGCCGATTCGAGCTTCGTGAACGGGGCGGAGTTGTTCGTCGACGGCGGCATGACGGCCATCTAGCGTCTGCAGAGCGCTGCCAGGCGCAGACCTTCCGGCGGCTCGCAAAGTGATTTACCGCGGGACGTTTGTGGAAGGTAGCCACAGAACGGAAGTTGACGTCCCGAGCCGTCGAAAAACAAAAAGGAGAAAACATATGACTAAGAAACATGGACAAAACTTGGCGGGAAAAATTGCGGTCATCACAGGCGGAAGCAGCGGGATTGGGTTGGCCACCGCCAAGCGCTTCGTGGAAGAAGGTGCGCACGTCGTGATCACTGGGCGACGAGAGAAAGAGCTTAAGGAGGCCGAAGCCTTCATCAAGACGAACGTTACGACGGTCGTGGGCGACGTGTCGCGCTTGGAAGATCTGGACCGGCTCTATGCCGTCGTGAAAGAGAAACATGGCCAGATCGACGTATTGTTCGCGAACGCGGGCGCGGGTACGATCGCACCGCTCGCAGTAGCTACTGAGGCTCATTTTGACCAAACCTTCGACGTGAACGTGAAGGGGCTGTTCTTTACGGTGCAGAAGGCCCTTCCCCTCTTCAAAGACGGCGGTTCGATTGTCCTGAACTCTTCGGTCTCGAACGTATTGGGGCTGCCAGGGTTTAGCGCCTACGCCGCGAGTAAGGCGGCGGTGCGCAACTTCGCGCGCGCCTGGACTCTGGAGCTCAAAGACCGCAAGATCCGCGTGAATTCGATGAGCCCCGGGCCAATCGAGACCCCCGCCTTAGAGACAACGACGGGCCTTACCGCTGAACAGGCCGAGCAGGCGGCCGCCCAGTTTTCCTCGCAGATCCCAATGGGTCGCAGGGGCAAGCCCGAGGAAATCGCGGCCGCCGTCACATTCCTCGCCTCCGATGAAAGTTCGTTCATCACCGGCGTGGATCTCGCTGTCGATGGAGGCATGGCGCAGGTCTAACTCCGGCGCGGTCGCTTCTCGAACGTCAGTACTAAAACGAGATCGGAGAAACATTATGAGCTATGCGATTGTAGGATTCGGGAAGATCGGTCAAGCCCTCGCTCACGCCTTCGCCCGTAAAAACATTGATGTGATCGTCGCGAGCCGCCGACCGCCCGAGGCGTTGGCGCCGGAGGCTCAGGCGATTGGACCCACGGTCGCCGCCAAGTCGCTGCGGGATGCGCTTGAGGCCGACACAATCATCTTGGCGGTTCCGTTCGGGGAGCATCGCGAGGTTGCGAAAGCCCTGCCGAGCTGGAAAGGCAAGACGGTGATCGACGCGATGAACGCGTCTGGAGTTCTCCCTGAGGAACTGGATGGCCTCCTGTCCTCCGCCTTCGTCGCGAAGTCGTTCACCGGCGCTAAGCTCGTAAAGGGTTTCAATCACCTGGTTGCCGCCACACTGGCTACCGATTCAATCCTCGAGGGCGGCCATCGGGTCGTCTTTCTATCGAGCGATGACGAGGACGCGATCGCTCCCGTAGCGGATTTGGCCAAACAACTCGGGTTTGCACCCGTCAAGCTGGGAAAGCTCAACGAGGGTGGCGCGCTGGTGCACGCGCGCGGCCGCACCTGGGGTCAGCTGATCTTCCAGGATTTGTTCAAGAAGGAGCAGTAATCGATCTGCGACCGTGTGATGTGGCCCGAGAAGGATGCCCCCCGCGAGCGCAGCGAGGGAGCCGATTTTCCCCATCCCCCCACCCCTACCCCCGCTCTTGACCTGCCTTACGATAAAAGAGTGAAGGCTTTCTTACTCGCGCTGTTCGCGGTGGCACTTCCCCTGGCAGCGCAGGATTCCCCTGTCAAACAAGGCTATGACCATTTCTACAACCTCGAATACGAGCAGGCGATCGCCGATTTCGAGAAAGCCGTCGCGCAGAACCCCGACGATCCGGAACTGCACAACCACCTGGCCCAGGCCCTCGTCTTCAAAGAGATGTATCGCAACGGCGCGCTGGAGAGCGAGCTGGTGTCGGGCAGCAATTCGTTCCTGCGCCGTCCCAAACTCAATCCGTCGCCGGAGACGGAGAAGCGTTTCCTCGACGAAGTGGCGCGCGCCATGTCGCTGGCCGACGCGCGCCTGAAGAAGAATGCCAACGATACCGCCGCCATGTACGCGCTCGGCATCGCGTACGGACTGCGCTCCAACTATTATTGGGTGGTCAAGAAGTCCTGGCGCGATTCCCTCCGCGACGCCACGGCCGCGCGCCGCCTCCACAATCGCATCAGCCAGTTGGAACCGAAGAATGTCGACGCCCGCCTGGTGGAAGGGTTGCACGACTATATCCTCGGCAGCCTCCCCTGGACCTACCGCATGTTCGGATTCCTGGTCGGGATCCACGGCGACAAGGAAGAAGGCATCCGCATCGTGCAGGACGTGGCCAAGAACGGCGATCAGAATAAGGTCGACGCCGAAATCTTCCTCTGCGCGCTGTACCGCCGCGAGAATCAGGCCGCGCGCGCGGTCCCGCTGGTGCAGGATCTGATCCGCCGCTTTCCCCGCAATTACCTGCTTCGCCTCGAACTCTCGCAGATGTACAGCATGGCGAACGACAAGGCGCATGCGCTGCAGGCCGTGGAAGAAGTGGCCGCGCTCAAGAAGAACCACGCGCCCGGATACGACCGCATCCCCTGGGAGAAAATCTACTTTCAGGAAGGGACGATTCAGTTCTGGTATCGCGACCTGGACGACGCGCTCGAAAACCTGAAGAAGGTCGCCGGCGCCTCTGCGTCGGACGACGTGGATCTAAACAGCGGAGCCTTTGCCTGGCTGCGGATGGGACAGATCTACGACATGACTCATCGACGCAGCCAGGCACTGGACGCTTACCGCAAAGCCATCGCCTACGCCCCCGACGCGGAGGCGTCACAGGAGTGCAAGAAGTACCTGAGTACACCGTATCGGCGCTGATCGTCTAATTCTGCGGTGGCGCCGCGGTCACTCCGTCGTCGATCGTCAGTTTGACCGGCTGTTCGATGTATTTTGCATCCTTCCCCGATGTCAATACCATCAGCGTGAGGCGTCCAGCCGCTTTGACCGGAATTTTGAACTTGATGGAGGTCGCCGTCTGCTCCGTCAGTTCGACCGGCAGGTCGTTCTTGCCGTCGGTCAGAAAAACCTTTGCCACCAGCTCTTTCTGCAGGTTTTCGCCGGAGATGGCGATTATGTCGCCCTTTTTCCCGCTCTGAGGGTCTACAGACGTCATCCGGGGCATGGCCTGTTGCGCGTAGCCCACGAAACTCGCGGCCACGAGAAGGGAAACAACAAAAGACAGTTTCATCTGAAATATCTTCCTTCGCCTTCAATGCTATGTCCATTGCAGTCTAAATACAAGGGCGGTGTTGAGAATTACGACTTCGGAGGTGCCTGCGCGCGCAAGAATCGGGTAGAATGAAGGCGGAGCGTTGTCTGCGAAGCAGGTGCTGGTCCACCTATTTTGATCCAACACTATCAAAATAGGGAGTCCTTCTCGAACGCGCTGGTGAGCAAGCTCTTAGCCGGATGCATGCCGGTTCGGCGAGGGAGAAGCCTAAAGGCGCGCGGGGGACGCCCACCTTGTTTACAAGCGAGGGTCAATGACCGGGGGTCGGTACGGCCGAGTGGTGCGCTCCACACTTCACTTCTCAATCGCGATTCTACTATCTGCAATCATACCGCTTCGATAACTTTAGTCAGCAATCGGCAGTAAGTCCCAGCTAACGATAGTTAGCAGATTCGTTAAACTATCAAATTTCTGTACTAACTTTGGGTTGTTAACTCTTGCGGATGCAGCGCGGATGGGCTGTAATACCGAAGGAGGCAATAGATGTCCCAGTACCTACATTACTTCTGGCGCGAAGAGGACGGACAGGATCTCATCGAATACTCACTCCTGATCACTTTCATCGCGATAGCCTGCGCAGCGCTCATCGGCAGCGGCCGGTCTGCAGTGAACAGTATCTGGACGTCGACCAACTCCCACCTCGGCGTCGCCAATACGCAAGCCGGCGGTTAGTTTTAGACAACGCACGGCCATCTTCATTGTGGGAAAATAGGTTTTCACCTATTGAAATCAATGAGGAAACTCGCGTTCATTCTTCTCTTCCCCGTGCTCGGCATGGCGGTGGACTCCCAGGCCTCGCTGAACAGTGTTGCCGGCATGACAGGCAAAGTCCCCGGCGAATTTGCGGCCGACGCACTGATCCGGCTGGCCGGCGTCGATTCTGCCGAAAAAGCGCTCAGAGTCGACCTGCTCAACCAGGCATTCGAAAAGGCCGCCGGCGCTCAGGAGTCGATCAAGCGCCAAGCCGCCATTGTAAAGATCGCCGGCGCAGCCAGTTTCCTGAACCGCGCCTTCGCCCAGGACCTGGATGCCACGTCCTTGCGGCTGCGCGCCGTGGATGCCATGGCGAAGCTCGATCCCGAACGCGCGGCAGCGCTTTTCCAGCGGATTCCCACGCTGCATGTTCCCAAGCTGACCTGCTCGGATTTCATGGCCTACAGCGTGGCGCCGTATTACGAAGCGCTGGCGCGCATCGGGCCGCAGGCGCAGGCGGTGAAGCAACTCGATTCCATGGCGAATCCCGTGGAGATCGGGCCGGCCACGAAGGTCGTGCTGGCGGCGTCCAGCAATGGCGATTTCCAGGCGCGCCTGACGGCATTCACGGCGGCGCTGCGCAAGATCTCGGGCGACGATCGCAGCTTCACCTTCGCTGGCGATGTCGGGCCGCAAATTCTACCCGTTGTGGAGGAGGCCAAGAAGCGGAAACTGTCCCCGCTGCAGCTACTGGAGGCCTACCGGCTGTACTTGGTGACCAACGAACAAACCTCGCGATGCTCCGATGATGACCTGATGGGGCCGGCGACGGAATCGACCTACGTTCTGGCCACGGGAGCGCCGCTGATCGGTGGCGAGGGCGCCGGCTTCTTTAACGACAAGCTGCGCATGCCTCCCCTGCTGCCCATCCAGGAGTCGGAAGTCACGCCCACCCGGCTGGAGGGTGTGGCGGAAGGTCTGCGCGGCTGCGAAGATACCGGCTGTCAGGCCATCGGCGAGGAGTACAACGAGCTGATCTTCAATCCCGAGACACGCGCGCCGTATCCACCGGCCGAAAAGAGCAGTCCGCAGTGGCAGTCGAGAGTCCAGAAACTGCTGACCGCGATGTCCGAATGGAAGCCCGGGACGGCCGTGACTCCGGCGCAGTATTACCGTTACAAGAGCGCCACCTACTGGAATATCTTGAGCCTGGTTCCAGCCGGACCGCTGCAGGAAGAAGTCGTGAAGGCCATGGTCGACTTCACCGAGAACAGCGATCTCCAGAAGGACCACCGCCTCGAGTGGTTGCTGCCGGCCAACATACTCATCGGTCGGATGGCGATGGATCCCCTCGGTCCGGGCAAGTTTGCGGCCCGTCTGCGCGAGTCCAAAGATCCGGTGATCGCGATGTATTCGGCGCTCGAAGTGGTCGCCCCTCGCTCGCCCGACAAGATCATGTCGCTGCTGTAGCGTAGGCCTAAAGCACGTCGGCGAAACCGCGCTTCATATACCGAAAGAACAGGCCGCCCAGAACGAAAGCAGTCACGCCGTACGCCGCCAGCATTGCCAGATCTTGCCAACGGGGCCAGCCGGACGTGAGCAGCAGGCCGCGATAGGCGCGCACGGCATAGAACATCGGATTGGCCCGCAGCACCGGCCGCACCACTGGCGGGAATTTCGTATCGTCGAACATGATCGGCGTGGCCCAGAACCAGACCACCAGCACGACGCTGAGCACCTGGGCGGTATCGCGAAGAAAGACGTGCAGGCTGGCGACAATCCAGCCGATTCCCACCGCGAGCAAGCCGATCAGAAACGTATAGAGCGGCAGAACGATCAGAAAGATACTGATCTGATTCCGAGCCACGGCGAACGCGGCGATCATCAAGGACAGCGCCAGCGCGTGGCTGACCAGCGAGGAAAGGAACACCGACACCGGCACGATTTCCGCCGGAAACACCGTCTTGGTGATCAGGTTGGACTGATCCAGCAGGCTGGACGCCGACCGCTGGACAGTCTCGCTGAACAGCAGCCACGGCAGCATGCCGGCAAAAATGAAGAGCGCGTAGGGTACGCCTTCGGGTCCCTTTTCGCCAAGACAGACGCCGAAAACGAACCACCAGCTGCCGAGCAGGACGAGAGGATGAATAAGACCCCAGATCCAGCCAATCGCCGAACCGACGAAGCGCTGCTGGAAGTCGCGGCGGACCAACTGGAACAGAAGGCTGCGCCGCTCCACCAAATTCCGCAAAAATAGCGTTCCGGGGAGTCGCCTGGGCACAATAAAACGGCATAGTACCATTTTTTTCAATAACTTGCAATCGACTCTAATTGCTTGACAATGCCCTCGCTAGGCTGCTAAAGTTTCAGTTTCGTTTCAACTGTTTGTAATAGCCCCATCCGGGTTTCGAAAGGCAGGGGAAGTGCATTTCGATTTTTTTCTATCCGGCCGGAGAAGACTATGAAGCAAGAATATTTCGTGTTAGTGCTGGCGCATTCTCTGCGCGGCAGGCTTCGTCGGATTCATATCCCGCATACGGCTGTTTACGCGGTCCTGGCGCTCGCTCTCCTCGGTTGTTTCTCCGCCCTCGGTTTCGTGGCCAGTTATGCCCGCATGGCCCTCAAGGTAGCCAATTACAACGCGTTGAGGCGCGAAGCCGATAGCCTCCGCAACCGCTATCAGAGTCTCCAGAAAGTCGTCAGCCAGACCAATCAGCAACTCGCCACCCTCGAAATCTACGCCAAGGAAGTCACCGTCGCTTACGGAATTAAGCAGAAACTCGAAGGCCCGTCGGATTTAGCGGCGGAAGGCAAGCTGGTCCCGACCTTCGCCGAGAGCCTGGAAGATTATTCCTATCTCCGCACCACCAAGGTCCTCGCCCTCCAGGGCCACCGCGCGCGCACCCTGTTCACACCCGCGGTCGCTTCGACGTTGAACCTCTGGCCGGTGGAAGGCCGACTCATGGGCGCTTTCGGCCGCCGGACGGACCCGTTCTCGGGTGAAGGCGCCATGCACATGGGCGTCGATATCAGCGCCCCGACTGGCACCCCGGTCCGCGCCACCGCCGATGGCACCATCGTCTTCGCGCAGGTGGAGAGCGGCTACGGCAAGCTCATCCGCGTCGATCATGGCAATGGTGTCCAGACCTACTACGCGCACCTCTCCAGGTTCTACGTCAACGTAGGCCAGGACGTGCACCGCGGGGAGATCATCGGCGCAGTCGGCACCACCGGCCGCGTCACCGCACCGCACTTGCATTACGAAGTCCGCATGGGCGGCGCTCCGATGAATCCGGGCCGGTTCCTGGCGAACGCGTCGGTTTACCAGCCGCTGCCAGTGCACCACGACCCGTTCATTAATCCCTAATCTTCTCTCAAGCTACACGGTGCGTGTGCCACAATTGCCATATATGCGCGCACTCCTAGCGGCGTTTGCCCTCGCGGCATGCGCTTGCGGCCCGTCCATCGAAGCCGGCACCACGCCCGAATACACCTACCGGGTGGTCCACACGTATCCGCACGACCGCGGCGCCTTCACGGAAGGACTCTTCTATCTGGACGGCTTCCTGTACGAAGGCACGGGCGAGCCCGGCTTTTCCGACATCCGCAAAGTGAAACTGGAGACCGGCGAAGTCCTGCAGCGCCATAACATTCCCGACGAGTATTTCGGCGAGGGCATCATCGCTTGGAAGGACCGGCTGCTGGAATTGACCTGGACCACCGAGGTCGGCTTCGTCTACGACCTGAACACCTTCACGCCGCAGAAGCAGTTCCACTATCCCGGACAGGGCTGGTCGTTCACCTCCGACGGCAAGCGAATCTTCATGGACGACGGCACGCCCCAGATTCGCATCTGGGACCCGGAGACGCTGCAGGAAACCGGGCGCATCAACGTGACCGAGAACGGCAAGTCCATCGACCAGTCGCCGAATTGGTGCAGCGATTCAAACTCGCGCTGCCTCAACGAAATGGAGTGGGTGAAGGGCGAGATTTACGCCAACATCTGGATGACCGAGAAGATCGTCCGCATCGATCCGGCTACCGGGAAGGTGGTGGGCTGGATCGACTGCACGGGCCTGCTCACACCCCAGGATCGCATCGAGGACGGCCCGCGGCCCACCGACGTCCTCAACGGCATCGCATACGACGCCAAAGGCGACCGCCTGTTCGTCACTGGAAAGCGCTGGCCCAAACTCTTCGAAATCAAGCTGGTGAAAAAGACTGGTGCTGAATAGGCAACACGCGTGGCGCGTGGCCGCGTTGTGGGCGCTGGCGCTGATCGCTTATTCGAACTCCTTTCAGGGCGGCATGGTTTTTGACAATGCCACGGCCATTCTGAAGGACCCGCGCGTCCACGCGGTAAACGGTCAAAACCTGCAGCTCATCGTCAACGAGGAATACTGGTACAACAGTTCGACCACGGGACTCTACCGTCCGCTCACCACGCTTAGTTACCTGGTCAATTACGCGGTGCTGGGGAACGGTCCGAATCCGGCAGGGTATCACTGGTTCAACTTCCTGGTGCATGCGGCCAACATGCTGCTGGTTTACCTGCTCGGGCTGGCGCTCCTGGACGACGACTACTGGGCGCTGGCGCTGGCCGGACTCTGGGGCCTGCATCCGCTGCTCACCGAGGCGGTCACCAACATCGTCGGGCGCGCCGACCTGATGGCGGCCTTCGGAGTGCTGGCCGGTCTGCTCTGTCACATACACGCCGCCGCGGCCGCGGGCCGGCGCCGCTGGGTCTGGCTGGCGGGACTCGCGGTTTCGGCGTGCATCGGCCTCTTCTCCAAGGAAGCGGCGGCGGTGCTGCCGGCGGTCATGTTGCTGTACGATCTGACGTGGCCGAAGCGTGCGGCTTGGCGACGGCGCTTCGCGGGGTATGCGGCGATGGCCCTACCCTTCGCCGTGTTCTTCCTGCTCCGCGCCGAGTTGCACGCGCACCTGCCCGTCGGCCTAATCCCATATGCCGACAATCCGCTGTTCGGGTACGACTTCTGGACGGCGCGGCTGACAGCGGTGAAGATCATCGGCAAGTACATCGCGCTGTTCTTCTGGCCGGCGCACCAGTCGGCCGACTATTCGTACAACTCCATTCCACCGGGCGGAAGTTGGGTCGCGGTGGTGGTGTGCATCGCGGGAATCGCGGGGCTGGTGCTGTCGTACCGCAGGTCCAAGCCGCTGTTCTTCTTCCTGGCCTTCTTCTTCGGCACGCTGGCGCCGACCTCCAATCTGCTCCTGCTGATCGGCAGCGTGATGGCCGAACGCTTCGTCTACCTACCGGCGATGGGGCTGGCCGGATGCGTGGTGGTGCTGGCGGCGAGCTTACCGGAGAATCGCGTGGCGCTGGCGGCGATTGGCGCAATCTGCGTAGCTTTGGCGGCCGCCACGTACCTGCGCAATCCCGCATGGCACGACGATGTCGGACTGTGGACCAGCGTGGCGCAGGCGTATCCCGAGAACTTCAAGGCGCACACGACGCTGGCCGAACAGTTCGCCGATCGTGGGCAGATCGACCGCGCAGTGGCGGAGTCGGACCGGAGCCTGGAGATCCTCGCGGGCCTGCCTGACGAGCACAACACGCCCCGTCCGTTCGCCACGGCGGCGATGTGCTACCGCCTCAAGGGCGATTACCAGAAGGCCGTGGCCGCGCTGGAGCATGGGCTGAAAGTCGAAGCGCTGGAAATCGTGCAGATTCGCCAGATCAACGCGGAGCACGGCAAGCGCGTGAAGCCGACCGGTTGGCCGCCGCTCTACGTCGAGTTGGCTCGAACGTTTCAGGACGGCGGCCAGTGGGATCGCGGCGCCATTGTGTTGATCGAAGCGATCGAGGACGGCAACACCTCGCCGCTACTCAGTTCCGAACTCGTGGCGCTGTACCGCAAGTCCGCCCCCAACAGTTGCGCCGTCCGCGTGACCGGAGCCACGGCCTCCATCGACGCGAACTGCCCCCTCGTCCACTCTCACCTCTGCGCTGCCGCCCAGCTACTTCCCTCGCCGCGCTCGACTACTGTCGCGCAAAGCTTCGGGTGTCAATGATTCGGCCCCAGATCAACCCTCGCCCACTCCACACCTCTGCGCTGCCGCCCAGCTACTCCCTTCGCCGCGCTCGACGAGCGCTTGCTCATTACTTCCCCGCTCCGGTTCAGCTACATGCACGAACGAGCAATTTACATGGTGAACTCCTTTCAGTTCACAAGATCAAGCCAGGCTTAACCTGGTATTCCAGATATCTTCTATTTCGCAGGCGGGAAATACCACAACAGGATCGACTTGCCGACGCGCTCCTGGGGCTTGATTGCATCGGGCCACAGGACGAGGCGGGACTCCTTCCAGAGGCCGACGCCGATGGCGTTCCAGCCGACTGACGGGGTCATTTGATTCAGCTTGTAGATCTTGGGAAAGCCGTGCTCCTTCTCCCAATCGCCTACGATATACCGGTCGAAGGACACGCTGGTGGCGCCGACCTCGTGGAGGCGGGTGGCTAGGCGCTTGAGATCCTGTCCCCAGTCGAGGTCCGAGTCCGCGAGGATTTTCTCCGGCTCGCTGCCTGCCAGGGCGTTGAAATACGGCAGATAGTCGGGATGGCTGAGAATCGACGAGCCGGCGTACCACAGCAATAGGACGCCCAGGCTGATCCGCACCCAGCGCTTCACTTCGCCCAATTCCATCATCCGCACCAGCGCCATGGCGGCGAGCATCGTAAAGCCCAGGTAGATCGGCAGGATGTGTCGCACCCCGATATTGATGCTGCTAAACAGGCTGGGAATCAGGATGGCGGAGGAGAAAGCCAGGGGCACCCAGGCGCGGGCGTACATCGGTTTTTTGCGGAACACCAGCGCCACGCCGACGCCCAGCAGCGCCAGAAATGCCAGCGGGGTCTTCACTGCCAGTGCGACGGGGAAGAACCAGAAGAAGCCGTTGTGTCCGCGGACTCCCAGCAGGTACGAATCGTGGCCCGCGGCATTGTGTTCCATCACCTGCCGGATGCCGGCGAATAATTCCGGCGCGGGCAGACGCAGGTGCGCGATGCCGGAATCGCCGAAGGAGAAGCGGAAGCCCGCCCAGATGACCGTGATCGCCACCAGGATGGCCAGCCCGAACGACGGGATGAGCCGGCGCACCGCCGCGCCCAATTCGCCCCAGCCGCGCCGCTCGGTGAAGAGATACCAAGCCAGACAGGCGCCGACGGCCGCGGGGAAGAACAGCAGGGCCGAATACTTGGACAGCACCATCACACCGGTGGCCGCGCCGAATCCGGCGGCCGCGGCCCATGACGGCCGTTCCAGCCAGTAGTAGCCTGCGACGAAGGCCGCGGCCATCCCGGCGGTACACGCCATGTCGGTGGTCGCGAGGCCGCCATGGCCCAGAATCGGCGGCAGGAAGCTGAAGAGGAAAACCGCCGCCACGGCGACCCGCCGGTCGTAGAACCGTACGCCCCACCAGTAGAGCATCGCGCAGGCCAGCCAGAAGAACGGCAGGTTTCCGAGCCGCGCCAGCAGGAGCGTGCGGTCGTAATGATGGCCCGAATAGAGGATGGCGATGCCTTCGTAGGACATGGCGAGGAACTTCTCGCGCGGCGTGTTCTGAGAACGGATGCCGCTCAAATAAGGACCGATCGCCGCCGCCACGCGCGCCAGCGGCGGATGCTGCGGCTCCCACCGATAGACGCCTTTGTCCAGCCACTCCATGCCGCAGGCGACATGCGCCGGCTCGTCGGAGGTGTGGTTGTAGACCGTGTAGGTCGCGGCCATGCGAAGGGATGCGAGGAGAATGAGGGCAATCGTAAGGACGAGGCTGTATTTTTCTACAAAAGCGAGGATTACGCGCTCAGGACCGGGCGAAAGAACTGTGGCAGTCGTGATGTTCTTCCGGTCTGCTTTGGAGGCTCGGCCCATAAGTACACTTTATCGCGTAGCCGCATAGTAAAAACAAAAGCCGGACGTCCGCGAGGAGCGCCCGGCCTTCGGTAATGGTGGACTGTTAGAGCAACCGCCGGTTAGAACCGGTAGTAGGCTCCGATCTGGATCACCCGGGGGTTGTAGTTCATGCTGGTGATCTTTCCAAACGTAGTGCTGTTGATGGTGAACGGTCCCGTTGCCCCGTAGTCTCCGGAAGTGGGAGGCACGTAGAACGTGGGGTGGTTCATGTAGTTGAAGAAGTCGAAATGCATGTCCAGATGATGCCGTTCAGTGATATTGAAAGACTTCATCATGGAAGCATCCCAGTTCCACTGCCACGGACCGGAGAACATGCGCCGTTGGGAACTCCCCACCTGGCCTGCGACCGGGTTGAAGAAGATCTGCCCTGCGAAGGGGCTGGAACCGGCCGGAGCCGCGCCGCGCCCGTCACCGCTGATATTGATGAGTGACGGAGAGATGAAGTACGGACCATTGCCGGTCATGAACAGACTGTCGGTGAGAGACTTCAGAGCATTCCCACCCGACCCGACGATGGAGGCTGTGTTGGTGCTGGTGGAACGGGCAGCCCGGTTCAGGGTACCGTATCCGGAAAGAATGGAGTAAGGCGAACCGGACTCGTAACTCCAGATACCGCTGACACTCCATCCGCCGATCACCGTGTTGGTGAATTTGTTGCCGCTCCATCTCTTACCCTTCCCATAGGGAAGTTCATAGTAGTAGTTGGCTTTGAACACGTGGTTCTGGTCGAACGGAGAACGGGCGTATTCCAAGCCGGGATTGTTATTGTCCAGCAGAGGTTCCAGACCGCTCTGCGCGTCGCCCGTGGTGTTGGAAAGGCTCTTGCTGAACGTATAGCTGAATTGCATCTGAAGACCGGAATGCATTCTCCGGGTGATTTCCGTCTGCAACGCGTGATACGTCGAATACCCGCCGTTGGTCATCACGTTGGCGCCCTGCACCTTGGGGTTGGTGTAGAAGGCGACGGAATTGTTCCAGCCATTCACCATGTATTGGTTGGCCAGTTCGCCCACCTGACCCTGCTGCAAGTAGGTCTGGATAGTCGAATTGGTGAAGTTGCCGCCGTTGAAGAGGAGCGGGAAAACAGTCAATTGCTGGCTGCCCGCGATGTTGGCGTTATAGGAGCCGTTGTAGCTGCCATTGGCTTTCTGCGATAGGGCGGCGTTGCTTTGGGCTTTCTGGAAATCGGCCAGGAAACCGTTGGCGTTGTATAGGATCTGGTTGTAATCCACGCCGCGAATCATAGCGCTTCCATGGTTTCCAACGTAGCGTGCGGAGATCAGGGTTCCCCTGATCTCGTGTTGGACGCCCAAAGTCCACTGATGCACATACGGCGTCGCCAGATTGGGATCGGGCATTCCAGTGGCGCTAGTGCTGGTAATCGCGTAGTTATCGGCCAACGTGCGCGGCACCTTGTAGGTGGGGGACACCACGGTGGGAGGCGCGGTCAGATTGGAGACCAGGTTCGACATCGTGTTTCCGAAACTCAGGCCACTGCTGGTGCCCACACTGTTGCGGATGGCCGCGACAACGTTATCGTTCACGAAGTTCAACATGTAACCACCGCGGATCGAAGTCTTGCCGTCCTTGAACGGATCCCAGGCAAAGCCCACATTGGGCGCGAAGTTGTTCTTGTCGGCTTTGTAAAACGGCCGGCCGGAAGGTCCGCCGATGAAGTTCAATACGGCGTTGGGGTCGAGGACCGTGGTTCTTACGTCGTTGTTTTCGAGGACCGGAGCAAGATACAGGCCGTCCTTCTCATCCAGCGGACTCCAATATTCGTACCGCATGCCGAGGTTTAGAGTCAGGTTGGGACGTAGCTTCCATTTGTCCTGGAAGTAGGCGGAATACGTATCCCAGCTGAAGTTGCGCAGGTTCGTCGCTCCCGGAACAAAACCGGAGTTGGCGCTGGTCACGTTGAAGGTCTGGCTGGCGCTGCTGATGATTCCGGCCAGGTTGGAATACAGGCTGTTGGCGGTACTAGCGGCGCTGGAGTTGCCGCCCGGCAGGTCGGCGACGGTAATGCCTGTGGTGTTCGCGGTGCTGATTCCCAGGTTGTAAGTGGGAACGATTCCGGCGTCGTTGAAGGGCGCAGTGCGCAAGAACTGCGTCTGGATACCGAAGGTGAACTCGTGATGGCCTTTGAGCCATGTGCCATTGTCCTGAACGTTATAAGTGTTGACCTTACGGCCCTGGTTCAGGAAGGTGTTCACGGGGTTGCTGAACATGAGACCACCGACGATTTGCTTCGGATAGGCATCAGCATCCAGGAAGGAAGTGTCGCTGCGCATGAAGCCGCCACGCATTTCGTTGGTCAGCGTGGGCGATGCGGTCCAGCGCCAGCTCAATGCAAGAAGATTATCCTGAATGGTGTTGCTGACAGGAGGAATGGTGGTAAAGAACGCGCCCTGATCGGGCCGGTCGGTGGGGTTCTTGATGTAGTTGTAAGTGGCGCTGAAGCCGTGCTTTGAATTGAGATAATAATCGCCTTTGAACACGAACTGGTCACGGAACTCATTGCCGCGAGCATTGAAGCGGTAGCTGGCGGTGTTGAGGCCGTCGCCGGTTTCCGTACCGTTTGCGGCAGGCAATTGCGCAATCGCCGCTTTGACGGTGGGATCGGTCACAAAATTACGCAGGCTGGCTAGCGGTATCGTCCGAATGGCACCGGAGGTGTCTTTGTAGGTGTAGATGCCGTTACGCGCCGGGTCCGTCAGGACGGTGCGCAGCGTGCTGGTCTGCTGCTTATTCCGGTACAGCTCGTAATTCGTGTAAAAGAAGAGTTTGTCGCGAACGATGCGGCCGCTGAGAGCTGCGCCCGGCTGGTTCAGATCGAGAAAGGTGCGGTTGGTGCCGTGCTGGTTGTTAAACCAGTTGTTGGCTGCCAGCGCGCTGTTGCGGTTGTACCAATAAACGCGAGCGTGATAGTCATTGGAGCCGCTCTTGGTGGAAAGCACCATTTGGGATGCGCCGCCGCCGACTCCCGCACTCGCATTCGACGTGTTCACAGTGATCTCGGCCACCTGATCGATGGTGGTGCGCATGGGCGCGTAATCCAGATCGTTGGTGCGGATGAAATTGTCCTGGATGTTGATACCATCCAGCGTCACGCTGACGAAGGAAGGCCGGAGTCCGTTAACGGTAGTGGTGTTACTGCCGGAAGTCACGCCCGCCTGGGTCTGGAAAAGGGTGGTCACCTGCCGCCCCAAGACCGGAAGGTTCTGAACCTGAGTGGCCGTAATGGTGGACGTATTTTCGTTGCCGGAGAGTTGCACCGTAGTGGCATCCGCGGCGACTTCCACGCTGGTGGTGGCCGACTGGACCTCCATTTTGACGGCGCCCACGGCGCGGTCCTGCAGCGGATCGACCTTCACACCGCGCAGAATCGTCCTGGTAAAGCCAGAGGCTTCTACGCCGACGTCGTAGGTGTCGGGTCTGACTGCCATGAAAGCAAAAAGGCCAACTTCGTTTGTCTTTCCCGTCAACACGGGTTCCTTACCGCCGGGAACGAACACATTCACGGTAGCGCCGGGAATGGCAGCCCCGGTCTGGTCAACAACGCTTCCGCTCAAACGACCCGCAACCTGTGCGTTCACGTTAAGAGCAACAAAGAGGAACACGGCGATCAGGCCGAGCCTATAGCGGAACTTCCGTATCATCAACATATTCTCCGGGAGACACGAAGCGGCAGTAACTGCTTGATATGCAGCTTCGATTATTTAAACCTCTCACCAAATTCCGGACGCGGCTATGCCACGGACGGCTAATCCGGAACACAAAAGAGGAGCCCTAAATGCGCAAGCCTGCGCGCCGTACCAGAAGAGCACCTAACCTCAGCAACAAAGAGATGTGTTCAGTATAACCAGATTGCCTAAAGCATTTCAATTGTTTCGGAGCTTAATGTACCTTAATGCGTAGAAAAAATCCTCGCCTGCGGAAAAACCGCGTGGCCGTGTGCCATAGTGGAAATCCAGGCCAAGCGCGTGATTGCTAGAAAAACAGATCCGACTGGAGTGTGGATCGCTGTCCGCCGCCCTCTGCTGGTCGCGCTAATTATCGGCTGCGTTGTCTCGCTGTTGGACTCAGGCGTGCTCACGCCGCGGCTGGCAATCCCCGCCGCGTTCTGGTGGACGTACGTGCCGCTGGTCGAAATTCTGGCGCTGTTTGCAGCGAGTCCGGCGGCGCGGCGCTCGGGCTGCTGGCAGCGGACCATCGACCGCTACTTTGCCGGCCACGGACCCTGGCTCTTCTGGATGGCCGGACTGGCGGCCTGGTTCGCATTTATTCCGACGGTTGCGATACTCTCCTGGAGACCACACATTCAGATCGTGTTCGATTCGGCGGCGCTGGCGATCGCGTGGTCGGCATACGCCGACTTCCAATTCTTCCGCCGGAACCTGAAGCAGAGCACGTGGCGGGCAGCACGCGATCTGGTAATCCAGCGGGCCATCGCCTGGACTGTCGGGCTGACGATTTTCTTAGGCGGCGCGGGGTACCAGACGGTCGCATCCAGGCTGGGGCTGTGATCGGCCTGCGCGGAATCTCGTGGGTACTGCTGGCGGCTGCTTTTGCGGCCGGCACTCTGGCCGATATCGCGCCGGCGAGGCCGCGGATCTTCCTGGGCGGCTACCGCGTCCTGTCCGGCGACTTTCACCTGCATCCTTCGCCGTACAGCGCCAGCACGCTCACTCCCTGGGACCTGATGTGGGAAGCGCAGCACCAGGGACTGGACGTAGTGGCGATCGCCGGACAGAACGAGATCTGGTCGGGACGCGCCGCCCACTGGGTGGCCCGGCATCTGGGCGGTCCCACGGTTCTGGCGTCGGAGGAAATCCACGGGCCAGACTTCCACATGATCGCGGTGGGGATTCGCTCGACGGTGAGTTGGCGGCTCACGGCGGCGAAGGCGATCGGCGAGATTCACCGGCAGGGGGGCGTGGCGATTGCGGCCCATCCGAGCGCTGGAAGTTGGCCGGCATTCGATGCCGCCGCGATGCAGCAACTGGACGCGTCCGAGGTGTTGCAGCCGGCGGTATTCGGGTCGGACTCGGCGACCGCCGAGCTGCGCGCGTTCTTCACCCGCAAGCCGATGGCGGCCATCGCGTCGACGGATTGGCACGGGCTCGGACCGCCGGGACTCTGCCGCACGTGGCTGTTCGTGCACTCGAACAGCGAAGAGGAAGTTCTGCGGGCAATCCGCGAACGGCGCACGGTGGTTTACGATCGCGGCGATTACTTCGGGCGGCCGGAACTGGTGAAACTGGCGATGTCGGAAGGGCGTTTGCGGGAAAAGGCAAAGGAATCGCGGTGGGGCGCGGTCAGCCGGATCTTGGGGATGCTGGCGATTGGATTGGCGGTCGGTTGCTGGTTCAAAAGCGGGGTTGGGGGTTGTGGAAAAACCGGGGCCGGGGACCGGGGGCCAGGGGCCGGGGTTTAGCCGGGAACACAGGGGTGGGGATTGGGGGTGGGGATTAGCTTCCCGCTCGCTGCGGCTCGCGGAGTGGGCAGGCGAAAGCGCCGGCGAAAGGGCCTACCCTACGGCAGGAAACGGCACCGGCGGCAAAGACCGCCGGCGTTACCGGCGATTCGCAAGCCGGAGGGTTCATGGAAGAGGCCACCCGCGTGGCGAAAGTGGGGGTTCGGTTGTCAAAGATCAGCAGCAGTTAACGGGGGAGGGCCAAGGTAGAAGCGCGGGTCTACTCCTCCAAATCGTCAAAATCCGGGTCGCGGCGGTCGATTTTCGAGAGCAATTGGCTTTGTTTCGCCGGGTAGGCACCGGCGAGCTTGAATTCCATTTTGTGGCGGAGAGCCTGAAGGCGTTGGAGTTCCTTGGTGGTCTGGCGAATGGAGGTTTCGAGGCGGCCGATCATGCGATCCACTCGGGCGAGGAGGGTGGGTTTATCTTCGAGGACATTGCCCAGGGTGGCTCCAGCTTGCATGGCGTCGTCCCAGATTTGAGCTTCGGCGTTCTGGAGACGGTTGAGACGCCAGAGGGTGGTGGTGAGTTGGTCGACGCATTG
>Ga0105240_10005597_pt1 | contig 18663 bp, 13 predicted proteins | sample KBSC54metaG_FD_80426 | JGI IMG/M metagenome (GOLD analysis project Ga0105240, IMG submission 80426) | Corn rhizosphere microbial communities from Kellogg Biological Station, Michigan, USA - KBS C5-4 metaG | ecosystem: Host-associated > Plants > Roots > Rhizosphere > Soil | place: Michigan, USA... | reverse complement strand
GCCCCAGGCGATACTGCGCTTATTGGCGAGGCCGAAGACGACGGCAACTTTGCCTTTGAGATCAATCATGGGTGTTCTGTGCTCCTGTTGGTTTCCGTTGGTAAGGATAGCAGTGTGGAGGCAGTTTCTGGAGTTGCTGGTAGATTGAGGCCAGGAGCTTCATCGGTAAATGATTCTTTCTGAATGCATTAGGTCGAGTCATTTCAGTTCTGTTGGGTCGAGCTTCCCACTAGCAATAAGGAGATTGACTAGGGCTAAAGCGAATTGTCTATACCATTTATTTTCTATTTAGTGCCGTTAATCCTTCAACCTAAACATTCATTATGATGCTTGTGAGTGCTGCGGTTTTCCTATCTCTGGCTTGGAATTCAGAGATAGGGAATCAGAGAATGTCAACCTTCGAGCTTGTAGCGAGTTTCGGCGACGCGGTAGAGGGGACGCCAGAGGAGCCGGTTGATGGTGACGACCATCAGGGCCATGACGATGGTAGCCAGCAGCAGGATATGGAAGCGGCCGCTGTCGGTGGCGGCGCTGATAACGGCACCGAGGCCCACCGTTTGGTAGGTATGGTTGTTCAGGCTGAAGTACTCGGCGATAATGCTGGCGTTCCATGCGCCGCCGGAGGCAGTGACCATGCCGGTGATGAGATAGGGAAAGATTCCAGGCAGGATAACGGTTCGCCAGCGTTGCATAGCAGTGAAGCGGAAGAGGGTGGCGACCTCACGCAGGTCTGAGGGGATGGCCATGGCTCCTGCGATGACGTTGAACAGGATGTACCACTGAGTTCCCAGCATCATCAGGGCGACCGAGCCGATGCCGAGGCCGCCTCCCATCTTGATGAGCGCGAGCAGGATCACGGGAAAGAGCGCGGGCGCGGGGATGGAGGCGACGACCTGAACCAGAGGCTGGGCGATCCGCGCCAGTTTGGGATTGAAGCCGATGGCGACGCCTGCCGGGATGGTCCATGCAGCAGCCAGCACCAGCGCCAGATTGACCCGGAGGAAGGTAGCCAGCGCACCTTTGAGTATCTCGCCGAACTGGCCGGCCTGCACCTGCCGCAGTAGTTCGACTGCCTGCCATGCCGCGTAGACCACGGCGGCGATCATGATGGCGAGAGCCAGGCTGCGCAGCCATGACGCCAATCGACCTCGAGTCGACGCCGCTTTAGCATCTCCGGAGGCCAGGCGGGCCATGCGTTCTCTGCGCGACTCGGCTAACCGGCGGTAGATGCCTTCGCTGAGGGGCACGATGGTTCGCTTGCGCAGGTTGCCAAGCGCGCGTGAGTGCTCGAGTAGGTGCAGCAGAGGGGAACGCACGCGGGCCGTGGTTTCGACCATCTCGAACTTGAACTTGTCGCTCCACGCGATAACCGGCCGCCAGATGATCTGGTCGGTGGCGACGATGATGGCGATCATGGTGAACAGGCCCCAGGCGATGGCCTTATAGTTTCCGTCGCCGGCGGCGGTTTGCAGATAGGAGCCGAGGCCGGGGAGGCGGAAGTCGTGCTTGCCCAGAACGAACATCTCGCAGGCCATCAGAAAGAACCATCCTCCGGCGACAGAGACGATCGAGTTCCAGACCAGACCAATGGCCGAGTAGGGAAGCTCAAGCTGTATGAAGCGCTGCCAGCGGGAGAAGCGGCAGATCTTCGACGCTTCGCTCAACTCGCGGGGAATGCTCTTAATCGAGGAGTAGAAGCTGAAGGCCATGTTCCAGACCTGGCCGGTGAAGATGAGGACGATTGCGCCCATCTCGAGGCCGAGCTGGCGAGTGGGAAAGAGCGCGACCATGGCCAGCATGACGCCGGGTAGAAAGCTGAGAACGGGAATCGACTGCAGGATGTCCAGGCCCGCGATCATGAAGGATTCCAGGCGATTGCTGTAGGCGGCGACGTATCCGTAGCCGACGGCGAAGACGAGGCTGAGCAGGTAGGCGAGCCCGATGCGGACGACCGAATAAAAGGCGTACAGGGGCAGAGCATGGGGGCTGAGCGAGATGGCGATCTCCGGCTCGGGGTGGCCAAACCAGTACTTCGCAATCTGCATGAGGCCGTAGAAGCAGGCCAGGCCAAGGCCGGCGACGCCGAGATCGAGCACGAAGGGCCAGCTGCGCTGGAGCACCTGCGAGCGGGCGAAGATCTGCCGGCTTCGGTTGGCGCTGAAGCTGTCCGGCAGATTAATCATGCGTCGATCTCCGCGGAGGAGGCGGACTCGGTTTCATTTAATTTTTCGGGGAGGATAAATCTGCGGCGCGAGACGTCGAAGTCGAACAACTCGGCGTAGCGGCCCCAGTTGATGGCGGTTTCCAACTGGAGAATGGTCTCTTCTTCGCTGAACTGTTCGTCGAGCAGGTCCTGAAAGAAATCTTCTGGTACGGAGCGATCGCTCTTGGCCTCGATGGCACGGACGATCTGGCGGATAAGCAGGACGTTCTCGAGCGCGGCGGCGCGGAAGAGCTCTTTCTGGCGGAGAATCTCGGAGTTGGCATACTCGGCACCGGTGGGTGTGATGGCCGCATCGCCCTCGGTGACGGTGAGGAAGCCGAGCAGTTGCGCGGCATCGACGATGGGTAGCAGGTCGTCGATCTCGAAGGCGAGGTCGTCGGCGAGACGGTAGATGTCATCTTTACCGTCATGGTCGAGCACCAGCTCCAGCAGGCCGGCGATACCGCCGGGACGGGCGTGGGGGAGCATCTGGTAGTGCATCTGGCGCTGATTGCGCGCGGACTTGTCGCCGAGCGGACGAGGCAGAGCGGGAGGCTTCGATTCGGGCTGGGTGAGCACCTTGTAGATGTAGTCGACCAGTTGGGTGAAGGCTGCAGTTTTGCGGTCTCGGGGATGAGAGAGCGTTACCTTGAAGTCGGTGCGGATATGGCCGGGATTGCGGCCGAGGACGATGATGCGGTCGGCGAGCAGGACGGCCTCTTCGATGTTGTGGGTGACGATGAAGATGGCCTTGGTGGGGATGGTCTTCTTCTGCCAGAGCTCGAGGAGTTCGCTGCGGAGGTTTTCGGCGGTGAGCACATCGAGCGCGGAGAAGGGCTCGTCCATGAAGAGAACCTCCGGTTCGACGACCAGTGCGCGGGCAAAGCCGACCCGCTGGCGCATGCCGCCAGAGAGTTCTTTAGGGTAGGCGGCCTGGAAGCCGTCGAGACCGACGGTGTCGAGGATCTTGAGGCTGCGCTTGCGGCGCTCGGCAGCCTCCATGCCGCGGGCCTTGAGGGGAGCCTCGACGTTTTCGAGGACAGTGAGCCAGGGAAAGAGCGCGAAACTCTGAAAGACGATGGAAACGTTGACGTCGGCGGTGGCGATCGGCTTTTCGTGCCAATAGACGACGCCAGCCGAAGGGGTCGAAAGGCCGGTCAGCATTCTGAGGAGGGTGGATTTGCCGGAGCCGGAGGGGCCGAGCAGCGCGACGATTTCACCGGCGGGGATCGACAGGTCCGTGGGCGAGATGACCTGGATACGGTTCTCGTTCGGCTGGGAATAGTATTTCTCGACCTGTTCGGCGCGGATAATCACTGGCTGCATATTTTTCTAATATTATTGAATTTGAGCAATGAATTCAGATGGCCTGCCCGTCTATCAGCACTGCGGTCAGCGTATCATTAGCATGCAGGGCAATTCGTCAAGGCAAGCCTGATACAGTTGCATTTATAACTGAAAATTGAACTTCCGATTTGGGGATACATAAGAATGGCAGATTCGACATCCACCACTACGCCTAAGCCCAGAGTACTTGTTGCCGACGACGAGCAGGTGATTGCCAATACGCTCGCTATCATCCTGAATCAGGCGGGCTTCGATGCGCGCGCGGTGTTCAGCGGAGAAAAGGCGGTTGAGTTGCTCGACAGTTTTCAGCCGGACATGCTGATCAGCGACGTGATCATGACAGGGATGACCGGCATCGAAGCCGCGATCATTACGCGCAGCCGATTGCCGAAGTGCAAGATTCTTCTCTTCTCTGGGCAGGCTGCGACTGCAGATTTACTGGAAAAAGCGCGCGCGCAGGGCCATGAGTTCGAGATTTTGGCAAAGCCGGTGCATCCGACTGACCTGCTGGCGAAGCTACGCGGCTAAGAGTGGTGTAAAAACTACAATTGCGATGTAAGCGCAGGAGCGAATAAGTAAAGGATCTCTCCAGCGTGCTGCGCTCCGGTCGAGATGACGTGGATTGTGAGATGGCCGAAGCGACGCTCTTATAGTTTTGCACAGGAATGAAGCCTGGGAATTCCTGTGGTTCCGAGGAATTTAGTCGCCGCCGGCGTTGATGGTGGGTTTCGTAGCGAGAAAGACGCTGACGACGGTGCCGTGGGTAGAATCGTCGGTATTGCTGGTCAATTCGATGCTGCCGCCGTGTTTGGTGATGATTCCGCGACTGACCCAGAGCCCCAGCCCCGTTCCGCGCTCGCCCTTGGTGGTAAAAAAGGGCTGGAAGAGGTGGGGACGCACCTCGGCCGGAATGCCAGCGCCGTCGTCCGCGATCAACACCGTCGCGCCAGCTTCCTGTTTGATCCCGGTTTCGGTCAGGCCATCCTTCTGTGGCGTGATGCTGACGCGAACCTCTCCGCCTGGGCCTGCAGCTTCAGCCGCATTCGCAATCAAATTGCTGAAGACCTGACGAAGTTCGGCAGGAAAGGCGTCGACCGAGACGGAGGAGGGTAGGTCCGTATGAATCGTCACCCGCTCGTCGCTGAAGCGATGCTCCATGAGCAGGAGTATCTCCTGAAGCATCTCTTTGAGGTCGACCTGCACGGGAGCTTTGGATTCACGGTAGAGACCCAGCATGGCGCGGCTGATCTGGGTGACGCGGGCTAACTCCTGCTCGGCCATGTCCATAAACTGCTCCGACTCCTCTTTTGAAGCTCCATTACGCATTAGGTAGAGGAGGTTGGACACGGAGTCGAGCGGATTATGAATCTCGTGGGCGATGGTCGCGGCAAGGCGCCCGGCGACAGCCAGTTTTTCGTTCGCCAGCAAAGCGTCCTGAGTCTTACGCTCCAAAGTGATATCGCGGAAGACCATAACGACGCCGGCAATGCCGTCGGTGCGGTCGCGAATGGGCGCGCCACTGTCGGCGATGTTCAACTCCGTCTTGTCCTTGCGAATAAGCACCGTGTGATTGGCCAGGCCGACGATACGGTTGAGCCGCTTGACTTTGGCGACAGGATTTTCCACGATGTCGCGGGTCTTCTCATTAACAATATGGAAGATCGCCTCCAGCGGTTGGCCTTGGGCTTCAGCCTGCGTCCAGCCCGTGAGCTGGACTGCGACCGGATTCATCATCTGGACTCGGCCCGCAGCATCGCAGGTGATGACTCCGTCGCCGATCGAAGCCAGGGTGGTTCGCAGTTCCTGCTCGGACTGGAAGATCTCTTCTGCTCGCCGGCCGAGCACATCGAGAGACGTCTTATAGGCACTCGATACGGCGTGCAGACGGTTCAGGGCGAACAGGCCGATCGAGATGCCGACGCAGAGTGCGAGTGCCAGAAGGAACCACTCCATCTGACGAACCTGACGGCGCCAGAGGTCGATGCGTGCCGACCGCCGCTGTTCGGCGTTGTGGGTCGTGTCGGCGATATCCTGACGGATATCGTCCATCATGATCTTTCCGCGCAGGTTCAGGTCGACGTCGCGGACCTGCCCCCCAGCGCGAATCGTGGCGATGACCGGCAGCGCAAATGCGTCCTGCCAGATCTGGTGTTTTTCAATCAGATCGTCCAGGTAGTGTTTTTCGATAGAATCAAGCCCCGGAAGCGTCTGCATCTTGTCGAACTCTGCCTGCAAACTGGAAGAGGCAGCGAGATAAGGTTGAAGAAATCTATCGTCCGACGTATTTTCGTATCCACGGAGACCGGACTCTTCGTTCAGAATCAGTTTTTCAATGCGACTTACCTGCGCGATTCGAGCATTGGACTCCTGGATCAGGTTGACGGTCGAATTTGCACCTTGAATTTGTAAATACAAGGCGACGGCCATCAACAACAGCGCGATGACCGGCAACAAAAATACCTGCCGCAGAATGCGATTGAATTGACTTAGGTTCACAGACCCTCTTGCTTTATGCGTCGCTCGATGATTGCAGGAGACTGCTTAGCTTCTGCAAAAGAACCGGAGGACCCTCGCCTTTGGTCATATAGAGATCGACCATCGATAGCACGTCTGACGACAGTCCCATGTAAGCAGAGAGCAGAAGGATTGGAATATGAGGCTTTGTCTGGCGCATCTTCGATGCGACTTCGCCCCCGTTCATGCCGGGCATGGAATAATCGAGCACCACGGCTTCGACCGGTTCGCGAGAAAAGATATCCAGTCCGGCAGAACCGTCGGGAGCCGTCAGAACCCGATAGCCGGCGCGCTCCAGCAGTATCTTGCGGACCTTGAGGCCGATCAGTTCGTCGTCGACGCAGAGGACGAGATGTGATTGCTCGGGCATAGGGAGGGCTAGGGATACCTGCTGTTCAGAATAACTCCTGGACAGGGAAAAGTAATGTTCTATAAAAATTGACCCTACGATTCATCATACGTTAGCAATTCAGCGATCATGGTGGGTTAATCTGGCGGTAACACTGAGGTTACAAATTGAGTCAGACAATTTTCGTTTTGGAAGACGACATCGATATCTCACGGCTGGTCCAATATCATCTGGAGAGTGCCGGATACACCGTTCGTGCCTATTCAACGATCGGGCAGATCGTTCCCGACGCAGATCGGCAGCCGCCCGCGCTCTTTCTGCTGGATATCATGGTGCCCGGCGGCGACGGACTCGACCTCTGCCGGAGGTTGCGCCAGAATCCCACGCTGAGCGTGATCCCCATCATCTTTCTTACTGCGCGCGCCGCTGAAAACGATCGTGTTCAGGGATTGGAGGTGGGCGCGGACGACTACATCACCAAGCCCTTTGGAACCCGCGAACTGGTGGCCCGGGTCAAGGCTGTGCTGCGTCGGTTTGAGCGTCCGACCTCGCCGTCGATCCTGAAGTTTGAAGATGTCGAGATCGACGCCGGAGCCATGCAGCTTCGCGTCAAGGGGGAACTGGTCACGACAACCGCGACGGAATTTCGCCTGTTGGACTACCTTGCGCGCCACCCCGGCCGGGTCTTCAGCCGCGACCATCTGCTCGATGCAGTATGGGGTGATGCGCGTTTTGTTACGCCGCGTTCAGTCGATGTCTATGTCCGCCGTATCCGTGAAAAGATCGAGGTCGATGCTGAAACGCCGCGCTATCTTAAGACGATGCGCGGAGCGGGGTATCGTTTCGAGATTCCCAGAATCTCCCAGGTTTGAGCATCGAGGCCCAACGACCATGACGCGTAGCCTCTTTCTCTCGTTTTTTATTCGGATGACGATTATGCTGGCTGTCGTGGTAGCAGTGGCCGTCTGGCTGATTCCGCGCGGCTGGATTGGCGTGGCCGCTTGCGTTCTGGTCGGTGCGGCCATCGGCGCTCTTCTGCTCGTGCGGCCAGTCCGGAAAGATATCCTGGATCTGCGCCGTGCTGCGGCCGTGGCCGCGTTACCGGAGTCCGCAGACGCGATGAGCGACCGCCATGCCGATTTCGATGAATTATCCAACGCAATTTCAAGCGCCTCGGAGCAGACACAGCGACGCCTTGCTGAGGCGTCTGAAGCGCGCCGTGAATTAGAAGCGATGATCGACAGTATGCAGGATGCCGTGGTTGCCGTTGACCACGCAGGACGTATCCAGTGGACGAATCAACATATGCAGAAGTTACTGCCGGATACCTCGGCTAGAGGCGGCGTGCGCATTGGCCATGCCCTGGTACAGACGATCCGCGACCCCGATGTACTGCAATGCGTACGCACGGCGCTCGATGAGCGCATCGTGACTGAACGCCGCTCGACCTCGCTGGCACCCGGCCGGATCTTCGAGGTGGCCGCATCGCCCATGCCGGGCGGCGGTGCAGTGGCTGTCCTGCACGACATTACCCGTATCGAACAGGTGGAACGCATTCAGCGGGACTTCGTAGCCAACGTCTCGCATGAACTTCGAACGCCGCTTACATCGATCACCGGCTATGTGGAGACGCTGCTTGATCACGAGGCCAGTCTCAGCGCGCAGGCCCGCGAGTTTCTCGCAACGATTTTAAAGAACGCTACCCGAATGAATCGCCTGACAGAGGATCTGCTGGTGATGGCGCGGGTTGAATCGTCGGAGTTGAAGCTTTATCCGGTGCCGGTGCGAGCGGATATTCTGGTTCACGATGCGGTGCAGGCGATGAGCGGGCTGGTTCAGGATGCGAAGGCCGTCCTGGAGATCGGAGAGGCGAGTTCTGCCGAAGTGCTCGCCGATACGGATGCGATCGTGCAGGTGCTCAGTAATCTGATTGAGAATGGGATCAAGTACGGGCAGGCTCGAAACGCATCGAGTTGTCGCGTCATCGTCAGCGCGCATGAGATTTCAGAGCCTGCCGACACGGTGGAGTTTCGTGTCCGCGATTTTGGTCAGGGAATTGCCTCTGAGCATCTTAGCCGGATATTCGAGCGGTTCTATCGGGTAGATAAAGCTCGTTCACGGGAATCCGGGGGGACCGGGCTTGGACTTGCGATTGCCCGTCGGATCCTGCAGGCTCATGGAGGGACGATTCGAGCTGAAAGCGCGTTGAATCATGGCAGCACCTTCATCTTTACCCTGCCAAAACGACCCGTGCCGAATGCCGGCGTTGAGGCAGCAGTATAACCTTTTCTCCAGCATTCATAGGTTTGTAACCTCTGATTAACATTTCTGGATAACACTTCAAGATGAGTCGAATCTAAATTCCGGGGTAATCAGGTGAAACGAATCAGTTTAGGAATCGCCGCCGCGATGCTGCTTGCATTCTGCGTCACAGGCTGCAAACAATCCGCCAACACGACCGCAACACCGGCAAGTCAGAGTAGTGCGCAGAACTTGAATGGCGCGGGCGCTACGTTCCCTTATCCTGTCTACTCGAAATGGTTTAGCGAGTATGCTTCTGCGCATCCTGGAATCCACATCAACTATCAGTCCATCGGTTCGGGCGGCGGCATTCGCCAGGTGACCGAGGGAACGATTGACTTCGGAGCGAGCGATGGCCCGATGACGGACCAGCAGATCGCTGAATCGAAGGTTGCGGTGATGCACATTCCCACCGTGCTCGGCGCGGTGGTGCCGGTCTATAACATTCCGGGTGTTACGGGGAATCTCAACCTTGCTCCCGATGTAATCGCCGATATCTACCTGGGAAAGATCAAGAAATGGGACGATCCGCGCTTGGCAAAGGATAATCCCGGTGTCAAGTTTCCCAGCACCGCGATTCTCCCCGTCTATCGCTCTGACGGCAGCGGGACGACGTACATCTTTACGGACTTCCTCTCCAAGATCAGCCCCGACTGGGCAAAGAAGGTAGGGAAGAGCACATCGGTGAAGTGGCCGGTGGGGATTGGCCAGAAAGGTAACGAAGGAGTTGCCGGGATGGTTCGCCAGTCGCCCTCGTCGTTCGGCTATGTCGAGCTGATCTATGCGTTGCAGAACAAGATGACTTACGGCGCTGTCCGTAACGCTTCGGGCAAGTTTGTTCTCGCAACCACGGACGGCGTGACTGCGGCGGCAGCAGCCGCGGCTGCGACCATGCCAGCGGATTATCGGGTATCGATCACGAATGCTTCGGGAGATGCTTCCTATCCGATTAGCAGTTTCACCTGGTTCCTGATTCCGACGCACTCGCAGAATACCGCGAAGACGGAGACGCTGAAGAATTTCCTGACGTGGATGCTCGATCATGGCGAAAGTGAAGCATCGTCCATGGGTTACGCGCCGCTTCCGACACAGGTTCAGGCCATGGTTCGGAAGAGTATTGCCGATCTTCACTAAGCAGATATGCCGCACGGTTGGAAAGACCGTGCGGCGTCTCCGACGCTTGCCCGGATACAATCATCTATAGAGTCTTAAATCACAGGGTTCAGGATCGTGCCTTCCAGCCGTATGACAACCGAGCGAGAACCAGGATATTCGATACCGGATCAGCCATCCTTTGCGCCTGGTGTGGCCAGTGCGGATGAGCCTCCATCAGGCGATTCGGCGCCTTCCTTAATACGCGATTACCTCAGCAAGCGTGGCAGCGGCCGGATTGCGGACAGAAGCTTTGCAGGGGTCATGCTTGTTTGCGCGTGCAGCATCTTCGCCATCGTGGCCTTCATCTTCTGGATACTGGTTCTCCGCTCGAATCTCAGCCTGGCAGAATTCGGCTGGAAGTTCTTTACCCGTTCGGCGTGGGATCCTGTCGCCGGAGACTTTGGCGCGCTTCCATTTATCTTCGGAACGCTTGCGACTTCTCTTCTTGCTCTGTTGATGGCGGTGCCGCTCGCGCTCGGCGTTGCGATCTTTGTCACGGAACTTTGCCCGAAAGTCCTTCGCGCGCCTATCTCCTTCCTTACCGAGTTGCTGGCTGCGATTCCCAGCGTTGTGTATGGGCTGTGGGGAGTATTCGTCCTTGTGCCGCTGATGCGGGACGTTATCGGGCCGTTTCTCTCTAAGACTCTGGGCTGGACCGGATTTTTTGAAGGCCCCAATTTCGGCGTGGGACTGTTCACGGCAAGTATTATTCTTTCGATCATGATCCTGCCAATCATCTCCTCGCTGACGCGGGACATCATGCTGGCAGTGCCGAACAGCCAGCGCGAGGGTGTCCTGGCACTGGGTGCAACCCGATGGGAGATGATCCGCGTCGGCGTTCTGCGCAACTCGCGCATCGGCATCGTTGGCGCGATTATGCTTGGCCTGGGGCGTGCCCTGGGCGAGACGATGGCCGTCACCATGGTCATCGGCAACCACCCCAATATCAGCAAGTCGCTCTTTGCGCCTGCCAATACCCTTGCCAGCGTTATCGCGGGAGAGTTCTCCGAGGCGACCGGCGACCTCTACCTCAGCGCGCTGATTGAGATCGGCCTCGCGCTTTTTCTGGTCACCATTGTCGTCAATGCAATTGCCCGCCTGATGGTTTGGGCGGTTACGCGCGGCGCGCCGGTGGGGGCGGCCTGATATGAGTACGCAGCCTATTCCCATCCCGCCGGCGCGTCCGGGACCGATGAACCTTCAGTCGAGGGGGATGCGAATCAATACAGCACGCCGCACGATCACGAATCACATTGTCAGCGGCTTGGCCATCCTCGCGACTCTTGTCGTTCTCGCCCCCTTAGCCGCAATTCTCTTTTACCTGGTCTATAAAGGTGCAAGTTCGCTGAATCTGGCCTTTTTTACCCATGTCCCCGCGCCGGTCGGCGAAACCGGCGGCGGAATGGCGAATTCGATCCTAGGGTCAGGGGTGATTCTTTTTGTTGCAAGTCTGATGGGAATTCCAGTGGGTATTGCCGCCGGAGTCTATCTTGCGGAATTTGGCCGGGGCAAGATGCTGGCAAATGCAATGCGCTTTACGGCCGACGTACTCAATGGCGTTCCTTCCATCGTGATGGGCATCGCCATCTATTCGCTTGTCGTCATGCCGCAGAAGCACTTTTCGGCGCTGGCGGGCGGTATTGTCCTCGCGATCATGATGATACCCACCGTGACCCGTACCACCGAAGAGATGCTATCGACGGTGCCCCGCGCGATTCGTGAAGCCGCTTTGGGACTGGGAGTTCCCAAATGGAGGACGGTACTTTCGGTCAGCCTGCGAACGGCGTCGCCGGGAATTATCACCGGCTGCATGCTGGCGTTTGCCCGCGTCGCCGGGGAGACCGCACCATTGCTATTCACCGCCTTCGGCAACCAGTTCTGGAGCTTTAAGCTTAATGAGCCGATTGCGGCGCTGCCGCTTCAGATCTTCGTCTACGCCATCTCGCCCTATGACGAGTGGCATCGGCTGGCGTGGGCGGGGTCGCTGGTTCTTATCGTTTTGATCATGGTCTCAGTCACGCTCGTCCGCATTTATGCCAACCGCGGCGTACTCAAGGGAGGAAGCTAGTGGGAGTAGGCATTCTGGTCGAGAATTTAAACGCGTGGTACGGCACGAACCACATTCTGCAGGATATCAATCTCCACATCCCTGCGAACCACGCCACGGCGCTTATCGGGCCGTCCGGCTGCGGAAAGTCCACCTTCGTTCGTTGTCTGAACCGGATGCATGAGACTAATCCCGTCGCGCGGGCAACGGGCGTCGTCAAGATGGGCGATCTTGATATTTACAACGACGCCTCGCCGGTCGAGATCCGGCGCCGCGTGGGCATGGTGTTCCAGCGTCCCAACCCCTTTCCGACGATGTCGATCTACGACAACGTCGCCAGCGGCCTCAAGCTCAACGGTTTTCGCAATCGCCGCATCCTCGATGAGACAGTAGAGCGCTCGCTCAAGCAAGCCGCTCTGTGGGATGAGGTGAAGGACGACCTGAAGAAAAAATCCGGCGCCAGCATCTCCGGCGGCCAGCAGCAGAGGATGTGCATAGCGCGCGCCCTCGCCGTCGATCCGGAGGTACTTCTGATGGACGAGCCTGCATCCGCGCTTGATCCGGTCTCGACATCCAAGATCGAAGACCTCATCTTCCAGCTCAAGAGCCAGTACACGATCGTCATCGTTACGCACAACATGCAGCAGGCTGCCCGCGTGGCAGAGAACACTGGCTTCTTCCTCAATGGAAAGATGGTCGAGTTCGACTCAACTCATAAGATCTTTACCAACCCCCGCGACAAGCGCACTGAAGACTACATCACCGGGAGGTTCGGATGATCCGCATCAAGTTTCAGCAGAGTCTGGACGACCTTAAAGAACGATTGCTCATCATGGCGGGCATGGCTGAACAGGCGATTCAGCGCTCTATCGAGGCCTACAGCAACCGCGATCTGGACATCTGCGAACTGGTCTTTCGCTCTGAACCCGCAATCAACCGTCTGGAGCGCGAGATCGATCAGATGGCGCTCGATCTGCTTGCCATGGAACAGCCCATGGCTATCGACCTTCGCTTTATCCTTGCGGTCATTCGCATCAATGCGGATCTGGAACGCGTCGGCGATCAGGCCGTCAATATTGCCGTTCGCGTCCGCGAGATGGGCGCCTTCGCCAACACCGACCTTCCCGTGGATATCCCGAAGCTGGCGTCGCTGGCCTCAGGCATGGTGCGTTGTGCGCTCCAGGCATTTATCGAGGCGGATGCCGAACTGGCGCAGTCGGTACTGCTGCTCGACGATCAGGTCGACGAGATGAACGATGCCGCCTTCTACGCGCTCAGTTCGCTCATCAAGGAGCGGCCGGAGTTGACGCCGCAATCGCTCAACGCGCTGATCATCGCGCGGAATCTCGAGCGTGTAGGCGATCACGCGACCAACATTGCGGAAGACATCATCTTCTGGGTACGCGGATTCGACATCCGGCATACTCCGCGTATCGATTAGCCCCGATCAACTCAGTCGGGGGCGGGAGCCCACCAGCAGAGTCGAGGAATCATAGGATAATAGAGTGCAAGGCGCATTTTCCCAGGTGCCTGCTTCATGATGCGTGCGTAGGCCTCCATCTGCGCGCCATATTTTTTGCTTTCTCCAGCGAGGAATGCCTCGATGTCTTCACGTCCGTGTGCGGTCGTCTTGTAATCCACGATCCATAGATAATCATTACCCTGGACCTGGGGCATTGCTCCCGCGCGAAAGACGCGATCGAGTCGCACACTCCTGCGCGTCTCATCCCACGACGTCAACGCAAGCTCGCTGGCGGCTTCATTGCAATGAGACAGTATCCAGAAGCCTTCGGGGTCTTGCAGCATATTCTCGAGCGCTGTCTTTACGCGTTCCGTCAGCCGCTCCACGCGCGCTGCCGACAGGCCGTCGCTCCGTAGTACCGAGGAGATGCGCGGCCCCCAGCCTGCAACCTCTCTCAATATCTCCTCTCCACCTATCGCCTGGGCGAGCTGCCGGGTTACGAGCTCCAGAAAGCTATGCACTGCATTGCCAAAGGCGCGAGCTTCGAACGATCCTTCCGGGCGCGCGAAGCGACTCGTCTCCGTTTCTGGCTCTACGTCCCCATAGAAAAGCCGCCGCGCTTCGGTAAATCGCGAGCCGAGAGAAAAGCTCAGGGGCAAACGCTCCAGCACTGCGGCGTGATTATGCGCAACAGCAGCCAGATCTCCAACAAAGGCGCCATCAGGCAAAAGAGGCCGACCGGCTTCATCAGGAAGAAGCGTTATCTCTCTCAGTTTGTCCTGAGGGTTGCCCCTTACTGTGAAATGCCGCTTTGCCGCCGGCCACGCCGCGCTCAGGAGGCTTCCATGAGCGAGGTTCACAGCCCCGTCTAATTTGACCTCGGGAGCGGCAAACAGATGCAACTCTTCCCGCGCGCGGGTGCAGGCCACGTAAAACAATCGCTTTCGTTCCGCCGCCTCGCGTGACTTCTCGATACTGTTGAGCCAGTCGTTTAACTCTCGCGACGCCTCTCCTTTACCCACGATGGGAGCCAGCGCGATGTGTGCCGCTGTCTCATCGCCGGTGTCGATCTCGTTCCATGTCAGCAGGTACCTGCCCGAAACACGCGCCTTCTTCTCGATCCCCGGCACAATCACCACGTCCCACTCCAGCCCCTTTGCTCCGTGAATGGTCATCAGATCTACGGCGCCTGTACTCGCCCCCTCGGCGTAAAGCTTGTCGAGCCTTGTTTTCAGCTGGGTTAGATTGATTGTGCCTGCATGCTCCTGTATCTCATCGAGCAACTGCAGGTAGCGTCGCGCGTTTGCCAATTCACCAGGCTTCAGGTAGGCATCGCCGCCCAGCGAGCGCCATGTGCGCTCCACCCATTGTGCTGTCGTCAGGCGGTCACGTTGAGCGGAGGCGGCTTGCAGCACCGGCCATATCCTCGCCAGTCGAAGGCAGCTTTCATCATCCAGCAGATGTGCGCGTTCGGCAATGACGTCCTCCATGCAGCGTTCCGCCCATGTCTCGTCATCGGCACCCGCGAGCAGATGGAGCTCGGCTAGTCCCAGGCCGCACCATGGTGCGTGAAGAACCGCCAGCCACGCAACCCTGTCGGCTGGATGCAGTAGGGCGCGTGTAAGTGCAAAAAGATCGAGCACCTCACGGCATTCTCCCAGCGCTTCGATGTCAATAGCGCGGTAGGGGATTGCGTCGACGCCATTCTCGCCTTTCAATGCGCTCACAATGTCGATAAGGTGACTGCGGTTGCGCACCAGGACGGCAATACTCCATGGGTGTTTGCGCTCATCGGGTAAAGGGCGTGCTCTCCACCGTTCAACAATTTCGCGTATAGCTCGCGCGTCTGCCTTCGCACGTTGCCTGCGGAGCGCAGTATCGGCTAAAGGTAATCGATTGCCATGCCACAGCACATTGAGTGACTCGGTCTTAGAAGGCCCGCGCACCGCATCTGCCGCAAGGTATTCGATCTTGTCAGAGTTCCCGCCAGCGAGATTCCGCGGAAACAAAAAAAGGAAATCTTCGTTGAAAGCTTCGACGAGTCCGCGTTGTGAACGAAAGTTTGCCGTCAACCGCAGGCACCCTATGGGCAGATCGCCTATTTTCCGGGTTTGCATTGTTCGTATGAATCGTTCGACGCGAGCCTGGCGAAAGAGATAGATCGATTGCTTGGGGTCGCCCACCAGGAAAAGCGTCTGGCTATGTCCATCCCAGCTTTGAGTGAGAAGCTCAATCAATTCATACTGGCTTGTCGATGTGTCCTGCATCTCGTCAACCAGCAGGTGCTGCAGCTTCATTCCCAGGGTTGCTTCGAGATCGCGCATGCCGCCCTCGCTGCGTAGCGCGGTCTTGGCAAGGAGGCCAAGCTCCGCGAAGTCACACTCGCCCCTTTCGGCAAAGAGCAGTTGCAACTCCACCAGGGCACGACTGAGAACACGGAACAGCGCCTTCGCCACCACCCACTGCTCGAGCGGATACTTCGCTGGAGGCAAGCATTGGACGGCGCGAATTGCAGCCAGTGCATCGTCATTCTCGTGCAGTGCGGCGGTAAGATTCTTCAATCGGGCGGCATCAGCCTTGTCGATCTCAAATCCCAGCCAATCGCTGCGGTAGCCGGAGCGCCAGTCCCCATTGTTCTTCGTGAGCAAATGAATCAGCGCACGCCAGTGAGCCAAATGCTCGGCAGTCTCCTCCGGAGCAGTATGCAGGCCGGCACAGATGGCAATCGGAGAGACTTCGCCCTTGTATCCATTGGCATGTCCCAGTTCACCGGCATAGCTCGCCAACTCCTCCAGAATGCCGGCGGGTAAACTTTGCGAGAGCCTTGTCAATCCCGCGCAGATCGCTTGTTCCAGTCCACGCTCTAACAAGGGCAACACTGTTGTATCGAGATAGGAGTCGTCCAGCTCGCGACCATTCAGGGGGACCAATTCGCCCCACTGATCGCGCAGCGCCAACATCTCTGCCAGCAGGCGCTCGCACTCCGGCAGATTTCCATCGCGATGCAGAAGTACCATCTCCAAGGCCGTATTCAGCGCGGTATCGCTGCCGCCGAACTGCATCAGCGTGCGCCGCGCCGCCTCGAGGTGAAGCCCGGAAGCATCGGGTACCGGTGACAGTCCGCCGCCGCTTCCCGAGAGCACTGGCAGCGACCCCGCGATCTCCGCGCACACGGAATCAATCGTTCGTACCCGCAGCCTGCGCGGACGCTCCAGCAATTCCCATCCGAACTGGCGATCGCGTTGCAATACGATCTCGGCCAGAGCACGCGTATCCCGCTCGAATTTGCTGTCGCTCTCGAAGGGGAGGTCTCGCGCGGCGCCTTCGAGTTGTTCCATGACACGCTCGCGAATCTCGCCGGTGGCCTTCACGGTGAAGGTGATTGCCAGCACCTGCTCCGGTTGGTCGACACTTTCATCGCCCAATAGCTTGAGGTAGCGCTGAATAAGAAGCCCGGTCTTCCCCGATCCCGCAGGAGCTTCCACAATCCACGACTGACGAATATCGAGCGCTTGTTCGCGCTCCTTCCAGTCCGGTGGTCTGCCGGCAGCTACTGCATCTTGTGTCTCCGGCTCAGTCCCGACAACGAACGGCTTAGTCACCCTCAACCTCCATGGCCAGTCCTTCATCAGTAACGGCCTCAAAGGATGCCGCATCCACTCGGCAGAGCAATCGCTGAGCACATCGGGCGCATGTCTGCGGAAAACTCTTGGGCCTTACGCGCGCATCGCCGTTGGAAAAATCCTCTGCCAACGACGTCAACACCTGCCGCCACTCCTCTACCTGTTCTTCAAGACTCGCCGGCCGCTGTTTTGGCATCCGTATTCCTGACGCTTCGCTCGCGGCAAATCCATGCAGGCCCATGTCTTTTCCCGCGCGTACCTGCGCGAATGCGATGGCCTCTAATTGCACTGCATCCGAAAGCACGGCATAGAGCGGTAACTGCGGAGCGTCCGGCCTTTCCGATAGCCAGTCGTTCGGCTTCGCCGCCCCGGTTTTGTAGTCGATGATGATGTCACCTTTCTGGCCAACGTCCACGCGATCTACGCGCACGTTAAGGCGAAGCGGACCGATGTGCACACCTCGCAACTCTTTTTCACTGAGCTTTACTTCAAATGGAGGGCGCTTCAACTCAAGGTCCAGCCAGGGCCCCAGCAGGTTTCGCAATCGCTCCCGCTGCAGATTCAGATAAGCCAAGTCCCAGGAAGTAGCGCATAATTTTGCTGTCTTTTCCAGTGCGCTATGGATGCAGCGATTGAGCAAATCTTCCCGCGCCGCCAGAGGGAGTTCCTTTAATGCTCTCTGCGTCTTCACTTCGTTCCAGAATCTTTCAAGCACAAGATGAACTAGAGTTCCACGCTCCGCGGCATCCAGTCCGGTCGCCGTGCTATCAGGCTCAGTCGACCATAAGCGGCGTTCGGCAAAGGCTCGGAATCCGCAAGCCGCCTGCAATTGTAAGATCTTCGCGCCTCCATGAATGGCCCGATCCGGCAGCTTCGATAAACGTACGGTATCTTCGATGCGCTCGAGTTGAACTACCGCACGATCTGCTTCGGGGGCAGCGATCTCTTCTGCTTCAACCTCCGTCAGCCCGAGGCCGCTCAACATTGGTGATGGCTGCTGCCGTCCTTCGGCCGATTCGATCGCGTAGCTGAAGACGATGACCCGCGCGCTCCCGGCGATTCGCTCCGTTGTACGCCGCGCATATTCGCTGTCCCGCCGTGCGTCCATGCCCGGCATCCCAAGCGCTTTCTGGATCGGCCAGGGCAACAGAGGATGGGACGTTCTGGCAGGGGGCCAGGTCAAGTCACCGCTTTGCAGAAACCAGATTGCGTCAAATGTCGCGCCCGCGGTTTCGAGAGGCCCCATCACCTGTACTGGAGCTTCTCGCGATGCGGGAGAGAATATGGTCTGTCGCGCAATCCTGTCGATGGATTCCAATGCCTGCGCGAAGCCAACACCCCGCCCATCGAAGTCTAACGTTGCCAATTCGTCGAGAGCACTCTCCCACTTGCGCCGGGTCTGAAACTCGATGCTGTTTTCAGCGCTCGCGCCCCAGCCTGCGGCATCAAGCAGGTCGCGCATCACTTCGGCCCAGCCGGAATGGAATTTGTGCTCATTTTCCTTCAGCCGCTTCCATGTAGACGATAGGACACGTAATCGACTGAGCAGAAATGCGAGCTTCGCTCGGCGCTTTGAATAGTTGACCAAATCCGTCAACCACGAGAGCGAAATCTCGGGCCGCAGCATCTTCGCCTTTCGCAACTCAAACGCGTCAAACTCGG
>Ga0105240_10005595_pt1 | contig 18668 bp, 18 predicted proteins | sample KBSC54metaG_FD_80426 | JGI IMG/M metagenome (GOLD analysis project Ga0105240, IMG submission 80426) | Corn rhizosphere microbial communities from Kellogg Biological Station, Michigan, USA - KBS C5-4 metaG | ecosystem: Host-associated > Plants > Roots > Rhizosphere > Soil | place: Michigan, USA... | reverse complement strand
TCCTGCTCGGCGAGCCAGGCGCGCGTCTCGGGACTGTCCTGGTTTTCCAGCCAGCGGTACGGATCGGTGATGGTGACGGTATGCAGCGTTTCCGTCACCGGGTCCACTTTCGTGCGCGGCGGAGTGACGTCCGCCGCATAGGCCAGAGCGATGGTCATGGGGAGAAGGAACAAGGTACGCATCATCTACTCCAGAACGTCTTCGACAGCGTCTGGCAGCGGTCCCGTCATGTCGCGCAGCTTCTCGAAAAGAGCATCGTAGAGCTGCGCGTAGGCCTCGAGGGACGGGTCGTTCTTCCGAGGCGCGGCAAACGTCCGCCGCATCTGCCGGACCGCCACCAGCAGCAATTTCAGCTCGTCTTCGTTGAATCCAAATGCTTTCGCCACTGCTAAATTATATAGCCGCTCCGATCGGAGCCGCGCGCGGGGTGGCGCAGGTTCAGCCTGTGCAGGCGGGTTCGACCGAATGTCCGCGGGCGCCTTCCAATGGCATGTGCCTATACGTCACTGTTCTTCGCCGGGCGGCGGCTCAATCGAATAGAACCGGGCCGCCGAGCCGCCCAGGAGTTCTTCGCGAACGGGAATCGGCGCGGCGCCCAAGGCCTGCGTGAAGGCGGCCAGCGTCTCCTTCCAGGCGTGCTCGGGCAGGCAATCCGGCCAGCCGCTGCCGAACATCAGCCGCTCCGGACCGAACGAGCGCAGCGCATGATGGACGTACGGGCGAAGGTCGACCGCTTTCCACGGGGCCGGCCCGAGCCGGACCAGGCCGCTCAGCTTGCAATACACGTTCGGGAATCGCGCCAGCGACTCCATCGCCAACACCCACGCCCCGGGATCCCCCGTCGCGATGCCTGGCCCTCCCAGATGGTCGAGCACGATCTTCCGGTCGCCGTGATCCTCGGCGAAGCGGATCAGGCCGGGCACTTCCGCCGCCCGTACCAGCAGGTCCAAAGTGTCGCCGGGCGCGAGCGACCCGCTCAGATCCGTCCACAGCACGCCGCGAAACTTGGGATGCGCGCGCCAGCCCGATGGATCGCCGCCCACCACCACCGCCAGCACGAAATCATGATCGGCAATCGACGGCGGATCGTCCGGCCGGACCACGCAGACCGACCCCACGAATCGATTGCGTTTCAGGATGGGACCAAAGTGTTCGGCGGGATGCTCAGCCGTAAATCGCTGGTGTGCGTCGATCCGCAATTAGAAAATGAAGCTCAGGCCGCCGCGGAAGCTCCGAGGATTCTGCACCAGCAGCAGGCGCTCCCCGGTCATCGTGCTCATCGGCAGATACCCCTGCGCGAGCATGTTCCGCAGGTCCGCCGTCGCTTCCACGCGCTTGCCGAATCCCGGAATCGGCTGCCGGATGTAGAGGTTCATCCCGGGCATCGGCCGGAACGATTGCGTGCTGTACAAATTCCCAGGCGTCAGCCAGCGCTCGTCGCCGCTCCATTGATAGCTCGCAATGAGGTGCGTGCCCGACTGTGGAATGACCGCCGTAATCCGGCCCGTGGCCGATTGACGGCGTCCCTGGCGGATCATGGACCGCAATTCGTCCGGGCTGTTGCTGACCAGTTCCTGATCGCCGACGGTCAGGGCTCCGGTCGATCCATACATTGCCGTGACGCTCACATGTTGCCCGAGGTTCTGCGTCAGGGCGGCGGTGAATCCCGTGCTGCCAAAATTGCCGACGTTGAAAATCGAACTCGCCGAGAACAGATCCGGCAGCACATCCGTCGTGTAGAAGCCGTTGGGCGCCATTAGTGACAGCGCCAGATTCTGCACCACTTCGCGATAGGCCGAAACATGGAACGTTCGCGACCCGGCCTTCCGCGAGTAGGTCATCTCGTATTCCTCGCCGCGCTGAACCTTGGCATGGCCGTTGAGCAGCGAGATGCGTGGGAACATACCGAGACTGTTCAGGTCGCGCTGCAAATCCTCGTCTTCGTTATCCGTGCCGGCCAAATCCGGCCGCGCGTTGCCCTCGGTGTAGGTCAGTTCCAACGTCGAAGTCGCAGTCGGAGAATACGTCAGCCGCGCGTACGGACTGTAATAGCTCAGGTGATCCTGGAACGTCACGCTGTCCATCGAGAGGCCATACCGCAACGTGACGTTTTCCGCCAGTTGCGTCTTATCGTCAAAACTCGCCGACATGCTGCGGAACGTCGGAAGGGCAGTCTCGTTGCCGGTGAATGCCGCGCTCACGCGGCCCGGCATGTACAGTTGCCGCATGGTCAGCGATACTTCCGGCGTGGCTCCGGCGATGTTGCGGCTGTAGCTGGTGCGGAACGCCGCCATCGGAATCCCCGTGGCCGAACCGTATCCCAGATTCCCCGCGACCTGCACCAGATTGCTTCCATAAAGGGCAGTTGCCAGGGCGAACGCAGTACCCATGTCGGCCTGATTCGCGACTCCCTCGGATAACGAGGAGCCCTCGCCACCCGAAACCTTGACCATGCCGCGCGTTTCCGAGAACATGGCGGCGTGGGTCGGCTTCCCGGTGGCGCTATCCACTGGATCCAGCAGTCGCAGCACCGGGCGGGTCGCCGAGGAACTGCGCAGCACCCACTTCCAGTCGTCCGACATCAGTGGGCCATTCTCGATCGTGGGATAAGAAAGTTGCAGCGAACTGAATAGGGTATCCAGCCGGACATTCAGGATGCTGCGCATACCCGGCAGCACTTTGATGTCCTGTTTGAATGTGGGAGCGAACGCCGCGAACGTGACTTTCACGAAGTAGACGTCGGGAGCCAAGCCGAGCAACTTGAATTCGCCGTGATCGTCCGTCAGAACCTTTTCCAGCATGCGGCTCTGATGGTTGTAGAGGTAGACGGCGGCGCCCATTTGCGGGACGCCCATGTAGTCTTTGACCATGCCGGCGATGGCTCCGGTCAACCGGACCGGCTCAACGGCATGCAAGGCAGACGGGGAGACAAGACAGGCAATGCCCAACGCCCATGTGGTTACCGTCTTGTGCGTCTTCCTCTTAAACATCCACGACGCTTTCTGTCGTAACGGGCACGTACCCGTCGCGGCCTATGGCCCGCCTGACCACTAGGTTACCGTAAATTGCGCCGACTGGGTGAGGACCTGGTTGCGATTCTTATCAGTCACCTTGACCCGAATTGTATATTGTCCGGGTGCAAATGAGTTCAGGGGCAGGAATTTTTCAATCGTAACCTGGCTCGACGATGCATTCGGGATTTGCTGCACGTCTTCCGTGACGTCGGGAAATACCTTTTCGTTGCTTCCGTTTTTGGTGACTTCGTAGGTCACCTGCCCAGAGGGCTTGTGGGTCGCTTCATCGGGCTGGAAGTTGTAGAGCTTCAAGTAGATGCCCATTTTTTCATCGCGCTTGAACGCATCGTCCATGCGCGGCCGGACCTTGGAATCGCCGATTACGAACTGGCCGGTCCCGATGCTCTTCATCGGAACCTTCTCCAGAAGGTCGGCCAAAACGAGTGAACTGGAGGACAGCTTTTCGGAGTCGAGCCGCGGAACCTGCAGCGGCTGCTCGTAGTGATTCAGGTTGCCGGCGATCACGTCCTTCACGATCACGCGCAACCGGTACGTGCCCGGCACCAGCGGAATCGTCTTCTGGTAGATCGACTTGCGGGAAGTGGTCGAAGTCATCAGTTCGTTCACCGAAGTCACCGAAACCTCTTCTTCGAAGTTGGCGATGGGACGGCGCGTCAGCGAGGTGATCGACCCCAGAATGTGGACGATGGCCTTCTGGTAACCTTCCTTATTCGTGAACTGCAGATCCTTGTTGTCGAACTGAACCGTGACATTGGTCAGCACCGACGCATCCGTCACCGGGAAGAAATCGGTCCGCACCTTCATCGGCAGGATGTTGTAGCTGATCTTCGACGTGACGTCGGCTTCCAGATCCTTGAACTTGATCTGCGGCGGACGCTGCAACTTCGCGAACTGCTCCAGCCGGTTGAACTCGTTCATGCTCTCGGGTGCGCCGCCGAACGGTACGCCGAGGTGGGTGCCATCGGTGTTGTTGAACCGCTGCGTCTTGTCGGACAGCCCAAGCTGTTCCATCAAGGTCAGGCCGGCGCCGGGCACATAGAGCAGCGCGTCCTTCTCCGACGGATCCATGGTCATGCGGAATTCGCCCGACATCGTGGGATCCACGAACTCGATGATGATGTTGTTGCCGATGCCTTCAATGTAGCGATAGCGCCACTGCTGGAAGGGGAAGGTCGACGTCTCGCCGCCGCCTTCTTCCGGAGGCCGCTGGTAGAAGCCGCCCGACGAGTGATCTTCGATTTCGTCCGGCGGACCGTACGTAATGTAGATGCGGCCTCGATCGGTCTTCCAACCGGGAATACCCGACGCGTAGTGTTCGTTGGCGTAGGCGATGCGGCGGTAGTGCTCTTCTTTGAATTCGTTTTCGACGGTGTCCGCGCTGGGGTCGCGGCGCAGCCAGAAGTTCTCGATGAACTGCTCGCGTTCTTCGTCCGTCTGCAGGCGCTTGAATGCCGAGCGCTCTTCATCCGTGATGATGTACGCCACGTCTTCGTTCAGCCACTTGCGGTAGGGCGTTTCCAACTCCTGACGGAGCTTCTTTTCCTTCGCGCGCTGCTGCCGCGGAGTGAGCGGCTTGGCATTGGTTTCCCTTTGCGCGGGGGCTTTCTTGGGCGTGTCTGTCTGCTGCTGGGCTGCGAACAGGCCAACCAAAATGGACAGAGAAACACAGCAAATTGAGAGGCGTGTCGCGTTCATACGGCTAACCGCTTCCTGGCGGACTGAATTGGATCGGCTGTCATCTATTTTAGATCGTAGCGTTTCTAACGGTCAATCCCGTGACCCCGCGGCACACTGTGCCGCTATCGCAATCCCGTTGACGCGGGAGTGAGGACTATATTTGGCTTGTTTCCAGCTACTTAGAAAAGTCCAAATAAGAGTCGAGCCCCCCTGCCCGATATTCTGGGCTTGAAGAGGGACAACGGTTCAAGCCATCCCACCTTGAATATCCTACTCCCTTCCATACCCCCCACCCGCTCATTTGGAGCGTTTCCTTCCTCGCCGGGGTCCCTCTTTATATCACATAACAAGATCCTTTTGACTTTTAAGCTGAGATCGGTTAAGCCCTGTATATGCCGGCTGGGGCTTACGATTTCCGGGTTGGGTCGATTTGCTGCACGGTTTTGAGCGATGGCTACTTCTCCTATCCGGCGCCCTGGTTCTTCCCCAATGCCGATCCGCAGGAACTCGCCGCTGCACTCGAGGCGCGCCGCCTGCCCCGCGAGCGGGTGCTCAGCCCCTACGCCTGTCTGCTGATCGAGACGGGACGTCACGTGGTCCTGGTGGACACGGGCGCTGGCGAAGGCTTGACGACCACGGGAGCCATAGGGGCGCGGCTCGAAATGGCCGGCATCCGCCCCCGCGATGTGACCATGGTCGTCCTGACCCATGCGCATCCCGATCATATCGGAGGCACGGTGGATGCTCGCGGACGCTCCGCCTTCCCCTATGCCCGGTACGTGATCTCCGAGGCCGAAGTCAACTTCTGGACCGCTCCCCATCCGTCTCCCGGCGACGTAAAACTGCCGGCCGACGTGGCCGCCGATCTGGGCCGGGCGGCGCGCGACTGCCTGACGATCCTCCGCCACCAACTGGAACCCATCGACCGCGAATGCGAAATCGCGCCCGGCCTGATCGCGCTCCCCGCGTTCGGCCACACTCCCGGTCACCTGGCGCTCCTGCTCACTTCCGGCACCGACCGGCTGCTCGACCTGGGCGACGCCGCCGTGCACCCGTTGCACCTGGAACATCCCGCCTGGCATAACGGCTTCGATCATGCGGCCGTACAGGCGGTCGCCACGCGGCACGACCTGATCGACCGAGCGGCCAGGGAACGGATGCACGTCATGGCCTTCCACTTTCCCTTTCCCAGCGTCGGTCGCGTCGAGCCGCTTGCGTCAGGAGGCTGGGAATGGACTCCCGGCTGGTAGCCCCCGAAATTTACAGATAAGCTAACTTGATTATGTTTTCTCTATTGTTTGCTCTCGCGGCTGCGATCGCGCCCACCCCTCCGATGGGCTGGAATAGTTGGGACTCTTACGGCACCACGGTCACGGAAGCCGAAGTGAAGGCGAACGCCGATTTCATGGCCGCGAAGATGAAGAGCCACGGCTGGGAATACATCGTCGTGGACATCCAATGGTCCGATCCACAGGCCAAAGCGCACGGCTACCGCGCCAACGCCGAGCTCACCATGGACGACCAAGGCCGCCTGACTCCCGCGGTCAATCGGTTCCAGTCGGCTGCGGGCGGGAAGGGCTTCGGTCCGCTGGCCGCGTACATCCATTCGAAAGGATTGAAGTTCGGTATTCACATCATGCGCGGCGTGCCGCGTCGGGCGGCCGTGGCGGCGGAGATCGGCGATCCCAACTCCATCTGTCGATGGAACAGCGACATGTACGGTGTGGATATGGAGAAGCCGGGCGGCCAGGCCTACTACGATTCAATCGTGAAGCTGTATGCCGGCTGGGGTGTCGACTATATCAAGGCCGACGATATGGCGCAGCCGCTGCACGCTCCCGAGATCGTGGCGCTGCACAAGGCCATCGTGGAGTCAGGGCGATCTATCGTGCTCAGCCTGTCACCCGGTCCGGCCGATTTGACGAAGGCGGATTTCTACGCGGCCAATGCCAACCTCTGGCGCGTGTCCGGCGACCTGTGGGATCGGTGGCAGGACATCCGCAAGACCTTTCCGCTGATGGAGAAGTGGAGCAAGTACTCGAAACCCGGAGGCTGGCCGGATGCCGATATGCTGCCGCTGGGTCACATCGGCATTCGCGCCGAACGCGGCATCGACCGCATGAGCCTGCTCACGCACGACGAGCAGCAGACCCTGATGACGCTCTGGTGTATATCGCGGAGTCCGCTGATGGTCGGCGGCGACTTGCCGACCAGCGACAACTTAACGGTGTCCTTGCTGACCAATGACGAAGTGCTGGCAGTCAATCAGCACGCGACCAACAGCCGTCAGGTGAGCGCGACTGGCGACCAGATCGTGTGGGAAGCCGACGGGCCCGACGGTCAAAAGTACGTTGCCCTGTTCAACACGGCCGAGACTCCGCAATCCGTGCAGATCAGCCGCACCGGGACCGTAGCGCAGGACCTATGGAGCCATCATCAGGTCGCGGTGCCGACGGACGGCCGTTTCATGGTGCCGCCGCACGGTGCCCGCCTGTTGGCATTTCCCGCCGCTCGGTAACGCCGGCGGTCTTTGCCGACCGTAGGTTCGTTTGGCCCAAAGCTTGCTCTACAACAGGCGGAGAGAGGATACGACAATGGAAGCCTTCGTAATCGGCGCAACGCTTTTCGGTAGTTTTCTGGGAGCCTTTATACTACAGAAGGCAGCGCTGGAAGGGCTCTTCCGAATGATGCAGACTGACCGCCGGGCGCGCCAGTAATTACTTACGCGAACCGCGCTTCAGGTTCTTCAACTGAGTCTGACGCGTCTTCGTCTTCTTCCGCTTGGGTTTGGTGATCACAAAGGTGCCACTCCCCAGGTATTCTGCCTTGTACAACTTGTCGCTCACTGGTTTTTCGTCAGCCAAAACAAATCTCCTCTAGAATTAGAAGCTGGATGGAGCACCTATTGTACCGCGCCTTGAGGAAATTCAATGGACTGGCTTGGCTGCTGGCTGCGACCGCATGGGCGCTCCCGGCGCAACAGGACAGCCGAGCGCTCTGTGGGCAGGTACCCACAATCGCGGCGGAATTGACACAGATCTCCGGCCTGCCGTTGAAGCACCCCGTCCCGTGCGATTTCATCACCAAAGAGAAGGTGAACGAGTTTCTTCAGAAGCGTGTCAAGGAAGACACCAACCCCGAAGAAGTTCGCGCCGAGGAACTTACCCTCAAGAAATTTGGCTTTGTTCCGCAAGACTTCGATCTCGCAAAAAACACCATCGACCTTCTCACCGAACAGGCCGCGGCCTTCTACGACTACAACAAGAAGAAGCTCTTCATCACCGAGTCCAACACCAAAGAGCCGCAAGAGCCGGTATTGGCTCACGAACTCTCGCACGCGATCGCCGACCAGAATTTCAATCTGGCGAAATTCATCAAGGCCGGCCGCAAGAGCGATGATGGATCGACCGCGCGGCTGGCGGTGATGGAAGGCCAGGCGACCTGGCTCATGTCGGAATACCTGGCCCGCAAGAGCGGCCAATCGCTGGAGAGTTCTCCGGAATTGGCGGTCCAGATGAGCGGCGTTAGCGATAGCAGCGAAGGCGGCCAGTTCCCCGTCTTCGACAAGTCGCCGCTTTATCTGCGGCAGACGCTGATCTTTCCCTACACCAAGGGCATGATGTTTCAGGATGCGCTGCTGCGTCGCGACAAGCAGGAAAGTTTTTCCGAGGTCTTCCGCCGTCCGCCGGCCTCGACCCAGCAGATCATCCATCCCGACAAGTATTTCGCGGGATTGAAGCCCACCGATCCGCACCTGCCCGATCCCGACCTTCCGCACGCATACAAAGCGCTGGTGGGTGGATCGCTCGGAGAGTTGGAACACGGGATCCTGCTGGAACAATATGCCGGGAAGGAGTCGGCGGCCGAGATCGCACCTCACTGGCGTGGTTGCAACTTCGAGCTGCGGGAAAACAAGAAGGCCGGCCGCGTGGTCCTGGTGTATGCGTCCGAATGGGATACCGAGGATAGCGCCAAAGCTTTCTTCGCCGCCTATCGCGGGGCTCTACAGAAGAAGTGGAAGACCATGACTGTGGCGGGGGAAACGGCGGACCGCGTCGATGGCAAGGGCGACGACGGGCGCTTTGTCCTGGAGCGCAAGGGGGCCGTGGTTACCAGCATCGAAGGACTGGATTCGGTAAACTGAGAGCAATGCTTAGGCACCGGATCGCTCTTTCCCTTGCAACCCTCGCGGTATTGGTGTGCGGCCTTCAGGCGCAGCAACTACCGCGGAAATCCCCCGAAGTTGAAATCAAGATGACGGGAGGGAAATCGCCCGTCCTGCTCAGCAGTTACAAGGGCAAGGTGATCGTGCTGGCTACGATTCTCACCACCTGCCCCCATTGCCAGCACTCGGTTACGCTGCTGACGAAGCTGCAGAACGAACTGGGACCGAAGGGCTTGCAAGTGATCGCCTGCGCGGTGCAGGAAGCTCCGGATCTGGCGGTGCCGCTCTTCATTAAGCAGTTCAATCCGCCGTTCCCCGTGGGCTACACGACTGACGTGAAGGCCGTCCTCGACTACTATCAATACTCGCCCAGCAATCTGCCCAAAATGCCCATGTTGGCGTTCATCGACCGCCGGTTCAATATCCGCGCCCAGCATCAGGGCGGGGAAGAGGCATTCTTCGGAGATCCTCAGCAGGAACCCAATCTGCGTGCGCAGATCGAAGCGCTCCTGAAAGAATCCGGCGTGAAGAAGACCGCATCAAAAGCGACGCACAAGTAGCGTACGCCTCTGGGCGGTGCTGCGATTTATACGCGAACTGGCCCAACCGCGCGCTCCGATCGGAGCCGCGACCTTGAGGGAGCGTTGCCGTATGTCACGGCGTACGGGAAGTATTCTCGCTTGCTGACGCGCGCGGCTCCGCTTCGCAGGGTAGACACGGTGACTGAGTGATGTTCCTCGGCGTTTTCTGCGTCTCGGCGGTGAAGAGCAGTTTGACTATCGCGGCAGTGCGAATGCCACGTAAGTCCCGCCCGACGGTCCAAGTTTTCCCGCTTTGCCCCCGGTCGCGAAGATCACGACGTATTGCCTGCCGCCCATCTCATACGTGATCGGGGTGGCATTCCCGCTGAAGGGCAGCGTGGTCTCCCACAATACTTTGCCGGTTGTCTTGTCGAAGGCGCGGAACTTGCGATCGTAATTCGTCGCGGCGATGAAGACGAGCCCGCCGGCCGTGACGATCGGACCACCGTAATTCTCCGACCCGGTGTCCTTCGCCGCCAGCGCCGGATACTCGCCCAGCGGGACCTTCCACGCATAATCGCCGGTGTTCAAATTGATCGCATTGAGCGTGCCCCAGGGCGGCGCGACAGCCGGATAGCCGTCCGCATCCTGAAACTTGTGATAGCCCGTGAACCGGTACGGCGCCGTGACTTCGGGCTCGCTGGTGCTCTCCAGCTCCTTGTCCTCACCGGTGAGGACGTACTGCGAAACCGCCCGCACGTCGGCGGGGCTGAGATTCGGGAAGGCCGGCATGCGACCCGCTCCCTGCTGGATAATCGTGCCGATCTGCCGGGCCGTTCGCTGTCCGCGCAGCGCGAGGAGCGAGGGAATCTGCGGAGGCGCACCCGATAGATCGTCGCCGTGGCAATTGGCGCAGTTGGTCTGATACGTGTGGCGCGGCGAGTGGCCGCCATGGTCCTCTGCGAGACTGGCTCTCCACGGAACATCGTTGGCGTTCACGTAGAGCAACCCGGTCTCCGGGTCGAATGCCGAGCCGCCCCACTCGGCGCCGCCGTCGAATCCCGGAAAAATGATGGTCTCCCGATCCACGCTGAAGGGCACGAATTGCGTGCCGCCCAGCAACTTCCGAAATTCATCGAGCACGTAGCTGTGCGCTTCGGGCGTGCGCTGCGTCAGCATGTCCTCCGTCAATCGCTGCCGTGCGTATGGCGCGGGACGGCCGGGCAGGCGCTGCATCTGCGCCGCTACTTCGCCGGGAATCGTACTGGCCGGATACCGCTGCTCCTCAATGGGGAAGAGCGGCGTGCCGGTGGCGCGATCGAACAGGTAGACCCAACCCTGCTTGCTGGTCTGAGCCACCGCGTCCACGAGTTTGCCGTCGTGCTTTACCGTGACGAGCGACGGGGGCGAAGGGAAATCCCGATCCCAGACATCGTGCCTCACCGCCTGAAAGTGCCAGATGCGCTCGCCCGTGCCGGCATTCAGCGCCAGCAGCGTGTTGGCGAACAGATTGTCGCCCAACCGGTCGCCGCCATAAAAATCGCTGGCCGCCGAACCCGTGGGAATGTAAACCATCCCGCGCTTCTCGTCGACCGCCATGCCGCACCAGTTGTTGGCCGATCCCGTGTACCTCCACGCGTCCTTCGGCCATGTATCGTAGCCGAATTCGCCGGGGTGCGGAATCGTATGGAAACTCCAGCGCAGCTTGCCCGTATGCACGTCGATGGCGCGGATATCGCCGACCGGCGCCGGCAGCGCTTCCGGAGTGCGGCCGCCCACGATTAACAGGTCCTTATAGATCACACCTGGACTGGTGAGCACGATCGACTGCTTCGACGGATCCCGGCCGAGCCCTTCGCGCAGATCAATGCGTCCTTTTTCGCCGAAGCTCGCAACCACTTTCCCGGTGTGCGGATCCAAAGCATACAAGTAGCTCTGCACGGCCGCGAAGAGGCGCGAATCTTTGCCGTCGCTCCAGTACATCAGCGAGCGATTGGGTCCGCGTCCGGTAATTCCGGAATCGAAAGTCCACAGGAGTTTTCCCGTCGCCCCATTGAGCGCGACCACTTTGTGCCGCGGCGTCAACCCGTAGAGCACACCGTCGACAAACAGAGGTTGCGTCTGCGGATCGCCCGCGCCATCGGCAGTGTCGTAGCTCCACGCGACTCTCATCCGCGCGACATTGGCGCGATTGACCTGCCGCAGCGCCGAGTATCGGATGTCCGCCGGACCACCGCCGTACGCCGGCCAGTCATGGCGAGCAGCGGGAAAAACGGGCAGTACCGAGAGGACCGAAAGGATCAAAAAACGCCGTGGCATTTTCGCTGTATTTTATCACTGCATCGCATCACACTAATCGTTGCAATTTCTGCTGGACGGGGTATCATTTGATTTACTCCCCCGGCGAGTCTGAGGCGACAGTGAACTCCTACAAAACTCCTATCATTCTGCAAACCGAGATCCCTGGCGTAAACCTCGCCGCACGAGGCAAGGTGCGCGATGTATACAGCGTTGACGATCGACTCGTCATCGTCGCCACAGACCGCATCTCCGCGTTCGACTACATTCTTCCGACGGGCATCCCCGACAAGGGCAAGGTGCTCACGCAGCTTTCGATCTTCTGGTTCGATTTCCTGCGCGATCTCACGCCTACGCATTTCCTCAGCGCGAACGTGGACGACTATCCGGCGCCGCTCGAGAATTTTCGCGATCAGCTCGAAGGCCGGTCCATGCTGGTGAAACGCGCCAAGATGATCGAGATCGAATGCGTGGCACGCGGCTACATCTCGGGCTCCGGCTGGAAAGAATACAAGCAGCAGGGGACCGTGTGCGGCATCAAGTTGCTGCCTGGACTCAAGGAAAGCGACAAACTCCCCGAGCCGATCTTCACTCCGGCCACCAAAGCCCAAACCGGCCACGATGAGAATGTGTCGTTCGAGCACGTCGTGTCCCTCATCGGCGAGGAGCTGGCCAGGCGCCTTCGCGATCTGACCCTCGCGATCTACGACCGCGCGTCGCGGTATGCCGAGACGAAGGGCATTATCATCGCCGATACGAAATTCGAGTTCGGCTTCGTCGGCGACGAACTGGTGCTGGGCGATGAAGTGTTGACTCCCGACTCGTCGCGTTTCTGGCCGGCGGATACGTATCAGCCCGGCGGTCCCCAGTATTCTTTCGACAAGCAGTTCGTGCGCGACTACCTGGAATCCATTCACTGGACCAAGCAGCCGCCGGCGCCTCCGCTCCCGGAGGACGTGGCCGCCAAGACCGGCGAAAAATACCGGCAGGCCTACAAAGAGATTACCGGCCGCGAGTTATGAACTGGCTGGATGTTGTGCTGCTGTTGATCCTGGCCGGATCTATCTTCACCAGCTTCCGAAAAGGCTTCTCCCGCGAAGTGATCGGCCTGGTATCGGTGGTACTGGCTTTGGTGTTAGGTATATGGTTCTATGGCACCGCGGCTGCATATCTGATACCGTATGTCAGTTCGCGCACCGCGGCTAACTTCGGCGGATTTATTGTTGTCTTTTGTATAGTGGCTCTCGCCGGTAGCTTGGTCAGTTATATAGTTGGTAAGTTCCTGAAGGTTACCGGACTTTCTATTTTCGATCACGCATTAGGCGCGATTTTTGGCGCCGTCCGCGGGATTGTGGTTTCAGTAGCGTTGGTTATGGCGATTCTGGCATTTTCATCGAGCGCGCAGCCACCCAATGCGGTGGTGCACTCACGAATGGCTCCGTATGTGACGGGCGCCGCGAGCATGTTCGCCGCGATCGCTCCGCACGATCTCAAATCAGGGTTTCACAAAACATACGCGCAAGTGAAAGAAGCCTGGCAATCGGCGCTGGACAAAGGCAATCGGAGGCCCAAAGCGGAAAAGGGAGAGAATGAAAAACGAATTTGATGGGATTGTCGAGCGCCTGCTTCGCGGCAACATTTTCATGCAAGAGGCCATAGAGCTTCTGGAAAAAGGAATGATCGAAGGCGCGCTCCGCGCCAATGAGGGCAACCAGTCCGTTGCCAGCAAGCAACTCGGGATTCACCGCAATACTCTGCAGCGGAAAATGCGCGACTACGGACTGGACAACGGCCGGTCCCATCATCGCCGCAAACCCGTGTCAGGTGAAGCGCGAGGCCGCAAGCGGAAGACCGCCTGATGGATCTGCTGATCTTCGATCTGGACGGCACTCTCATCGATTCCCGCCTGGACCTGGCCCAGGCCGTCAATGCAACCCGCCGCCACATGGGAAAGGAGCCGCTGACCAATGAGCGGGTCTACTCGTATGTAGGCAACGGCGCGCCCGTGCTGATCCGGCGTGCCATGGGCGACGCCGCCACTGAGGCCGAAGTTCAGGAAGCGCTCGAGTTCTTCCTGGAATACTACGGCGCTCACGATCTGGATTTCACCAGGCTTTATCCCGGCGTCAAGGAATCCCTCGACCGCCTCCAGGCGGCCGGCAAACGCATGGCGGTGCTCACCAACAAGCCCGTGCGCATGAGCCGCCACATCGTCGAAGGGCTCGGCGTCGGCGGCCATTTCTTCCAGGTCTATGGTGGCAACAGCTTCGAGTTTAAGAAGCCCAATCCGATCGGCGTCGAAGCATTGATGAAAGAAGCCGGCACGGACCGTGCGACCACGCTGATGGTCGGCGACAGTTCCGTGGATGTGCAGACCGCGCGCAACGCGGGCATTGCCTGCTGCGGCCTTACCTACGGGTTCCAACCGGAAACGCTCGCCGATCCCGCGCCCGAACTGGTCGTCGACCGCATGGAAGCGATGGTCGATTGGGTGTTGGGCGTTAGGTCGTAAACACCCGTGCCGAAAAGGCATCCAACGATAAAATCAGTCCGCCCGCATTCGATCCTGCCGCCGGCGCTGCGTACCCGACCTCCGTCAGCGGTCCGTGCTGCCACAGCCAATTCGGAATGAAGTAGGAAGAGAATGCCGCCGGACCCACGTTCGCGATGACGACGACCTGTCCCGGCGATCCGAGCGGCAATCCGCCAGTCCGGCAGTAGGCGAAAACGTGAGGCCCTTCGTTGGCGTCGAACTGCGGATGGAAGTAGAAGAAATCCACTTCGTTGCGCTGCAGCGCGGCATGCGACGTCCGCAATTGGATCAGGCGTCCGGCGAAGAACTGCAGCGCGCTATTCGCCAGAAACTGCGCGCGGCCCCACTGCACGGGATCCTGCTGTTTCGAATTCACGTCGACGAAATCGGTGTCGTGCACGTCGCCGAATTCTTCGCCCGCGAGAAACATCGGCATTCCCACCGATGTCATGAGAATGGCGAAAGCGGCGAATACGCGCCGGCACGCGGCATCCACGGTGTTGCGCAATGCGGTGTTCGCCGCGCTGTCCACGTTGTCCACGGCCCAGCGGACATTGGCCACGCTGCCGTCGCCGAGACCCGCATCCTTCAGCATGGGACCGAGCACCAGATTCATGAGCCGCGGCGCGTCCGCCACATCGTGCGACGTGATGTAGTCCACCGCGTTGGCGAGGTCGCCGTAGCCGCCGTCGAAGGAATGGTTCCAATCGTTCCACACGCCGTCCTTGGAAATCAGATGGCGCACACGCTCCGATCGCGACGGCTGTCCGAACGAGGTCACGATGTTGTTCGACAGCAGCCGATGAACCTCATTGCGGTATCCGAAATTCCAGATGGCGTCGGTGACCCCGCCCGTCGTGGTCTCGAACCGCCCATTCGAGTCCTCCGCGACCCCCAGAAACGGCTTGCCCGGGAACAGCGCCGCGCTCTTCGCCGTCGCCCGATCGCGGAACTGCCGCACGAAATCCCAGTTGTCGATGTCGGCGAAATCGTCGATGCGGTAGCCGTCTACGTGATATTCGGCAATCCAGTATTCGGCCATCTCGCAGAGAAATTCGCTGGCGGCGAAATACGAGCCGTACGCGGGCGAACTGAAATGAAACAGATCCTGGCCCCAATCGGCGCGGCCTGCAGACGCCGCCTCGCGGAACCAGTCGGGCGCCAGCGCGGCCAGCGGACACTGCGGCCCGAACATATTCATCACCACGTCGAGGATAACGCGGACCCCATGCTGGTGGCAGGCCTTCACGAAGAATCGCGCATCCACCGCGCCGCCGATGTCGAAATCCGGCGCGAAGAAGAATCGTGTGCCGTAGCCCCAGTTCAGCGTCTGCGGCGAATCCTGCACCGGCAGCAGCTCGATGCAATTGATCCCCATCGCAGCCAGCGCGTCCAGATGCTCGAAGATCACCTTGTCGAACGTGCCGAGTTCCACCAGACACGCATTCTCGCCCGGGTCCGACGCCATCCATTTCACCGGCATCTCGTAAATCACGATGGCATTGTTGGCGGGCAACTGAGAGCCGGGCTGAAATTCGTCAGTCCAGTGAAACGGCGTCACGATGCGCTTGCCTTGCGCGATGGTGAACACGCCGCGATATCCTCCGAAGCGCACGATCTCGTCCGCATACGGATCGGCCACGATCACGCCGCCGTCGACCACAAATTCGTATTCGTACCGGCCGTCAGCGAGCTCGAGCGCATCCAGATCGATCTCCCACCAACCGGAAAATGCGCCGCTGGCCGCGAGGGCATGCAACGGCCAAGTCGCGGGATCGAACCGGTCGCGATCCGCAAGCGACGCGAATCGCAAATGGATGCTGGTCAGCGAAGGTCCCGGAAGCCGGAGTAGTCCGGCACGTCCCGTCGGGTGCGGCGCCATGATTGATGCTAACGCGTCCGCTGCAGCTGCGCCTCACCGCTCAGAGGGTCATCGTTCCTGGCCGCCGCTTGCTGACGCGCGCGGCTCCGATCGGAGCCCCGAACGTAAGAGAGGGGTCTGCAGGCAAACTCGAAAATTCTCACCTACTGCTTTCGCTGCAACTCCGCCCGCACTTCCATCCAGATCTGGTAGTATCTCCACTCCGCCGGCGCGTCCTGCTCTTCTATGTGGTCGGGCCGCAGTTTCAAATCGCCGGTCGCCAGCAGGATCCGCCGCACTTCCGGATTTTGCTCCAGCTTCGCCCGCATGGCAGCGACGATCAGCCGGTAATGCTCGCCATGCTTCATTTGCCGATACGGGAATCGCTTGCCCTCGAACGTCACCCATTCGATCCCCATCTTGCGCATGTTTTCTTCGGCGAACGTCCCGGCGTCCTTGGCCTCGAACGCGGTCATCGCAGCGACCTGTGCCCGCGTTTGCGGCCACACGATCCCGCGAGCCGTCGCTCTGGGATCGCGCGGACCTTCCGGATACAGCATCATCTGCCAGAATCCCTCGACGCTGGCGTAACGCCTGCCGCGTAACGTAAAAGGAGTCGCGGCGAAGTTGGACAAAATCCCCAATTCGTTCCGCTTCGAAAGGATCACTTCTCCCGCCTTCGCAGCCTGCGGCAGAATCTCCCACGACGCCGCCGACTCGGCCGGAACCGGCGTCCACCAATGCGCCGGATACACGAGCAACAGCAACAGCGCCCGCATTACAGCGCGAACGCCTTGCGGATTTTTTCCAGGAAGCCCACGATCTTCACCTTGGGATCTCCCGCGCCCAACGCCTCGAACGGCACGTACCCGCGATAGCCGGAGCGGTCGATAATCGCCTTGATCTTCGCCAGGTCGGTGGGCTCGTCCTTCCCCTCGCGTCCGACTTTCTCCTTGATCTGCCATGACACCGCGTATGGCACGAGCTTTTCGATCTCGGCGTACGGATCGCCTGAGCGCAGGCTGCCGATGTCGAGAATGGAACCGAACCAGTCCGACCCGACGCCTTCGATCACGCGGATCGTCTCGGCGGCGGTCTTCAGGAAATCGTTGTGCTGCTGCAGTCCCACGACCACGCCGTGCTGTTGCCCGCACGCGGCGCATTCCTTGAAATCGGCGATCATCCACGCCACCGCCTCGTCGAAGCTGTGTCCCTCGGGACGCGCGACCCCGGAAAACACGCGGATCACCGGCGCGCCCAATTTGCTGGCGACCACGATCCAGTCCTTCACCATGCGGACGTCTTTCGCGCGCGCCGCCGGATCGGCCACGGCGAAGTCGTTGCGCACGCCTGTGCCGCTGATGCCAACACCATTCACGAAGGCCGTCCGCTTCAGATTGTAGACGTACTCGTCCGACGGCACGGCCGGATAGCCCGGGAAATAATAGCCGGTCGGATCCAGCGCGTCCACGCCCTGTTGCGCGCAGAAGTGGACGGCGTCGGCAAGCGTCATGCTGCCGGCCTTCAGTTGCTTGTCGAACGAGTAGGCGTTCAGGCCAAGCTTCAGTTTGACGCCCGATTCACGCTCCACTTTGGCGGGTACCGGGATAACGGCCGCTGCCGCCAAACCGGCGGACCGGCCCAGGAATTTGCGGCGATCCATGCTCACGCGTCCAGCATAACGCGAGTTAGGATTGCTGATATGGCCGTCTCTCGCCGGAGCTTTCTTGCCTCCGTCCCCGCCGCCCTCGCCGCGCAGTCCGCCAACTCCATCGATCGCCGCGCCGTCGTTTCGCGCCACAACCCCACCCTCTCCGCGATCGATCCGGGCTCGCCGCTCTCCGTCGGTAATGGCGAACTCGCCTTCACTGCCGACCCCACCGGACTGCAAACTTTCCCCGACCTCTATGATGAACACATGCCTCTCTGCACGCTCTCGCAGTGGGGCTGGCACACCATTCCGAATCCCAGCGGGCAGACCGCGGCCGATTTCCACCTGACCGACTTCGACACCTTCGGGCGCAAGGTCGGCTACCCCACCAGTTCCACCGGGCAGAAGGAGCTCTACGACTGGCTCCGCGAGAATCCCCACCGCCTCCACCTCGGCAAAATCGGTTTCGCCATCGCCGGCCCGTCCTCGATCTCGCATATCGGCCAGACCCTCGATCTGTGGACCGGCATCCTGCACAGCGAGTTCGAATGCAACGGCAACCCGATCGTCGTCGAGACCTGCTGTCATCCCACGCTCGACCTCATCGCCGTCACGGTGCGCGGCCGCCTGCCCGTTCGCTTCGAATTTCCCTACGGTTCCGGCGCGATGAATGCCGCCGATTGGAAGCATCCCGACCGCCACACCACGACCGAGCGTGCCGCCGGAAACTCCCGCTGGGACTTCACCCGCAAGCTGGACAGCGATACCTACGAGTGCAGCGTCTTCTGGCAGACGCAGGCGGCAATGAAGCGCGAGGCGCCCCACCGTTATCTGCTCACGCCGCTCGAAGATCGCCTGGAATTCACTTGCTCTTATCATCCGCGCCAGACTGCGCCTGTGGACGTCCGCACCGCGTTCGCCGCCAGC
>Ga0105240_10005594_pt1 | contig 18671 bp, 13 predicted proteins | sample KBSC54metaG_FD_80426 | JGI IMG/M metagenome (GOLD analysis project Ga0105240, IMG submission 80426) | Corn rhizosphere microbial communities from Kellogg Biological Station, Michigan, USA - KBS C5-4 metaG | ecosystem: Host-associated > Plants > Roots > Rhizosphere > Soil | place: Michigan, USA... | reverse complement strand
TCGCGTAGTTTCCCGCACCTCGATCATGGCGGACAAGGGCTCCCGCCTCCCCCTTCCCGAGATTGCTCGGCAGCTTGACGTCGACGCCATTGTTGAAGGCTCTATCGTCCGCTCCAGCGATCGCATACGCATCACCGCCCAGCTTATCGACGCCCGCACCGACCGTCATCTCTGGGCCCAGTCCTTCGAAGGTTCTGCGTCCGATATCCTCACTCTGCAGGACAACGTCGCTCAGCAGATCGCCACGCAGGCTCGCCTTGTCCTCGCTCCTTCCCTGCCGCGGCCGTCTGTCAACCCAGCGGCGCACGATGCGTATCTGCGCGGCCGCTACTTTTTCAATAAGCAGGATTTCTTACACAGCCTCGCGTATTTCAAGCAGGCCGTTGCCCTCGACCGCGGGTATGCCTCCGCCTACGCGGGATACGCCTCAGCGCTCGATGCTGCGACCACCTACAACATTGGAACGCCAGAGGAATACATGCCGCAGGCCATCGCCGCCGCAAAGCGAGCGATCCAGCTGGACCCTCAAAGCGGCGAAGCCTACACAGCGCTCGGGAGCGCACAAACGATCTACGAGTGGGATTGGAGCGCAGCCGAGCAGAATCTCAACCGCGGCCTCTCTCTCGATCCCAACGATTCTATTGCTGAATTCAAGTACGCCGTCTACCTCGAGGCGGCAGGGCGGCCGCAGGATGCGGTCGCGCACATGCGGCGCGCTGTGCAGCTCGATCCGCTATCGTTCATTGTCAACCGCCGGCTTGGCGTAGCTCTCTACTTTGACCGCGAATACGATGCTGCGCTCGCTCAGCTACAGCGCTCCGCGGAGATGGAGCAAGGGTCCGGCTCAGTCGAGCATTACGTCAGCCTGATCTACGAACAGAAGGGCGATCACGACGAGGCGGTACAACACAATCTGACAGCGATGCACGAGGACCTGCCTCAGCTCGACACCGCTGCTCTGCTTGCCGCATATCAGAAGCACGGATGGGAAGCCTATTGGCGCGCGCACACCCGCGCTCTCCTCATCACCCCGGCTCGTTCCTGCACGGGGTATCAGATCGGCATTGACGATCTTCGCGCTAACGATATCGACCATGCCTTTGAGTCGTTCCAGCAGGCGATCGACAAACACTGTTTCAACATGGCATTCATCCGTGTCGACCCGCTCCTAGACTCTGTCCGCCACGACCCACGCTACGCCGCGCTCCTGACGCGCATGCATCAAGGACGGAATGCCGGCATGGGGATTGATGCCGGTCGATAAGCTCGGTCTTTCAATTTGCGAGTCATCGCCCGTTCACTATCCGATCAGAATGAGATGTTCTGGCCGGGAAACCGGCAACTCGGAGCGGCAATTTCTTGCACCAGGGTCGAGTCAGGCATGGGCCGCTTGGCCGACCATTGGAAAGTTCGCCGCTTTCAGCGGTGGATGTTCTGGTCGAGTCTGTTCTTCTTCATCAAGCGAATTCGCACCCACAAACAAAATCGCAACGTAGCGGTGCACCGCTAGCTAAGCGGGATAATCAACCGGCAATGCTGAACTCGAGGCCAATTTCTTGTCCTCAGAGTCCCCGTTGCCGACCATACAACCGCGAGCGGTTTTTCTAGATCGGCGCGCGCCGATCAGCGCTCCTTTCGGATACTGCGATCAAGGATGCTGGTTAAGACAAGTCCACGCCCGAGACCTTGACCACGGCCTGCCACGCGGCTTCCTGGCTTGCGCGATCGTGGAGGTGTGGCTGGCGCTGCACCTCGATTGGGCCTGAGAACTTCCCTTTGGCCGAGGCGAAGAATTGGCCTGAGACTTCAGTTCCGAACTCCGATGCCTGGATGTAGCGACCGGCCGCGGTCTCCGGCGTCTGATTCATGCCGGGAATGAGGTTCACGATTGGGATAAGCAGATACTTCAACAACGGCCCAGCGCTTCGCACCACATTGGTGGCGGTCGCCCCACCGGGCGAGACAGCGTATACGGCCATGCCGGAGGGCAGCCGTCGAGCCAATGCCATGGTCCACCAAGCGATGATGAGCTTCGCGTCGGCGTACGTGTTGTTCGGCACATATTTCACGTTTGGACCGTTGCGGATCAGCTCTTCTACAGCGGCGGTTCGATTGCCAAAGTGGAATTTGGCCGCAAATGCTGGCAGGTCGGTGTACTTGAACATGGGTACGCCTCCGCGGGCAGGTTCTGCGCCGGCGATAACGATCCGCGCCTTGGGACTCAGCAAGTTGGCTTTGAGCAGCCCGACCGTCAGTTGATGATGCCCAATGAGCGGAGCCTGAGAAGCTTCGACGCCCTCCGCGGTGAGGACGCGCTGTTTGTACGGCACCAGCCCTGCATTGAGCAGAAGGAAATCGACCGGCCGACCTTGCTTGACGAGCGCGGCGACGGCGGACTGAACGTTGACCGGGTCATTCAGATCAAGCTCCAGCGGCGTGAATATCTGCCTTTTGATCTGCGCCGCGAGTTGAGCAGCCGTTTCCCTGATCTGGGCCACGCTGCGCCCGGTGACGATGACCTCGCGGTAGCCCTTGGCGGCAAGCAAGCGTGCTGCCGCATAACCGAGCCCGGAAGTAGCCCCGGTGACGAGGGCGATCGAGTGCTTCATGAGTTGCTCCTTCGTGAAATGGGAAAATGGAATCGGAAGAATACAAGGCTAAAGCCAGCCTTCCGCTTTATGAACTACCTAGTTCTAAATTGGTAGAATGGACGGCGTCAAGGAGTTTTGAACCAAATGATTCACAATACCGCTAAGCCGCGGGGGCGACCGCGCAGTTTTGACGAGACAGGGGCGCTCGAAAAGGCGACTCACGTGTTCTGGTCGAAAGGCTATGACGGCGTAACGATTGACGATCTTGTCGCCGGGATGGGTGTGGGACGGCCGAGCCTCTATGCCGTCTTCGGAGACAAGCGGGCGATCTTCTTGCGAGCCCTTAGGGCGTACGCAGAGCGGAAGGGCGCTCTTGCAACCAAGGCACTCCTGTCGCCACAAGGTCTTCGCGACTCGATCGCGGGTTTTCTGAGATTCGCCGTCGAAAGTGCGACCGAGAAAGGGTCCGCCCGGGGATGCCTTATGATGTGCGTCGCGCCGCTTGTGAACGATGCTGAGGTTCAGCGGTTCCTGCAGAGCGCGGCCGCGGGCGGCGCGGCGCTGGTGGAGCGCCGTTTCCGGGACGGGATCTCCGCGGGAGAAATCCCGTCTGACTTTCCCGTAGCCGCGCGCGCAATCCAGGTCACGGATTTGGCGCGTGGACTTACCATGCGTGCGCGAATAGGCGTGTCGCGTAAGAGGCTCCTCAGAGATGCTGAGGAAGCGGCCGAGTTGGTGCTCCTGCCGCGGAGCGTCTGACACTTCGGGACGAGCGAAATTCATGTTGGTTCATGCCTCACCGCAAATTTCGCTCATCGAGCCAAACTTGTATCAAGCGGAAAAAGCTTCAGTGACAAATCCAGGTCTATCGCTGAGGCGGGAGCGCACATTCACATCTAGCGAATCGGTTTCGGGGGTGTCGCGGCACTCGGAACTTTGCCGATGTTTCGCCTTTTAGGGTCCGAGTAGCCGACGATACACCAACTAGACTCGCATCATGGAAGAATCAACCAAGGTGGACTCCCTCTCCAACCCGTTCCAACTGGGTGACAAGGTCCGGTTCGTGCCAAACGAACGTGCACGGGGATGGAGTTGCTTCGGGCCGGAAACTATCCAGCCGGACGACATCGGAATAGTGAGTCGCATACAGAACGATGCTTATCTCTACATCAAGCTGATTGCCGACCATCCAGATTCACCCGAAGTGGGTGGTTTCCAATGGCAATGCTTTCGGAGAGCAGACCGACTTGGACAGCGGGTCACGGCGAAGATCTGTCAAAGGGACGAGTAGGCGACGATCCGCTCACGGAAGCAAAAAATGCGCAGATTCCCAACGCGGCAAATGAGTGGTTTGCGTAAATCGACAGCAAACAGGCAGACCGGTCGATACTCGCCGCCTTAGAGGGAGTGATCAGCGGCAGGAATGTTCGTCTTCGAGGCCCCATTACTCCGAAACTCGGGTGCGTGGGCATCTCGTGTTCGGCGTCCGAGATGTTGATCGAAGGCTATAAATGGCCAGATTTGGCTGAATCCATTCAGATGGATAACGCACTCAGCACGGGTGTACCGGTGTTGAAAGGGGAAAGCCCATGCTCAGCAGCATTTCAGGAAAACGAGGATCGTCATGAAGACTTTCGAGTTCCTGCGAGATCGCGATGTACACCAGCAGCGCGGTGCGCCCCTTCCGGGCAATATCGAGACAAGCGAATGCTTCGTCCTTCTCACCCAACAATGCATGCAGCGCCGCTCTTTGATATGCGAATGAAAAGTTCGGCGGCCCTGTTCCTTCTTTCCACTCTTCAAGCACTTGCCGAGCCTGGATCGGGTCCCCGATCCTTGCGCTGACGACTGCCCAAACTGCTTTGCGATGGGGATCATTTTTGGCGAGTTCTGATCCGACATCGATTTCGGCCATTGCTTCGCGCCGCATACCTTTTCGGGCGTACGCTGCTGCCAGGAGTTGGCGTGCTGGCGCGAAGGAGGGATCCAGTTCCTTGATCATTTGAAGCTGCTCGATCGCCTGATCATATTTGCGAGCGAACATGTATATTGCGCCCACTTGGTAGCTGAACTGAACGGAGAGAGGATCAATATCCAACGCAATACGGGCTTCCCTCATAGCGTCCTGATAAAGTCCCTGGGTGAGATACCAATGGCTTGCCACCCAGTGTCCGTTCGCGAGGTTCGGTCCGAGTTCGATGGCGCGTGCCCACTCCTCTTGCGCTCCGCGCCAGTCCCAATCGAAGATGAGCCGAACGTAGGCCAGCGTCGCATGTGCATCGGCCTGGTTAGCATCGATATCCAAAGCCTTGATGGCGGCGGCCTTCGCTCTTGCAAACATCTCACTTGACGCTACTCCTCCAAAGAGACCAATTACCACGAACAGATATGCCAAGGCGGTCCATGCTTCCGCATAAACGGGATCGGCGTCGATCGCTTGTCGGGCGTACTCAACGCCCTTCCGCATCCCATCGGGGGTCCATTTGTGCGCCCAATAGAGTGACTTCAGCAACAGGTGAAACGCTTCTCGGCTGGGCGTGGGGCGTTTGGATAGTCGGTTCTTCTCTTCATCGTTGAGCTTTAACGTCAACCTTTTCGTAATCTCGCCGGCAATCTCAGCCTGAATTCGAAAGATGTCATCAGAATTGCCGTTGAAGTTTGCACCCCATAACTGGGAATCATGCGCGGTGTCGATCAACTCCGCGTTGATGCTCAAGGCGTCACCACGCTGTGAAACGCGCCCAGTAAGGGCAACCCTTACGTTTAGCTCGCGACCGGCTTGCGCAGCGTCACTCAGCTTGCCCCGATAACGAGAGACGGTTGTACGTGGCACTACGCGCAACCTTTGTAATTGAGAAAGATTGTTGATGATGCTCGATGTGATTCCGTCGCTCAGATAGTCCATCTCCGGATCGTTGCCAGCGTTTTCAAAGGGGAGCACAGCGATTGAATCGAGAACTTCCAAGCCAGTCGCCGCGGCTTCATTTACTTGTTCTTCCGCCGTTGGTTTCACGGTCTGAGGTGGATTGGTCGATGCGTGTCCGGTCAGGAATTCTTCCGACATGTCAACCGAGCAGAGGAACCGGTAGCCGACCGTAGGCACAGTGGCGATGAAGCGTGGATCGCGCGGGTCGTCACCCAGCAACCGTCGCAAAAGGGCAATACTCCGCGCCAGCGAATTCTCAGATACGGCCGTGTCGCCCCAGACAGCGTTCATCATTTCATTCTTGGTGATCAGCTTCTGGGGGTTTCGCAGAAGGAACAAAAGCACTCGAAATGCCTTCGGCTCGACCGGAAGCACTTCGCTCTTCCTGATAAGCCCGAACTCCCGCTCGCGCACCTCGAAGTCTGTGAACCGAAAAACAAAGGACCTATTCCCCATCATGAGTTCCTTATCCGCCTTTACGGCCTTTTAAGTTCAGGAATCGATCAGGAAGCCATCAAGACCATGTAGCGCTACGCGCTCAGAGTTCTTTTAGCCGAAGCGGCCGAGGAACTCGCGCAATGTCAATCTTGAATTGGTTCACGTCCTTCGTTCTGGTGGCGACCATCGTCCCCGCCCTGACAGCGGAAACGCATTGCCCGGGAAGTGTTGCCAGTATAACCCCGCGCTTTGTCGCAGGCGCCCTTATCGTAATTCCAGTGAGGATCAACCAGGAAGGCCCGTTTGACTTTGTGGTGGATACGGGAAGCCAGGTCACGATGATAGATCCAGCGCTGGCGTCCCAACTCCAGCTCAGACTTCAGGGATCGGTCGGCATTGTCTCAGTTTCCGGTTTTGCGCGAGGGTCGGCGACTGTTTTGGACACCCTGGAGGCCGGGGCGTACAGGCTTGAAAAGCCGCTAGCCCTTGTGCAGGGTCTCGGCGCAATTCACGCCGCCGATGGGCACATCCGAGGAATTCTTGGTGAGAATTTCCTCTCTCATTTCGACGTGATGATCGACTATGCACACAAATTACTGTGTCTTGATGCATCCACGGCAATGCGGGATAAGCTGCACGGCGAACGCATTCCGCTGGTAAGGCCACATCCAGATAGAGACTTACCATTCATGGAGCGGCTGGTAATCGTGGCACATCTCTCCGGAGCACGAGCCCGGCCGATCTTCCTCCAAGTGGATTCCGGCAGCGACGGCCCCCTTCTGTACGCTCGTTACGATGAGAAGTCCCTTCCATTACTGAACCTCGCCACGCCGAGACGAGGCAACCTAACCGAGGCACAAAAAGCATTCGCCGCGTTGCCGCCGCAGGAACTGCGAATTGGGAAATGCACGATGAGCGATGTGCGGTTCGTGACGCCGGTCAGTGGAGGGGGTATTTCAAGGCTGGAAGAGGACGGCCTTTTGCCGACACTGCTGTTTCAGCGGGTCTTCATTAGTGGCGCCGATCACTTCGTGATTTTTGATCCCAAATCATAGGAACACGGGTTGAACACTAACCCTCGTTCTGCGATCTGGTATTCGGACCGGATTCTGGAAATCAGAGGTGTAGAAGATTTGGTTCTCGAGAAGCACGTGACCAAAACCGGCCAAATCCATGGATGCCGGCCGTGAAGTAACGCGAGATGTATGATCATGGCACGAGTTCGTGCATCCGACAAACGATCGCGGTGCGTAGCACCCACAAACTTTCTCACGGTTCTCAGTTTGCGTGATGGCAGGTGGACGATGGGAAATCGTGTTCAGCAATACCTGGATGCCGTCGCACAGTTGCACCAGAGTGAGGTGATCTCTCTTGTCAGCGTGATTCTCTTCGGTAGTGCGGCTTGTGGCACATCCGTGGAGTCATCTGACGTTGACCTCATAATCGTGATCCCTAACGGAACATCGCAAAAGAATAGGAGCCTCATCCGCGATGCCGTTTCAGAACTGGAAATTAGACACGGCTTCAGATCGCCCGAAATGCGACCTAAGAATTCGCTGGAGAGGTTTGCGGAACATGCTGGAGGGCACTCGCATTCCTGCTTTTTCTGTACTCGAGGCGACCTCGTTTCGGGGAACGTCGCACGGATCTTTGGCCTGCGGGCAGCCGAAAAACTGCTCCTCGAGCGCACCTTTCTTGCCAGCGTCATTGTTTCCGCCAGAACTGTCTGGGGGGAGGACTTGCTGAGCCTCGTGCCTTTGCTTCCCGTCCGGCACCGCGACGTGTTCAAAGCGTTTTTTCGACTAACAGGCTTAGTCCTGTTAATCGCTGCCGCATTCCCGATGCTCTCCGACGCGACACGATATGTAATGGGTGCGCTCAAGCATTCCCTACACAGTTGCTATTTTTGCTATCAACTGACGACAGCTTCCGTCGACGAAGAGGTTGCATTCTTCAGCTCCCGACTGGGTCGGAGCAGGGTCCTCTTGGAATTGCTGAGCCAACGAGAAGAACACCGTCGATCGTTCGCTTTCGCGCTGAGTTGTGTACCGATGATCTTTCGGCTGCACTTGCTGACGCTATGGGAAAATCGATTCCCGCGTGTGGTGGCTAGAGCACACGTTTCGGGCTAAGGACTTCATCAAACCTCGTCCTCACTGAGATAGTTCGGATTGCAAGTTCGGGAGCGCCAGGCTAATAAAAGAAGTAGGTGTACCAGAAAAATGGGCAGGCATACCTGTATATCCTCGATTACACACAAGTGCCGATCGCAGCTTAGTGCGACCGGCAGCGGTGCGAATTCAGTTCCTACCTGAGAGCCAGCTCAACGGTCGTCACACTATCCTTCGCGGATTCCCGCTCCCTCTTGTGTTGAACAGCCATTTCGCTGTGCAAGCTCGTTCCGGCAATCCAGACCTGAGCGAGGTATTTCCGCGATCCTTCCTGCTGAAAGACCAGACGGCCACGGGTCTCGATAGCTTGACCCTCTTCCGGCCGGACCATTAGAACCTGGGTCTTATTGGTAGCGATGTTGCGGAGTGAAAGGTAACGATCCGACAGCAATTCAACCTTGTACGAGCCGGCTTCCACTCTCTGGTTATCGGCCGAGAATCCGAAAGGAATGGTGACAGACGCGGTGGTCTGGGCTGAGGCGATGGCAACTGAGCAGAGCAGGCCGGCCGCCAGGGAAAGGCTGAAAATCAGATTTGAGAGGTTTGCGGTGCGAGATGTCATGGTGGTTCTCCTTTTGGAATTTGCGACCGCCGGTGGCCGGCACTCGCCTGATATGTTTCGAACTCTGCGCCTGTTCCCGGTTTCGCACCATGCACTTGGGGTAATTCCGTAGTCCTCTGCGGATCACGTTTCAAGCTGTTGAAAAATAGGTATTTATCCGTGACGATGTTTGAGGAGATATTCGCCCGTGACGCATAGAAGGCGTGCTACACTCCACCTCATCAGCGGTCCCGGAGTTGGAAATCTTGGCGACACCGGCTCACTCAGAGCGAATCTGGCGTTTCGGTGTCTTCGAAGTAGACACGCGACGACAGGAGTTGCGCCGCAGTGGAGCGCCCGTCAAGATTCGCGAACAGTCTTTCCGCATCCTGGTCTTCCTGGTTGAACACGCCGGCGATATCGTCACCCGCGAAGATCTGCGCCAGGTGCTCTGGCCCTCCGACACCTTTGTAGACTTCGACCACAGTCTTAATACCGCCGTGATGAAACTGCGCGAGGTGCTGGGTGACTCAACCGAAAGGCCACTCTATATCGAGACCATTCCAAAACGGGGCTATCGCTTTATTGCCCCTCTATTCCAACCGGCCGAATCTTCTACCCAAACCGTCTCAGCCTCGCCGGCACTCGAGCCGGTGGACAGCGTTCCCTCCCAACCTGAGATCGCAAATTCGCGAAGACTTCGACCTTCTTCGCAGCATCGTCCGGTCCTTCTACTGCTGGTCCTCTCTATTCTCGTAAGCATCTCCGCCATTTCATTCCTCCTAATGCACCGTCCGACTATGTTGCGTACATCGGACTCCCACGAGCGCAAACTCCTTCGCACTGCCCCCGTAACCTCTGCTGCGGGAGACGCCATATCTCCAGTCTTCTCTCCTGACGGACGAGAGATCGCCTTCGTCTGGGACGGTGCTGATCGCAAAGGCTACGATCTCTACGTCCAACTCATCGGCGCCGAACTGCCACTCCGCCTGACCTACGTGAATCGTGGGCTAGTTGGCCCTCCCGCCTGGTCGCCTGATGGCAGCCAGATAGCCTTTGAGCGCTGCGACGGCAATCATGACGGCGTCTTCGTAACTCCGGCTCTCGGCGGCGAAGAACGCCAACTGACCTCCGCCGCTTGCCTCTACACTCTTCCCAGTCCCGTCGCCTGGATGGCGAAGGGAAACGAAGTCTTAATGGTCGATCGCTGTTCGCCGAGCGGCCGCTTTGGCGTAGTCAACTTCTCTCTTGCCACAGGCGCGAAGCGGTGCCTCACCGTTCCGGGAAAGGATGCTTCAGAAGATAGCGGCGACGCCTTTGCGCTTTCCCCGGACGGCGCTACCATCGCGTTTCTGCGAACGACTGTCTCGCTATGCTGCGACATCTACAAAGTTCCTGTGACGGGAGGAACTGCCACCCGTGTCACATCCGGCGGCGACAGGGGTTGTAATACCCTCAGTGAGCTGGGTTGCAACGGCCTTATGTGGACTCCCGATGGACGCTCGCTTGTGTTCGTGGACGATCAAAGCAAGCTCTCTTCTTTGCTGCGGATCTCGATTGATGGGGGCTCCATCGACCGCGAATCCACCTATCCCAGTATCGGATCCTTCAACCGCGACGGTTCTCGATTCATCTATTCGCAGCACGTCCGCACAGATCCGGCTTCTGTTTGGCGAGTTGAATTGGCTGCTGGGGGTGGCTCCGTCGTAGCAAAGAATAAAATCATCAGCTCGCAGTTTCCTGAGCTTGACGCGCAACCATCTCCAGACGGGACTCGCGTCGTCTGGATGTCGATGCGCACCGGTTCCGAGGAGATTTTTGCCAGTGACGCTGCAGGACACGACCAGAAACAGTTGACTCATCTCGATCGCTATTCCGGAACACCTCGATGGTCCCCCGACAGCAAGTGGATTGCCTTCGACAGCTACAAGCCCGGCGGACACGCTGAAATCGCGCTTGTCGAACCTGACGGAAGAAATCTGCACTCGGTTATCTCAGCGCCGTTCGACTGTGCAGTCCCCAGTTGGTCCAGGGATGGAAAGTCCATCTACTATTCGGGGAACCAGAATGGCGTCTGGCAAGTGTGGAAGCACAACCTCGATACCGGGAACGATGTGCAGATGACAAGGCAGGGCGGATTTAACGCGTTCGAGTCCTCTGACGGCAAAACCATCTACTACTCGCGATTCTTCGAAGCCGGGATTTGGAAACTGCCATCGACCGGCGGCGCGGAAACTGTTGTCGTTGCAGGCCGTCCCCAAGTTGGTTTTTGGGGACACTATGCGGTAACGACCGATGGCCTTTACTTCCTCAATAGCGATGGCAGCCCCCGCCCCACCATCGAGTTTTACAAGTTTGCAACCAGCAAAGTCTCGCCGGTTCTCAGTCTCGATGAGAAGGCTGCCCGCCTGCAGCCCAGCCTCAGCGCAACAGCCGACGGTAAGACACTTTACTTCACCCAATACGACAGACAAAGCGTCATCAAGATGATGGAGTTTGCGCGGTAGGCTTTGCTCATCATCGCCGCATGACGCGGTCCGCCGCTTGTCATTCCCTGCGGACGAGCGACCGGCAACTCGGAAACTGACAACTTCTTGGTTTAGTTCCGAGTTGGCGACAATACACTCAGAACTGCTGTCTGCACTGTCTGACCCGTTGGGTCGACCTCCCGTGCATTTGAATAATTCTGATTTGACGAAGACTGAAAGTCGCCCGTGCCAAGCGTGATGCCAAAGACGCTAGAAAAGTGTACATCGCGCCCAAGAAGGGCATTGCCCATGGCCTAGACGGGAAAATAGAACACCGGCCGAAGCGACCGGTGTTGACACAGATTCAAGTTGTCCACAGCTCGAGACTAATAGGCACCAATTTGCTTCTCGATCCCACTGTACTCAACACGCCGGGATGACGTTCGAATCAGCGCTGATCAATCTCGCAGTCAGCGCCGCCGTTGATCCCACCGGAATCCCCGTCGGCGACACTCTGACGTAGGAGAATAGCCAGTTTCCGCCAACATTGCTGGCCAGCACATCGGCCCCAAGGTGCTGTGTAGCTGTCCACAACGGCTGGCCCGTTGCGGGGTTGGGTGCAACGTTGAAGAAGTGACATTCAAAATGGCCGTTAGCCATATTTCCATGAATGTTGAATGTTGTCTTGTACGAAGGAGCGAGAGAGACGAACCTGTTTGCCGGCTGGAACGGAGCGCTCACGTATTTGAAGAACGTGCACAAAGTTCCGCGGTTCTGAGGATTGGCTGAGGGTAAAGGGCAGGTCGAATCGTCTGATGGATCACCCATGCCAATATAATTACCGTCTTTGGGCCCGTTTACAGCCAGGACGAAAGTTCCATCGCCGGTCCAAAGTGAAAGCATGTCGCGAATTCGCTGCGTGATTACGTCGGGCGAATCGCCGTTTTCCGCGTCCTGGATCGACATCGTGCGGTGGAACGCAGCCTGCAGCTGGTACAACTTCGCCAATTGGACGCTGTCCGGGCTATCCTGGGCCGCGAGCAATGCCGAACATGCCAATACTGTGCAAAGCACCTGAATCGGCTTCTTCCTCATCGTTGGTACGCTGTTGAGTTTCGCTCGCGGAGCGCGCATTTTTCGTAGCGTAGCGATCGCCGCCCCAAAGGATATTCTCCGAGTCATTGTCATTGTGTTGCTCTCCTTTCATCCATGCTGTCGTGTGGTCTTCGTCTTGGCCGACAGCGCTCTGACGTCCCCTTGATTGGCCGTCCATACGAACCAATGGAGCGGTGCTGAATTGCAGGACCTCCTTCGCCGTGGGGTGGCCTGATCGGCAGCCAGACCAAGTGCGGTTGACAGTGGATCCATGATCAACCTGCGCTGTTATCAGCTCCGTTGGCACTCCAGGGAAAGTGAGACCGAACTGGGAGGAATGGTAGGCCTGAATCACGCTTGAAGTATTGGGAGAAAGTTGGGGATTTTATGGGAATTCTGTAGGAGAATGCGAAAATACGCGGTCTAGTGTTTTGACGCCACGTAGCTTCTCCAAGAAGCAAGGTGCCCGGATGCTCTGTTTCGATAAGTATCAGCTCGATCCTGTGCAGGGACTACGAAGCACCGCGGGTGAGGTGCGCATAACTCCAAAATCACTTTCTCTGCTATGCCTCCTCGCCGAACGGGCCGGACAGGTTGTAACAAAGAAAGAGATATTCCAAAAAGTCTGGTCGGACGCGACCGTTAGCGACTCTGCTCTGGCCACCTGTATTCAAGAGTTGCGCAGCGCATTAAACGACAGTGCACGTGGGTCGCGGTTTATAGAGACCGTTCACAGACGAGGTTACAGATTTGTTCCGCATGTTGGCGCTGACCTTCAACCTATTTTGCCGGTGATTCCAGAATTGCCATCCCTGCCGTTGCACAGCGCATTCGTCGGTCGCGAGGAGCCTCTCACGCAGGTCTTCTCTACCTGGCAGCTGACGGAATCAGGAAAGAGACAAGTCCTGTTTGTCACGGGAAACGCGGGCGTAGGAAAGACTACCTTGGTCTCGGCATTTCTCGCAAAAGTAGCGACGCAATCCCGGGTCAGGATCATCTGGGGCCAATGTGTGCAACACTTCGGGGCGGGTGAAGCTTACGAGCCTCTTTTCGAAGCGATAACTCGCCTCTGCCGCCAGGCGGATGGTGATCGTTTCATTTCTCTCTTGGAACGCAGTGGGCCCACCTGGCTGGCACAGATGCCCTCCGTTCTCTCGCCTGAACGCTTTACAGCGCTTCAACGAACAGTAGCTGGTACAACGAGAGATCGGATGTTTCGCGAACTCACCGATACGCTGGAATCAATCACCGGAGAGGACCCGGTAATTCTCTTGTTAGAGGACCTGCATTGGAGTGATCGATCAACTCTCGATTGGCTTGCTGCTTTCGCGCAGCGACTTGAACCGGCTCGCATTCTTCTTATTGGCACCTTTCGAAGTTCTGAAGTTGCTGGAACGGATCATCCGCTCGCCAACATGTTGGCCGAGCTTCGGGTGCGCGATCGCTGCAAACACATTGCACTTGATGGTCTTGATTTGCCCGCGGTGCTAAATTACATCGCCGTATCCTTTCGACCCTCCTTTGATACAGCGCAGCGTAATAAGCTCGCCTCCTTGGTGCACGCTCAAACTGGCGGAAACCCGCTCTTTGTAATGAACGTGCTGAGCGACTTGGCAGAGCGAGGGCTTCTCAAACTGGAGGACGGGACCTGGAGCTTGGCAGCTGAGTTTACCGAGCGCGACCTGGTGATTCCAGAGAGTGTTCGAAGCCTGATTGAGGTACAGATCTCCCGGCTCGCACCTGAGGAGAAATTGATTCTCGAAATCGCGGCTGTCATAGGCGAACGGTTTGCGTTATCAACCGTTGCAAACGTCGCTTCGATACCGATTGCTGAGGTCGATGCAATTCTGACTAATCTTCATCGCAGGCAGAGGTTTATCAGATCCTCCAGAATCATTGAAGCGTGTCTTGGAGAGAGCGTCGACGGGTTTGAATTTCTGCACGTCCTCTATAGAGACGCGATCTATCAAGCAATCTCTCAAAGGCTCGTGACGGAGCTGCACGTCCTGGTCGGCAAAAGGAGAGAAGCCGAGTATGGCGAGCAGGCACGGGAAATCTCAGCAGAGCTCGCAATGCATTTCGAAAAGGGCAAAAAGAATGAGTTGGCCATCCGTTACATGGAGATGGCGGCGGAACTCGCACGACAACGCAGCGCGTATATCGAGTCGCGTATGCACTTTGATTCCGCACTCAGGCTCGCTAAGCACATGCCCATTGGGCGGAAGAGGACAGAACTCGAAGCCTCGCTCTATTCCGGCTTGGGGGGAGTTCTGATGGCAACCTTTGGGTTCGGAGCCACGGAATCGGAAGCCGCGTTTTTGCAGGCACGGAGTCTGTGCAAGGAAATCGGTGAGAGCACGCAACTCTTTCCGGCTAATTGGGGGCTATGGCTCTTCTATTGGGGAAGAGCGTCGCTCGATGACGCGAACGAGATAGTGCAACACCTTTTGGCGATGGCGCGGAAGAGTACCGATGCGTCTCTACAATTGCAGGCCCATCACGCGGCATGGGCCACGGCCTTTTCTCGCGGAGAGTTGCAATCTGCAATGGAACACACATCGGTGGGGCTGCGGCTTTATGACACACAATTGCACGCAGGTATGGCATCCACCTACGGAGATCACGATGCAGGTGTTTGCTGCTTGAATTTCAGAGCCAGAATTCTCGCTTTGTGCGGTCTGGCGGCCGACGCTGTAGAAGCCTCTGAAACCGCAATTCATCAAGCCCGCGATTTGGCGCAGCCGCTCTCGATCGCTATCGCTTATGTCTTCGCGGCCTCGGTGCACCAGATAAGACGCGATCCAATTGCCACCAAAAAGAATGCAGCTGCGGCTTTAATTCTCTCGCAAGACCAGAATTTTCGGCTGATGCATGCGTGGGCAAAGGTCTATGAAGGTTGGGCCGACTCCCACCTGGGCAAATGCGACGACGGGTTACGAAAAATCGACGAGGGCATCGATGCGCTCCGCAAGATGAGAATAGATCAGTCGCTCAGCCACGTGCTCGGGATCAAAGCGGATGTTTGTCTCCTCTCGATGCATCTCGCGGAGGGTCTAGCAGCAATCGAGGAAGCGATAGAAGTCATCGCGAGAACCAAGGAGCAGTATTACGAATCCGAACTTTGGAGACTGAGGGGAGAAATCCACCTCGCCCTTCACGCTGAATGGCGGGAGAAGGTGGAAGCAGAATTAAAAGATGCAATAGAACTTGCGCGCTCTCAAGGAGCCCACCTGTTTGAACTGCGCGCGGCAATCAGTCTCGGGAGAATGTGGCTTGAAGACGGAAGAGCGAATGAAGCGATCGGGATCTTGGAGCAAGCAACCATTGCTGTTAAGCAGCTACCAGAAGCCGATTTGATGGATTTGACGGCAATTCAGTCGTTATGCGAAATCGTAAGCAGCGACTGGGAGCGATTGGAGTGCCCTGAGTAGTCGACTCTTGGAATGACATTGACTCAAGAAAATTGGTCCAGGATGTTGATCAGTATCCGTCTCAACTTTGTCCATCGGTGGTCAATGCACTCATTGAGCTAGGAGGATCGATCCGCGTTTTTTGCAAATCGCAGTCAACCTGTATCGGCCAAGGCGCATTCTGGCGATTCACCCGGCCAACGAAGAGGCGTGCGCAGCGAGGCAAGTGAGCACATTGGGCGCGCCGGAAAGATTTGCGATAGGCTGATCACGGTCTATTGAAGACTGAGGGTCATCGTCCTGAAATCAAACGTAGTCTGGTGTGCTTGTTGTAGGAGATCGATCCCGAGATTCCCTGCGAAAACTTTACTGGCATCCGTTGTAGGCTGGAGCAAGACACCAACCGATTTCAGTGTGGTCGGGAATCCACCGATGCGGAACTTCAAAGATTCCAGAGTCGCAGCCTCCAGGTGCTTAGCACCCCCCACACCTTCCGTCTTGTACGAGTCTGTCTTGATCGCAGATCGGACGAGATCGGGAAATGCGGACGCAAACGGTGGGTAGAGATCGGTGTTCGTAGCGCCGGTGTCTAAGGCGAAGGCCATGGTTCTGCCGTCATGTACAACTTGGACGACCGGACGGTTTCCATCGAAGCAGAGTGCTGCGCTAGGCACATTCTGGCGCGAAGCTTTTGCTCCGATTTCGAAACTCCTATCCGCTCCCCAGGTAAACGTTTCGAAGGCTAGCAGGACGGGCATCCCGATGAGTCCCCGCGAGCCGGCGCTTTGTTCGTTAAATGGAGGTTGATCATCAGGCAAGACCAGAAATGGAACATGCCTGATTTGAATGGAGCCAACGGAAACTTCATCCGCGATCGCAATTCGTGTGTTGACCTGAGTCCCGTTAACGTCTCCTACCTGGAGTGCGGACGTGCTTACTCGTAGTCCGAAGCGTTTGGCTTCGGATTCGGTCAAAACCGAGAGCTCAGCTCCGGTATCGAACCAGTATGCCGCGTGAACACCATTGATTGAAAACGGCAAGCCCCCATTCTCGAGGGCCACCGTAGTATGTCGTCCAATGAGCTGTTGGTCAGGAGTGTTGGCAAGGACAACCATGACAGGTCGATCACTCAAAGCATCAGCGTCACTTGGCCTAAGCGCCAAGATTGCTTCGATTTCCGTCAACGCCTTCTTGTATTCACCGTGAGTAAAAAACGCAGAAGCGAGAAGCCTGTGTGCTTCGATAGCTTCGTCGGACTTCGGGGCGGAACTGAAGACTCGACGGAAGCTCTTTTGGCACCGATGCACATCATTGAACGCGCATGCGACAGCGCCTTGATAGAACTCTGAAGCACCACCTTTGTTTACGAGATCACGTAGTTCGAACCATCGATGATTCTTGAAGAGTAAATCCATACTCTTATTGCTGCTCTGAGCGCCGGAGCAAGATAGAGAAAGTAGAACGCTGCACGCCGAAGCGAGAATCGCGATAAGTTTTCGAACTGGGGTGCCTTTTGACATCGATGACGTAGAAATTTTAATTGATTCGCGCTAGATAGCTCCCGGCAGGTCCCGCGCAATCGTATCCAAGGGCATCTCGTTCGGAGTTCCGCGCGGCACAATCTGCCCTCCCGCATTGACCTGCCCCCGAAAAACTCAGCCAGGGAAAACTGGAGTTCTCTCGTAATCTGAACGGGAGGACAGGGGATGAAGAAGAGCCGGTACACGGAAGAGCAGATCATTGCGATCCTGAAGCAGCATGAGGCCGGAGTGAAGACAGCGGATCTTTGCCGGGAGCACGGGATCAGCGACGCTACCTTCTACAACTGGAAGGCGAAGTACGGCGGTCTGGATGTGAGCGAGGCGCAGCGTCTTCGGCAGATGGAAGATGAGAACCGGCGATTGAAGGCGCTGGTTGCCGATCTGAGTTTGGACAAGGAAGCGCTGAAGGCAGTCATCCGAAAAAACGGCTGGAGCTTGCCGGTCTGAGAGAGGACATTGCGTTCGTATCGGCGGGATTTGATCTGAGCGAACGCAGGGCCTGCAAGCTGCTGGGCGTGGATCGAGCCAGCTATCGGTACGAGCCGAGGCCGGATCGGAACGCGGAACTTCGCGACGAGCTGGTGAAGCTGGCCAGACAGAAGCCGCGCTACGGATATCGAAGACTGCATGCGGTGCTGGAGCGTCGCGGACAAGCGGTGAACGTGAAGCGAGTCTATCGGCTGTATGTCGAGCAGGGGTTGGCCGTGCGCCGGCGCCGGCGAAAACGGCTGGTCCGTGAACAGCAGATCGAACCACGGCTAATACGTGCGAACCAGGAGTGGGCGATGGACTTCATCGTGGATGGACTGGCGAACGGCCGCATGATCCGCATCCTCAGTGTGGTGGATGCGTTCACGCGCGAGTGCCTGGTACTGGAGGCTGATACGAGCCTCGGCAGCGGTCGAGTGACGCGAGCACTGGATCGGCTGATCGAGCAACGTGGCCAGCCTGAGAGTGTGCGTTCCGACAACGGACCGGAGTTCACATCTCGGCGCATGCTGGGCTGGGCTGAAGAACGCAAGATCAACCTGATCCATATCCAGCCAGGAAGACCGATGCAGAACGGACACGTCGAAAGCTTCCACGGACGTCTTCGCGACGAATGCCTGAACGCGAGCTGGTTCCGCACACTGAATGACGTTCGGCGAACCCTCGACAACTGGCGTCAGGAATACAACTGCGAGCGGCCGCACAGTTCGCTCGCATACAGAACACCTGCTGAGTTCAGCAGAGCCCTTGGCTATGGAGATGTGGAAAGCTTCCCACATCCCCACAGCCCCGACTACGACGGCGGCGAGATATACTCGCCCACAAACCTGAATCGAGAAACTCCAGCTATAGATGGCTGAGAAAAACGGGGCAGGTCAAACTCATGAGAGGCGAGATTCTGCTGAAACCGGTCAGGAGAGATGGCCCTGTAACGATTGACGACATCGAGAGCCCCTATTCGCAGATCCCTTCGCTCCGCGAGACGATCTACAATCGCGGGA
>Ga0105240_10005592_pt1 | contig 18676 bp, 14 predicted proteins | sample KBSC54metaG_FD_80426 | JGI IMG/M metagenome (GOLD analysis project Ga0105240, IMG submission 80426) | Corn rhizosphere microbial communities from Kellogg Biological Station, Michigan, USA - KBS C5-4 metaG | ecosystem: Host-associated > Plants > Roots > Rhizosphere > Soil | place: Michigan, USA... | reverse complement strand
CAGCGACTTCGCGAGCAGGGTCTTGCCGAGACCCGGCACGCCTTGAACCAGCACATGCCCGCGGCCGACGAGCGCGATAGCCAACGCCCGTATGGAGGCTGCCGCTCCGATCACGACCCGCCCCAATTCGCGCTCGAGCCGGATTTCGAGTTGTTGCAGGGCGCCGCTCATGAGTCCAGGCTTGCCTGTATTCGCGACATCAGGTCGTGCAAACGCTCGAGCGGCACCTTCCGCGCCGCGAGGGCGGCCGCATGCCATTCCCTGAGCTGGCGCAGGTCCGCCGGTGCGATGCGAGAATGCCCCTCGAGCAATTCCCAGGGAGACTCAGACCCAGTTCGCCTGAGCCTCCGGGCGATCCTGTGGAAAAAGTGGTCAAACAATCCTCTTGCGCCCGCATCATTCGTCAACACGCGTGCCAGAAAGCCACCGGTCGCCTGTACCAGCTCCGCCTCGCGCGGCACTGGCGCCGGCGTCCAGGGCGATTGTAACTGAGTCGCCCCAAGTACCCAGCAAAGCCATACCGCGCACAGAATGGCCACCGTCTCGTACAGACGCGGATCACTATAGAACTTGGCAGGATCGTATGCGGATCCCAACCCTTGATGGAGGTCATCAAACAAGACCGCACCGCCGGGACGTACCGTGCTACCCACTAGATTCGCAAGGAGTTGTCCGTTGTCGGCCAGGCCCAGGGCGCGGTTCGTAAACAAGGAGCCCAAGGCGCTGACCACGATTTGCCCGCTTCCCAATGGGCGCATCCATAGCACTCCTTCACCGGTTTCGCGCTGCCTGGCCAGTGCCAGCGCGAAACCGTCATAAGGGACTTTCAAGCCCCAGGTCTGTGCCGGGTAGTCGGACAAGGCCAGCGCCGTCCGCACTCCATCAAACAGTGGACGTGGGCCATTGGGGACCAGCGTCGTGCTCTGCGGCTGGGCGTACGCTCTGGCCGTCGTGATGCGCGCGCCCACACCGTTTCCGCGGCGGGCTCCGACTTTGCCCATTGCGAACTCCAAGCCGGTCAACAGCCGCAAGTCACCGGTAGCCCGACCGTCCAGCGAGAACGCCCAGTCAGGGCTGTCCGCAAGCGCCGCGAGGACAAGTAAGGTATTCCCCGAGCGCACCCAGCTTTCGAGTGGGCGCAGCTCCTCGGTCTTGAAACCGGTCGCGGCCGGCAGAGTCACAATGAGCAGGTTGCCTGAGGCGGGCAACCCGCGGCGGCTGGCGAGCTCGTTGAAATGGTCGCGCAGCGATACTGTCTTGATATGCTGTTGATCTAGCCAGACCAACGCACCCTGGTAGCCGTTGGGCCCCCGCTCCTGTGTGGTTGGACGTGACACTTCTCCAGGGCTGGTCGCATCACCGTGCAGAAACATGGCCAGAAACAAACCCAACGCACCCAGTGCGCACGCCAATGTAATGAGCCGTTCTCTCACGAGGGGCAGCCGAGATGCTCGAACAGCACCCGCCCTTGTTCGATGGCCGCCGCAAGATCCGCGCTCGCAACCTGCGAGCTCGAGAAGCGGACACGCTCCGACACCCCGGCAAGCTGCGCAAGCCGCTGCCGATCGCCGGCATCCGGTAGCCGCGCGAGTCGCGACACCTCACGAACTGTGAGCGCCCGTGCGGGCGGTAAACAGCTCGTTTCAGTGAGTCGCGCAACGATCATCTCGAGCAGGAGTTGGGGACGCTGCGGCACGGGTGCCGCGCACACGTCATCCCAAGTCATACCGCCGCGCCCGACTTTGACAGCCACGCTGCTTGACCGTCGGCGCGCAATGCCATGCCGCACACGCGCGATTACACCGCTGACGCGCAGCTCATTGATCACGATGATGCCCGCCAGAAGCACAACCAACACGAGGGCGGCGTATGACGTGAGCTCCAGGACGACCTGCGAAAGCCCGTTTTGCCCCACCAGGCGCCCAAGCCAACCTGCATCATCCTCCTCTCGACTGCGCTCGAAGGCATCCCTGAGCCACTCCTTCGTGCGTGCCCACCAGCCATTGCTCGCTGCAGTGGTTGGAGCCAGAGTCGCAAGCGCTGCCGGTAGGGCCGCAACGCTGGGACGGCGGGGCGGCCCACCAGCAGGGGCCGACTCGCGGACCAGAATCTCCCGCAACTCTCGCAACCCGCCGGCTGACAAATCATTGCCGGGCCGTTTCCAATCCTGGGGAAACCCCGCCGACCAGCCGCTCTCATCGAGCCGGCGCGCCAGTTGGGGACAACGGGCCACGACGCGCTCGTAACCGATGTCGATCTCCGGATTGAGCTTCTCCAGACAGGTCTCGAGAGCCTCGAGGGCAACTGCGGTCGCAGGAGCGGTGGGCTGCGCCGGGGCCGCGGAAGCCATGGCGGCCACAGTCAACCCCAGGGCCATCAAACCGATGCCACTCCTGGGCGCATAACGCGCACGCAGGGGGTCGAGCCTCGTGACGCTCACTCGACCGCCGCCAGGCCGGCGATCCGCTGCTCCAGGTCCGCACCCTCTTTGCGGGCGCGCAACTCGCCGAACACCGCCAGCAGCAGCGCACCGACAAAGGGCGCCACTATCGCGAACATTGCGTTCGCCAAAACTGTAAACACCGCCATCATGACGGGAATGTCGGCAACCAACGTAGGGACGACCAAGGCGATGAGAACACTCACGAGAATCGCGAGGACCAACACGGCGACGGCGCCAACGCCATACACGGCGACCACGCGCCACCAGTTCCCCCAAACGAGACAGACACTATGACGTAGGGCGCGCAACGGCCCCTGCCGAGCGAGCATCACCGCGGGCCACGTGGACGAGAATAGAACCGCCAGATACAGACCCAACGCGATGAGCGGAATACGCAGCCACCAATGCACAGATGCGGGAACCACCAGCAGCAGGGTCAGCGGTGCACCGATCGCCACAAAAACGAGCACCGTCGCGACGACGAAGGAAGTCAGCCGACGCAGTGTCTCGGTGAGCTCGGTCTTGAAGGCCGTGGGAGTATGCTCGATGATTGCGCGCTGCCGTAACAGCAGCGCCGACCACATCATCAAGGCCAGCAGCGTACCGAGCACAAACAGCACCAGCCAGATCGGCCGGCCGCCACCGAAGGGCTGTCGGATGGCCCCGCTGCCGAGGTCGTGGATGTTCGGGAGCTGCTCGAAAGCTACAGCGAGGATGCCGTAGGGAATACATCTGACCACGGTGGCCTTGAAGATCTGGACGGCCAGGTCCAGGACCTCCGCGACCGCCAGTGGGCGCACGGGCGGATACAAAAATGATGACATTCCAGAATATTACCGACTATCGTGCCGCATGACTGAGGAGCGCAGCCTTGGGGCCCTGCGCGAGCTGGGCGTGCGTCGACTGCGAGCCTCCGCCGCTGGGATGGGATCGGGCCCGACACCCGACCTCGACGCGGAGCTACTCCTCATCCACGTAACGGGCGCCAGCCGCGCCCGTCTGCGCTCCCACCCCGAAACGCTCAGCAGCGAAACCGCGGTCCAGCGCTATGCCGCACTGCTCGAGCGCCGCGCGACCGGCGAGCCGCTCGCCTATATTCTGGGTAAAAAAGACTTCTGGTCACTCCAATTGACCGTCACGCCGGCGGTATTGGTGCCGCGGCCCGAGACCGAGCTGCTGGTCGAGCGCGCGCTGGCCCTGCGCCCGCAACAAAATGGGGAGGTCGTGGATCTGGGCACCGGCTCCGGCGCGATCGCCCTGTCACTGGCGAGCGAGCGCCCGAATTGGCAGGTTACGGCGACCGACGCCTCGGCCGAAGCCCTTGCCATCGCGCGCGCGAACGCTGAATCACTCGGCCTGAGCCGCGTGGAGTTCGTGCTCGGGAGCTGGCTCGAGCCCTTGGCGGGCCGCACTTTCGATCTCATTGTGAGCAATCCCCCTTACATCACCGCCGACGATCCCGCGATGCAGGATCCGGCCCTGAGACACGAGCCCAAACAGGCCCTGACTCCCGGCCCGGACGGGATGGCCAGTCTGCGGGCCATCATCGAAGCGGCCCCCGAGCATCTCGAGCGTGACGGTTGGCTGGTGCTGGAGCACGGCTCCGGCCAGGCGGCGGAGGTCGCAAGCGAGCTTGTAGCGCGCGGCCTTCGTCACGTACGCTCGCACCGCGATCTCGCGGGGCATGAGCGGATGACCGAAGCCCAGCGTTGATGGCGAGACTGTTCCCGGCGCACAAGCGCTGCCACTTTCGGGCGAAGCCCTAAGAAACACCCATGGTCAGATTCGAAACCTCACACGGCGCCTTTACTATCGAGCTCTTCCCCAAGGAAGCCCCCGTTACCGTCGAGAACTTCCTGCGCTACGTCGACGATAAATTTTTCGACGGCACGATCTTTCATCGCATCGTGCCGAATTTCGTCATTCAAGGGGGCGGCCTGACCGCGGACTTCAGCAACAAGGAAACGCGCCAGCCGATCCAGAACGAGGCCAAGAACGGCCTCAAGAACACCCGCGGCAGCTTGTCGATGGCCCGGACGAGCGACATCAACAGCGCGACCTCGCAGTTCTTCGTCAACCTCTCCGACAACGGCTTTCTCGACCACGGACCGCGCGATTACGGGTATGCAGTCTTCGCCCGGGTCGTGGACGGCATGGAGGTCGTGGACAAGATCGCCAAAGTAAAGACGGGCCGGCGCAAGGGCTACCAGGACGCCCCCATGGAGGATGTCATTATCAACTCCGCGCGGCGGGTAGAGACCAAGTAAACGCCAGACGTGGGGGCTCTTCGCAGGGCACAGCGAGGCAGCTGCCTCGGCGCGCTGTTCAAGCTGTTCGCCCTGCTGGTCTTCGGTTGGGTACTGCTGACCTGTACAGCGGTACTGCTGCTGCGGTGGGTGCACCCGTTCACGAGCGCCTACATGCTCGAGGCGCGCCTCCACACAACCGAGCCGCACTATAGAACCCAGTTCGAATGGGTCGACCTGGAAGAGATCTCCTCCAACGCCGCCATCGCGGTCATCGCCTCCGAGGACCAACAATTCCCTTTTCACGCCGGCTTCGATTTCAAGTCCATCCGCACGGCGGTCCGGGCCAGCGAGCATGGGAAGAAGCTGCGCGGCGCAAGCACCATTTCCCAACAGGTGGCCAAGAACCTGTTCCTCTGGAACGGCGGCTTCCTGCGCAAGGGGCTGGAAGCCTACTTCACCGTGCTCATCGAGCTGCTGTGGCCGAAGGAGCGCATTCTGGAGATGTACCTCAACATCGCCCAGTTCGGTAGCGGCATCTATGGCGTCGAAGCCGCCGCCCAGCATTTCTTCCATAAACCCGCCGCTCGCCTGACTTCGAGCGAGGCGGCATTGCTGGCCGCGGTGCTGCCCAACCCGATCCGGTTTCGGGTCGATCGCCCCTCCGCCTACGTGCTCTCCCGGCGTGAATGGATCCTCGGCCAGATGCGCGGCCTGGGCGGCGCAAGCTATCTCAGAAGCATAGAGGCCGAGAATCAGGTGACCGGCACCCGGAAAGCAGCGAAGGCTCGCCGCTAGACGCCGCGGGGCACCCTGGGCAGGGGGCGGATAACTATTTTTTCGCTGCCAGGGGGTAGAGTCGCCCAAAAAGGCGCTCTATATGTAGAAGGGGGGTCGCAACAGCGAAAGCTGCGGCACGCGCGAATGTCGAATCGAACTCTTCTGATCGGCTGGCGCAAGCGCTGGAACCGGAGCCTGTTGCGGTTCATCGGGCGACGGGTGCGTGCGGCGGTCGACATCGAAGACCTCGCCCAGGAGACCTACTTGAGACTACTGCGCACGCGCGACTTGCAGGGTGTCAGCAACCCGCAGGGCTATCTCCTGCGGGTCGCGGCGCATGTCGTGGCCGAATGGTGGGAGCGGCGGCCGCCCAACGAGAAGCTCGACGGTGTGAACGAGAGCTTCCTCGCCGACGAGCGCACGCCCGAATTCGAGCTCGACACCAACCTGTCGCAGGCGGTATTGAACCGGGCGCTCGAGAACATTCCGGCTCTGACGCGGACGATATTGCTCCTGAAATACCGAGAGAATTATCAGTGTAAGAAGATCGCACAGGAACTCGAGCTGACAGAGCGTCAAGTGCGGCGCCACCTGACCCGCGGTGTCGAATCCTTGAGGGGGGCAATGCTCGATTGAACGGAATGCAGCCACATGCAGAAAGACAACCAACACGAAATCGACACCACGACCTCCATCAGCGAACAGGCTTCTGCCTGGTGGATGTTGCTGAACCATGGCGATGCCACGCCCGCCGATCATCATGCGTTCGGCGAATGGGTGGCGCGCAGCCCCGAGCGGGTAGAGGCATTCCTGCAGACGGCGCGACTCACACGCGCCCTGCAGTCCAAAGACCTTCAGTGGCCGGACACTCCGGTGGAGACTCTCATTCGCGAGGCGAGGACCGCAGCGGGAGAGGTGGTAGGCCTGCCTGTGCGGCGCCAACGTCGTGAGTTACTGGAAAAGCGCCCCTCACCGTGGACACGCCGGATTGCCTTTGCCGGCATTGTCGCGCTCGTCGTGGTCGCCGTGGGGTGGCGCTTCTTGAGCGCAGAGCGCTACCAAACCGCCATCGGCGAGCAGCGCTCCGTCGTCCTGAGCGACGGGTCCGTCGTCACGCTCAACACCTCATCCGACATCCGGGTTCGCATGGCGAAAGACCATAGAACGGTGGAACTGCGCTCCGGGGAAGCGTTATTTCAGGTCGCGCGTGATCCCGCGCGTCCCTTCGACGTGGCCATCGGCAAAACTACGGTGCGCGCGGTAGGCACGGAGTTCAATGTCGATCGCCGTCCAAGCAGCACCACCGTGACCGTCGTTGAAGGCAGAGTCGCGGTGTTTACCGGCAATGGTCCGGGCGCAGGCCCGGGTGTCGACAGGGCCGACAATCTGCCGCTCGCCGCCGGCGAACAATTGATCGTGGCACCCAACACGACACCGCATGCCGCGCACGCCGATATCAACACAGCAACCGCGTGGACACAACGTAAACTCGTCTTCGAGCATCGCCCGTTAGGTGAAGTGGCGGACGAGTTCAACCGCTATAACCGCGAGCGGATCGAAATCCAAAGCCCGCAGCTGCGCAACCAGGAGATCACCGGCGTCTTCGAGGCGAACAATCCCGAATCGTTCATGACCTTCCTGGCAAAAATCCCCGACGTCACGGTGGCGCACTCTGTCGGCCATGCGCGCGTGATCGTCACGCAGACCGATGCGGAGAAGCCATAGTTTATTTGCGGCGACCGGGGGTAGATATCGGCAAAAAGGGGCTCTATAGGTACACAGGGACCAACAACGCGATCGCCAGGGAGCGGGCAAAGCCACAACGAGCACCGAGGGGGCCCCGGCATGAGCCGTAGCATACTGAATAGCGACACTGACAAAGCCAACCTGCTGCACGTCGCGGGAGAAGGGGCTTACCCCCCGCCCCGGACGAGGCTATTCACTCCCTTATTCACCGCACTCGCGGCACTGCCCTTGGCCATTGCCCCTCTCTATGTCAGGGCAGAGGAGCCGGGACTGAAGACTTCAACGGAGACGGCCGCTCGTTACGAGCTGGAAATCCAGCCGCAGCCGCTGGGCGCCGCCCTGCAGGAATTCGCCAAGCAAAGCGGCATCCAGATCATCTTTTTTTCCAGGCTCACCGACGGCCACGACGCACCCGCGCTGAGCGGCAAATACACATCGGAGAATGCCCTGAACGCATTGCTCCAGGGAACCGGCCTGACATTCCATCAAATCGACAGTAAGACCATCCAGGTCGAGCCGAAAACATCGCTCCATAAAGCGGCCAACACCACATCGACGGGCACGCCGCTGCAGCTGACCAGTTACGAAGGGCGCGCGATACAACTCGCGCAAAGCGACCCGACGCCCCCCGGCACCGCAGCGCCGGCTCCCCAAGGACCGGAACAAAACACCTCGTCGGGCTCTGACAAGAGTCAGAACAGGGAAAAGCCCACAGAGGAATTGAGCAGCATCACGGTGACAGGCTCGCGCATCATCACCGAAAACGTACGTTCGCCTACGCCGATCACCTCGGTGGACATTGGCGAAATCGCGATGACGACACCCAGCGACACCGCCGATGCGCTCAACAAGCTCCCTGACATCATCGGCGGCCGTACCCCGCGCACTCAGGGCAACGGCAGCACCAACAATGGCGGTAACGTGCTGTCGCTGCGCAACTTTGGCCCATCGCGCACGCTGGTGCTGCTGGACGGGCATCGCGTTGCGCCATCCAACCAGGACGGCACGGTCGACATCGATACCCTGCCGCAGATGCTGATGAGCCGGGTCGAAATCGTCACCGGCGGTGCTTCGGCGATCTATGGCTCGGATGCCGTGGCCGGCGTGGTCAATTTCGTTCTGGACAAGAAGTTCACGGGGCTGTCCCTGAAGGCTGACGTCGGCGAATCCAAGTACCACGACGGCTCGGAATACCAGCTGGGCGCGGCCTGGGGCAAGGACCTCTTCGACGGGCGCGGCCATATCGAGGCGTCCGCCCGCTTCCGGCACCAGGACTTGATCCCGATCAGCTCGCGCCCCTACGGGGAAGATGGTCAGGCGTGGCTGCTGGCGGGCAACGGTTCGCCAGCCAACCCCTATGTGAACGTACCCTATTCGCGCGTGTTCAACAGTGGCCAGTTCGGCAACGTCCAGTGTGGTCCGGCGTGCCCCTACAACAACTACACGTTCAACGCGCCCGGCATCCTGAGCCCGATGGTGCATGGGACGCCCACTGGCACCGCCAATCTGGAATCGGGCGGCGATGGCTCTTACGTGAAGTACGGCACCTTCCGTTCCGGACTCGCAATGAAGGACGCATTCGCCCGCTTCAGCTACGACCTCACGGATAATGTCAACGGCTATTTGCAGGGAAGCTGGGCGCAAGCCGAAGACACTTCGAACTGGATCAACTGGGTCGTCAGCCCCTCGGCCAGTCGCCCCAACACACTGTTCGCCAACAATCCATTCCTCAATCCGGTCACGCAGCAGCAACTGGGGGCGAACATCGTCTGCGGTACTCCGGGCGCGACTGGATGGCGCTGTTTGCCGGCTACGCCCGCGACCTCGCCGCAAACTGGCAGCACGCCGCCACCGCCGCCTACTACGCCCTATTTCTCTGCACCCTCCTATATCTGGAACAAGGTCGGGGGGCAGGATGCCAGCATGGGGAACCGGCTGTATCGCACCTTGGGGGACCAGAAGACGTGGAACGCGGAAACCGGGCTCACCGGATCGTTGGGTGGTTGGGATTGGGATGTGTTCTACAACCACAGCGACAGCAGACTGACGGTCGTCAATCCAAACAACACCGACAATGCCAAGTATCTGGCTTCGCTGGATGCGGTGGTTGCGCCGCCGGGCACGACCGTTAACGGAACGAATGTCAGCGGGACTATCACGTGCTGGGTCACTACCCAACCGCAGTTTGCCGGCCTCTATCCCGGCTGCGTACCCACCAACATCACCGATCCCAACGGGCCTTCGCTGGACGCCTATAACTATCTGCGAGCCAGCACCTCGTGGACGCTGGATCAGCATCTGGATAACATCGGCGCCTCGATCGGCGGCGGTCTGTGGGGCGTGGGCCTCCCGGCGGGCGAAATCAAGGCCAACCTGTCGGCTGACGCTCGCTGGGCCACATACAATTTGGCGAGCAATGCGTTCCCGACCGACTTCGTAAACTGCACGGGGCTGCGTATGTGCCTGGCCAACGGCGGTGCGCCGGTGCGCTGGGTGCAGAACACCAATGCGCCGGTCGACGCCAAGAACCACGTCTACGAACTCGCGCTGGAAATAAACATCCCGCTCATCAAAGATTTGCCGCTGTTGCGGGAAGTATCCACCGATTTCGCGGGCCGCTATACCAAGTATTCGACCTTCGCCGCGGTGGAGTCCTGGAAGGGCGGGCTCGACTGGCACGTCACCGATTCGATCCGCTTCCGCGGCACCCTCTCGCAAGACATCCGCGCGCCGAACCTCAACGACCTGTTCCAGCCGGCCGGTATCTCCTCGACCGGGTTCACCGACCTGCTCACGGGCGGCAACAACAGCCTGCGGCTCGTCACGCGTGGGAATGCTAACCTGACACCGGAAAAGGCGCGCACGCTCACGGTGGGCACCGTGCTGACTCCCACCTTCCTACCGCGCTTCGATCTGTCGGTCGACTACTACCGGATCAAGATCACGGACGCGATCACGCAGATCAGCTATCAGAGCAACGCTATCCAGAACATCTGCCTGGCCAGCGCTCCCAAATACGATTCACCGTTCTGCTCACTGGCGGTGCGCCCGATCACCGATCCCAACGACCCCAACTACCGTAATCCGAACGTCAACTTTCCGACCGAGATCCGCAACTCGCCGCTCAACGCCGCACAGCAGGAGACCCATGGCTACGATCTCCAGCTCGATTACAACTGGGATATGGCGGGAGGGCACTTCTCTTTCCGTCACCTCGTCGGCTATCAGCCCGTCAACACCACGATCAACATTCCGGGGGCCTTCCCGACCTGGGCGGTCGAGCCGGAGGTGCGGCAGAGCACGTTCCTGTCGTATAACAACAAAGGCTGGACCGTGGCCCTGCAAAACCAGTGGCTGAGCAGCGTCAAGCTGGCGACCAGTGACAATGCGGTCAACGGGAATAGCCAGAACTATAAGGAGCCGCGACTGCGCGCTTACGACGTCGTCGATGGCACGATCAGCAGGCAGTTCGTCTACAAGGACGGTAGCTTGGAGGCATTCCTCACTGTGAACAACGTGTTCAACGAGCACGCTCCGCTGTTCCCGTCGAACTCGGGTATCCCGGGCCTGTTCTATCCGACGCTGGGCTTCTACGACGACACGGGCCGCTACTTCACCATCGGAATCAAGGCGAAATTCTGATCGAAACGTCGCGCGGCTCTTGCAGCCGCGCGACGTCCCGCCGTCTCAGCTGTCATACCCGAGATTCGGTCCCAACCACTTTTCCGCTTCCGCAACGCTGAGCCCTTTGCGCTGCGCATAATCCTCGACCTGATCCCGATCGATCTTGCCGACCGCGAAGTAATGTGAGTCCGGATGGCCGATGTACCACCCGCTCACCGCGGCCGTGGGATACATCGCAAAGGAATCGGTGATCTTGATTCCCGCGTTGCGCTCGACATCCAACAACTTCCACAGCTTCGCCTTCTCGGTGTGATCCGGGCACGCCGGGTAGCCAGGTGCCGGCCGAATGCCTCGATACTCTTCCTGGATGAGCTGCTGGTTCGTGAGCGTTTCTTGCGCCGCATAACCCCAGAATTCACGGCGAACCCGTTCGTGAAAGTGCTCCGCGGAGGCTTCCGCCAAGCGATCCGCCAGCGCCTTCAGCATGATGCTCGAGTAGTCATCATGCGCCTTCTCGAAGCGCGCAACGTGCTCCTCGATGCCAATACCGGCAGTGACGGCAAACGCTCCAAAGTAGTCCGCAACTCCGCTCGACTTCGGCGCGACATAGTCCGCCAGGCACTCGTGCGGCTGCCCTGCCGGCTTGCCCTTCTGTTGGCGCAAGAACGACACCCTCATGGCCACCTGGGTGCGCGTCGCGTCGGTATAGATCTCGACGTCATCGCCCACTGAGTTGGCCGGGAACAAGCCGACGACGGCGCGCACCTTGAGCCATCGCTCGGCAATCACCTGCTTCAACAGACGCCGCGCGTCGTCGTACAGGTTGCTCGCCGCCTCACCCACAGTGGGATCCGACAGAATGTCGGGGAACTTGCCGGCGAACTCCCACGCATTAAAGAAGGGCATCCAGTCGATGTAACTCAACAGCTCGGTCAGCGGATAATCGTCGAACACCCTGACGCCCACGAGCCGCGGGCTCGGTGGAGCGAACGTCGCCCAATCGATGCGCCGGCGATTCGCTCGCGCCTGCGCGAGACTGACTTCGGGCGTCTTCACCTTCTTGCTCGCGTGTTGTTCGCGGCGCCGCTCGTGCTCCTGACTGTTCTTCTGGATGAATGCGTCCCGTTGTCCGGGCGTGGCCAGAGTCTGGCAAACACCGACCGAGCGGGACGCGTCTTTCACATACACCACGGGGGAACGGTACTGGGGCGCAATCTTGACAGACGTGTGCGCCGGTGAAGTCGTGGCACCGCCAATCAGGAGCGGCACGACAAAATTCTGGCGCTGCATTTCCTTCGCGACATTGACCATCTCGTCCAGAGACGGAGTGATCAGGCCGGATAGACCGATGAAATCGACGTTCTCGCGTCGGGCGGTCTCCAGAATTTTCTCGCAAGGAACCATCACGCCCAGATCGATCACCTCGAAGTTGTTGCATTGGAGCACAACGCCGACGATGTTCTTGCCGATGTCGTGTACGTCGCCCTTTACCGTGGCGATCACCATGCGCCCATTGGTCTTACGCGCACCGGTGCCGCCCTTTTCCTTCTCGATGAAGGGGATGAGGTGCGCGACCGCTTTCTTCATGACCCGAGCGCTCTTCACCACCTGCGGCAAGAACATCTTGCCGGAGCCGAACAGATCGCCGACGACGTTCATGCCATCCATCAGAGGACCTTCGATGACTTGCAGCGGCCGCTCGAATGTCAGCCGCGCTTCCTCGGTATCCTCGATGACATAGTCGTCGATACCCTTCACGAGCGCATGCTCGAGCCGCTTCGCGACTGGCCAACCACGCCATTCCAGATCTTCCTTGGGCTTGATCGCACCATCGCCCTTGAATTGGGCGGCGATCTGCACGAGCCGCTCGGTTGCATCGGGACGGCGGTTGAGCACGACGTCCTCGACCGCCTCACGCAGGGTCGGATTGATCTCCTCGTAGATGCCGAGCTGGCCGGCATTCACGATACCCATATCCATGCCAGCCGCGATGGCGTGATAAAGGAACACGGAATGGATGGCTTCGCGTACCGGGTCGTTGCCGCGGAACGAGAAGGAGACATTGCTGACTCCACCGCTGACCATCACATGGGGCAACTTGCTCTTGATCTGCCGCGTCGCCTCGATGAACGCCACACCGTAGTTGTTGTGCTCCTCCATCCCGGTCGCGATGGCGAAAATGTTGGGATCGAAAATGATGTCCTCGGGCAGCATGCCGGCGCGATTCACGAGCAGATCATAGGCACGCGCGCAGACCGCGACGCGCCGCTCGATCGAATCCGCCTGGCCTTGCTCATCGAACGCCATGATCACCGCCGCGGCTCCGTAGCGACGCAGCTTGCGCGCGTGATCGAGGAAGACCTCCTCGCCTTCCTTGAGGCTGATCGAATTGACGATGCTCTTGCCCTGCACGCACTTGAGACCCGCCTCGATCACGGACCACTTGGACGAGTCGATCATGACCGGCACACGCGCGATATCGGGCTCGGCGGCCACCAGGTTCAGAAACCGCACCATGGCGGCTTCCGAATCGAGCATACCCTCGTCCATGTTGATATCGATGATCTGCGCGCCCGCCAACACCTGCTGTCTCGCGATCTCCAACGCGGCGGCATAATCGCCCGCCTCGATGAGCTTGCGGAACTTGGCGGATCCGGTGACGTTGGTGCGCTCGCCGACGTTCACGAACAGCGAGTCATCATCGATGTTGAGCGGTTCGAGGCCCGACAGGCGGCACTTGACCGGGATGCTCGGCACCTTGCGGCGCTCGAGCTCGATCAGCCCGTCGTGCATGAGCCGGATGTGCTCCGGGGTGGTTCCGCAGCAGCCGCCCACGATGTTGACCAGGCCCGAAGAACCGTAATCGAGCAGGATCTCCGCGGTCTGCGCCGGAGTCTCGTCATACTCGCCGAAGGCATTCGGCAGTCCCGCGTTGGGATACGCGCAGATATGGGTATCGGCGATCCTCGACAACTCCTGGATGTACGGCCGCAGCGCTGCGCCTCCCAGGGCGCAGTTGAGACCGACAGCCAACGGCTCCGCGTGCCGGATCGAATTCCAGAACGCCTCGGCCGTTTGCCCGGAGAGAACCCGACCGGACGCGTCCGTGATCGTTCCGGAGACGATGATCGGCACCTTCACGCCGATCTCGTCAAAGAGCGTATGTACCGCGTAGATCGCAGCCTTGGCGTTCAGAGTATCAATCACTGTCTCGATGAGCAGAAGATCGGCACCGCCTAACAGCAGAGCGCGTGCGGCGTCCATATAGGTCGCCACCAGGTCATCGAATTTCACACTCCGGAAACCGGGGTCGTTGACATCGGGAGACAGCGACGTCATGCGGGTAGTCGGCCCAAGAGCGCCTGCTACAAAAGTCGGCCTCCCCGCGCTGCGTGTGAACTCATCCGCCACTTTGCGCGCCAGATTGGCGCCGCGGTAGTTGAGCTCGGCCACCAGCGCCTCGGTTCCGTAGTCCGCCTGCGAGATGCCATTCGAGTTGAATGTGTTGGTCTCGATGATGTCCGAGCCAGCTTCGAGGTAGGCGCGATGAATGCCCCCGACGATCTCGGGACGCGTGAGGGAGAGAATATCGTTGTTGCCTTTGAGGTCCCAGCCGTGGTTGCGAAACCGCTCGCCTCGGTAGCCTCGCTCGTCGAGCCGGTGCTGTTGGATCATCGTGCCCATGGCACCGTCGAGGAATACGATGCGCTCCTCGAGCAACTTTTTCAGGCGCTCGACCCGATTACGGCGCTCCGTCTCGTCGATCGGCGTCACGGCAAACGGCGCGGCCGACACGCGCGGCGCGGCCTCTTCCTTGTGGGGATCGAGTAGGCGGATAGGCTCTGGATGCTCAATACCACAGCGGTGGCGGGTACCGCTCGATTTCATGCCGGAACTCCTTCTAATACAGTCTGCTGCTCGCTCGATGCCGATACGGGCCGAATGTCCAGCGCGTGACAGATCGCGTAGGTCAGCTCGGCGCGATTGAGCGTGTAAAAATGGAAATCGCGAACGCCGTGCCGCGCCAGCGCGTGCACCTGTTCGATTGCAACACTCGCGGCGATCATGCGCCGTGTCTCATGATCGTCCTCCAGGCCGCGAAAGCGCTCCTTCAGCCAGTCCGGAATTCCGGCGCCGCACGTTTTCGCAAAGCGCAAGACTTGCGGAAAGCGCGTCACGGGCAGGATTCCGGGCACGATCGGCGCATGAATCCCGGCGGCCGCGCAACGATCACGAAAGCGCAGGAACACATCAGTGTCATAGAAGAACTGCGTGATCGCGCGGGACGCGCCCGCGTCGATCTTGCGCTTCAGATTGTCGAGATCGAATTTCGGCGACGGCGCCTCGGGATGTTTCTCCGGATACGCCGCTACGGAGATATCGAAGTGCGCGATATTGCTGAGCCCCTCGACCAGGTCGGAAGCATGCGAAAATCCATCCGGGTGCGGCTGCCACCCGGTCTGGCCCTGCGGAGGATCCCCGCGCAAAGCCACCAGGTGTCGAATTCCCTGATCCCAATAGCGACGCGCAATATCGAGGATTTCTCCCTTGGAAGCCCCCACACACGTCAGATGCGGCGCGCCTACCAAGGAAGTCTCGCGTTGGATCCGCGTGACGAGGTTATGCGTACGCTCCCGGGTCGACCCGTCGGCGCCATACGTTACCGACACGAACCGCGGCCCCAACGGTGCCAAGCGCTTGACCGAGCTCCACAGCGTCTCCTCCATCGCCGCATCCGCCGGCGGGAAGAACTCAAAAGAAACCCCGATCGGGCTACCAACCACATAACTTGTGCTCATGACCGTCCTCGCATCCTGTAGACCTATTGCCGCATTACGGCTGATCCCTCAGCCGTGCCAATCCAGCGCGCGCCTGACGCGCGCTCCTCACTCGCAACACTCATGCCACACCCGCGCCCGTGCCCCGCGATACGCCTCGCGAGGGCACGGCAACGGCAGCCAACACGTGCTCCCCGTCAGCCTCGATCGGGCTCAACCGCTCGCACGCGAGTCCAACATCACCCAAAATCCGCCGCAACCGGCCGATCGGGTGCTCAACAACCTTCTCGCGCGAGCCCTCGAGCCCCGGCGACCCGTAGGCCAGCGACTCATACCGTTCGAACAACCACAGCCGCCCATCGCCCGCAAGCGCTCGCCGGCCGTACGTCAACAACGACTTGAGCCCGCTCTCAGGCAGCGCGAGGTGATCGAGAAACACCATGTCGAACAGCCCACCCGTCCCCGCTGGAGATTCCCTCCCCGCTGGGGATTCCCTCGCTGACCGCTCGGTCGTCGCTGAGCGCTCTGTCGTCACTAACCGCTCGGTTGTCCCCGCCGGGGATTCCCTCCCCACTGGGGACTCGCTCGCTAACCGCTCGGTCGTCGCTAACCGTTCGGTCGCCGCCTCCACATCCTTCGCGCAGAGCGCCTCCGAGCTCGCCGCCATCAACACCCGACACGCAAACCCCCGGCGCTCCGCAAATGCCCGCGCGCTCTGCGCTGCCCGCCGCGAATGCGCGATCGCAACACACTCCCCCGCTTCCGCAGCCGCCGACTCCAACAGCTCCAGATGCTCGACACCCACGACGAGCGCCGATCTCGGTTTTTCCCACCCATAGCCGCCGACCGCCCCCTCGACAACCTCCCGCAGTGCCTTCCCCAACCTCGACTCGACCGCCCTCGTCACGCCGACACGCCCGCCACCCGAACCAACACCGTCACGCCCCGCGCCAGCCAGCCTCGCACCTCGCCCAAGGCCAACATCCGACCCGCCGCCTTCCCCCGCAGCATCAGCTTTCCACGAACCGCCACTCGCACCGCCAGCGCCCGTCGCCGTCACACGCGGCGCGCCACCACCAGCGTCACGCCCGAAATCCCTCCCGCCAGATCGCGCGGCTCCCTCAGCGCGTGCGTCACCAACACCGCCAGCCCCCACACCAGCGTCACGTCCGAAATCGCCCCCGCCAGATCGCGCGGCTCCCTCAGCGCGTGCGTCACCAACACCGCCAGCCCCCACACCAGCGTCACGCCCGACATCACCGGTGCTAGATCGCGCGAGCCCCTCGTCGCGGGCGTTACCAGCGCCGCCAGCGCTCACACCAGCGTCACGTCCGAAATCACCTCCGCCAGATCGCGCGACTCCCTCAGCGCGGGCGTTACCAGCGCCGCCAGTGCCCGCACCAGCGCCACGTCCGACATCACCCGCGCCAGATCGCACGACTCCCTCAGCGCGTGCGCTACCAACGCCGCCAGCGCCCACACCAGCATCACGCCCGAAATCACCCCCGCCAGGTCGCGCGCCCGCCTCGGCGCGTGCGTTACCAACACCGCCAGCGCCCGCACCAGCGTCACGGCTGAAATCGCCCCCGCCAGATCGCGCGGCTCTCTCGGAGCGTGCGTTACCAGCGCCGCCCGCCCCCCACCGACCCCCGCGCTCGGCAATGGCCGCCAACGACACTCCCGTGTTGGCCGCTGCCATCGGCCGCCCAAACGCCCGCTCGCGATCGCGCACAAACACAGGATCATTCCGATCCGTCTGCGCCAGCAGCCCCTGCACGAAGCTCGCGGCCGCGGCGTTCTGCGCTAGCCGGTAATGCACCCACTGCCCCTGCCGCAGCCGCTCCAGCAATCCCGCCTCGCAGAGAATTCGTAGATGCCGCGACACGCGCGGCTCGCTCTGCCGCAGCGCTTCAGCAAGATCCGAAACGCTCAAATCCTGCCGCGCACAAAGCGCGAGCAGCCGCAGCCGGCTGTCCTCACCAGCCGCCTTCAGCCACCCCAAGATCTTCGCAAACTCGATTGCGCTCATTATTCAATAATTGCACATTTCTTTAATTCTTATGCTAGCAGAAAGGTCCGCAACTCTCCAGCACCCCGGGACCCGTCTTACGTCCCAACGCCGGCCGAATCGCCCGATTAGATCAAATGAGAGACAATAGGCACCCGAAGGCGCCTCAGTGAATCGAAGGCGGCTTCCCGCCGCCCTCATCAACGCTATCCGCGAATAGCGCCTCCACATCCACCGCATCGAACCGATACGGCCGATGGCAGAACTCGCACGTAACCGTCACCGCGCCCTGCTCCTTGAGCACGTCCCGGACCTCATCCTCCCCCAGCGCGCGCAGCAGGCTGCTCACCCGTCCCTGGTTGCACCGGCACTCGAACTGCACCGGCGTTCCCTTGAACAAGCGCATGTCCTGGGCAGAGAAGCCCCTTTCGAGCAGCTCCTCAACGGGCCGCAGCAACAGATCCGTCGTGCTCAGCCGCTCGATCCCGCGCTGCGCCTCTTCCCACACTTCTTTCATGTCGGACTCGTCGGCATGCACCGGATCCGGGAGCTTCTGCACCAGCACACCGACCCCGCGCTCACTGTCAGCGGCCAAAAGAACCCGCGTTGGAAGCTGCTCCGAGGTAGCGAAATAGGACTCGAGCGAATCCGCCAGCGATTCGCCGCTAAGTGGCACGATGCCCTGGTAACGTTGGTTCCGCTCTTCCGACTCGATGGTGACGGCCACCCGACCCTCCGATCCCACAAGGCGCTGAAACGCCGCGCCTCCGTGCGATTCGGATGCCACACCCTCAACCGCAGACTCATCGAAATTCGCGACGGCCCGCAGCCGAAAGTCGTGCGTGCACTGAGCGACGAGCAGTCGCACTGCCCCGTTTCCCTGCAACTGCAACGTCAACGTGCCGTTGAACTTTAAAGTTGCCGCGAGCAGAACGGACGCTGCCACAGCTTGGCCAAGCAGCTCCCGCACCGGCTCCGGGTACTCTTTATGAGCGCGCAGCTCCCGCCACGCCCCTTCCAAGCGTACCCAATGCCCGCGCACGGGCCGATT
>Ga0105240_10005591_pt1 | contig 18676 bp, 17 predicted proteins | sample KBSC54metaG_FD_80426 | JGI IMG/M metagenome (GOLD analysis project Ga0105240, IMG submission 80426) | Corn rhizosphere microbial communities from Kellogg Biological Station, Michigan, USA - KBS C5-4 metaG | ecosystem: Host-associated > Plants > Roots > Rhizosphere > Soil | place: Michigan, USA... | reverse complement strand
CGCACTGCTGCGCCGGGTCGCCGAAGCCATCGCGCGCGAACTGCCCGAAGACACCGAATGCGTTGCCGGCACCGCGCTCGGCGCCGTCCCGCTTGCTATTGCTGTCTCTCTGGCGCGCGGCCTGCCTGCTGTGCTCGTGCGTCCCGATCTGAAAGATCACGGGCCGTCGCGGGCGATCGAGGGCACGTTGCAACCCGGCACCCGCGTCGCACTCATCGAGGACGTCGTCACTAGCGGCGGTGCCGCGCTCAGCGCGCTCGACATTTTGCGCACGGCCGGAGCGGACGTGCGCAAGATCGTCGCGGTCGTCGACCGCGAAGAAGGCGGCACGGCCGCCCTCGCCGGAACAGGCGTCGACTACAAGGCGCTGTTCACCAGCCGCGATCTCGGAATCGAACCGAGCGCGGCGCCCGCCGGAGGGCCGAGCCCTGAGCACTGAATACTCGGCTTCCCCCGGCCGGATTCGGCGGCTGCTGGTCGGGATCTCCGGTGCAAGCGGCGCGATCTACGGCGTCCGGCTGCTTCAGGTTTTGCAAGACGTGCCGGACATCGAGACGCATCTGGTGATGAGTCCTGGCGCCAGGCAGACCTTGTCACTGGAAACGGACTGGAAGCCGCGCGAGGTCGAGGCGCTCGCCGATGTCGTCTATCGCTTCGGCGACATCGCCGCAGCACCTTCGAGTGGATCGTTTCGCATGACGGGCATGGTCGTCGCGCCCTGCTCAATGCGATCGCTCTCGGGCATTGCGAACTCAGCCGACGACAACCTGCTCGTGCGAGCGGCTGACGTCACGTTGAAAGAGCATCGCCGGCTCGTCCTGCTTCCACGCGAAACCCCGATGCACCTCGGGCACTTGCGGTTGCTGGTGCAAGTCGCCGAGATGGGTGCGATCGTCGCTCCACCGCTGCCAGCGTTCTACCAGCGCCCGCACAGTATTGAAGACATCGTCGATCACACCGTGCTTCGCGTGCTCGACCTGTTCGACATCGAGCCAGCCGAACAGCTTTCGCGTCGCTGGACCGGACCGGATCGTGCGGTCTCAACCGACGGTGCGACCGAGCATCTGCTCGGTGACGAATACGACCCGATCGACGGTGCGCCGTAAGATCAATCTCGGCCGATTACATCGGCGAGATTTTCTAGAGCGGCGGCGCTGTGCCCGGCAACCAGTTCGTGCACGTAGGGCAGCGAAGCCTGCATTCCTGCGGCCAGTGGCTCGTAGCCGGGCACTCCCTTGTGCGGGTTAACCCAAATGATGCGGTGCGCCAGCCGGCGCAACCGCGCCATTTGACTACCTAGTAAATCGGGAGCGTCTCGTTCCCAGCCGTCCGACGCGATCACGACGGTTGCGCGGCGCAGGGTAGTGCCTCTTCCGAAGCGGTCGACGAGTTCCTTCAGTTCCTCGCCGAGTCTGGTCCCGCCGCTCCAATCCGGGACGACGGCGGCAACTGCAGCCATCGCCGTATCGGGATCTGGCGACGAGATGGCCGCCGTGATGCGCGTGAGCTTGGTACCGACTGTGAACACCTCAACCCGCCGGGCCAAACGTCTCGTCGCGGCATGGGCGAAACGCAGCAATGCATCGGAAAATGCAGCCATCGATCCGCTCACATCGACGACAATCACCAGTTGCCGAGGCTTCAACCGACGTGCGCGCCAATGCAGCTCGATGGGCTCACCTGCACATCGAACAGCTGCCCGCGTCGTCCGCTCGGCGTCGATCAAGCCATGGACGGCGGGGCGGTGCCGGCGGCTGCGGCGCATCGGAACATGCAGGTCCATCGCTGAGATGAGGCGAGCGACTTCGTCGCGGTCGGCGGCGTCGAGAGTGGAAATGTCGCGGCGCCGCAGCACTTCGAGCCGGCTAGCTGCGCTGACCTTAGCGTTGCCGTCGTCATCGCCGGATCGACCGCCGTCAGGCTCCATTCCGAGTGCGCGCCTGCTGATGGTCCGCGGTGGTGGAGGTTCTGGTGGCTCGGCCGCCCCGAAAAAGTGGGCGTCGAAGACCGCGTCGTAACGGTCGAGGTCGTCGCGCGAACCACACAGAGTGACCCGACCTGCCCAATAGATGTTGCGATACGAAACGCTTTCGAATTGATCGAGCGCGCAAACCATCGCCTGCACCCGGTCGGGACCGGCATCGAGCCCGAAAGCACGGGCGGTCTCGACGAATCCGACGATCGCCTCGACGACGTCACGCACCGTGCCGCCTGCCGGTGGCGATCAGCTCTGCCCAGTCGATGTGGCGAACCTGCTCGACGTCCTCGCGATGCTTCACCACTGCGCCGATCGTGGCGTTGGCGCTTTGCGGGTCGAGTTCGTCGACACCGAGCGACACCAAAGCCTCTGTCCAGTCAACACTTTCAGCCACGCCCGGAGGCTTGATGAGGTCGGTGGTGCGCAGGGCCTGCGCAGCGCCCGCGACGTCTCGGGCGAGCCGCTCGCTGGCGAGCGGCTGCCGCCGACGGATGATCGCCACCTCGCGGTCGAAGGTCGGATGCTCGACCCAGTGATAGAGGCATCGCCGCTTCAGCGCGTCGTGCACGTCGCGGCTTCGGTTGGACGTGATGACGACGACGGGTGGCGTGCGCGCGCGGATCACACCGAACTCGGGCACGGTGATGGTGAAGTCGGAGAGCACCTCGAGCAAGAAAGCCTCGAATTCGTCGTCCGCACGATCGATCTCATCGATGAGCAGCACGCTCGGCGTTGTTTCGAGCGCGCGCAGAATGGGCCGGGCGACCAAGAACCTCCGGTCATACAGGTGCCCTTCGAGTTGCTCGGGATCACGTGCGCCAGCTGCCTCGGCGGCCCGAACATGCAACAGCTGACGAGGAAAGTCCCAGTCATACAAGGCTTGGGCGACACCGAGGCCCTCGTAACACTGCAACCGGATCAGCGGTGCCGAAAGCAACTCGGCGAGGGCACGGGCGAGTTCGGTCTTGCCAACCCCGGCGTCGCCCTCGAGAAAGAGCGGCCGGCGCATCCGTAGCGCAAGGAAGCACGCCGTCGCCAGGGCCTCGTCGGCGAGGTAGCCGTGCGAGTCGAGGTCGGCGATCAACGCCTGCGGGCTCGCCACATCCGCCGGGTCGGTCATACAGCGACCACCTCCCTTGTATGCGATGGTAGCCTGCGGTACGCGAAGGCTGCGCAGGAAGGCAATGCGATGGTCGAGACGGCTGCGCTTGAGACGCCACTCATCCATGACTCGCCGCGCCCCCGTCCCGATCCCGCCCTGGTCTCGGCGCTGGCCGGCGTCAGCGGCTTGACGTCGGCAGTCAGCGACGTCCTCGATGAGCTAGGCCTGCGCGGTGCGGTCCCCGCTAGTGAAGCCACGCCGCTGGAGGCGGGTTCGCGAGTGATCGGCGTGGCCCTCACGCTCCGCTACCTACCCGAACGGCAGACCGCCGCGCGGCTTCGGGCGGAGGGCTCGAACGGACGCCTCGGCAACGCGGCGCTCGCTCGCGCCGCGAGCGCCGGTGACGTCGCCGTCATCGACGGCGGCGGCATACACACGGAATCTCTGGTCGGTGGCCTCGCCGCAAGCGACGCCAAGAGCGCCGGAGTCGTTGGCGTGCTCATCGACGGCGCGGTCCGCGACGTCGATGAGATCCGCGCGCTCGGCCTACCGGTGTGGGCGGCCGCTCGAACGCAGGTGAGCGGCCGGCGGCGGATGATGGCCGTCGAACTCGGCGGTTGGGTGAACTTCCGCGGCGTGCAGGTTCGCCCAGGTGACGTCGTCATCGCCGACGACAACGGCATCTGCTTCGTACCGCCAGAGCTTTTTCCGGACGTCGTCGCACGAGTGCTGGAGACGACGAGCCCTCAGTAGGTGTCGAAGTAGCCCTGGATCACGTCGGGATCGCTCGTCAGGTTGAGGCCCAATGCGAGCAGCAGCCGTGCCTTCCACGGCTGCAGATTGTCGGCCGCGACGAAGCCGCGCTTGCGCAGGCCGGGGCTGCGCAGCGAGCGACCCGAGCCGACTCGGCTGCCCTGGCAAATCAGCACGCCCTGCGCACCGGCGCGGTCGAATGCGGCGTCTTCTCCAGGGGTCGGCCGGCCGGCGCCAGTACCTGCACTGACGATGCCGCGGGCGCCCGCCGCGACGGCCGCGTCGACCAACGCGCCGTCGGCGCCGATGTAGGACACGACGACGTCAACACGTGGCAAGTCGCCGATCTGACTCGCGTCAAAGACGGTCTGCGTCGTGTGCGGTCGAGCCGGGCGGTGGTAATAGAGGACACGGCCGTCGTTGTCGGCGTAGCCGAGCGGCCCGAGGTCACGGCCCTGAAACGTCTGCACGCGGTAGGTCGCGGTTTTCGTGACGTCGCGCGCGCTGTGGATCGTGTCGTTCAGGACGACGAGGACGCCCATGCCGGTCGAGCTTGGATCAGCCGCAACGCGGACGGCGTTCAGCAGGTTCAAGTCGCCGTCCGCACTGATCGCGGACGCCGGACGCATGGCGCCGACGATGACGACCGGTCGGTCAGTCTTCAAGGTCAGGTGCAGGAAGTACGCCGTCTCTTCGAGCGTGTTGGTGCCGTGCGTGATGACCACGCCGTCCGCCTCGTCTTGCTCGAACAGCTTGTGGATCAGGTTGATGAGGTCGAGCCAGTCGGACGTCGTGATCGACTGGCTCGGCAACCGCCGAAACGGAATCTCTGTGACGTCGGCGAGCTGCCCCAATTCGGGGATCCGGCCGACCAGCTCGCCCTCGGCGAGCCGCTTGCCGGCCTCGATGTACCAGCCCATGTCGAGCCGGTCGGTACCGACTGAGTCGACGGTTCCGCCGGTGAAGATCAATGCGACCCGCCGCCGAGTCTCCATGGTCACGACTCCCCATCTGTCTGCAAAACGCCTGCCTCAGATCCTGTATACAGAGACATGCAGCGACATACTAGCGCCACAGCCAGGCCGTGGGTATGGGCGCTCGATGCAACGGAAGCCGGCCGACCTCCCCGTACCATTGCGCAGGGCGTATCCGGGGAGTGAATCGCCAGCTGCCGGGAGGTGCGAAGTGCGCTCGCATGACCGGCATCACCATGGCGGCCGTGATCAGGCGACCGTGCCCGGCACGGCCGATGCCAGCATGCGATATCTGCTCACCGCCTTAGGGCTCATCGGCGCCTTCATGGTGGCCGAGGTGATCACCGGCGCGCTCGCCGGGTCGTTGGTACTGCTCGCCGACGCCGGACACATGCTCACCGACGTCGGCGCGCTGGCAGCCAGCGTCTGGGCGGCGCGGCTGGCTCGTCGGCCGGCCGGTGGCGTCTGGACCTACGGGTTGAAGCGCGCGGAAATTCTCTCGGCGGCCGTGAACGGCGTGACGTTGGCCGCGATCGGCCTGGTGATTGTGGTCGAGGGAATCCGTCGGCTGGTCAGCCCGCCGCCGGTCGCAGGTGCCGTGGTGCTGGCCGTCGCGCTGGTCGGCGTCGTCGTCAACCTGCTGGCGACCTGGGTACTTGCGAAGGGCGACCGGTCAAGCCTCAACCTGCGCGGCGCATTCGCACACATCGTCACCGATCTGTATGCGTTCATCGGAACTGCGGCCGCCGGCGCGGTGATTCTTACCACCGGCTGGCGGCGCGCCGACGCCGTTGCCTCTCTGCTGGTTGCTGCATTGATGGCTCGTGCAGCTTGGCAGTTGCTGCGTGACGCCGGCCGCATTCTGTTGCAGGGAGCGCCAGAAGGCGTCGACCTCGCCGAAGTGCGCAACCACCTGCGCACCGTTGAGCATGTGGTCGATGTGCACGATCTGCACGCGTGGACAGTCACATCAGGGCTGCCGACGCTTTCGGCCCACGTCGTCGTCGAAAACCATTGCTTCGACACTGGGCACGCCCCACAGCTTCTCGATGCCCTGCAGGCCTGCCTTGCCGGACACTTCGACGTCGCCCACGCCACTTTTCAACTGGAGCCCGCGACGCACGCCGGCCACGAGAAAGAGATTCACGCATGAGCCGCAACGCGCGTTACGGTTCCGACGTCGTCGTCGACGTGCTGCAGACGCTCGGAGTGCGCTACGTCGCGTTCAACCCGGGAGCTTCGTTTCGCGGCCTGCACGACTCCCTGGTGAATTACGCCGGGGGCACGCCGACGATCCTCGAGGTACCGCACGAGAAGATCGCGGTCGGCATCGCCCATGGTTACGCGAAGGTGACCGGCGAGCCGATGGCCGTCGTCACGCATGATCTCGTCGGCCTGCTGCACGCGACGCTCGGCATCTACTACGCGCATGTCGACCGCACGCCAATCCTGGTTCTCGGTGGTACCGGGCCGATGGACGCCGCCCGTCGACGTCCATGGATTGACTGGGTGCACACCGCTAACGTCGAGAACTCGGCGGTGCGCGACTACACCAAGTGGGACGACCACCCTGCGTCGGTCGAGGCGCTGCCCGATTCGCTCGTGCGCGCCTACCAGGTGAGCACGATGCAACCGGCCGGGCCGGTGTTCGTCGCGCTCGACGCCGCAGTGCAAGAAGAATCGCTGGGCGAACGCAACGTTGCGATGACAGGGGCTGACCCGCCCCCGACCCGTATCGCGCCCGACCCCGACGCGCTCGAGCGCGTAGCGCAAGCACTCGTGCAGGCAGAACGTCCTGCGCTGATTGCGGGTTATGCAGCACGCGATCCGGGAGCATGGGCGCAACTGATCGAGCTCGCGGAGTTACTCGCCCTCGCGGTCGTCGACACCGACCTGCGGCTGAACTTTCCTACTAATCACGAACTCAGCTCCCGGCCCGCCGACGTATTGCCGGACGCCGACGTGGTGCTGCTGCTCGACATCAAGGACATCGGCGACCACACAGGATTGCTCACGAAGGAATCGCGAGGCGGCCGTCCAGCTCTGGCACCGGGGGCAAAGTTGCTCGAACTCGGCTTCGGCGACCTCGGGCTTTCGTCATGGGCGGCCGACTTCGGTAGCTGGTACGACGCTGACGAACGGGTGCTCGCCGACACCTCGATCGCGCTCCCGCTGCTGCTGCAGCGTTGTCGCGAGCTCGTCGCCGCACACCCCGAGGAACGGGAGCGGCGAGAGGCACGGCGGCATGAGATTGCCAGCCGGCACGCGGCCGCCCGGCAGATCTGGCGCAGTAAGGCGGACGAGCAAACGGGCGGCAACGAACCGCTAACGGTCGCAAACCTCGTCAAGGAGGTCGGCGCTGCGATCAGCGCGCACGACTGGGTGCTCACCGCAGGCACCGCAAACGGCTGGGCGTTGAAGCTTTGGGACTTCGACAAGCCATACCGCCATGTCGGGCGAAGCCTCGGAACCGCAACCCAGATCGGCATTTCGCTCGGGGTCGCCTTGGCCCACCGCGGCAGCGGCAAGCTCGTCGTCGACCTGCAACCCGACGGCGATCTCATGTTCGACGCCGGCGCCTTGTGGGTCGCCAGCCGGCATCGGCTGCCAATGCTCGTCATCATGGTGAACAACCGCGCCTACAACAACGACTGGGTACACCAGAAGAACGTCGCCCGAGCGCGCGGAAACCCCGTCGAGCGGGCCGGAATCGGCATCGTCATCGACGACCCGGCGCCCGATTTCGCCACGTTGGCCCGCGCCTTCGATTGGCACGCCGAAGGTCCGGTCACGCGCGTCGACGAGATAGCTCTAGCCGTCGCGCGGGCAGCGCGCGTCGTCCTCGAACAGGGCAGGCCGGCGCTCGTCGACATCGTGTGTCAGGCAGAGGACGGCGACTAGCGAACGAGCAGGAAATCGTCGACGTCGCGCGGCGGGCGGTCCAACGGCGGCTCTGCCGCGTGCCCGACCGCAACGGCGCCCATCGGATCCCAGTCGTCGGGCAGATCGAGCACCCGCCGGACGACATCGCGCCGGAACATCGTGCTCGACACCCAGGCGCTGCCAAGGCCCTCGGCAGCCAGCGCAATAAGGAAATTCTCCACGCCGGCACCCATGGCAACGAGGAACATCTCGCGCTCCGCCGTCGCCCGCCGCGAGTCGGGGTAAGTGTGCGCGCCGTTGGTCGTCGTAAGACATGGGACGACGACTGCCGGCGCGTTGCGCAATACGTTGCCGCGCTTGGTGCGCCGAGCGATCTGCTCTTCGGTGAACCCATCGCCCCGCAGATCGGTGATCCACGCTTCGAGGAGTTCGTCGAGGAGTTGGGTCGTGCGTTCGGCTACCAGGACGAACCGCCATGGCGTTGTGTGATGGGGCGCGGGCGCCGTGATAGCAGCACCGACTGCGCGGCGGATCGCCTCTCGGTCGACGGACTCGTCAGTGAAGAAGCGCACCGTACGGCGGTCGAATACTGCTTGCCGCTTGGCTTCGCGCGTGCCGAACCGGAACATGTCGTCGTCCGCCCTACGCACGACCGGGCGGACCCCCGCGCCCGCAACGTCGGGCGAATACGCAAGCCCGCGAACCACCGCTACCGGCACGCCCGAAAGCTTGCCTTTGACGAGTTCGGCTGCTGACGCCACCTCGTCGGCGACCGCGGTCACCGTCATCTCCAAGGTGTGCCCGTAACTGTCGGTACGACCGCGGTGATCGTCGAGAACCGCGATACCAGCAGCGCCGATGGCGACATCGACCAGCCCGTTGCGCCATGGCCGGCCCATCGTGTCGGTGATCACCACAGCGACATCGACACCGAGCAGCACCCGCAAGCCTTCGCGGATCGTGGCAGCCGAGGCATCGGGGTCTTTCGGCAGCAACGCAACCGTGCCCGCCGGCACGTTGCTCGCGTCAACTCCTGCCGCCGCAAGTACGAAACCGTGCGGAGTCTCGACGATTCTCGTATTGCCGCGCTCGGCGACAACCCGCACGGTTTCGGAGTCGATCGCGGCCTCGCGGTCGCCAGAGACAAGCCGGTCTTCGGCCTTGCTCACGATCTTGCTGGTGACAACGACGATGTCGCCGGTGCGCAGGTCAGGCTCCGCCGCCGCGATGAGCCCCGCGAGGTCTTCGCCCGGCGCGACCTCGCCGAGACCCTCGATCCCCCATACCTGCAATGCCATGACGAACTCCGAGGGTTGCGTGGCTTTCGACCGCTGAGACACGGCAGTCGCCAGCATAATTGGTCAGCCGGGCGCCGATTGCGGCGTCCGGTTTGGCCGCTTTGGGTTGGCGCCAGCAGCAGATCGCGTAGCCTCCATGCGTGGACTTCGCTGAGGCAGGCGCGGCTGCACTGCGGTCGCTGGTGCAGGCCGTTCATTTCGCGCGCGCCGACGACTTGCCTGAACTCGCGATGCGGGCCGGCCGCGAGCTTGGCGCCCGCGACACCTTTATCTATCTGACCGACTACGACCAGGTCGTCCTGGTACGGATGACGGCTTCGGGTCCTGCCGAACAAGTGGTTGCCGTCGAGGGCACTCTTGCTGGGCGCGCATTCAGCGATCTCCGCCTCCTCGACACGACGAGCGCCGACGGCACGCTCACGGTGTGGGCACCGCTGCTCGACGGCACGGATCGCTTCGGCGTCATCGAATTCCAGTTCGATCGCGGCGCCGAACGCACCGATGAGCTGATCAGCACGTGCCGCGACGTAGCTTCGCTGGTCGCCGAGCTGACCATGACGCGCGCTCGGTACGGCGATCTCATCGAACGCACCCGGCGGCGCAAGCCGATGACGCTGGCCGCCGAAATGCAATGGGGTCAGTTGCCGCCGCTCACCTTCGTGACGTCGCGCGTCGCGATCGCAGGTGTACTGGTGCCGACCGACGACGTGGCCGGTGACTCGTTCGATTACGCCGTCAACGGCGACATTGCGCACGTCGCGATCTTCGACGCGATGGGCCACGGCCTCGATGCCACCTTGATGTCGTCGGTCGCCATTGGGGAGCTTCGCAACGCGCGGCGCAGGCAGCGGCCTCTCGTGGAGACCGTGGCGGCAATGGACACCACCATCGCCGAGCGATTCGGGCCCGAGCGTTTCGTGACTGCCATCGTCGCCGAGCTCGATCTGACTACCGGAAAATGGGTGTGGATCAACTGTGGTCACCCTCCGGCACTCATCGTGCGACGCGGGCATGTCGTGAAGAGTCTCGAGGGGGCAACCAACGCACCACTCGGACTTCTCGACGGAACGCCGGAAGCCGGCACCGAACGGCTCGAGCCCGGCGACCGTCTCGTTCTCTACACCGACGGCGTTACCGAAGCTCGAGACGAAGACGGGGGCTTCTTCGGAGTAGAGCGACTCGTCGATTTCCTGACGAAGCAAACCGCTGCCGGGCGCCCTGCTGCCGAAACGCTGCGTCGGCTCAATCTCGCGATTCTCGAACATCAAGTCGACGTTTTGCAGGACGACGCCACGACGGTGCTCGTGGAATGGCTTACGGACGAACCTGATCGCTCGCAGCCTTAGGCACTGCGACTTTCAGGTCTGGCATGCCGGGGCCAGTGAAGGTGACCGTCGACGGTACGTATGCCGGATCGAAGAAGTTGACGATGTCGATTCCACCCACGAGCGAATCGTTGGGCGGCCGGGTGTCGATCTGCGGCATGTTCGTCCACGACATCTTGGTGTAGCGCGGGTCGGTCGCCACAATCAGCACCGGATTGCGGCCGACCTCGTTGTGCACCATGGCTGCGGCGACCACCCGAGCCGTCACGGGCTGATCGAGCGCGAGCGTCGTCGGATGCCAGTTGGCGCTGTCGCTGCCGACCAAGCCCCCGAGCCGCAGCTTGCCGGCGCCGTCGGTCGCGAGCAGCAGCACGGCCGAGCCGACCGAATCGCGCCCGGCGTACAGCACCTTCTGCAGGCTGTGATGCTGGCCGGTCGCGGCGTCCCAGGCGAGCATGGCGGCGTCGATGCCGCTCGCCTCGTTGGTGTCAGTGCCGCGCGGCGGCCAGTCGGGCAGCAGGCTGGCCACCACGACGCCATGCCGGTCGTGGTGAGCCGCCAACGAGGCGGCGCCCGCACCGACGGCCGTCACGCTGACCACTGCCGCGCACAATGCCGCGACACGTCGCCGGACGACGATGCGCCGGGCCCGCGCTCGCGCTGACGACGTGAAACCGACGGGCATCACCACGTCGGTCGCGTAGTCGCTCATCGTTTCGCGCAGCAACATGACGGCACGGCGGTCGAGGCCGTCGTCCGGGTTGTTGAATTCGCCACCGGCCCGGATGCTCACGGCAACGCTCCAGGCAATGCGCTAGGCAATGCGCCGGGCAGAGTTCCGGGCAGCGCGCCCGGCATTGGGGTGGCTGCCTGCGAGAACGCGTCGGCGAGCGCCGGGTCACACCTCAATTTCGCGATCGCCTTCGCAGCCTGGCTCTTCACCGTCCCGACCGAGCAGTCAAGGGTGTTGGCGATCTCCTGCTCGGTGTAGTCGTCGTAATAGCGCAGCACCATCACGGCGCGCTGCTTTCGCGGCAGCGCCTGAAGCGACCGCCACATGGCATCGCGGGCCGCCTGCGACTCGGACACGTCAGGCACGCCCGAATCGGGCAGCGCGCTCGAGGAAGCGCGACGTGCGTGAAAACGCTGCCGCAAGTTCATCGACGCGTTCACCAGGGCGCGCCTGGCGTACGCTTCAGGAAATTCGTCGCCGACCTTGCCCCAGTGCACGAGCATGCGGGCGAGCACGGTTTGCACCAGATCCTCCGCCTCGTGGTGGCTTCCGGTAAGCAGGCGGGCAGTACGCAGGAGCGCGGGACCCCGCGCCGCCACGAACTGCTCGAACTCCACGTCGCCACCTCACCCGGTCGGGCAGCGGTTGCCGACTCTGGCAGGAAACTGCCAGAGTCGGCCCGCACAACAGTCGAAACCCAGGTTGCCTGGATGTGGTTGCCTGGCGACGCAACCCAATTGCTTCAAACATCGGTGCCGGTGCGCAGTCGGGTCTGGGCCGACCGGCGCAACGCCAGCCGCAGTGCCTGAACGATACCGTCGTCGTCCAGCCCCGCTCGGCGGGCCGCCCCGACCCAGCGCTCGAGCCGAAAGGTCAGCGCCGCCTCGTCGCGGAGGCTGAGCTCGCGCAGGCTGCGGGTCACGAACGTGCCGCGCCGAGGTTCGATCTCGGCCAGCCCTTCGAGCGCCAACTCGTGATACGCACGCAGCACTGTGTTGCGATCGACTCGAGTGCGCGCCGCGACGGCGCTCGCCGGCGGTAGCCGGTCGCCCGGCTGCAACGAGCCCAGCCGCAACGCCTCCTTGATCTGCGTGACGAGCTGAACGTAGGGCGAGGTGCCGCTGCCGTGCGCGATTTCGAAGTCCACTGCCGATGCTCCTTCAAATCTTTTCGGACGCCGGGCAACCGGCGCACTGGTTGGCGGGTTAAGTAGCCAAGACCATTTCTCTGAATACGCAATTGAGCAGCACTTCTCGATTAACTCACGGACGTCGTACCGCGTAACCCCGCTAAACACCCTATGGTTGCCTGCCGAATCGAGTTATCGCCCGCAGGATGGAGGTATTTTTTGAATTCGGTCACGGTTCGGGAACGACTCGCTCCAACTCGCATTTTCACTCTTGACACTCCGAAAATCGCCGTGTCAATCTCCCGGCTGGTCTAAACCAATCTGCCGGCGTTCGCGATATCAGGGGCGCCGCCGCAAGCACATCCGAGGAGGAGTCGCGTGAAAGCACAACACCTGACCATTGCGGCGGTAGCTGCATTGGTCGCGGTCGCCGGCTGCAGCAGCGGGTCGAGCAGCACCGGTTCGGCACCTGGCAGCAGCTCGCCGTCTTCCGGCAGTTCGGCACCGAAGGCCAACAACTCGAACCCCACGAGCGCGGCGCCCAACACGTCGGCGACCGGCACCCTGACCGTATGGCTGCAGCAGGACGCACAAACCGGATGGCCCGACCTCGTGACCTCGACGACGGCCGCGTTCAACAAGCTCTACCCGAACGTCAAGGTCGACGTGCAGTTCCAGAACTGGACCGATCACTTGACGAAGTTCGACACCCAGCTCGCTGCAGGAACCGCGCCCGATGTCATCGAGATGGGCAACACCGAGATGGCGAAGTACATGATTGACGGCGCGTTCGCCGATCTGACGGCTGACAAGGCGTCGTTCCAGGATTCCGCAAACTGGCTCACCGGCCTGGCGAACTCCGCCGTGCTCGACGGCAAGGTCTTCGGCGTCCCGTACTACGCGGGCTCGCGTGCGGTGATCTACCGGTCTGACCTGTGGCAGGCGGCAGGCGCGTCGACGACGCCGGCGACCATCGACGACCTCATCGCGGGCTGCACCGCTGTGCAGCAGAAGGCGACCGACCCGAACTTCTCGGCGTTCTACATCCCCGGCAAGTACTGGTACATGGCGATGAACTTCGTCTACGGCGCCGGCGGCGACATCGCAAAGAGCGACGCGAGCGGCAAGTGGACTGCCGACCTCAACTCACCCGAGTCGCAGAAGGGCCTCTCGAAGTTCGCCGACATGGTGAAGGCATGCTCGAAGGCGCCGCTCAGCACCGACGAGTCGCACCCGAACCAGTACCTCACGCTAGTGAAGAAGCAGTCGGCTGCGATTCTCGACGCGGGTTGGGTGCCGGGAACCGTCACGGGGCCGCAGAACAGCGATGGCACTGGCGGTGACCCGGCTCTCGCCGGAAAGATCGACACCCTCACGTTGCCCGGCTTCACGGCCGGAACCCCGATGTCGGCCTTCCTCGGTGGCTCCGACCTCGCCATCCCGGTCTCGGCAAAGCACAAGGACTGGTCGGAAGCCTGGATGCGCATCTTCATCGACAGCGACTCGGAGAAGGCGCTGATCAACGCGGGCAACCTGCCGAACACGACGACGTTGCTCGACCAGGCAGCAACCAACCCGAAGCTGAAGGCCTTCGCCGACTCCGCGAAGAACAGCTGGTTCACGCCGGCCGCCAAGAACTGGGTCAGCGTCGAGAAGCAGAACATCCTGCCCGACATGCTGGTCTCGATCCTGACCGGCAAATCATCGATCGACCAGGCCACCAAGGACGCCGACTCGAAGATCGAGAGCATCTTGAACAGCGCCGGCTGATCGACGTCCGGCCAACCACCACCACTCGGCAGGCGCATCGAGTGAAGGGTTTTCGTTGCCTCCGCGCGTCGGATGGCAACGCAAACCCTTCACTCGGCGCACGGCTCCCACTGACCGCACGGCACCTACTGACGAAGGGAGCGATCCATGGGGCGCACGGCGCGGGCACACGCCGTCCCGTATCTCTTGGTGTTGCCCGCGGTCCTGGTGATTGCGCTGGTGCTCGGCTACCCGATGTACCGGCTGATCGGCTTGTCGTTCCAGCACTACGCACTGGCCGAAATCATCAGCCACAAGACGACGTGGATCGGCCTCTCGAACTACCGCACGATCTTCACCGACGCGCAGTTCTGGACGATCCTGCAACGCACCGTGGAGTTCACCGCGTTCAACGTCGGCGCGACGATGGTGATCGGAACGGCGATCGCCATGTTGCTGCGCAACGTGAGCGGCTGGGTCAAAGTGCTCGTCAACACGGCGATGGTCTTCGTGTGGGCCACGCCGGTGGTGGTCGCCGTGACGGTGTGGCAATGGCTGGTTGACCAGCAATCTGGCGTGCTCAACTACTTGCTGACGCATGTGTTGCACGTCGGCAACTTCGAGCGCCACGACTGGTTTGAGAACCCGCTGTCAGGCTTCGGAATCATCAGCGCCCTCGTCGTGTGGGGCGCCCTGCCCTTCGTCGTCATCACGTTGTACGCGGGCATCAGCCAAATTCCGCACGAACTCGAAGAGGCAGCTCGGGTCGACGGCGCGACTAACTGGGGCGTGTTCCGCAACGTCGTCTATCCGATCGTGAAGCCGCTGTTTCTCATCGTGACGAGCCTCTCGGTGATTTGGGACTTTGGCGTCTTCAACCAGGTCTACATCATGCTCAACGCGCGCCCGACCGCTGACTATTACCTGATGAGCATCTACTCCTACCAGGAGTCGTTCGGCGTCGGACAATACGGCCGGGGAGCGGCCATCGCGATGGTGACAGTGGTGATTTTGATCGTGGCGGCGTTCTTCTATATCAGGCAATTGCTGCGCATCGGAGAAATCAAGTGAGCACGTCGACTCAGCCGATCGCGGCCAGCCGCGAAACATCGACGGCAGCCGTCTCAGTGCGGCGGCAGAGTCGGCGGCGGTTCAAGCGAATCGGTGCGGACGTCGCCGGGCTGCTCGTCTTCGTCGTCATGATCTTCCCCGTGTACTGGATGATCGCGACCGCATTCAAATCCGGCGATGCCATCGCAAGCCTGACGCCGACGTGGTTCCCCACGCACCCGACGCTCGCCAACTTTCGTGACGCCGTCTCGCGCCCGTTCTTCTGGAGCTCGGTGCGCAACAGCGTCATTGTCGTCGTCGCGACCGTGTCGTTTTCACTCGTGGTCGCTTTTCTCGCCGCGGTCGCGATCGCGCGCTTCAAGTTCTACGGCCGCAAGGCGATGATGGTCGCGATCGTGCTGGTGCAGATGATTCCGCTGGTTGCACTCATCATTCCGATGTACGTGCTGCTCGCCCGCGTGCACCTGACCGACAACCTGCTCGGGTTGATCCTCACGTACTTCGCGTTCGTGCTGCCTTACACGGTCTGGATGCTGCGCGGGTTCGTGCTCGGCGTGCCCGCTGAGTTGGAAGAAGCCGCCATGGTCGACGGCTGCTCGCGGCTCGGCGCGTTCTTCCGCATCTTGGTGCCGCTCGTCGCGCCGGGCTTCGTCGCAACCTCGATCTATGCCGCGATCCAGGCGTGGAACGAGTACATCCTTGCCTACGTACTGCTGAAGCAGCACAACGAGACGATCACGGTGTGGCTTGCCTCGCTGACTACCTTGCGCGGAACTGCATGGGGAACGCTGATGGCCGGCTCAACCCTGATTGCGCTGCCCATCGTGGGGTTCTTCCTGCTGGTGCAGCACCGGGTCGCCGCCGGCCTGACGGCGGGCGCCGTCAAAGGCTGAGGGGCGACTCACCGCCAGCCGCCACCCCGTGCCGCCCGGCGCGCCGCAAATGATCTCCGTGGACACCCGGCGTCGGCCGAGGACACGCCTCGAGGAGTGTCCTCGGCCGGCTCCACGTGACCAGGGCCCGCGCGAACGAACCCTTAGACCCCGAAACACGCGCTTGGACCCTGTTATAGCGGTGTCCAGGCAGGCGTTTCGGGGTCCAAGGGCCGACGGGGTCGCCGGGCCGACGGGGTCGCCGGGCCAGCCGGGGTCACCGGGCCGGACGGCTACCTCACCCGCAGCCGCTGACCCCGCACAGCAGGCTGCGCACCAGCCCGTCGAACGTCGTGTTGCCGTCGCCGTCGAGCACCTTCAACCGATCGGACGACGCCTTCGGGTCGCGCGCGATGAGCACCACCGCCGACTGGTCGCCATTCACCGCCTTGAAGGATTTTCCGTCAGCGGCATAGAGCACCTGACCGGTTTGCGGCTGCGGCACCACGACCAGCGTCTCGGTTGCGCCAGCCGGTATACCGGTCACGTCGAGCGCAGCGACCGGCGTCGACACGTCGAGCTTGGCAAGCAGCTGCGGCTCGACCGATCCGTCAGCGTGCTTCAAGTAGCCGACCGTGTCGGCACTCTTGTCGCCGGGCAGCCAGGCCTGCGCGAGCAGGTACTGCGTGCCGGCCGCGTCGACACCGCCGTACAACACCTTCATGCTCACCGACGCGCCCGGCTGCTGCCGCGACTGCGAATAGAACGTCTGCGCCGCCTGCAACAGGGCGCCGGGCACATCGCCCCTGCTCGGCCAGCCCAGCACGTTGGTCGGCGTGCTGCTCATTGCCGAATCGGGCGCGGGTCCGTCGTACACCGTCGCGCCGTCCGCGTCGATGACCTTGATGCGATCGGCGGCCTGGTTGCCTTCGAGCGGCGCAACCGCAACCCCGGGCGCGATCTCGGTCATGGCCTTGAAGCTCACGCCGTCGGGTGCGTACTGGATCGCCTTCGTCGTCGGCGCCGCAACCGCGAGCAGCCGCGCCACCTCGTCGCCAGGAACCGCCGCGGCCAGAACCTTCGTCCCTGCCGCGAGCGGCTGGTCGACCACGAAGGTCGTGCCGCCGGTGGCCCCGGTAGCCCCGATGGCCCCGGTTGCCAGCCCCCACCGCGCGCCGTCACCGACCTTGGCCACGAAGACGACCTCCGGCTGCTGCGACGGCTCATAGATGTCGCCCCACAGCGGCTGGAGCGTGCTGCCCGGGTGTTTCGCCGCCCAGTCCTGCCGGAACTTCTCCAGCGTGGCAGGCGTAATCGCCTTCTGGTCACCGCGGTACGCCCACGGCGCCGCCGGGTCGAGCGCGTTCTTGTCGGTCGCCGGCGGAGGTGTCTGGGTGGGCCCGGACGACGCGGTGCTGGTGCCGCCCTGCCCCGCGGGCCCCACCCGGTGGTGCGACGGGCCGGAGGTCAGCGTCGGCACCACAATCGCGATCGCCGCCACCGCTGCCACCGCCCCGGCAACCGACGCTGTCATGCGGTTGCGCTTGATGCGATGTGCCTTCGCCTCAACCCGAGTGAAGACGTCGAGGGGTGGGGCGAGCCGGTCAGCGTGCTCGTGCAGCGATGCGCGCAGCTCTTCGTCGATCAGTTTCATCGGTTGACTCCAAGCGTGTGAGAGGTGACGCGAAGCGCGTCGTCCGGACCGGCGAGGTCGTCGCGAAGGCCCGCGTCGTCGCGAAGTTTGGCGAGCGCACGAGCGGTGGTCGACTTCACCGTTCCGACCGAAACGCCCATAACGGCAGCGGTTTCTGCCTCGGAAAGGTCTTCGTAGTAGCGGAGCACGACCATGGCGCGCTGCCGCTTCGGCAATCCCGCGAGCGCCGTCCACAACGCGTCATGGAGGACAACGTCGGCGGTGGCATCGCGGGTAGCGATCGGCTCGGGCACCTCGTCGGTGACGATCTCGCTCACGTGCTTGCGGCGTCGCCACCACGATGTGCGGGTGTTGACCATGATCCGCCGCACGTAGGCATCGATCGATTCGCGATCGCGGATCGAATCCCAAGCCAGGTAGGTCTTGGCGAGCGCGGTCTGCAGCAAGTCCTCGGCGTCCGCCCTGTTGCCTGTGAGCAGGTAGGCGGACCGCAGCAGCGCCGCCGAGCGGGCGGCCACGTAACCCTTGAAGGCCTCGCGGCTCTGCTCGTTCATGGGTGGTGCTCTTTCACTTGATGCGATCCCTTCGCCGTCGCCCTGTAGCCCAGTAGACGCGACCTTCGCGGCAAAAGTTGCTCAAGGTTGCTCGGCGCCGTTCGGCTATCAGCGGACGACGGCGCAGTCGATCACGTACCGTCGAGGGATGCTGGCCGACGAAATCAACCTTTGGCGGACGTCGCGAACCGACGCCGTCGTCGCCAGCGTGCCGACTCTGGCGTACGCGATCGGAGCGATCGGCGGCCTGCGCATCGCTGCCTACGCGGGCATCGCCACCGCACTGATCGTTTGCGCGGTGGCAGCCCGACGGCGTCCGATGGCGGCGGTTTCCGGGCTGCTCGCCGTGCTGTTCGCGGTCGGGCTCGCCGTGATTACCGGTCGGCCTAAGGCGTTCTTTCTGCCCGGCATCGCGCTGAACGGTGCGCTCGCCGCCGCCGGAGTCGCGTCATTGCTCGCCCGGGTGCCCGCCCTCGGGTTCGCCCTTGCTGCGGTTTGGCCGCGATTCGCCGGCTGGCGATCTGACGCCGGGCTGCGCCGGGTGGCCGCCGCGCTGACTGCGATCTGGTCGAGCGTCTTCTTGTTGCGGTTCGTCGTGATG
>Ga0105240_10005589_pt1 | contig 18679 bp, 14 predicted proteins | sample KBSC54metaG_FD_80426 | JGI IMG/M metagenome (GOLD analysis project Ga0105240, IMG submission 80426) | Corn rhizosphere microbial communities from Kellogg Biological Station, Michigan, USA - KBS C5-4 metaG | ecosystem: Host-associated > Plants > Roots > Rhizosphere > Soil | place: Michigan, USA... | reverse complement strand
GTCGATCCATTTTTCCAGCGGATCGACGGCGAGCACGTGATTGAATTCGCGGACGTCGAGCCGGTGACCGGCGGCGTGCGAAGGATCGCGAAAGAGGTTCGACGTGTCCTTGCGCAATCCGCGCATCGCGCCGCGGTTCGCCTCGACGGCTTTCAGCAGCGCTTCGCGGCGCTGCGCGTGCGCGTTGTCGCCCCCCAACGCTGGCGCGCGATCGGCGGACTCAGCAGGCGGCAAGGTCAGCCCCGCGTTTCGCCGTTCGTATACAGGAAATCGCGCGTCATCGGGTAGCCGTCCGCCGAGACATTTCCCTTGCTGAACACGATCTGGAACAAGTGCGTCTTTTGATGTGGCGAGCGAAACATTTCCGCGCAGCCGATCAGGTATACGCGCCAGATCCGGCGGAACCGCTCGTTGAACCGTTGCGGGTCGAGCGCCTGGATCTGCGGCCAGCGCTCGTCGAAGCGTTCGCTCCAGGCGTCGAGCGTCTTCGCATAGTGGCGGCGAAGGTTCTCGATGTCGACCACCTCGAGTCCGTGCTCCTCCATCGCTACGATCACATCGGCAAGCGCCGGGATCCAGCCGCCCGGAAACACGTGCTCGCGAATGAACAGCTCGGTGTCGCGAGGGCTGACATGGCCGATGAAGTGCAGCATGCCGAGGCCGCCCGGTTTGAGGCAGTCGGCGTGGGCCTTGACGACCTCGTCGAGCTGGTCGCGGCCCGCGTGCTCCAGCACGCCGATCGAAACGACCTTGTCGAACTGCCCTTGCGGCTCGCGGAAATCCGCTTCCACGACCCTGAGCTGCGCTTCCATCGCCTTCTGCCTGATCCCATCGCGCACGGTCGCCACCTGCTCGGTCGTCGTGTTGGTGCCGGTGATATGCACGCCGTAGCGCGGGGCGACATGGAACATGAACCCGCCGAATCCGCAGCCGATGTCGATCAGCCTTTCGCCTTCGCGCAATTGCAGCTTGCGGCAGACGTGCTCGATCTTGTTGACCTGGGCGCTCTCGAGCGTGTCCTCCCCGTTCCGCCAATAGGCGCAGGTGTACATCATCAGCGGATCGTCCAGCCATAGCCGGTAGAACGCGTCGCCCAGCCCGTAGTGGGCACGGGCGTTTTCCTTGGCGCGCTCGTAGCTCCCGTTGGCGTGCCACAGCTCGTGCCAGCGGTTACGTTGCTCGACCAGCATGTTCGGTGTGTCGTAGCCGCTGGCCATTCCGGCGCGAAATGCGGCGCCGAGGTCGCCGTCGATGTCGAGGCCGCCGTCGAAATAGGCATCGCACATGCCGATGTGACCGAACGCCACGATGCCCCACTCCGCGGCCCGGTTGCGAAAGCGAATCGAGAATGCCGGCGCTTCGTCGCGATTTCGATAGATCTGGCCGTCGGAAAATGTGACTTCGAAGGCGACCGGCGAGGCATTGCCGATGCGCTCGAGTTCCTGCGCGATGAGTGACGACATCGAGGCTCCGTTCGGATTCTTTTCAATGGCGCCGATCCAGCCCGGGCCGTCGACCGCGAGCGCTGTGCGCACGGTCGCAATGCTACGCTTAAAGGGCTCCGCTCTGGAACACGTCCTCTCGATTCGCCGTTCATCCCTCTTCGGCGCGCGGCGCACGCATCTGCCGCGGATCGACTAGAATTGCGCCTTTTGCCCGAAACCCCGGCCCCACGACAGATGAGCGTTACCGATCATTGCGGACCCCGCCTCGCGCGTCGCGCCTTCTGCGCTTCCGTTGTCGCGCTGGCGGGCGCGCCGATGCTGGCTCTGCCGAAGCGGGCCGCCGCCAGTGCTTCCGTGCGCGCTCTCGCGTTCCAGAACACGCACACCGGCGAGGCGCTTGCGTTGCCGTATGCCCGCGGGGGAACGTTGCTGCCCGACGCACTGCGCGCATTCGACAATTTCCTGCGCGACTTTCGGACGGGCGAATCGCACCCGATCGATCCCGCCCTCTTCGACCAGTTGCACACGCTGGCCGCCATCACCGGCACGCGCCAGCCGTTCCAGGTGATTTCCGGATACCGCTCGCCGGCGACGAACCAGGCGCTGCGAGAGCACGGAGGCGGCGGCGTCGCCCAGCGCAGCCTGCACCTTGAAGGACGGGCGATCGACATCCGGCTGACCGATATCGGGCTCGCCGATCTGCGCGATGCGGCGCTGTCATTGAAGGCGGGCGGGGTCGGCTACTACGCGCAGTCGGCGTTCGTCCATATCGATACCGGCCGCATCCGGCGCTGGTAAGCGAAACGGCCGTTCAGTGCGGAACCTCGTCGGCAATGCCGGCGGCGAGCCCGTTCAAGTCGTTCCATTCGGTATAGAGGTGATCGGTGAATCCGGCGCCGGTTCAATCCCGGAAAATCAGGATTGCGAAAGCATCCGATCGACCGGCAGGAAGTAGTGGCGCGCGAACTTGAGCAGCTCGCCATCAGTCGGATGATCGGCCGGCTCGACTCCGGCCACGCAGGAGGCGACCACGGGCTCGGCCCTGCGCAGGTAGTCGCGCAAGGCGAGCTTCGCAGCGGACGGCCCGACGATCAGGATCTGCTGCGACTTGCCGAGCACGCCGGCGATCTCCTTGAAGTAGTGCGTGTCTTCAGGAACGTTGCCCGAGCCCACTGCGCCATGCTTGCGATGCAGGTTCAAGTGAGCAGCCCTGGAGCGAACGACCGTCCTGGTCGCCTTGTCGGCGTTGAACTGGATGATCCGGGCCTCGTGATGATCGACCCACGCGACACAGTGATAGTGACTCATTGCGGTACTCCCTGGCGATTTGCGTCGCAACTGCCGTCGCGTTTGGGACACCCGTCGGGACGGTCCAGCGGAAGCAGTGGACAGCTTCAATTCGAATGGCGACCGCTGCAGCATACAGGTCAGGGCGCAGCACGCCGACCCCAGGATCCAGCACGCGCAGGTAGAGCGCGACCCGCATCGGGCTTCCGACGCAGGCCAGTATCGCCACGTAAACGATCACGCGCACGCGAAGCACGCGCGCGACGATCTTCGACCAGCTCCAGCCGTTCTCGATCGCGTTCTCGGTCGAGTAGCGGATCAGCCCGCGCATGGCACGCGCGTGCCGTCGGCCAGCGCTTCGTGCCAATGCCATTTCGCTTCGCTGACTACTTCAATCGACGGGTTGGCCGCCGCCTGGGTCGCGATCCTGCCGGGCTCGTCCGTCGCGCACCAGCATCACGGGGACGCGCGCTTCGTGCAGCACGCCTTCCGCGTCGCTGCCCATTACCAGCCGCGCGAAGCCGCGCCGTCCGTGCGTGCCCATCACGATCAGGTCGGCCTGCGCTTCCTGCGCGTGGGCGAGGATGACCGTCGCCACCCGGCGGCCCAGGGTTTCCTGGATCGCCGTGTCGCAGGCGACGCCGCGGGCAGCCGCACGGTCCCGGGCGCTCGCGAGGATTTTTTCCCCGCTCTCGCGCAGCGCATCGAGGAATCCCTCGACAAACGTCGCCGGCACATACATCGACGCGTCCATTCCCGACACGAGGGCAGCTTCGTCGACGACATGCAACAGCAGCAGCGTCGCCTTCTGTTCTGCCGCCAGCTCGATCGCCTGATCCAATCCCAGCGCTGCGGCGGGGCTGCCATCGATGGGTACGAGTATCCGCTTGAACATCTTTCTCTCCTTGTCAAATGGTCAGCACCGCCGCGCCGCTGATCGTCCCGTTGCGCAATGCGGCCAGCGCCTCGTTCGCCCGGGCCAGCGGGAATTCGACGACGCTGGTGCGTATCGGGACCCGCGGCGCGAGCTTCATGAATTCGATCCCGTCGCCACGGGTCAGGTTGGCGACCGAGCACAGATGGCGTTCGCCCCACAGCAGCGCGTACGGAAACGACGGGATGTCGCTCATGTGGATTCCCGCGCATACCACCTTGCCCCCCTTGCGCACACTCTTCAGCGCAACGGGAACCAGGCTCCCGACCGGCGCAAAGATGATCGCGGCGTCGAGCTCGGATGGCGGCGGCTCTTCGCTCGCTCCGGCCCAGACGGCGCCGAGCGTCCGGGCAAAGTGCTGCGCCGCCGCGTCGCCCGTGCGCGTGAACGCGTAGACATCCTGTCCCTTGAAGCGGGCCACCTGCGCGACGATGTGCGCAGCGGCGCCGAACCCGTAGATCCCGAGCTTGCCGCCGTCTCCCGCCATCCGCAGCGCGCGATAGCCGATCAGTCCCGCGCACAGCCACGGCGCGATGTCGGCCGCCTTCGGCGCGGATGGCATCCGGAAGCAGAAGCGCTGGTCGGCAACAATGTATTCGGCGTAGCCGCCATTCAACGTATAGCCGGTGAATTGCGGATGGTCGCAAAGATTCTCGCGCCCGGCGAAACAGTATGTGCAGGACCGGCACGACGAGCCCAGCCAGGGCACGCCGACCCGGTCGCCGATCGCGTAATGCGCGGCGCCGGCGCCGGTCGCAACGACGTTGCCGACGACCTCGTGGCCCGGAATGATCGGATACCGGATATCGGGCAATTCGCCGTCGACGACATGCAGGTCGGTCCGGCACACGCCGCAGGCCTCGACCTTGATCAGTATCTGGCCGGGACCCGGCTGCGGATCGTCGACGTCAGCGAATTCGAGCGCGGCGCCGGGCGCCTTCTGGACCATTGCGTGCATCATCGTCTCCTTCCGGCAGCAGCATTGGACCGCGTCAGGCGGTAAGCGATTCCGGCTGGCTCGGCTTGTCCGCCACCGCGGGCGCAGCGGCCGCGCCACTCAAATCCAGGCGCATCTCGACTGTGTCGCCGGCCTGGTAATTCACCGCGAAGCCGAAGCGCCGCGCCATCCCGATCATTCGATGATTGTCGGTCAACGCGATCCCGAACAGCTCGCCTGTGCCCCGGGCCCGGCAATACTCGATCAGCTTGTGGAGGAGGATCGAGCCCAGACCGCCTCCTTTCAGATCCGAGCGAATCGTTACGGCGAATTCGGCGACTGCGTTATCCGGATCCGCGATCGCGCGCGCCACGCCGAGCGTCTCGCTCGTGCCGTCTTCGCGTTCGCCAATGGCCACGAATGCCATCTCGCGGTCGTAGTCGATCTGCGACAACCGCGCCAGTTGCGACGCGCCGATTTCCCGCAACGGCATGAACACCCGGAAGCGGACGTCGTCCGGATCGAGCGCCTTGAAGAACGCCAGGTGCCGCGCGCCATCCTCGGGCTTGATCGGGCGCAGCATGATTTTGCGCGACCGCCATTCCGCCCATTCCTCCAGTTCCACCGGATACGGACGGATTGCAAACCGGTCGGTCGTCGCCGCGCTCATCCCGGCCGCCGCGCTCACCCGGATCCGCGCGTCGAGGGCGAGCACGCCGTTCTCGTCGGCCAGCAATGGATTGATGTCGAGCTCGGCGATCTGCGGAATGTCGGCAGCCATCTGCGCGAGCTGGATCAGCGTGCGGCCGATTGCGTCGATATCGGCCGGCGGACGATCGCGATACCCGGCCAGGAGGCGCGCGATGCGCGTGCGTGAAATCATGTCGCGTGCCAGCACGCTGTTCAGCGGCGGCAGCCCGATCGCGCGATCGGCGGTGACTTCGACCGCGGTCCCGCCCTGCCCGAACAGGATGACCGGACCGAACACGGCGTCGTTACCGATCCCGGCGATCAATTCGTGCGCGCGCGGCCGGCGCACCATCGATTGCACGGTGAAGCCGTGCAGCCGCGCCTGCGGAAGCAGCGCCTGCACGCGGCTGTTCATCGCGGCGGCCGCCGCTGCAACCGCCGCTGCGGTCTCGAGTCCCAGCGCGACGCCACCCGCATCGGACTTGTGGGTGATGTCCGGCGACAGGATCTTGAGCGCGACCGGAAAGCCGATCGACACGGCGAGCGTCCCCGCCTCGTCGACGCTCGAGGCGACCCGCGTGTCGACTACCGGAATTCCGTAAGCGGCGAGAACGCTCTTGGCCTCCGCTTCGCCGAGAATCGCGCGGCCATCGGCCAACGCATTCCTGACGACCTCTGCCGCGCCGGCGCGATCGGGGATGGAATGGTCGCCCGACGACGACGGCACTTCCATCAACAGTTCCTGGTTGCGCCGGTACTGGACGATCTGCTCGAAGGCGTGGACGGCGGCCTCGGGCGTGTCGTAGGTCGGTATGCAGGCGGCGTCGAAGCTCTCCTTCGCGCTCCTGACCGCGTCGCCGCCGAGCCAGCAGGTCAGCACGTTGCGGTTCGTCTTTTCGATGACAGGTCGCACCGCGTCCGCGATCTCCGCGCTGGGGACCATCGCGGTCGGCGCGTGGATCAGCAGCACCGCGTCGGTCTCGTCGTCGGCCAGCAGCGCTTCGAGCGTCTGCACGTAGCGTTCGACCGGCGCGTCGCCGATGATGTCGATCGGATTGCCGCGCGACCAGGTGCCGGGGAGCACCGCATCGAGCTTGCGCAGCGTCTCTTCGCCCAGCACTCCCATTTTGCCGTGCGCGCCGGTCAGCGCGTCGGTGGCCATCACGCCGGGACCGCCGCCATTGGTCATGATCGTCAGCCGGTCGCCGGTCAGCCGGCGCGCCCGCGCCAGCGTCTCGACCGCGTCGAACAGGTCGTAGGTGGTGAACATGCGCAGCATTCCGGCGCGGCGGATCGCTGCATCGTAGACATCGTCGGCGCCGGCGAGCGCGCCGGTATGCGAGGCGGCGGCCTTGGCGCCTTCCGGCGCGCGGCCCGCCTTCACCACGAGCACCGGCTTGTTCCGCGACGCCGCGCGAGCAGCGGACATGAACTTGCGCGCCGACGTCACCGACTCCAGGTAGAGCAGGATCGACTGCGTTTGCGGATCGCTGCCGAGGTAGTCGAGCACGTCGCCGGCATCGACGTCGGCGCTGTCGCCGAGGGAGATGAAGCTGGAAAAGCCGATGTCGCGCGACTTCGCCCAGTCGAGCACCGCGGTGACGAGTGCGCCGGATTGCGAGACGAAGGCGATCTTTCCGCGCAGCGCGTCGGTATGCGCGAAGCTCGCATTGAGGCCCAGCCCCGGCACCAGCAGGCCGACGCAGTTCGGGCCGAGGATGCGCATCAGGTGCGGCTTCGCCGCGGCGAGCATCGCCTCCTTCAGCGTCCGGCCTCCCGCGTCGCTGATAAGGCCGAGGCCCGCGGTGATGACGATCGCCGCTTTCGTGCCGCGCGCGCCCAATTCGGCGATCAGCGCCGGGACGGTGGGCGGCGGCGTGCAGATCACGGCCAGCTCGGGGACGATGGGCAACGCCGCGACACTGGGATACACCTTGCGAGCGGCGAGCTCGGAGTGTCGCGGATTCACCGGCAAGATCGGGCCGGAAAATCCGCCGTCGATCAGGTTCTGCAGCACCGTCGCGCCGATGCTGCGAGGGACAGCGGACGCGCCGATCACCGCGATCGAAGCCGGTCGAAACAGATGCTCGAGGTTGCGGATGCTCATCAGGGCACCAGCAGGACCGGAATGCGCGCGGACTGGACGACCTTCATCGCGGTGGAACCGAGGACCGCATTGGCGACGGCGGACATGCCGCTCTCGCCCATGCAGATCATCGTGCTGCCGAGCTTTCTCGCCTTGGCGACGATCGACTCGGCAATCTGTCCCACGTGGTGATGCGTTTCATACCTGATGCCCGCCTTGTCGAGCGCCTTCCTGCTCGAAGCGAGCATCGCTTCGCACTCCTCGCTGTAGTAGCTCTCGAGCAGCTCGCTGCTGACGACGACGCTCGTCGAGAGGATTCCAGGCACCGGATGGTGGACGGCGAGCAGGTCGATCCTCGGCGCAATCCGGTACAGGGCCACAGTCTCGATCAGCTTGCGCGTGGCGCGGGTGGAGCATTCCGAACCATCGACCGGGAGAAGAATTCTCTGCATGCTTCGGCTTTCCGTGGTGTCATCAGTGGACGAGCATGACCGGGATGCGCGCGCTGTGCACGACCTTGGTAGCCGTCGATCCCAGTACCACGTTGGCGAACGCCGACATCCCCCGCGTCCCCATGCAGATCATCGTGGATCCGAGTTTCTTCGCGCAGGCGACAATGGATTCGGCGATCGGCCCCACCTGGTGATGGACCTGGTATTTGACGCCTGCTGCGTCGAGCGCTTTCCTGCTCGGCGCCAGCATCGCTTCGCATTGCTCGCTGTAGTAGTCGGCGAGCATCTCCTTGCTGACCATCAGATTCATCCGCGGCACCTTCGGCACGGGCAGGTGCACCGCGAGCAGGTCGATCTGCGGCCGCTTCCGGTACGCGGGAAGATTCTCGATCAGCTTGCGCGTGGCACGGGTGGAGCACTCCGAACCATCGACGGGAATCAGTATCCTCAGCATTTTCTTCTCCACCAGGCCGGCAGCAAAGCGTCGACCGCTTGTTCATTGTGCGCGCGCAATCATCACATGTTTTGATCGGGATCAATTGCGCTGGCGTCTGGCCGCGGTGATTCCCCGGGAAACCGGCCAGAGAGCCTTTCCCGCTTCCAGCAGTGCGAGGGCGGCCAGCGCCGCGAGGGCGGACAGCCCCAGTTGCAGCGGCGAGGGCGCCTCGAACCTGAAGATATCGCGCACCGGCATGACATACAACGCAAGCGCCAGCCCGCCGATGGTCAATCCGGCGATCCATCCGAGCGCAGGGTTCGGGCGGCGCAGCGTGGCCAGAACCGGCTCGCTCAGCGAGCGATTGGTCAGGATGAGTCCCAGGTTGCCCAGCACGACCGCCACGAACGCCATCGCGCGCGCAACCGGCTCCGCGGTTCCTGCCGACAGCGTCATCGCATACAACACCGTGACGGCGACCAGCACGGTCGTTCCCTGCGCCACGCTTGCCGCGACGATCCGGGGCGTAAACAGCAGCCCCGCGGCCGGCCGCGGCGGCCGGCGCATGACATTCGCCTCGGGCGCTTCCGCCTCGAACGCGATCGAGCACGCCGGATCGATGACGAGCTCCAGAAAGACAATGTGAATCGGATAGAAAACGAGCGGCCATCCGAAGAGCAGCGGCAGGAGCGACAGCCCCGCGGTCGGTATGTGGACGGCGATGATGTAGCTCGTTGCCTTGCGGATGTTGTCGTAGATCCGCCGGCCGATCCTGACCGCTTCGACCAGCGTCGCGAAATCGTCATTGACCAGCACCAGCGACGCTGCTTCGCGCGCCACGTCGGAACCGCGCCCGCCCATCGCAACGCCGATGTGCGCCGCCTTCAGCGCGGGTGCATCGTTGACACCGTCGCCGGTCATCGCGACGATCTCGCCGTTGGCCTTCAGCGCCTCGACCAGGCGCAGCTTCTGGGCTGGCGTCACGCGCGCGAAAATGTCGGTGCGGGCGACGCAATCGCGCAGCGCAGCGCTCTTCATCGCCTCGAGCTCGGCGCCCGTGGTCACGATCTCCGGGCGTGCAAATCCGATCTGCCGCGCGATCGCCTGCGCCGTGTTCGGATAGTCGCCGGTGATCATCACGGTGCGGATGCCCGCGGCATAGCAGTCGCGCAACGCCGCCGGCACCGACGGACGCGTCGGATCGGCGAGACCCGTCAACCCCGCGAAGCGGAGCTGCAATCCGGCCTGTGTCGCCGGCCATCCGTCTGAAGAGCCTGCCGTGGGCGACGCCGTTGCGTGCGCGACGGCGAGCACGCGCAGGCCATCGTTGGCCATCGCGGCGGCCTGGCGCAGGACGGCATCGCGCTCCGACGCATCGAGCGTGCACAGATTCACGATGGCTTCCGGGGCGCCCTTGGCAGCGACGACGTGCCTGTCGCCGGATTCGGGCCGCCAGATGTATGCGACCGACAGTTGCCCGGGCGACAGCGGATACTCGCGCACGAGCGTCCATCCGCCGATCTTCGCCGCCATGTGCGGCGCGCGCTGTCGCAGCAACAGGTGATAAGCCTTCTCCATCGGGTCGAACGGATCGCGTTCGCTGGCCAGCACGCTGCATTCGATCAGCCCGGCCGTCCGCTCGGCGAGCGAATCTGCGTCACCGGAATCATGTTCCGGCGCCCAAAGGCTCTTCACCTCCATGCTGTTCCGGGTCAGCGTTCCGGTCTTGTCGACGCAAAGCACCGTGGTCGAACCCAGCGTCTCGATGGCCGGCGCGCGCCGGGTCAGCACGCCCTGCTGTGAAATCCGCCACGCGCCCAACGCCAGGAAGACGGTGAGGATGACCGGAAATTCCTCTGGCACGTTCGCCATCGCCAGCGTGATGCCGGCAAGCACGCCATTCAACCAGTCGCCGCGGGTGATCGCATAGAGCACGATGACCACGGCGCAGGATGCGAGCCCGATCGCGCTGAAGATGAATACTGCCCGTCTCATTTCCCGCTGCAGCGGGCTGACTTCCGGCGTCAGCGTCTGCAGCGACCTGCCGATCCGGCCGATCTGCGTGCGCGCGCCTGTCGCGGAGACCCGTCCGATGCCCTGCCCCTGGGTGATGAGCGTTCCCGAGTAAAGGCCGGGCGAGTCGTCGCCTCCGGGCTGTGCCGGTACGGTGTCGGAAACGCGCTTGCGCACCGGAATCGATTCGCCGGTCAGCAACGACTCGTCCGCCGTCACATTGCGGCCATCGACCAGCGTCGCGTCCGCGGGCACGCGGTCACCTTCCTTGACCCGCACCAGATCGCCGGGAACGACTTCGCGTCCCGGAACCGTCCGCCATTCGCCATCGCGCAGCACCAGCGTGCGCGGGCTCGACAACTCCCGCAGCGCCTCCAGCGCACGCTCGGTCTTGCGCTCCTGGTGGAACGTAATGCCCATCACGACGAAGACCGAGGCGAACAACACCAGCGCTTCGCGGATGTCGCCGAGCAGCAGGTAGACGACCGATCCGCCAATCAGCAGCATGAACATCGGCTCTCGCACAACCTCCCACGCGATCGCTCCGAGGCTGCGCCGGACAGACGACGGCAGCTCGTTATAGCCATGCTCGTCGAGGCTGGCCGCCGCTTCGGCGGAACTCAAGCCGCGCTGTGGTGAAACGTCGCTCATCTTCGCTTTCCGGAAAGGCGCGCGTAGAAAGTCCGCATGTCGAACAACGAGCTCACCGGCCCGATCACCCACATGAATTTGCGGATGAAGTCCGTGTCCCAGGCTTGTGGACGGCGCACTTCCTGCCCATCCACGCGATCTCGTCGCGGCTGAGCCCGCCAGGCCCGGCATCGAGCTCGCGAAACAGATCCGCGAGCGAACGCGTCCACCACAGGGCGTCGCCGTCTTCCGGGCTCGCCGTGATCACCGGAGCTCGCCCGAACGACTGCTCATACTACGGCCCGGTCGCCGCTTGCCGTCCCAAAGTACCTGCGCTTTCCGAACCCCACGTCCACTCGCGGATTTCGGGCAGATCCTCGCCGAACGTCGTGATGTATTGCCTGTGCTCGATCAGCTTGTCCTGCAGTTGCCGCTTGAGCCTGGCGCCCGCCTCGCCGGTTTGGGGCACCCGCTCGATGGTGTCCATGACCAGGTGGAAGCGGTCGAGGTCGTTCAGCACCGTCATGTCGAACGGTGTGGTGATCGTTCCTTCTTCCTTGTAGCCCCGCACGTGGATGTTGTCGTGGTTCCTCCGGCGATAGGTCAGCTTGTGGATCAGCGTCGGATAGCCGTGAAAGGCGAAGATCACCGGCTTGTCGATGGTGAACAGCGCATCGAACGCCTGGTCGCTCAAGCCGTGCGGGTGCTCGCGCTCGGGTTGCAGCTTCATCAGGTCGACGACGTTGACGACGCGGACCTTCAACGCCGGCAGGTAGCGCCGCATGATCGACACCGCGGCGAGCGTCTCCAGCGTCGGCACATCGCCGCAGCACGCCATCACCACGTCCGGCGATGCGTCCGCGCAATTGCCCGCCCACTCCCAGATCCCGGCGCCTTTGCTGCAGTGTTCCGCTGCGGCGTCGATCGTGAGCCATTGCGGCGCGGGATGCTTGCCGGCGATCACCACGTTGACGTAGTGGCGGCTGCGCAGGCAATGGTTCATAACCGACAGCAGGCAGTTCGCGTCCGGCGGCAGGTAGATCCGGACGATTTCCGCCTTCTTGTTCGCCACATGGTCGATGAAGCCCGGATCCTGGTGCGTGAACCCGTTGTGATCCTGGCGCCAGACGTGCGATGCCAGCAGGTAGTTCAGCGACGCGATCTTCTTCCGCCACGGCAGGTGCGACGTCACCTTCAGCCACTTCGCATGCTGGTTGAACATCGAGTCGATGATGTGGATGAACGCTTCGTAGCAGTTGAACAGGCCGTGCCGGCCGGTCAACAAATAGCCTTCGAGCCAGCCTTCGCACTGGTGCTCGGAGAGCATTTCCATCACGCGGCCGGTCGGCGCAAGCGATTCGTCACCCGGCACCGTAGCCGCCTGCCATTGCCGCGCGGTGACATCGAACACCGCTTCGAGCCCGTTCGAGATCGTCTCGTCGGGCCCGAATATCCGGAAGTTGCGCGATGCATCGTTCTGCTTCGTCACGTCGCGCAGGAAGCGGCCGAGCACGTGCGTGTCGCCGATCCCCTTGATGCCCGGTGCGGGAACGTCGACCGCGTAATCGCGATAGTTCGGCATCTGCAATTCCCGCAACAGCAGTCCGCCGTTCGCTTGCGGATTCGCTCCCATCCGGCGCGCCCCGACGGGCGCGAGCGCCGCGAGCTCCGGCTGCAGCCGCCCGTTCTCGTCGAACAGCTCGTGCGGCCGGTAGCTCCGCAGCCATTCCTCGAGCTGGCGCAGATGCTGGGGCGGCGCAGACGCGGACACCGCGATCGGCACCTGGTGTGCATGGAAGGTGCCTTCGACCGGCTTCCCGTCGACCAGCTTGGGCCCGGTCCAGCCCTTCGGCGTTTTCAGGACGATCATCGGCCAGCGCGGACGCTGTTTGTTCTTTTCCGCACGCGCATCGCGCTGGAGCTTCCTGATGCTCTCGATGGCGCAGTCGAGCGCCGCCGCCATTGCCTGGTGCATCGGCTCCGGATCGTCGCCTTCGACGAAGAGCGGCGTCCACCCGTAGCCGCGCAACAACTGCTCGAGCTCTTCGTGGTCGATCCGTGCCAGCAGCGTCGGATTCGCGATCTTGTAGCCGTTCAGGTGCAGGATCGGCAGCACCGCGCCGTCGGTGACCGGATCGAGGAATTTGTTCGAGTGCCATGCGGTGGCGAGCGGCCCGGTCTCCGCTTCGCCATCGCCGACCACGCAGGCGACGACGAGCCCGGGATTGTCCAGCACGGCGCCGAACGCATGGCTGAGCGAGTAACCCAGCTCGCCGCCTTCATGGATCGATCCGGGGCATTCGGGCGACACGTGACTGGGGATGCCGCCCGGGAACGAGAACTGGACGAAGAGCTTGCGCAGGCCCGCTTCGTCGCGCGTGATGTGCGGATAGATCTCGCTGTAGGTGCCTTCGAGATAAGTGTTGGCGACCAGCGCCGGGCCGCCATGCCCAGGCCCCGATACGTAGATCATGTCGAGGTCGAATTTCTTGATGACGCGATTCAGGTGCGCGTAGATGAAGTTCTGGCCCGGCGTCGTGCCCCAGTGGCCGAGCAGCATCCGCTTGATGTCGGTCAGCGCGAGCGGGCGCCGGAGCAACGGATTGTCGTAGAGGTAGATCTGGCCGACGGAAAGATAATTCGCCGCGCGCCAGTAGGCGTCGATCCGCCCGAGCATTTCGGGTGTCAGCGTCGGTGGTTTCATGTTTGCCTGAGCGCGTTCTCGGTTCGGTACCGGCATATGCGAATCCTTTCGGGTAACGGCGGAAAATGCCGCCCGAGCCGAACGATTCTAGCCGGGCTTGCCGTCGATCCTCGTGCGCGAAAGCACAGAGGCATACAGTGCTGCATACAAGCCGAACGCAGCCGACCAGCAGATACCGGATGCCACCACGGCCATGCCATATGCGCCCGGAAAGCCGATGCCGCCGAACACGCGCAGCAATGCCGCGAGGCACACCAGCACGAAGCTCGCGGTTTCCAGCCGGCCTGCAATCAGCACGCGTCCGGTGTGACCGCGCGCGGTGCGCGTCATCATGCCGAGCGTCATGCCGCCGATCACGCCCACCGTCAAGGCATGCGTGGCCAGCACGCGGTCGACGAGCCCGATCTCGGCGAGCCCGCGCAGGACGAAGTAAGCGACGACCCATGCGTACGCTGCGTGCAGGATCCAGACCAGCGGCGCATGGCGCACGCGCCATGGCTTCCACAGCCATAGGCGCACTGCGTGCGCCGCCGCCACGGCCAGCATCAGCGTCGCCGCGGCCGGCCCCGGCAACTGCAGCATGTCGGCCGCGAGCACGAGCAGCGTGCCGCCGAGCGCAGCTCTTTCGATCCATGGACGCCGGGTCGCACCCGCGCCGGGCACGCCGTTGTTCGTGAACATCGGGATGACGCGTCCGCCGACGACGGCGACCACGAACAGGATCAGGTCGAGCGAGGCGTGCAGGCTCGGCAGCGCCAGCCACGGCAGCACGATCAGTTGCGAAAGGTGGAAGACGAGCGAGGCGGCGCTCAAGGCGACGAGCAGCGCGACGAAGAAGTAGTTTCGCCGGTTCCCGCTTTGCACGAGCGGCCGGCCGATCGCGACCGCCAGCGCCAGCGGAAATGCGACATTGGCGATCATCGCCGCGACAGCATATGGAGTCAGCACCAGGATCCGCGCCGCCAGCCACAGCGCCACCAGCGCCATCAGCGCGTAGCCGGTGGGCGTCTCGCGCCCCGTCCAGTTGCGGACGGCGGTCAGCAGGAACCCGGCCACGACTGCGAGCGTGAAGCCGAACAGCATTTCATGGCCGTGCCACGCGGGCCCCTGCAGGTACGCGTGGGACAAAACGCCCGAATACTGCGCGATCCACAACAGCACCGACGATGCGGCGAACAGGCTGGCGAGCAGGTAGAACGGCCGGAATCCCATGCGCCAGAGCGCACAGGCCGCTGGAGGCTCGCCGGCGGTTGCGCTCGCCCCCTCGATCCGGATCAACGGCTGCAAACCGGCCTCGGTCTTGTCGTGCACGATGGCTTGCTTCGCGGCGCTCGTCGAAGGTGAGGGCGACCGGTCATGCCGGCAGGCGCCCAGTGAAACGACGCGTATTCTTCGAGTGCCTGCGGGCACGGACCATCGACCGGCCACAGCAACTTGAGCGGCAGCGTGAAGGCATGGTCGACCAGCATTTCCTGGCAGGTGGTGATGTCGAAATTCCGCTCGACCAGCGATTCGATCACATGCCACGACAGATCCTGGTCGCCGCGGAACGGCGGCAGCGTCGGGATGCCCCATCCCTCGTCCGCATTGCAATATTCGGGAGCGGCGCCGACTGCGAAGGTCGGCATCTTGTCGAGGAAGAAATTGAACCCGTGATCGTTGTAGAAGACGACGGCGATGTCGGGCTTCGTCACGCGGAGCCAGTCATGAACCGGGGGGAAGCCGTCGAAGAACGGCTTCCAGTACGGATCGGACTGGAGATTTTTCGCGATCGCGCGGCCGATCGACGGGATATGGGACGTGGTGACGACACCGGTGATGACCGCCATGATCAGGCCTCCGCCGCCGCGACGAGCTTCGCCTTGAATGCATCCTTGGTCATCCCGGTCTGCTGGGCGCCGATGTCCTGCACGTCGAGCCCGAACATGCCGGCGAATTTCGCGAGGCAATAGACGTTGCCGCCCGCCGCGATCAGTTCGAGCACGTTCTTGTGCTCGATCGCGGCGCGCTGCGCGGGATCGAGCCCGTACCTGTTGCAGTAGGCGTCCTGGTCGCGAAGGAATTCGGCGCGGTTGGCCGCGTCGTTGAACGAGTAGCACATCTTGTTCAGCGCATAGCCCCGCCTCGCCTGTACGCCGTCGAAGATCGTCGTGCCGGGTATTTCCCGCCGGGTCGAAGCTGCCATCGCTGCACCTTTTTGCAATCGAATCGATGTCGAAGAATCGCATGAACCCGATACACGTCCTTGATCCAGCGCAAGGGACGCGCAGGTTTACCGCATCACAACGGCTGCGGCGGCAGGCATAGCCAGGCCAGCGCGACGACCATCTCCATCATACGATGCGCGAGTACGTCCCGCGCTCCTGCGCGGCGCGCAGGTACCGGTCGAACACCATGCACACCGCGCGTACGACCAGCCTGCCTCGCGCAGTGACGTTGATCCAGCCGCTCTCCAGCTCGACCAGGCCGTCGTCGGCAAGCGGGGCGAGCGCTTTCAGCTCGGTCGCGAAATAGCGGTCGAAGTCGATCAGGTAGCCGGACTCGAACGACTCCTTCGCCACGGTGAACTGGCATGCCAGGGCCTGGATCACCGCCCGGCGCAGCAGGTCGTCGCGCGACAGCTCGAGGCCGCGCAGCACCGGCAGCCGGCCGCATTCGAGAGCCAGCTGGTACAGGTCCTGCTGCTTGATGTTCTGGACGTAAGTCGGGCCGATCTTGCCGATCGACGAAACGCCCAGTCCGATCAGGTCGCTGTCGCTGCCGACCGAGTAGCCCTGGAAGTCCCGCGTCAGCCTTCCCTGGACCTGCGCGATCGCGAGCTCGTCGGTCGGCTTGGCGAAGTGATCCATTCCGATGTATGCATAACCGGCCGCTCCGAGCCGCTCGATCGCATACGCGAGCAGCGCGAGCTTCACCTCGGGGAAGGGCAGGTCCGCCTGCAGGATCCGTTGTTGCGGCTGGAAAAGCGCCGGCAGGTGCGCGTACGAGTACAGCGCGATCCGGTCCGGGTCGAGCGCCACGACCTGCTCGATGGTCGCCGCAAACCCGGCCTGCGTCTGCTTGGGCAACCCGTAGATCAGGTCGAGGTTGATCGAGCGGAAGCCATGGCGGCGGCCGGCGTCGATCACCGCCTTCGTCTCTTCGACGCTCTGGATCCGGTTCACCGCGCGTTGCACCGCAGGGTCGAAATCCTGGACGCCGATCGAAAGCCGGTTGAACCCGAGCGAGGCCAGTTGCTCGATGCGCTCCGGCCCGGCGCGGCGCGGATCGATCTCGATCGAGTGCTCGCCCGCGGGATCGAAGTCGAAGGTTTCGCGCAGCCGGCGCATCAGATGCGCGGCATCGTCGTCGGCCAGGAATGTAGGCGTGCCGCCGCCCCAGTGCATCCGCGACAGCTTGCGCTCGCGGCCCAGCGCGCCAGCCACCAGCTTCAGCTCGGTTTCGAGCTGCGCCACGTAGCGATGCGCCCGGGCATGGTCCTTCGTCGCAATCTTGTTGCAGGCGCAATAGAAACACAGCGTGTCGCAGAACGGCACGTGGAGATATACTCCCAGCGGGCGGATGCGTGTGATTCCGTCCGCATTGCGCTGGCCCAGATAGTGCCGGTAAGCGCGGTCATCGAACGCTTCCACGAAGCGATCGGCCGTTGGATAGGACGTATACCGCGGGCCATTGCCCCCGTATTTGCGGATGAGTTCCACATCGATGACGAGCGGCTCGACGCGGGCAACGGATCGATCCGGCGAGTGGGCGACGACAGTATTCATGCGAAAACTATGCGCCCGAACCAGGATGACGAATTGACGCAGATCAACCGCGATTCGATTCCCGGCACCGACCCTCCGCGCGACGATGCGGAGCTCAAGTCCGCCCGGCTCGCGCTCGAAAACATGGCGGCGCGTGTCGGCGGCATCGTCGAATCGGCGATGGATGCGATCGTATCGGTCGACGAGCGGCAACGCATCGTCCAGTTCAACGCGGCCGCCGAGCGCGTCTTCCTGTGGCCGCGCGCCGCGGTGATCGGCCAGCCGCTGTCGATGCTGATCCCGGAGCGCTTTCGCGCCACCCACGAGGGCCATGTCGAGCGCTTCGGCCGCACTGCGGTGACCTCGCGCGGAATGGGCGCCCAGACAGTGCTCCATGGCGTGCGCGCCAATGGCGAGGAGTTCGCGATCGAGGCGTCGATCTCGCAGCATGTCGAGAGCGGCAGCAAGCTCTTTACCGTGATCCTGCGCGACGTGTCGCAGAGGCTGCGCGCGGAGGCATCCCAGGCGCGCAGCGAAGCGCGGTTGCGCGGCATCCTCGATTCGGCGATGGACGCGATCATCACCGTCGACGAATCGCAGCGCATCGTCCTGTTCAACACGGCAGCCGAGGAAGTGTTCCGGTGCCCGCGCGAGGAGGCGGTCGGCGCGTCGCTGTCGTGGTTCATCCCGCACCGGTTTCGCGCCGGACATTCAACCCACATCGCCCGCTTCGGCACGGCGGGCGTCGAATCGCGGCGGATGGGCAGCGCCCGGGTCGTGATGGGCCTGCGCCGCGACGGCGAGGAATTCCCGATCGAAGCGTCGATCTCGCAGACTTCTGATGCCGGCCAGCGGTTTTACACGGTGATTCTTCGCGACATCACCGAGCGCGTGCGCAGTGACGAGGCGCTGCGGCAATCGCGCGAAGAAATACAGAACCTCGCGCTGGCGGCCAACGCCGCCCGCGAGCAGGAGAAGCGCCGGATCGCCCGCGAGCTGCATGACGAGCTGGGCCAGTCGTTGACGGCACTGAAAATGGACGTGGAAGCGCTGCGCGAGATCGCGGCGGAATCCGGACCCGGCCCGATGATGGACAAGCTCGCTTCGATGCGCGCGCTGCTGGATGCGACCGTCGCGGCATCGCGCCGGATCTCGGCGGATCTGCGCCCGATGATGCTCGACGACCTCGGACTGACCGCGGCGGCCGACTGGCTGACGCAAAATTTCACCGAGCGTAGCGGCATCCGCTGCGAGCTCGTGCTCGACGAGCGCGTGAATTTCGACGTGCCCGACCCGTACGCGACGGCGATCTTCCGCGT
>Ga0105240_10005588_pt1 | contig 18681 bp, 19 predicted proteins | sample KBSC54metaG_FD_80426 | JGI IMG/M metagenome (GOLD analysis project Ga0105240, IMG submission 80426) | Corn rhizosphere microbial communities from Kellogg Biological Station, Michigan, USA - KBS C5-4 metaG | ecosystem: Host-associated > Plants > Roots > Rhizosphere > Soil | place: Michigan, USA... | reverse complement strand
GCGGACGGCCAGACCAAGCTGTTTCAGATTGTTCACACATTGAATGCAGAGCGCCCGGCTTCGAGCTGCTTCCAGTGCTTGGGTCTCATCGGCCGTGAGCACGTTGGGCGCCGGGGCGGCGAGTTGTGCTTTGAGCTTATCGTTTTCATTCCGCATACGTTCCAGCTGCGTAACCTCCGATTGCAAACTGGCGGCGGTGTCTCGCAAACGCGCGATTTCGTCTTGCGCCGCCGTCGACTCCCCCTTTGCCACGTGGTCATGGTTGGACGGGGTCGTGTTCACGCTCGCAGGGGAAGCGTTGCGGCCGCTGGTTTCCGCGGCTATGGTGAGGCTCCGAATTTCCGACTGTTGCAGGCTGAAAACCGCCGCACACGCCAGGGAGACAGCGGCGGGGGCGAGGGCGGGCCACCAGCGTGCCAGCCAAGTGGAGCGCGAATGGGTTTCGGAAGGTGTCGGGCAGGCCACCCTGGGAACGCGCAACGCCTGGGCCTTAAGTTGTTGCTTCAAAATCCCCGGGGGTTTCGGCTTTGGCGCGTGGCGAAGAATGTTTTCGATCTCGGTAGTGTTCATATGTGTTTGGCTGTTGTCGACCAACCTTCGGGCACCCCCTCGGATTTGACCTTCTCTTGCAGTTCGCTCAGGGCCTGACGCAGCCGGTATTTGACAGTGCTTGTCGCCACCCCCATGGCGTCCGCAGTCTCCTGGAGCGTGAGTTCCTGGTAATAATGCAAGTGAATGGTGTCGCGCTGCTCCGGAGGCAAGCGATCGACCGCAGCGTAAAGGTTCGCGGCTGAATCATTACGGCTGGCAATTTCATCTGGCCCGGCTTCGGCCGAAACCCGTTCCGCCCACCAATCGGTCGCGCGCACCTCCGTGCGATGATTGGAGCGGAACCAATCCACGTAGGTGTGGTAGGCGATGCTGTGGATCCAGGAACCGACTGCAGACTTGCCGCTGAAGGTCGCCAACGACTCCCAAACCCGCCCGAACGTCCGCTGGGTAAGGTCGGCCGCGTCCGCTTCATTCGCGCTTAGGCGGCGAAGGAAGGCGTAGATCCTCTCATAATACATGTCGACCAGGTCGACGGCGGCGACTTGTTCTCCGCGGCGTATCCGTTCTATTAGATCCTGAGATTGGGTCTGCATCTAGTTTCTATATGGTTAGTCGAATCACAGCCTCCAAATGGACAAATCTATTTGCAAAGGTGTTCCTGGTATAGTGTGCGGCGGCAGGTTGCAGCAAGCGCACCCCTGTGAAAAGCATGCTGCGCTGGCGGAAACGCCCAAATCAGCTTGGTTTTGGAGCGCAACACTGCTGATGCTCAGACGGAGCACGAGCCGCGCGGCTCACCAAAAAGCTGACTATTTGAGGTTTTCCGGATTCAGCGGCTTAAGGTCTTTCGGCACAAACAGCCCGTCCTTGCGAATCAGTTCCCCGTCGAACCATATTTCTCCGCCGCCCCACTCCGGGCGTTGGATGAGCACCATGTCCCAATGGACGGCGGAGCGATTACCGTTGTCGCACTCCTCGTAGGCCTGTCCCGGAGTCAGGTGCAGCGATCCGGCGATCTTTTCATCGAACAGGATGTCGCACATCGGGTTCAAAATATAGGGATTGAATCCGAGCGAAAACTCACCGGTGTAGCGCGCACCCGGGTCCGTATCGAGGATTTGGTTAAGCCGCTTGGTGTTATTAGACGAGGCTTTCACAACTTTACCATCCTTGAACTCCAGCCGCACATTTTCGAACTTGGAACCGGCGTAAAGGGTGGGCGTATTGAACTGGATGGCACCGTTGATGGAGGTCTTGACCGGGCAGGAAAAGACTTCGCCATCAGGGATGTTACGGTCCCCTTTGCACATTTTGGCGCCGATCCCTTTGATGCTGAACCGCAGATTGGTCCCCGGCGCTTTGATGTGGACCTGGTTGGCACGCTTCATCCGGCGCTCGAGGGGAACCATGGCTCGCCCCATCTTCCGGTAATCCATCGTGCAGACCTCGAAATAAAGATTTTCAAAGGCCTCGGTGCTCATGGCCGCGCCCTGCGCCATGCTTGGACTGGGCCAGCGCAACACACACCAACGAGTTTTGTTCACCCGGTAATTCAGAACCGGCCGGGTAATCCGCGAATATAAGGCTAGGCGCTCGCTGGGCACATCGGCATTCTCGTTGGCATTTGCGCTGCCGCGCAAGGCAATGTACGCCTGAACCTTCTTCATCCGGAAGAGTTCGAGGTCGCGCTCAAGTTTCGCGTGGTCTTCGTTCGTGCCGCGAAGCATCTCGCGGCTGAGACGCGTGTGCCGCAGGGCAATGATCGGAATGGCCCCTACCGCGCGGGCCGCCCGGACGAGCTCGATACCAAACTCATCCGGCACATCGATGAGGTCCAACAATACGCGCTCACCTTTCTTGAGTGCGGTTGAGTATTCAACGAGCAGCCTGGCCAGCGTGGTATATCTTGGGTCGGTCATAACTTGTACGCTGAAGCTATTCGAATTTCGCGTCTTGTCGAGGGTTAGCCTTCCGCTCCGCTTTGCGCCAGGTCCGCTCCCGTTTCCCGGCTTCCTGGCGCAGGAGATCCTCCGCCGACCAGCCCTTTGTCTGCGCATATGCTGCCAGCTCGAACAATTGTCCTGCCACCTGCGAGCGACGGAGGCGGCTCCTGAACGGCGTGGTGGTCAGCTTGGCGCGGCGTGCCTTCTTCACCAACTTTTCCACCCGTAGCAGCGCCGGCAGATGCTGCGGGATCCCGTCCAGCGCCGAAGGCCGGGAGTGGCGCGTGCCCTGCTTTTCCGCGTGCTTGATCTTCTCCCAGTTTGCCCAGACCTGGTCGACGTCCTTCACTTTGACATCGCCAAAGACATGCGGATGCCGCCGGATCAATTTGTCCGTGATGCGGCGGGCGACCTTTTCAAAATCGAACGCGCCCCGTTCCTTGGCGAGTTGGGAGTGGAAAACGACCTGAAGCAACAGGTCCCCCAATTCCTCCTCCATTTCGTGATCATCCCCGGCTTCGATCGCATCCATCAATTCGTAGACTTCTTCCACGGCATGCCACCGGAGCGTCTGATGGTCCTGTTCGCGATCCCAGGGGCACCCGTTTGGGGCGCGCAGCCGCGCCATCACTTCCAGCAATTGGTCGATCGCAGCCGCTCGTTTCATACGAACACCATAGCCTCAAACCAGTGGGGATGTCATGGTCAGTGATCAAGTCCCCGGGCCGGACCGTGCCGGCCTACAGGATGACGAGATTGTTCCGGTGCACCACTTCAACTCGTTTCAATTGACCCACCCCGATTTGCGCGGCGCTAAAACCCGCGATGCCGCGGGCAAACTCGGTTCCGTCCAGATCGCAAATCCGGACCACCTCACCCGCAGAAAATTCCCCCTCGCAGCGAGCGATTCCGGGCGGCAACAAGCTTCGGTTGTTCTCGCGGAGGGCCTTGCGGGCTCCGGAATCGACAAAGAGCGTGCCTTTGGGATGATGAAAGAAGGCAATCCAGCGCTTACGACCTCGGAGCCGCGTGGCTTGTGGGACGAACAACGTGCCTTCCTCCTGGCCGGCGAGGATGCGCGCCAGCATTTGCTTCTTCTTCCCGGAGGCAATCACGAGCGGGATCCCTGAGCGCACGGCAATCTTCGCGGCTTGGATTTTTGAAGCCATGCCCCCAACGGCGGTGGCGCTATCGGTGCCCCCGGCCAGGTCCTCCAGGCGGGAGTCAATCCGTTCCACCAGTGGGATGGTTCGGGCGTTGGCTTTGCCAAAATTCTCCAGCACGCCGTCCACCGTGGTCAAAAGCACCAGCAAGTCCGCGGGCAACAACGAGGCGACCAAAGCTGAGAGCTTGTCATTATCCCCGAACTTGAGCTCGGTAAAGGAGACGACATCGTTTTCATTGATGATCGGAATGACGCCGTGATGCAATAGGGTGACGAGCGTGTTGCGGGCGTTCAAATGCCGCTCATGGTGTTCTAGATCTTCGTGGGTCAGGAGAATCTGGGCGACGGCTAGGCCAAACGCGCTGAACATTTTCTCGTACAGGGCCATGAGGCGGGATTGACCCACTGCCGCGCAGGCCTGAAGCTCGGCCAGTTCGTGGGGGCGGCGAGTGTAACCGAAGGCTCCCATACCGGCACCCACCGCGCCCGAGGAGACCAGCACGATTTCCTTGCCGCCCTTGCGTTGTTCCGCAATCTGGGCGACCAACTGCTCCATCTGGCCCAAATCCGGCTGCTTTCGTGCGTCGGTAAGGACGCCCGTGCCCACCTTGACCACAATACGGGTAACATTCTTTAGCAGCTTCGAACGCACTGCCAGCCTAGGTAGCAAAGTCCGTCGGCGCTGTCGAGGGGCTTGTCGCTCTCGGCGGAGGCATCGGACAACGAGGCGCCGGCACTTGGGCTCGGTTCTCCTCTCGGTGCGCTTGATCAAGTTTTCGCGCTTTTCTCGGGTCAAGTAGCAGGGAGGTCGGGAAGCCTCAAAAAGCCCTCCAACGCCCCTTCGACCGTCCCGGCCGGAATGTCCGGCCGGTTCTCGACGAAGAGCGCCAGGCACGCGCCATCTTCAACCTCGCGGTCCTGCAACACGCTAATCAACGGCTCCCCGCACTCCTCGATTTCCAACTTTCCCATTGCCAGGGCGGCCGTCATCCGGACCTGGGTGTCTTCATCCTGGAGGGCTGCGCGCAACGCTTTGAAAGCGCCGCGGCGGGGTGATTGCAAAAGCTGCTCGGCTGCCAGGCGGCGAGCCGCGGCATTTCTGGACCTAAGCTGGCGTATAATCAGCCACAGCATGAGCGCACGAACCGATTGATAAGCTATGACGCTCGATTTGTCACGCATCGGCGAGTTTGCGGATTTGCGTTTGACCCGTGGCGCTCGGCGACTAAATTGCGCGGATGCGAGAAGCCTCATTGAAGTTTTTAGAGACACTGGTGAATACCCCCAGCCCTGTCGGCCACGAGGTGCGGGGGCAAAAGGTGTGGCTGGAATACGCCGGTCAATTTGCGGAGGAGACTTTCTCCGACGCCTACGGCAATTGCGTGGCGGTGCTCAACAAGGGAGGATCACCCCGACTCATGCTTGCGGCACACGCGGACGAGATTGCCATGGGAGTGTGCTTTATCACGGACGATGGTTTCATCTACGTGCGGCGGATGGGTGGGGTCAATCCCGCGATTACCAAAGCTCAGCGGGTGGTCATCCACACGCGCAAGGGCCCCGTGACGGGCGTCGTCGGAAATGTCGCGCCGCACCTGATGAAAGAGGAGAAGGATCCGAAGCCGCCTAAGATCTCCGAGCTGTTCATCGACATCGGGGTCAGCAGCCGTGAGGAAGCGGAGAAGTTGGTCCGGATCGGCGACCCCATCACCCTCGAGGCCGAATTTGCTCTCCTGCGCAATGACCTGGCAGTAGCCCGCGCGTTTGATAATCGGATCGGGACGTTTGCGGTCGCGGAGACCTTGCGATTGCTGAAGGAATCCAAAACAAAGTTGCAAGCGGAGGTATGCGCGGTCTCGAATGTCCAGGAGGAGGTCGGGTTGCTGGGCGCCCGCCAGATTGCCTATTCGCTCAAACCGGACGTTGCCTTGGTGGTTGACGTCACCCATGCGACCGATTACCCGACCGTCAATAAGCAGCAGCATGGCGATATCAAGGTGGGCAAAGGCCCCGCTCTCACACATGGCGGCTGCAACCATCCAGAGGTGGTCGCGCGTCTTGAGGAGATCGCTCGCTCTAAAAAGATCCCTCTCCAACACGAAGCCATGTCCTCAACCAGTGGTACGGATACGGATGCGATTTTCTGGACCCGTGGCGGGATCGCCAGCGCCTTGGTCAGCCTGCCGGACCGCTACATGCACTCGCCCGTCGAAGTGGTAAGTCTCAAGGACCTTGAATTAATTCCCCAACTTTTGGCGGGCTTCGCGGCTTCCCTCAAAAAAGCTGAGCAGTTCAAGGTGAAGATTTAGCGTGGTGCCGCCCGGAGTCAGAGGAGCACATCCTCAGGCCGGACTTCCAGACACTCGTCCTGGTCCTCCCACACGATGGCGGGGTAAAACTCGAGCAACCTGGGCGCGAGCCGTGCGCCGGCTTGGATCAGTAGACGTTCTGCCTCCCCCGCCGCGTTTTCGAACGCGTGATCATAGTCGCCTGAGCTCTTCCGCTGGTGATCATCCCAATGAGCGACCGCGTGGACAGGTCCATATTGTGCCGCCCAGGTCTTCAGCTCGGCCTGGAGCGCTTCCGGGATTTCCTCAAACGGCACTGCCGTGTCGCTGCAATGCTGGCAAATCAAGCCTGTCTCCTGCACATCCCGGGTCAGGAGCGGGAGAAGGGGCGCTCGGCAGCAACCCGCGTCCACGTAGCCTGCCGGCGCCGAAGCCAGCCGTTTAAACCAAATCTGGCGTTCGTGGCCCAATTGCGCCGCCAGCCGGTAAGCGCCCAGGAGCGGATGGGATAGCCGCCAAGCCTTGGCCTCGAACTGGCCGAGGGTTTGCGACATCCACCGGGCCAACGTCAAATCGTCAAAGTCACGGAAAGCCTGACTGTACTCTTTCCACAGCAAATCGAGGGGAGAATCGGCATTGGTGGCCATTTCATCCCGAGTGTTGCCGGGACCAGGGTGCTTGTCGAGGCAGGAGCAGCTCGGAGGTCCGCTAGAAAAAACTCATAATGTCCGCCCGTTCAGTCTTGGTCAGGTCAGCCGGAACGTTCTTTTCCACCTTGGCCCGCACCACCGGGTCGAGCTCCTCCACCAATTGGTGGTTGATTTCCTTGCTCGCGGCGAGGAAACAGCGCTCGATGTCCTGGCTCCGGGCCAGGACATTCACGCGCTGCGCGAGCTGGCGCACCAGGCGTTTCCGCGATTCCAGCTCAATGTTGTGTCGTTCGCCATCGGCCATCGCCCCACCGCCTTTAAGCCCGGTGCCTCGCGGAAACCGGCCGGATAGATCGGATACTTTGTCCACCAGGCGACCATGGGCCGCGGGGTTGTGAAACTCCTCGATGAACTCCAGGCGCGGACTCCGCTTGAGATGTACCTGGTTGTTTATCTGTTCCTCCTCGTTGTGCAGTCTGAAGGCTTTGAATCCTCCAAGGTCAGCGACCACCAGCAATGTATTCTTCATAGCTCTACTGGATTAAACCATTCCAGCTTCCTCGACCGGAACATGTTTCTACGAGCAATCTAACACACGTCCATGGGGTGCGGAACAGTATTTGCGCGGGTGCGCACCTCCCCGGGAATTCAACGGCCCTAAGTCCTGGCAACGCCCCCACCATCGAGGGCGCGAATAGCCGACCGATCCGGGGTTAGTGTTTTGGCCGGAGAAGAATGGCCTTTTTATCCGTCCCCTCGACCTCGACACTGTGGGTTTCTACGGTGGGGTCATCCTTGAGCGCCTGGTGTATAATGCGCCGATCAAAGGCGTTGAGGGGTTCGAGTTCCACGACGTCACCCCAGCGCCGCACCTTCTCGGCGGCCTCTTGGGCTTTCTTCACCAGGGCTTCGCGCGCCTGGGCGCGATAGCCGCTCACATCCAGCATAATCTTGGGTGCGGAGGGATCCGCCTGAAAGAGCAAGCGGTTCGTCAGGTATTGAAGGTCCGATAACGTTTGGCCTTGGCGCCCGATGAGCCGCCCGGAATCCTCGGTCTTCACATCGAGCAAGATGCCATCCTCCAGGTGATGCTCCTCGAGTGTGGCCGGGAAACCGAGCAGGTCCAGAATCTGGTTCAGAGTGGCTTTGGGGTCCGCAGGCATGGCTAGTTGGGGGTGTTGGGTTTCTGTTAGATCAGCTGCTGTCTACTTCCTCCTTTTCGGCGGGCCAGTCAACCCCGGGCTTTTGCCGGGAGCCGGGCTCTCCGGGAGGGTGCGGATCAGCTTGGTTTGGACGATGCTCAGGAGGTTCTGCACCGTCCAGTACAGGGTGAGCCCGGCGGAAAAATTGTACAGAAACACCATGAACATCAGCGGCATGTAGCGCATCATCTTGGCCTGCGCCGGGTCCATTCCGGGTGAAGGCGGCGTGAGCCGGGCTTGCCACAACATCGTGGCCCCCATGATGAGGGGCAAGAGATTGAAAGGAAAGTTCACACCCGGGATCAAGAACAAGGTGTCGGATCGTGACAAGTCGCTGACCCAGAGAAACGGCGCGCCCCGCAGTTCAATGGCGCTGCGGATCATGTAGAAGAAGCCGATGAACACAGGCATTTGTATGAGCGTGGGTAGACAACCGCTCATGGGATTAATCTTATGCTCCTTCCAAAATTCCATCATCTTCCGTTGCGATTTGACCGGGTCGTCCTTGTATTTTTCCTGGAGCGCCTTGATTTGAGGTTGAAGCGCTTGCATGCGCTTGGCTGACCGAGTGCTGGCCTGGGTCAACGGCCAGAAGACCACTTTAATGATGATCGTGATGGCGACAATGGCCCAGCCGTAGGTGAGCCAAAGAGAGTTGTGCAGCCAATTCATCCAGAGCAGCAGTCCTTTGGAAAAGAAACCAAAGAAACCGGTGTAACCCATGATCGCATCCACGTTGTTGTTCAGCGTGGCGGAGATGGTCGCCAGGGTGCGATACTCCTTCGGCCCGGCGAAGATCGCCAAATGGCGCTCTGTCTTCTGGCCTGGCGCCAGCGTCAGGTTCGGATAGACGATCGCTGCCTCGTAGCCCATAGGTTCCTTTACGATCCGGGTGTCGTTTCGAACCTCCTCCTCCGCGGGCCGGGGTAACGGCACGGGGCGCAACACCACCCCCGCGGCAGGCTCCTGCGGCATGAGCGCCAAAGCGAAGAACTGGTTGTGGACCGCCGCCCACAATACGTTGGTGCTGCTCGCCCGGTACTCCGCGGGCGGCACCCGGGGAGTGCAGGCAAACCCGTGGGTGGAGAAATAGCTGGCTCCGACGGTATCCTGGGCTTTCGTCCCGTTGTACCACATCATCCCCTCCGTCGCGCCGTTATCCTGGGCGTTCATGGGCGTGGCGGTGCCGACCACCCATTCCTGGGCCGGCAAGGACAGCGGTTGGCTTCCTCGATTTTCCAGGGTGATGCTAGCGAGCACCAAATAATTCGTGCTCAGCTGAAAATCCTTTACGAGTGTAAGGCCGTTGGTCAGGGCCTTCTCAGCCCGAACACCATTGGCCGTTTGAGTCAACGTGAAGACGCCGTCACCTTCAACGCTCGGACCGTCGACCAGGGCTAACGTGGGGTCCGGCGTAAAACTGTTGAGCGTCGCGACTCGATTCGAGTGCGTTCCTCGCTCGCGTCGCGTCGTAACCGTTTCGGGATAACGAAGCAGTTCGACCAGCTTCAGCCCGCCGCCCACCGAGGTGAAGGTGTAGTGAGCGTTGGCGTTGGTGATCTCGATGGTCTGCTCGGGGACATTGGTGTTGAGCGGAATCCGCGGCACCGTAGAACGTTCAAGGACCGGGGCTTGCTGCGGAGCGGTGCCGGTTTCGTTTGTGGCCACCAGGCTCCGCGGGGCGGAATTGGTCGCGCCGGGGGGCAACGGTTTTGGCGGAAATACCTTGTTGACGAGCAGCGGCCAGGAAAACAGCAACAGGAAGCAAGCAACTAAGATGATGATCGATTTACGGTCCATGAAAAGCTAGTCCGCGTGGGAAGTGGCGCAAATCCTGGGGGCCGGCACCGGGTCCTCGCCACTACCGCCCCAGGGATGGCATCGGCTAATTCGTTTGAGGGCCAACCAACTGCCCGCGAAGGCTCCGTGGCGTGAGATCGCCTCCAGCGCATACGCGGAACAACTTGGATGAAAACGGCAATGGGCTGTCGACCCAAAAAGGAAGAGCTTAGCCGGGGAAATCACCAGCCGATACAGTCGCACACCGAGGATTAAACTAAATTGGGCTGCGTTCACATCCACCGTTATTTCAACAAACCTGCTCTGCCCAGCGTTGTCAAAAAGTCTCGCTCCACCGCGCCAAAATTCTTGCCGATGATGGAATGGCGCGCCACCAGCACCAGATCTACCGATGCGGCGAGGTCATGCTGGTGAACCCGGAACGTCTCTCGAAGCAGCCGCCGCGCACGCGTGCGAGCCGAGGCCTTGCCAATTTTCCCAGGGGTGATGACCCCTAGCCGCGAAGGTGAGTCCGGCGGTAGCCGCTGCCAGTTGGCTATCAAACAGCCATTGGCCAGCCGCTCCCCCTTCTGTCGCACGCGCAGAAAATCCCGCCCCTGCTTGATTCGCGCTGCGCGCCCGAAGCGAAAGCGTTGGAGCCTATCGCCGGGCATGGAGGCGATTAGACCGGAGTCAAGCGCTTGCGTCCCACCCGACGCCGGTTGCGCAAGACGGCGCGACCACTCTTGCTCGCGTTTCGGTTCAAAAACCCGTGCTGGCGCTTGCGGCGGATTTTCGAGGGTTGATATTGTCGCTTCATAAATCAGTCAATTACTGCCTGTGAGATTCTGTCCGAGTGACGCTGTCAGGAAACACTCCGGAAACGGAACGCGAGAGCATACCAGCGAACCCGGGGGTGTCAAGCAGGCGAAACAGGGAATTGCGTTCCGGCGGCGCTTTCGGCTAGGCTATTGTGGTGTTTCGTAAGCCTGCCTTCATGAATTCGGTTTGGTTCCGGACGCTGCTTATGGCTTTTTGCCTGGGCTCGTGCACCCAAACCCACGCTGAGCCTCGGGCCTTGACCAACGAATGGTCCCTGCTCGTGGATGGCCGCGGAGATTCCGTGCCGGCTCTCGGCAAAGATGGCACCCTCTACTTCGGCACGTGGGCGGGTACGTTCTGGGCGGTCAGTCCCGATGGTTCCCGGCGCTGGACGTTCCGCGCCGGTCGGGAAATCAAATCCTCCCCGGCCATCGCCCCGGACGGCACGATCTACTTTGGCTGTCGCAATCGCAAATTGTACGCACTCCAGCCCAGCGGCGGCGAAAAATGGGAATTTAAAACCGGTGGGTGGGTGGATTCCTCACCGGCCGTCGGTTTGGATGGCTCGGTGTATTTCGGTTCCTGGGACAAGATCTTTTACGCCGTTGATGCCGCGGGGTCTAAAAAATGGGAGTTTAAGACGGCGGGCGAAATTGTCTCGTCCGCCGCCGTAGCAGGTGATGGCACAATTTATTTCGGGTCGCACGACCGAAAGTTTTACGCGCTGTCCCCACAAGGCGCCAAAGCCTGGGAATACTCGACGGCGGGTCCGATCATTTCCTCGCCGGCGATTGACCAGGACGGCACGATTTACTTCACGTCGGTGGATGGATTTTTTTATGCCCTGAACCCGGATGGGAGCCTGAAATGGCGCCTCCGGACGGGAGGCATAACCGAGTCGTCTCCGGTCATCGGCGCGGACGGTAACCTCTTGGTGGGCGTTAACCAGGGGTTTTGGATGATCACGCCGGAGGGGAAAAAGAAATGGGCTCGCAACGACGAAGGGCTCGTCGGGGCTTCTCCAGTTGCGTTGGCCAATAATTCCGTTTGTGTGGTTTCCGGTTATGGTTACCTCATGAATTTAGTGGGGCCGACCCAGGTGAACTGGCTGTTCCGGATGCAGTATGATGCCAAGGCTTCCCCCACCATCGGCCCCCGGGGCACAATCTTTACTTTTGGCGGCGTGGAGAACATCGGGTTTCTCATGTACGCCCTCAAAGGTGACGTGCCGTTGGCACAATCACCCTGGCCGATGTTTCAAGGCAATCCTCAACATACGAGTCAACGCCGGTAGGTCGCTCTTCCGATACCGCCCGTCAACGCCCGGTTCTGTACGCTGTCCCGCCCTTCAGAGCGGAATAGCCTCGTCCACGAGCATGACCGGAATGTCCTGGCGAATGGGATAAAGAAACTTTCCGTCCGAACGAACGAGGCCGCTCTCAAGGCTGCGGGTTACGGTTGCTCCGCCACGATTTTTGAGTTCCCCGGTCGCGATGCGCCGATTCAGTTCCTCTAAGAGAGCCGCGTCGGCGACACGCACGTCCTGGTACGTTTCCGGACAACACAGCCGTTTGATGAGCTCCGGATCAACCATGGGGAAGGCGACGGAGGGCTGCAGCCGCCTGGACCGCCGCTTCGTAAACTTCCTTGAGCGGCACCTGCTTCTCCCCGGCGAGCCGTTTGCAGGACTCGAACTCAGGGGCGGCCTGAACAATGCGATGGTCGAGTCGGCCAAGCTTAACCGTGACCTGCCCGTAGGGGGTCGTCACTTCGACAAACTCCCGCCCCAGCTTTCGCCTTTCCGCCACGTTGCGGCGCACACCAAAACTCGTGGTTTCCCTCAGGATCAACTCGGTGAGCTTGTCCGCGTCCGCGGTCGAGCACAACAGGCTAAGGAGCACACCGGGGCGGTTCTTCTTCATTTGAATAGCGGTGTGGAAGACGTCCAGGGCGCCCGCAGCCAGCGCGGTTTCAACAAAGTTCCCCAACAGCTCCGAGCTGATATCGTCCAGGTTGGTTTCGAGCACAACGATGGTGTCGGTTTCCCAATCGTGTGCTGGCGCCAGCGTCCCGGCCCGCCCGAGAATCGCGCGCAAAACGTTGGGCCGGGCCTTGTTCTCACGGGTCCCCAGGCCAAAACCGATCTTCTCGGCCACCAATCCCTCCATCGGACCAAACGTGTCGACCAACTCCGCCAACAAAGCAGCCCCGGTGGGTGTGACCAATTCCTGCGTCTCGTTACATTGACTGAGGGGAATGCCGCGCGCCCCCAGAATGGCCAAGGTAGCGGGGGCGGGAACGGGAAATCTCCCGTGAGCACAGTCTACCCAACCATTCCCTTCAATGACGGGGCTGGCGAGCAGGCGGGGCCGGCCCAGCAATTCCAGCCCCACACAGGCCCCAACAATATCGACGATGGAATCGAGCGCGCCGACCTCGTGGAAGTGGACCTCGCCTGGAGGCAAACCGTGGATTTTTCCTTCGGCGACCGCAATGTGTTGGAATACCGCGATGGACTTTTGTTTCACCCAATCAGATAAAGCGCTGCGGTGAATGAGTTCTTTGATCTGAGTGAAAGTCCGTTCCTGGTCGTGCGAATGCGAGTGAGTGTCGGCGTGGTCGTGCGCATGGCCGTGAGAGTGGTCGTGGGAATGCGTGTGGCTATGAGAATGCGAGGATTCGTGCGCCTCGACCTGCTCATGATGGTGATGGTGTTCGGAGTCCAGGTGAACGTCGAACTTGGTTCCGGCGATGCTGCCTTTATGGGTGCGCGCCGCGTGGATATGATAACCACCCACTCCCAATTTCGACAACTCGTGCTCTAGTTCTTTGAAGTCGAGGCCCAGGTCGAGCAGCGCCCCGAGAAACATGTCTCCGCTGATCCCACTGAACAGGTCGAGGTAAAGGGTCTTCATAACGAGCTCAAGCCGGGCCTGCCGCCAGCGCGTTGATTTGGCTGGCGGCGTAGCCGGCGCCGAAACCATTGTCGATGTTCACCACGGTCATCCCGCTCGCGCAGCCGTTCAGCATTCCCAGCAGGGCAGCCAATCCCCCAAAGTTTGCTCCATACCCGACGCTGGTGGGCACGGCGATCACCGGGCGCGCCACCAGGCCCGCCACCACACTCGGCAGCGCACCTTCCATCCCTGCCACCACGATCACCACATTCGCGCTCTGGATCGATTCCAGTCGTCCCAGGAGACGGTGGACGCCGGCTACTCCCACATCAGAGATCCTTTCGGTGCGGTTGCCCATGATCTCGGCTGTCACGACGGCCTCATCGGCCACCGGTAAATCACTAGTCCCGGCGCAAACCACGGCGATCGCGCCCGGCCGTTTGGGTAAGGGCCGGCGGTCGATGGTCAGGCAGCGGGCGACCTCATGGTAAACGGTATCTTTGAATTTTCGGCGTAGCGCTCGCGCATGTGCCTCCGTGACGCGGGTGACCAATACGCGTTGCTCCAATTGCACCAATTTGGTGGCGATCTTGAGCACCTGCTCAGGGGTTTTGCCGGCGCCAAAAATCACCTCGGGAAAACCGCGCCGCAACGCGCGGTGCGTGTCCACCTGGGCGAAGCCCAAATCCGCGACCGGCGCCGCTTGAAAGGCGTGCAGCACCTTGTCCCGGCCAATGCCTCCCCCCCGGAACTTTTCCAGCAGTTGAATGGCTTCCGTTGTGGTCACAGGGCGAAAATGCCACACTTCGCCAGATCGGTCACGCGTGAAAATGGGCTCACTTGGAGCGAGCGTGATGGCGGAAGAGGCGTTCCCGATTTTGGAGGAGGTAGCACACGATCAAAATGTTGAGGGCCAGGATCACGAGCATGGAATGCGAGTAGCGGTGCATCATCTCATAGATCTCGATGGGGATAAAGAAGGTCGATTCGCCGATGGCCAGCCACCCCGCCCAGCTCACCCGGAACAGCAGTCCGGTGCCTTCCACGAGTGAAAACAAGCTGTATAACACGGTGCCCCGCGCGACCCAGATCAGGTTGGCGGGCGTGATCCCGCTGAGTTTCCTCGCCAATTCAGTAAAAAACCTCTTTTCGGGATCCAAGTGAAAGAACTGGAGCCCCTGCCGGAACTCGTCCGGCAGGTTATTGTCATGCAACGTATAGACCCCCGCGGCCAGGAGTAAAAGCAACAGCCCCTTGCCGAGTTTGATCACGATGATCGCGTATAACGTCGGCGCCCGCTTCTTTACTTCTTTAGCTTTTGGTGATGCTTCCTTTGTCTGTAGCTCGCCCATCAACTCACTTTCTGGACTAGAACCGCCGCCAGCTCGTCAATCTTCACCCGTTCCTGCTTCATGCTGTCACGGTCCCGCAAAGTCACCGTATCTTTAAGTTCGGGTCCCTTCTCGCCCAAGGTGTCGAAATCGATGGTCACGCCGAACGGCGTCCCGGCCTCATCCTGCCGGCGGTAACGGCGTCCAATCGCGCCCGCTTCGTCATAAAACACCGTCAGGTGTGGACGCAGCAGGTCGCGCACTTGTTTCGCCTTGCTGACCAAGTCGGGTTTATTCTTCAGCAGCGGGAACACAGCCACCTTGATAGGCGCGATTCGCGGATGAAAACGCATCACGACGCGGGTCTCGAGGTTGCCTTTCTCATCGGGCGCCTGGTCCTCGCAGTAGGCATTGCAGATGAGGGCCAGGGCCAACCGGTCCACCCCGGCGGAGGGCTCGATCACGTGCGGCACATACTTGGCCTTCGCCTCCTCGTCAAAGTACTCCATGGATTTCCCGCTGAACTGCTGGTGCTGCTTAAGGTCGAAATCGCCCCGGGCCGCAATCCCTTCCAGTTCTTGTGTCCCGAACGGAAACTTGTAGAGGATATCCACCGTCGCCCGCGCGTAATGGGCCAGTTCATCCTTCTTTTGCCAATATTCCACCAGGCGATCCCGGCTCAACCCGATGCTCTCATACCATTTCAGGCGCTGCTCCACCCAGTACTTGTGCCACAGTTCCCAACCCCAGTTCGTTTGCGGCGTATCAAGGGCCGCCGTTGCCTGTGGATCCGCAAGACCAGCCACGGACCCAGCCATCTTCTGCACGACTTCATCCGGCCGCACAAAAAACTCGAGCTCCATTTGCTCAAATTCCCGGGAGCGGAAGGTGAAATTACGAGGGTTGATCTCGTTCCGAAAAGCTTTGCCAATCTGGCAAATGCCAAACGGAACTCGCTGCCGCGAAACGTCCAACACATTCTTGAATTGAACGAAGATTGCCTGCGCCGTCTCGGGGCGCAGATACGAGAGGTTGTCGGCGCTTTCGATTGGCCCCACGTATGTCTTAAGCATCAAATTGAACGGCCGCGGTTCCGTCAGCAGACTCCCGTTCTCCGGATTGTAACGCGTTGTGCTCTCGATCGGCTCTGCCCGCTCTCCCTCGGGAGTGGGATTCTCCAAACCGCGCTGCTGGTAGAACTGTCGCGCCGTTTTCCGCGCGCTCTCCGGCGGTTTGCCTCGGGGAACAAGGACGGAAAAAGGATCAGCGCATTGCTTCCCGGTCGCCTCATCCCGTGCCCCTGAATAAAAGTAAGCGATGCCACTCTGGGGATCGACCTGGTCGGCCCGGAACCGCTTCCGGGTCAGCAGGCAGTCCACCATCAAATCGCTGAAAGTGCTGGTATGACCGCTCGCCTCCCAGATTCGCGGATGCATAATAATCGACGCGTCCAGGCCCACTACGTCGTCCCTTCGTTGCGTGAGCGAACGCCACCAACAGTCTTTGATGTTGCGCTTCAGCTCGGCTCCCAGTGGACCATAATCCCAAAATCCATTCAGCCCACCGTAGATCTCCGACGATTGGAAAATGAACCCGCGCCGCTTGCAGAGCGAAACAATCTTTTCCATCACTTCGCCCGTTTTTTCCTCTGCCATAGGCCGGGGAGTGTTCTTCATGGCGCGAGCAATGTCAAGGTGGGGGGGCGACGCCTCAGAGGTGCCGATTTTTGTCCAGCGAGGTTGTAAATCCACAGTTTATACCCTGCTTGGGGGAGGCGGGGTTGACTTTGTTAAGACCTCATTATGAAGAAGTTGTGTAATAGTAACCTCATGCTCTGTGCTGTTGGCACAAGTGCTGCAATGGAGCCGTTCGTGCGTTGCGAGTTGGGTCCTCGCGCTGTCGTCTGGACCCTACTTCAGCACACAAAAACCGCTAACCCAATACGAGATGAAGAAAATAGAAGCCATAATTAAGCCGTTCAAACTTGAGGAGGTGAAGGATGCCCTTGGTGAGATAGGAATTGAGGGCATGACGGTGACCGAAGTCAAAGGCTTCGGGCGCCAAAAAGGGCACACGGAAATCTACCGCGGGAGTGAGTACACCGTAGATTTTCTGCCCAAGATAAAAATCGAGCTCGTGTTGCCGGATGAAAAGCTGGACGACGCGGTTGCGGCGATTGTCAAGACGGCGAAGACGGGAAAGATCGGAGATGGCAAGGTGTTTGTCTCATCGATCGAGGAAGCTGTGCGGATTCGGACGGAGGAGAAGGGAGTGGCGGCCGTTTAAGGCCGAGATGACCTTAGTCAACAACCAAAAAACTAATAGAGAACCCAAATGAGAAAGCTGTACCTATTCACTGGTCTGCTTATCGGCATGTGTTTGCCGATGAGCTCGGCTCGCGCCGCCGATGCGGCCCCGAAACGTGCCGAACCAAGCGTCGAACAACGCCTTGCGGATTTGGAGGCGTATGTCAACAACACCCCTCGGGGGGCGGATACAACGAACAACGTCAGTTCCAAACTCGGAAGTTATGACGAAAAGACAAATACCTTCACGCCCGGATCGGGTCAGGGCGCCAATGGCTGGCAGATGACGTCAGCCGCGCTGGTGCTCTTTATGACGCTTCCGGGACTAACCCTGTTTTATGGCGGATTGGTGCGGCGCAAGAACGTGTTGTCCGTCATGGCGCAGTGCTTGTTCATCACCGGTATGGTCACCATCCTCTGGTGGGTTTGCGGCTACAGCCTGGTCTTCCACAGCGGAAACTCCTTCCTGGGGAACCTTGGCTTCTCGTTCCTGAACGGCGTCGATTCCAGCCCGAACACGGATTATTCGGCGTGGGTATCACAGAACGTGTTTGCGATGTACCAATTGATGTTCGCCATCATCACTCCCGCGCTCATCATCGGCGCGATCGCGGAACGCATGAAATTCTCTGCCATCTGCCTTTTCATGACCCTTTGGATGTTCGTCGTCTATTTCCCGCAAGCGCACATGATCTGGGGCATCGATGGTTTGATGAACGGAGTGTTCAATGCCAACGCTTCGATCAAAGCCATCGATTTTGCGGGCGGTACAGTCGTGCATATGACGTCCGGGTGGTCAGCTCTCATCCTTTGCTTGATCCTGGGCAAGCGCCTGGGCTTCGGGAAGGAGCCGATGCCGCCTCATAGCATGGTGCTGTGCATGGTCGGAACCGGCATGTTGTGGGTTGGATGGTATGGATTTAACGCCGGTAGTGCCGTCGCGGCCGACGGAATTGCCGCCAACGCCTTTACCACTACCACCCTGGCAACCGCCGTGGCGTCCTTTGTGTGGCCCCTCTTGGAGTGGATCACCCGTGGCAAACCGAGCGTCCTTGGCTTTTGCTCGGGCGCCGTCGCCGGACTGGTGGTGATCACTCCTGCTTGCGGATTCGTGACTTCCAATGGCGCCGTGATCATCGGCATCGCGGCGGGAATTGTTCCTTGGTTCTTTTGTTCGAAAGTTAAATCCTGGTTCGGTTATGACGACGCGTTGGATACATTCGGTGTCCATGCCGTCGGCGGCACCATGGGTGCTCTGCTGACGGGTTTCCTGGCCCGAAATGCGGCCAACGGAAACCTGGCGACGAACCTGAAGGACAAGGTTACCGATTCATTTTTCCAACCTTTGGTCCTGGAGCAGCTCAAAGCGATTGGCCTCACCCTGTTGATCGCCATCGTCGGTACGATTGTGATCGCTTACATCGTGAAGGCGACCCTTGGATTGCGGCCCTCACCTGAAGTGGAGACCTCCGGCCTGGATCTCGCCGAACATGGCGAGGAGGGCTATCACGGTATCGGGCAACTATAATAATTAATATAACTAAACGTTTTGTTCGCGCCACACCGGCCGCCTCAGGTTTTCGAGGCGGCCGGGTGGACGCGGCAGACAAAAAAGAAGAAATCGAAACCAAATAACCACATAAATGAGCACACCCAAGAGCGTAATTGAGTTAGCCAAGAAGAGTGGCGCCAAGATGGTCGACATCAAGTTTGTCGACACCTTCGGCACCTGGCAGCACTTCAGTT
>Ga0105240_10005585_pt1 | contig 18689 bp, 19 predicted proteins | sample KBSC54metaG_FD_80426 | JGI IMG/M metagenome (GOLD analysis project Ga0105240, IMG submission 80426) | Corn rhizosphere microbial communities from Kellogg Biological Station, Michigan, USA - KBS C5-4 metaG | ecosystem: Host-associated > Plants > Roots > Rhizosphere > Soil | place: Michigan, USA... | reverse complement strand
CCGCCCCCAGCCCGTTAGCGTGCCGCTAGCCGAACTCCGCTCGTGGTCGTGGGGCTAAAGCTTGACGCAGAGGAAGATTCATTGCACCCTATTTTCGTTCGCTAGCGGACCGCACTTCAGGCACGCTTGCAAAGCGCCCCCCATTTGCGAGACACTAGCAGGTTTTCCACGCAACATAATTTCAGATGCCAACACGGGTAAGAATTCTCTATCACGACCACTGCTTCGACGGCGCGGCCTCGGCGGCTTTCTTCAGCCGGTTCGTGGAAGAAAAGTTCTATCCGGGAGCCGAGTTTTCCTATACGGGGCTGGCCCATAAGGCTTCCCAGTTGTTTGAGCCCGGCATGTTCGACGGCGATGTCAACGCCATTGTCGACTTCAAATACTCCACCGATCCGCATCTTACCTGGTGGTTCGACCACCATCAAAGCGCGTTTCTCTCTCCGGAAGACGGCGAGCATTTCCGCCGCGACACCGGCGGACACAAGTTTTTCGATCCCACCTTCCGCTCCTGCACCATGTACATCGCCACGGTAGCGCGTGAAAAATTCGGCTTCGACCCGGCGGATTTGAAAGAATTGGTGGCGTGGGCCGACATTGTCGATGGCGCGCTCTATAAAGACGCACAGGAAGCCGTCGACCTAGGCACACCCGCCACTCAGCTCACTTTGACCATCGAAGGCTCCCAAGGGTCCGGGACGGTGCAGCAGATTATCGGCATGATGCGTCACCGCTCGCTCTCCGAGATCGCCGCCGACCCCGAAATTCAGGCGGTGTTTCAGCCGCTCTATCAAAACCATCTGCGCTCGATCGGAATCATCCGCGAACACTCACGCTGCCAGGATGGCGTGGTGTACTTCGATCTGGTCGAGCAAGGCATCGAAGGCTACAACAAGTTCATCCCGTACTATTTGTTCCCGGAATCCGCCTATACGGTTTCGGTCACGACTTCGCCCTTCCGGACCAAGGTTTCGGTGGGCTCCAATCCGTGGGCAAAGCGTCCGCTGAAGTATAATCTCGCGACTATCTGCGAGCGCTACGGCGGCGGCGGCCATCCGGGAGTTGGCGCCATCAGCTTCGAGATCGGCGCCGTCGAACAGGCGCGCCGCGCCGCCCGCGAAATCGCCGCGGAGCTGCGAAGCTGATCCTTGCAAGCGGTCCTACTCAGGCGTATCCCGGTCTTGATATTCGGGAGGCACATCGTCCTCGCGCACTTGTTTGGTATGAACTTCTTTCACATCCGCCTCGGGCGCGTTTTCAACGCCGCTGATCACTTCGGCCTCAAAAGACTGTCCCGACTCGAGCAGTTCTGAAACACTCTCTGAATCCGCCCCCGCCTCTTCCGACAAGTCCTGAGTATCGCCCGATTGCCCAGCTGAATCCGGGCCCAAACCCTTTTCTTTGCCCGAAACGCTACCGTATGTTCGGAATCCTTCGTCGTCTGGCTTCTTCATACGATACCTAGTGCACGCGGCCTGCCAATACCACCTTCAGAGCGGAGTGTTGGGCGGCATTGGCAAGAATGTCCTAGACGGACAGGATATCCTCGAGCGCGAAGCGGTGCGTTACCAGCTTGCCGGACTGGAGCTTGCCCGATTGGACCCCTTAAGGAGCAGCGGCATGGTGGCGACAGGTGTCTCGCGGGGGCAGGTTTCAATCTGAGCCGTGGTGATAACCCGGTTGGAGCACGCGCGTGGCCGAAATGACGGGCTCGCGATTCGATCGGAAGCAACTGGATTCCCACGTAGTAAGTGACCAGATATCGCCGGGAGATCAATGTCGCGGAAACCGGTACCACTCGTGGCGATCACGGTGGGCTCACTCGCTTAACTCTACCTCGATCAATCACTTCCCGGATTGAATTGCGAGCACACCACTGAAGGGCGGGTATAAAGAATATCGATTGGACGCCGAAACGCTTCCACGCCAATTTCATTCGGAGGATTTATGCGTAACTTATGCCGGGCCGCGGGCTTGCGCCTGACGGTGTTGATTTCTCTGCTTTGGATCGGGAACGCCCCCGTATCCGGGCAGATTTTCTTGGGCAATCCGTATGACGCGAGCTTGGGGCGGTCGCCATTTGGATTTCCCGGTGGCGGATCGCGCGATTGGGAGGCGTCGATGCCCAGCCTGCCGCGTATTCCGCACCTTGCGCCTGGAGGTCCCGCGACCGTATCGACCGACGTTCTGCGACACCCGCTCTCTTTGAAAGCTCGCCGCCTGTTCGCGAAGGCTATGCACCTGGCGAAGCTGGGGAATCACTCCGCCGCTATCGACGGCTTACGCGCAGCCCTGGTCAAATGCCCCGCGGACGCGCCTTACACACAGAATCTGCTGGGCTTGGAATACATCGAAGCCTATCGGTATAGCGACGCCAAAAGCTCCTTTGAGGAGGCGGTGCGTTTAATGCCGCACGAGTCCGCCAATCATTCGAATCTAGGGCTTTCACTCGCGATGATCGGGGAATGGGACTCGGCCGAGCGAGAAGAACGCAAGGCTCTACAACTCGATAAAGCCAACCCTAATGCACGGCTGATACCCGAAGCGCTATTGACGCGCAAACGCACTCCAGCAGCTCAGTCGCGTCCGTAGAGGACGGCGGATAAGGGCCGGAGGTTAGCGGAACTGATCCGGGCGGCGCTTCAGGGTCGGACGGTCATCATCGCCGCCGCCCTTGTCGTCTTTGTCGCCTCCGGTACTGGCGCCGGGGGCTTTGCGCAGCGTGGGACGATTCAGATCCTGATTGTCCACCTTGCGCTTATTGTGCAGCGCCAGGAGCCGGGCTTTGACGTCATTGAACTCCGACGTCGTGACCACGTATTCCGGCCGCTCCTTCAGGTACTCCTGAATGTTCTTCTGCGCGGTGACAATGCGGTCTTCGGTCATGGGGTGGGTGGAAAACACTTTGGCCATGGTGCCGGGTTTTTTCTTTTCAAGAGACTGAATCTTTTCAAAGAAGTCGACAAACGCGCCGGGATCGTAACCGCTCTTGTACATGTATTCGAGGCCCAGCAGATCGGCCTCGGATTCGAACCCGCGTGAGAACGAAAGGAAGCCTACCGGGATGGCGACGCTGGCTGCCTGCCGAATTCCGTAGCCGGTCCAACCGCCCATGAAGATGAGCGGGATGGTGGCTAACTGCGCGATTTCACCCCGGGTGGCCTGCCGGGTACCGTGCCGCGCCGCCACGTGCGCAATCTCGTGCGCCATTACACCGGCAAGCTCGGCTTCCGAATCGGCCTTCAGGATCAAACCCGAGTTCACGAAAAAGAATCCGCCGGGCAGGGCGAAAGCATTCACCTCTTCGGTGTCGATCACTTTTATAGTGAAGGGAACCTTGGCGTCGGAGTTGCGAACCAGATTCTGGCCCAACCGGTTGACGTACTCCGAGATCACCGGATCGTCGATGATCTTGGCCTGACGCTCCACCTCTTGGGCGAGCCCCTTGCCTAGCGCGATTTCCTTCTCAATCGAGTAAAAGTTGACGCCTTTGCCTACGTCGCGGTTGCCGATCTCATCGGGGTCTTTTTTCTTGTCCGCGGCGAACAGGGAGAAGGCCAAAAGCGAAATCGCTGTTACTGTGACAAAACGATGCAGAGGGGGGCGACGCATAGGTACTCCTCACTTCCGAGTATACGCCCCTTGGACGCGGCTGGCGATCAAAAGATTACTCTAAATTCATGTACCGCGAATTCTTCCCTGTTACCCGGCATCTGACGTATCTGAACCATGCGGCGGTGGCTCCACTGTGCCGTCCGGCGGCGGAGGCTATGCAGGGTCTGGCGCAAGACGCTCTGGATTGGGGATCTCAACATTACAGCCAATGGCTGGAATGCTATGACGGACTGCGCCGTGGCGCTGCGCGTTTGGTGAACGGGACTCCCGAGGAGATTGCCATCGTCAAGAACACCTCTGAGGGCATCGCCACGGTGGCAATGGGGCTCGATTGGCGCGCTGGCGATAGGATTGTGGCCTTTGAAGAGGAGTTTCCGGCTAACCAATATCCCTGGCGGCGCCTTGAATTCAAAGGCGTTAAGATCCAATGGCTGCCGGCGACAGCATCCCTAGAGCGCATCGACGAAGCCGCCCGAGGAGCTCGCTTACTGGCTATTAGCTTCGTGCAGTTTCTGAGTGGCTTGCGCACTGACCTAACCGGCATTGGCGAGATCTGCCGCAGACGCGGCGTCATCTACGTAGTGGACGCGATCCAGGGCCTGGGGGCGTTTCCGGTAGATGTCCAAGCCTCCCATATTGACGCGCTCGCCGCCGACGGCCACAAGTGGCTGCTGGGGCCGGAAGGCTGCGGCATCCTCTATATATCCCGCCGGCTGCAGGAGCAAGTGGAACCGGTGGAGTTTGGATGGACCAATGTGGCCTCCTACAACGACTATGCCAGCCGCGACATGGCGCTGCGGCCCGACGCGGGGCGCTACGAATGCGGCACGCTCAATACCATCGGATGTTACGGCCTGCGCGCCGCCATCCACTTTTTGCTGGAGGTTGGCGTCGAGCAGATCGCGCCGGCGGTCCGTAGGCTCGCGGATCAGATCGTTGGAGGCGTACGGCAACGCGGTTATGAAGTGCTGGGCGAGCCCAACGCGGGCATCGTCAGTTTCCGCAAGCCGGGAATCGATAGTACGGGCGTATGCGCGCACTTGCGGGAGCACCGGATTATCACCGCGCCGCGGGCCGGATGGGTCCGCGCCTCGCCGCACTTCTACATCACGGGCGAGGACATCGGGAAAATGCTGGATCTCTTGCCATGAAGCCGAGGTCTGACATTCCGCAAAGAGATTCCTACCCGAAAATATAGAGCAGAATCTCCCGCGTCGAACGATATTCGGCGGGCCACGGTTCGGGATCTATATAGCTCAAGTGAAACAACTGGTCATCGTGAGAGAAGGTCCATCGGAAAGTTACCTTGGTGTCCTCAGAGCAGGCCCCGGCTTCGCTCGCGGCGAGACATTCCTGGTGCACCTTCGCAGGGAGCTGACCGGTGAAGTTCACCACCTGGATTCCCTCGCTGGTCTTGGTGGTTTGCCATTTAGGGTCTCCGAAAGTGGCATCAAACGCCTTCCCTATGGTGGAGGTGGGGTATCCACTCATGGTACTCTCGCGAACCGCCGCGACATAGTCGACAATGGCCGGCTCTTTGGGGGTGCCGTCGGGATGAATGTTTGCAGAGACGGTTGGTTCGGGGGCCTTCAATGAAGAACAACCCGCCAGGAGAACCAACGCGGCCAGAGCGATAGTGACCTTACTCGTGAGAATCTTTGGGCAGTAGTTGTGCGGCATAGACACGTCTAGTGAGCCTATCGGCACAACCGGGCGGTTTCACGCGTTTTGGTAACCGGAATGAAAAAAGCGGGCTAACCGTGGCCTAAATACATCAGCCAGCTCAAGCCGAAGATCGCTGCCAGAAAGTAGGCGAAGCACTGCACCGCGTAGCGCACCCGTTCGCGATCGGTACGTTTGGTGATCACCCCCAGCACGGCGGAGGTGAATAGTGCGAACAAAAGCGATGCCTCAAAGTGCGACAAGTTCATCTTAGGCACGGTCAGTCCTTTTTCCCGGTGGCGATTTCCCATGCATCCACCATTGCGAGCAGGTTGAGCAACCCGGCGGCTACCAGGAACTTGGTGCCGTAATCATGAACGTGACCAGCCATGTCCGGCTGCGCGTAGCCCAGCCAAACGGTGAGGAAATACAGGATGCCTGCCAGCAGGTCTCCGATGAACCCGCCGTAATAGATCACCATGGTCAGCAGATCGCCGCCCTGTGGCTGGAACAGCATGCCGCGCATCATCAGACCCAGTAGGAACACCAGGAGCACCGAAATCCCCAGGACGGCGCCGCGTCCCGGACGTTTCAGAAGAAAATGGCCGCCGCCGGGAATCAGCCAGGCTAACACTACCGCGGGAGCCCAATGGCCCGCCGACGGCGCTTGCAATTTTAGAGTTTCCGCCACAGGTTCATTTTATCGCATCATGATGTGATGCAGATATCGCGAGAGATGGCTCTCGAACTGGTGCGGGCAGAGCGCTGGATTCCGTGGCTCATACGCGGCGTCCGCGTGGTAGTGATTCTCGCGGGAGCGTGGCTGCTCACTTTTATCGCCCGCCGACTCCTGCGGCACCTGCGCGCGTATGCGATGCGCACCATGAAAAGCCACGGCCACGCACCCGAAATCGAACTGGAGAAGCGCGCGGCAACTATCATGGCGGTGCTGGCGAAGCTGGCCGCTTTCGCCATCTGGATGATCGCGCTAGTGATGGCACTGAATGAGCTGACCTTCAATATCCAGCCGCTGCTGGCCGGATTGGGCGTGGCGGGCCTAGCGCTGGGCCTGGGTGCGCAAACTCTGATTAAAGACTGGCTGGGAGGGCTGCTGGTTCTGCTAGAGGACCAAATCCGCATCGGCGACGCGGTGACGATTAACGGCATCTCCGGGGTAGTGGAGGAAATCAATCTGCGCACCACTGTGCTGCGCGGCGAAAATGGCGCCGTGCACATCATTGCCAATGGCTTGATCAATACCCTGTCGAATATGACGCGAGAGTACGCGTATTATGTGTTCGAAGTGACTCTTGCCCACAGCACGAATGTAGACAGAGCACTCCAAATACTGACCGAAACCGGCGCCGAACTGGCCGAGGAGCCGACTTTTCAGCCAATGATTCTGGCTCCCGTCGAGGTAATGGGCCTAGACCGGTTAGCCGAGCGCGGCGTGGTAGTGCGGGCGCGGATCAAGACCCTGCCTTCCAGGCAAGCAGTGGTGGGGCGCGAATTCAATCGCCTAGTGAATGCGCGGTTCGCTGCCGATGGGATCGCGTTTCCCTCAATCACTTAGGATCTATCCCCACCTTTGCGTGGCCTAAACCGAAAGGCGCACCGTCACGTCCGGAATTGCCCTAGGAGACAGCCTGTTGTTGCCTAGTCGCTGTTAGTTCGGCCAGCGGGGTCGATCCGGGAGTCACCATGAAAAAAACTCTTCTTTTCGCGACATTTTTCCTGACGACGTTAACCCTGGTGGGATCCGCAGGGCTCGGCTGGAATTGCCTGGAAGGTCAAACCGGCTTTCAAGGTAACGGCAACTGCGCTCCCGGGCGCGTGGCGTTCAACGGTTCCGGCTATCCCAGCTTGGTTCACATTAACGTGCAGAACAGTTCCGGCGTGACCATCGACGACTATGACTACGATTCATCGGACGGCTCCATTCAGTTCACTGAAACACTGGTGCCGGCCGACACTTACACCGTGCATCTTACCGGCGCCAACGGGTTGTCGGTTCTGCAAAACATTACAACGGGCGGCAACAATTAATTCGCTCGAATCACGCCCACATTTGGCCGGCCGCGATGCCAGCCAGGCATGATATTCATCGCGAGATCGAGTCGAGCGATGCCGGCGAGGACGCTCGCGGTGGCGGAGCCAAAGCCGACTCGGAGCACAGTTGCGCAATGCGGAAGGCCCTGGCGGCGCCACTGCAAAAACACTGTGTATTTGTGCTATTCTCACGACGAACCCTCGTGACAATGTGTCCCCGCTGAATTCCTCCGCGCCTCCGGGCACATGGAGCGAGTGTCACCAAGGCCCTTATTCCATGACATCCTTACTCCCTATTGAAGACATCCTACGCAAATTAAATGTGCCCGAAAAACACGTCGAACGGTGCAGTTCCTACGGCGTCAAACTCAAGCTGAGCCTGCTGGCTGATCCCGCTCTCCAGAAGCGCGGCAAGTTGATCCTTGTCACTGCTACATGTCCCACGAAAGCCGGTGAAGGCAAGACCGTCACGTCGGTCGGTCTCACGCAAGGGCTAGAGAAACTCGGGAAGCGCGCGATTGTCACTTCGCGCGAGCCCTCCCTCGGACCGGTATTCGGCCAGAAAGGCGGAGGCGCCGGCGGCGGACGCGCGCGCGTGGAACCAGCCGAGAAAATCAATCTGCATTTTCACGGCGATTTCCACGCTATTACCTCGGCGCACAATCTGCTAGCCGCGGTGATCGACGCGCACATCTTCCATGGAAACGAATTGCACCTGGATCCGGACAAGATTACCTGGCCGCGTGCAATGGACATGAACGACCGCGCCCTGCGGCGCATTACGGTTGGCGGCAGCAAGTCCACTGGACCCGCTCGAACCACTGGCTTCATCATCACCGCGGCATCCGAGATCATGGCGATCATGGGACTCGCGACAGACCGCGCGGATCTGCGGCGGCGCCTGGACGCGATTGTGGTAGGACTCAACCGCTCGGGCAAGGCGGTTCGAGCCGGAGACTTTCATGTCACCGGCAGCATGATGGCGCTGTTGAATGATGCGATCATGCCGAATCTGGTGCAGACCACGGAAGGCTCCCCTGCCACGGTGCATATCGGACCTTTCGGCAACATCGCACACGGCACCAGCAGCATCATCTCGCAAATGATGGGATTGAAGCTGGCGGACTATGTGGTGAACGAATGCGGATTCGGCTCGGACCTGGGCGCCGAAAAGTACTTCGATCTAGTGATGCGCGATTCCGGTCTGGCACCGTCCGCGGCCGTCCTGGTTACCACCGTGCGCAGCCTGAAACTGCAGGGGAACGGATCGCTCGAGGCGGGCTTGCCCCATCTCCAAAAGCATGTGCAAATTCTGCGCGGATTTGGCGTGCCGATTGTGATCGGCGTCAATCATTTTCCCGATGACACCGGGGCTGAACTGGATGCAGTGAAAAACTACTGCGCAAAACTGTGCGTTCCGATGGCCTTCGTCGACGCCTTCACAAAGGGGGGCGCCGGCGCCACCGACCTCGCCGCCCGGGTAATCGAGGTGGCCGACACCGGCCACGAAAAGGACGTCCATTCGATTTATCCTCTGGACGCGAGCCTGGAGACCAAGATCAAAACCATCGCACAGCAAGTCTACGGAGCGGCCGACGTGACCTATTCGGAACCGGCGCAAGACAAGCTTAAACGCCTGGCAGAGTTAGGCTTCGGCGGTCTTCCAATCTGCATGGCGAAGACCCAGTATTCGCTTTCCGACGATGCAGAAAAACTGGGTGTGCCCACAGGCTGGACGCTCCATGTCAGCGACGTGCTGCTCTCAGCAGGCGCGGGCTTTGTGGTGGTCGTTTCCGGCAGCATAATGCTGATGCCGGGGCTCGGCAAAATCCAACGAGGATCCGATATCGACGTCGACGCTGACGGAAATATCACGGGCCTGGCGTAGTTAGGGTTGAAGTTTTAGCGGCCGGCCTTGGCGCACAGAACCCGCAGGTGCCGGCTGGCGATCTGTTTCAGGCTTAACTGCTCGAAATGAGCTTTAGATCTCCACTTTAGTAAGCGGTATTGGGTATGACTCAGGCCCATTTCCGAGCAGATCTGCGCCTGACTTTGTTCTTGCATGTAAAAGCGCGATAAAATTTCACCTTCCCGCTCGGACAGATGTGCCAAGGTGGAGCGCACTAAATCCTGCCGCTCCCGGGAAATCATTGCGCTCTCCGGAGTAGCGAGGGGGCTCGCCAGCCAGAAGACGGATCCGATTTCGACCTGATTGCGGCGGTCCGAGGCGGCCGCGTCGATATATCCAGACACCTTGCGCCGCGCGATAGTCCGCGCAAATCCCATCAACCGCTGCGGTTCGCGCAACTGGCCCCGTCGAATGGCCACCACCACGTCCACAAAAATACTGTGAATCTTATCGCGAAGGTCCTGGGAGCGTAACTGCCGCGCCAAGTAGGGCCGCAGCCCCAACGAAATATACTCATACAGCTCGGCCATGCCGGCGGCATCGCCTTGCTGAACGCGGTATACCAAGTCCGCATTCTCGGGAAGCGCGTCAGTGGCGCGGTCGCCCACATTTGCCAATTCCGCCGAAGGGCAAGAAAGTGAACCCATAGTTTCTCCGTTGGGTAAATATGGGTTTGTAGGCACTTTTATGCCCAGAAGGTAAAAGCCGTCGGGAATACAAACAAAATCTAGTATTTGTGCCCATGTCCTCCAAGCGGAGGACTATGCGATGGCTTATACACTTATTGGCCAGTGCGGGACGGCCCTCGCAGCGGGTTTAAGTACGCAATATCGCGTAACTACTCGCGGTTACTAGGCGAGGACGGTCACCCACTTAACAGAAATCCTGAATTTGACCATGAGATACTCGGGAGTATGGGCCGAGCCTTAACAAGCGCCAGAACGGCTGAACATGACCGCTAAGGGCACTCCTTCCATAAGGAAGCGGTCTCGACCAAGCCGGCCTTTTTTGGATCGCAACCATCCCTTGGCCAGGATTTTGGACCTGACCGGTGCCGCTATCATTTCGGTAGACCGGCGGCGGTCAATTATCTTTTATAATCACGTCGCTGAGAAAATGTTTGGATATTCGGAAGTGGAAGTCACCGGGAGGCCGCTGGATCTGTTGCTGCCCGCGAGACTGACGCGCGTTCGCTGGGAGCATATCGAGACGCGCGACAAATCCCGCCCGGGGGCGCAAAGGCACGAGCAGTGGGAGATTTTGGGACGGCGCAAGGACGGAACCGAGTTCCCGGCGGAGGCTTCTTTATCCAAACTCGCGTTCGAAGGCCAGACCTTGTTTACGTACATTATGCAGGACGTGACGCCACAAACTCCTACCGAGGAGCGACTGCGAGCCACTCTCCGGGAAAAAGAAGTGCTCCTCGAAGAAATCCATCACCGCGTCAAAAACAACCTACAGGTGATTACCAGCCTGCTGGGGTTGCAGGCGCGTTCTATCAAGGACGCTACCACGCGGAAGAAATTCGACGAAAGCCGCTACCGGATTCAAGCCATGGCGATCCTGCACGAGATCCTGTATGAATCCGCCAGCCTGACGGCGATTAATTTTGCCGACTACATCCGGCGGCTGGCGGAACATCTGGTTCGTTCCTATGGCGCCACGGGCCGCATTCGCCTGCAAGTCCATCTGGACACGCTCGACTGCCATCGGGATGTCGCGTTGCCTTGCGGCTTAATCGTAAACGAATTGCTTTCTAATGCTTTTAAATATGCGTTTCCAGGAAGCAGGAGCGGTGAAATTCGCATGGAGCTACGGCGGGCTTCCAAGGGCCTAATCCATCTAATGATTGGCGACAATGGCGTCGGCTTGCCGGACGGATTCGATTTTAAAACCTCGCGAACTCTGGGGCTCAGGCTGGTTCGTACACTGGCTGGGCAAATCGATGCCGAGGTAAAAACCAGTGGCTGCAATGGTACTATATTTTCGATTACTTTCCTGGATGGTCTGCCAATTCTGACAGATTAGGTACAATATCGTGGAGATCGCTTGGCAGATAGAATCTTAATTGTAGAAGACGAACGCATTACCGCGGAAGACCTGGCTGAGATTCTGAAGGGTTTAGGCTACCAGGTAACCGCGGTAGTTTCGAGCGGCGCCGAAGCCCTCCGCGAGGCGGAAGAGAAACCGCCTGACTTGGTCCTTATGGACATCCGCATCAAGGGCGATATGGATGGTGCGGAAACGGCGCGCGTTCTGCGCGAACGTTTTGATATTCCGGTGGTGTATCTTACGGCGCACGCCGACCGCGAGACGCTAGAACACGCCAAGCAGTCCCGGCCCCTGGGCTATATCGTCAAACCGTTTCATGAGTCGGAATTGCATGCGAGCGTTGAAATCGCACTCTCCAAGCACCGGCACGACCGCAAATCTTTAAGCCGCGAGCAGCACGTGACGGATGTTCTAGGCGCCTTGACCGCTGGCATTATTTCCGTGGATCAGTCGGAAACGATTCTGATGATGAACCGGTCGGGCGAGAATCTAACCGGTTGGAGCAACGAAGACGTAGTCGGCAGGCCAGTGGGACAGGTCTTCCGCGTGGCGGAGACAGCGAATGACAAGGCAGCAAGTCTACCGCTGGACGACGTGTTGCAGCAGCGATCCTTGGCGGAGATTCGCGACCGGCTCTTGATATCCAAAAACGGAAAGCGGAAACCGATTTCGGGCAACATTGCGCCGCTGCGCGATTCCAATGGCCGACCGGGCGGAGCCGTAATCATGTTCGAGGCTGCGCCAGCCGGATCCGAAGATTCATGTCTCATTTCCAAGGTGATGCCGGAGGGAAAGAGCCATGCCATCGAGTTCGGTCGCTTCCATATCGTGGCTGCCTCTGAGCCTATGAAACAAGTGCTATCCTTCGCACTGCGGGTGGCACGAAGTGAGGCGACCACGGTTTTGCTGGAAGGGGAAAGCGGAACCGGCAAGGACCTTATGGCTCAGTTCCTGCATCATTCGAGCAGCCGGCGCGCGGGGCCCTTTGTTGCCGTAAACTGTTCCGCCATCCCCGAGGCGCTGCTCGAAAGCGAATTATTCGGACGCGAACCAGGGGCCTATACCGATGCGCGCACCCAGAAGAAGGGACTGCTCGAGATAGCCCGGGGCGGAACCTTGTTCCTGGACGAAGTCGGAGACCTGTCGCCGGGCGTGCAGTCGAAGTTCCTGAGGGTTTTAGAACAGCAATCCTTTCGCAGGCTGGGCGGAGTTCAGGACATCGAAGTAGACCTGCGTGTTATCGCAGCCACCAACCGCGATCTGTCCGGGGCGGTTCAAAGCGGGGCGTTCCGGCTGGATCTGTTTCACCGGCTGAGTGTGATACAGATTGCCCCCCCTCCCCTGCGGGACCATCCGGAAGACATTCTTCCGCTGGCAAATCATTTTGTCCGCCAGCATAATCTCAGATATAGAGCTCACATCTCAGGCATTGCTCCAGCCACAGCAAACATCCTGACGGCCTACGATTGGCCGGGCAATGTGCGCGAACTGCGCAATGTGATCGAACGGGCAATATTGCTGGAGGGGACCACTCTGCTGCAGCCGGACAGTATCCAATTCGCCTCCGGGCGATCTCCTCGTCGGGGGACCCAGCCAGAACCCAACAGCAACAATATCACGCCTGCGGACCTTTCCTTAAAAAACTCGGAACGCAATTTAATCCTGCAGGCGCTCGAAAAAACCGGGGGAAACAAAACCAAGGCTGCAGCCTTACTCGGCATCAGCCGCGACGTGCTGCGGTACCGGATGAAACAGTGGAAACTGCTAGGGAATTGAAACCCGGGACTCCTTACGAAGTGTCCTTGACGGGGCGGGCGAGCCAGCCTTTCCACCAAGCTAGCCTGCTTGGAGCGAACCGGCTTCGCCAGTAGCTTTGAAACGCGCCTTTGCGCTCGTGGAGCAGTTTTCCGACGACTCCCGTGGCGTGCCGGTCCCGACCCAAAAGATCCATGGTGACAACGCAGTCGTTTATCGCTCCGAGGCGGTCCTGTAAACCTTTTAGGTCTTTTGCGCCTCGTACCATCTCGCTGGTATAGAATCGCTCAAAACGCTCCAGGGTGTAGCGGAATCGTTTGGCGCGCAGGCGGAACCGGTGCAGAGACGCATAGCTCGCACCGGCGACAGTCGCTGCCGCACCAGTCTGAAAGAAGTCTTCCGCGAGCGCCGGCAGCAGTACGCGAAGATTGTCTTCGAGAGTTCGATCCAATTGCCATCCGCGGCCGGATCGATTGACAGCCGCGCCTAGGGCTGGATGTCGTCGCCGACGCTCCTTCTTGAGATGACGGCGTAGTTTCCCGGCGGCATCCTCCCGCTTATTTCGCAGTTTCACGACGGTTGCACCTGTGGCGATGCCGCTTTCTTGCAGCAGTTCCAGAGCCACGTCGCAGTTCCTAACGGCGCCGCACTGCTTCATCACAGCGCGAAGGCGCCGCCGCAGCTCTTTGACGGGTCCAGGACGGAGTAATCCGCGAAAAATCCGGAAGCATTGCGTAAGGCGGCGGATGGAAACGCGCAGGTCATGGATGGCGTCAGGATCTTCCGGATGCTTCGATGCGTGCCGCAGATGCGTCTTAAAGTGGCGGAGACATACTCGCGTTTCACGCCGCGCATACTTTGAAATGGGCGAAAGCTTCACAATTTGACCTGCGTCATTATTGGACCTCTGCCTTTATTTGACTCGAAATCAGGTTTGATTCGAATCAGGTTTGACGTCTCTCACCGTTTCGCACGCACAATGAGCGGCAGGCCGTAGGTCTCTCTAAAGACTCCTGCTACTTGCTCGGCGTGCCACTGCTCCACGTCCAAATCACGCCGGGATTGTAGCTGCAGTTCCACGGCCTTATCCAACGTGATCACTTGCACGTCCTCGACCAATTGTTCCTGACTCTGGTCGAGCGCCACGGCGATCCGCAACAACGGAGCCATGAGCACGACGGCACGGCGCCCTTCCGCGTCGAGCGATTGGAACTCCGCATGGGCAGGCTGCGGCATGGACTTGCGGTGATAGCGGCATAAGTTGGCGATCACCAGGCGCTCCCATTCCGAGAAACCGGCCAAATCCGAATTCGCCACTAAATAGAGCGAGTGCTTGTGGTGCCGCGATTCATTTACCCAGTGACCTATGTTATAGAGATAGGCTGCGGCTTCGAGCAATTGGCCGTTCATCGCCGGCAAAGCGTGCAGGGATCGCAACTGCTCAAACAAGACAGCGGCGAATTGACCCACCTTGCGCACGTGAGGCGCAGAGAGCCCATAGCGCCGTGAGAGAGCCACCACTACGCGGCGGCGATCAGGATTGAGACGCGCCTGCGCCAGGCCCACTTTACGATGTGCCAGGTCCGCGATAATTCCTTCGCGGACGCCGGCGGTCGAGTAGTAAAGGCGCGGGAGCTGAAACTTTTCGATGACCTCGCGGAGTACAGCGACGCCGGCGACAATGATCTCCGCGCGCTTGGGCCCGATTCCCGTGATGTTGCGGCGGCCGTCCAAACCAGTCACGCTGACCTGGTCATACAAGCGGCGGATCTGGGCGGCGGTGGCGGGAAGGCGGTCCGCCATATCGCGTCGCGATCGACGTACGCGATTGACGGCGCAGACTACGGCCGCCGCGGTTGAAGAGGTGGCTACCATGCGATCGATCTTACCCGGGCCAAAACGAACTACGGGGCCGGCGACTCGCTCCTGAATGTACTTCCGCATCCGCAGGAGCTCGCGGGGATCGGGAGGATCGCTCTTCAAAAACATTTCGGTCAGACGGACGGCGCCTAAAGGCTTGGAGAAGGAGTCGACGATGTGCCCGGCGTCGCTCAATATCAATTCCGCGCTGCCGCCCCCGACATCGGTCACCAGGAGCCGCTGTTTGGTATGAGGCCACTGGCTCTGCAAGCCCAGATGCACCAAGCGCGCCTCTTCCAAACCGGAAATGACTTCTACCGGGGTCCCCACAATGGTCGAGGCACGCGCCAGAAATTCCGGCTGGTTGCGGGCGTCGCGCAGGGCGGCGGTACCGACTACTCGCACGGCCAGTACATCCAGCTTGCGATAGGTCGCGGCCATTCCTGCGAGGACATCGCAAGCCAGGGTCATAGTGGCCTCATTCAGGCGGCCTTCGCGAAAAACACTGGTACCCAGGCGCACCACTTGACGTTCTGATGCGAGCACCGCCATCTTGCCATCGGCGGCCACTTCCGCCGCCAGCATCCGAATGGAGTTGCTGCCTATATCAATGGCTGCGTATTGGGACATGGTTACTTTCCGAAAGCGGTTCTTGGTAACACAGCGTTAACCCAACACAAGGGCCTCTCTCGTTTATGATATAGGGGCTGATGCAGGTTTTCCTATCAAATCGATGTCCGGGGCGGCTGATTGTAGTAGAAGGGATCGATGGATCCGGCAAATCCACGCAGATTTCGCTGCTCTCGCAATGGCTGCGACGCCGCGGATACGCGGTGACTTTTAGCGAGTGGAATTCTTCTCCGCTGGTGCGCGAAACCACGCGCCGCGGCAAGAAGAAAGAGATGTTTACGCCGACATCGTTCAGCTTGATTCACGCTACCGATTTCGCGGACCGGCTGGAGCACTACATTGTTCCGCTCCTTAAGGCCGGCGCAGTAGTGTGCGCGGACCGTTACGCCTACACCGCGTTTGCCCGCGATGTGGTTCGCGGGGTGGATCGCTCCTGGGTGCGCAATCTGTACCGCTTCGCCATAAAGCCGTCGCTGGCGTTCTACTTCAAAGTTCCACTGGACGTGGCGCTGGGCCGCATTCTAGGAGGCCGAGATGCCTTGAAATATTACGAGGCGGGAATGGATCTGGGGCTCAGCCGCAACATCGAGGAGAGTTTTCGTATTTTCCAGGGAAGGATTCTGGAAGAGTATGAGTCGATGATCGAAGAGATGGGCTTTCATGTGATTGATGCAACCAAGAGCATTGAAGCGCAGCAAAAAGAAATGCGCCGGATCGTCTTGCGGGAGTTTGGCCGCGTGAGGCCAACAGGCGTCCTGGGAACGGAGGTCCGGGTTGCGAGATTACAAGAGTAGGCCGCCGCTCTCGTACTACCGGACGGCGTTGCCGGGGCTCGATTATTCCGAACTGCAAGGCAAACTGATTGTGATCGAGGGACCGGACGCGGTAGGTCGCAGCACCCAAGTCCGGCGTTTGAAGCCATGGCTGGAGGAGTTCGGCCACGCAGTATTGGATACGGGCATGGCGCGGTCGGCTCTGGCGGGCAAGGGCATCAAGGAAGCCAAGGCGGGCAATACCCTGGGGCCTATCACAATGACCCTGTACTACGCCACCGACTTTGCGGATCGCCTGGAGAATGAAATCATTCCGGCGCTACGAGCCGGATTTGTTGTGCTCACCGACCGCTATATCTTCTCGATCATGGCGCGCGCGATCGCCCGCGGCGAGAACCGCACCTGGATCGAACGCACCGCGGGGTTTGCATTGGTGCCGCATGCAGTGTTTTACATGCGTGCGGAAGTGAAAGATTTGATCTCACGAGTGGTGGTGGGGCGCGGCGCTTTCGATTACTGGGAGAGCGGCCTGGATCTGCACTACGGCAAAGATATGTACGAAAGCTTCGTACGCTACCAGTCCAGTCTCATTCAGGTGTTTGACGATATGGCCGACCCTTACGGCTTCCAGGTGATCAATGCTTCGCAGCCGGTGGATCGGGTGTTTGAGTCACTGCAAACAGCGATCTCGAAAATCGTCGAGACTGAAGCGCCAGCCAAGCCACGCGCGAGGTCTAAAACGGCATTGCCCGGACCGAGAGTAGCTCGCCTCCTGAAGATCAAGTAAGGTTGCCTTCGGACGAGGGACCGTGATCTCAAGCCAACAGGACCGGACGCTTTTTGGCAAAAGCCGGCGTGAAACGGTGAGCCGCGCGGCGCAAGCGGACTTGCGGCCCAAAGAGCGCCGCTTCGATCCCGTCGACGTCTTACGCAAATCCACGGAAGGCCGGGTTCGCCGGTTACTGCCGATAAAATATGCGCGCATGGGGGTTTCTCCGTTCGCATTTTTTCGCGGCGCGGTGTCCATCATGGCGGCGGACTTGGGGCGTTTGCCGCATTCCGGTCTGACTGTCCAATTGTGCGGCGACGCGCACGTGCAGAACCTGGGGTCCTTCGCTGCGCCGGACGGTTCGCTGGTATTCGACCTGAATGACTTCGATGAAACTATCCGCGGACCATGGGAATGGGATGTGAAACGGATGGCGGCGAGTATGGTGCTGGCCGGGGATGCTTCTGGCCATTCGCGCCCGCAATCGAAAGCAGCCGCGGAGATCTTTGCGGAGAGCTACTGCCGCGCGATTCATGAATTTGCGGAACTGCCGATTTTGCAAACGGCGCGGCGACAGATCCACCGGCAAGGGCGTATCCAGCCGATCCATGCTGCCCTGCGCCAGTCCGAGCGCGCCCAACCTTTGGATCTATTACAGAGGCTTACAGAAACAGATCGCCGCGGACGGCCGTGTCTGCGGGATCTGCGGCCGCGGTTCTGGCGGGTTCGTGGCCGGAGTGCCCGAGAGGTCTTAGATTCTCTGGCCGCTTATCGCGAAAGTCTCGCGCCGGAGCGGCGTCACCTATTCGATCTGTTCCGGCCCGTTGATGTGGGCTTCAAGGTAGTGGGAACCGGGAGTGTGGGTCTGCGCGATTATGCGGTCTTGTTTGAGGGGAATGGTCCGCGGGATCCAATGTTCCTGCAGATCAAACAGGAAGTGCCATCAGTATATGCCCAATGGATACCGAATTTAATTTATCCACACCAGGGGCGGCGCGCGGCGGAGGGGCAACGAGCCATACAGCCGATCTCTGACCTGCTCTTGGGCTGGACTTCCATAGGAGAGCATCAGTACCTGGTGCGACAGCTCAACGATCATAAGGGCAGCATTGACCTGCAGAAGTTGCGGGGAGACGGATTAGAGAGCCTGGCGCAAGTGGCGGGAGAACTTCTGGCTCGGGGGCACGCGCGGTCGGGGGACGCCTGCGAGATTGGCGGATACTGTGGCTCCGGCGGCAAGATGACGCGGGCGCTGCGCGACTTCGCCGTTCGCTATGCGGAGCAGACCGACACGGACTACACGGCTTTCATGGCCGCGATCAAAAAGGGACAAATCAAAGTCGCCGAACCGGAAGGATAGTGGCGCGGTTTCTACGTGAATGCGATGGGCTGATTGAGCACAGCCGGAGCTTGATTCAACACCGTTGGTGCGGGAGACCCGCCCTGCGTCAGGAAGTCGAGTACGCTTCCCTGGAAGTTGGTGGGACCGAAGTTCGAAACAGACACGCCGGACAGAACTTGCATGAAGACGTTGGCGTAGTGAGTCCCCATCGCAACCGGGTCGATACCTGAGGACATCGATGGATATGCCGCGCAACGCTGTTGTACCATTGCT
>Ga0105240_10005582_pt1 | contig 18696 bp, 11 predicted proteins | sample KBSC54metaG_FD_80426 | JGI IMG/M metagenome (GOLD analysis project Ga0105240, IMG submission 80426) | Corn rhizosphere microbial communities from Kellogg Biological Station, Michigan, USA - KBS C5-4 metaG | ecosystem: Host-associated > Plants > Roots > Rhizosphere > Soil | place: Michigan, USA... | reverse complement strand
TGTGGCAGGAAGACAACCGGTACGTTATGCCGCGGGTCGGCCTAGCCTGGAGACCCGCTCAGAAATGGGTTCTCCGCGCGGGTACCGGATGGTACGCGGCCGGAGCTCATTTCAACAATTTCACCATCATGAACCTGGTTCCTCCATACTCCGGCAGCAGCTCTTTTCAAGAGGTCACCGTTCCCGGGTCAACCGCGGGCACGCGGATGATCTCGCCCGGCTCCAATCTGCTTCAGTTCGGACCGAATCTATTTTCGGGCGCAGCCAACGCGCCGGCTCCGGAAGATCTCTGGTATGTGCAGCCCGACAAGAAGAACGCCAGCCAATGGACCTGGACTTTCGAAATCCAACACGAACTGCCGATGGGCATAGCTCTTACGGCCAACTATATTGGCAGCAAGTCGTCGAATCTTTCCGGAATCGAGCAAAACTACAACACTGCTCCGCCGTCGCCGGACACCAACTACGAAATACACCGGCCGGTCCAATTCTTCCATGACGCGTTGCAGCCGGTGGCGCCTGTGCTCCAACTGAACTCGCTGCAAGCGATTCTTTCAGGTGCGAACGCAACCTACCACGGGGGCACTGTCGCGGTGGACAAACGTTTTTCCAAAGGACTGGCATTCGGTGCCTCTTACGTCTATAGCAAAGCAATCGGGGAAAGCAGTGGCAGCCAGGACGGACTTCCCATTCAGAATCCCTTCAACTTCAAAGAGGGCAGGGGACCGCTTCCATTTGATCAGCGGCACAAACTGAATGGCAATTTCGTTTATGAGTTACCGTGGCTGCGGTCAACGAAAGGCTTCACGGCGGCGGTGCTTGGAGGTTGGCAGGTGAACGGTATCCTGGCATACCGCTCCGGTCTGCCGATCACAATCGGCGAAGGGGGCTCCGACTTGAACACCGGCGGATTCACCCCGACGCGGCCTGACCGAATCGCCAATGGAACCGTGTCGAATCCCAGCCGCCAGCTATGGTTCGATCCGCAGGCCTTCCAACGCGTTACCTGTAACATTCCGGGCCGGCTGGATCTTTGCCATTATGGAAGCTCGGGTGTCGGCATCCTCTATGGACCGTCACAGAAGAATGCAGATCTGTCGCTCTTCAAGAACTTCAAGATTTACGAAACGCTCAATTTGCAGGTTCGCCTGGAAGCGATCAATGCATTCAACACGCCGTTCTTCGGCACTCCAAATGGCATCAGTTTTGCAACCAATAATTCAATCAAGCCGGATGGTTCGCTGATGGGGCAGATCCAAACGTTGGCCACGCCGATGCGTACCGTGCAGGTGGGAATGAAACTACAATGGTGATCCCAGGAAACAAATCTTCGATCAGCCGCCGGGGATTTCTCGGCACGGCATTGGGCGCGGCCGCCGCGGCGCCGATGTTGGCGCAACCGGCCCAAAAGCTGGTTCCGTGGATGTACATGATTTACCCGCTGGAGCAGTGGCTGGACGATTGGCCGCGCACGCTTGACGCTTGGGAAGAAGGTGGAGTCAAGGGGCTGGTAATTGGGCCGCTGACGTTTTACAAACAGGTTCCTCGATTCGACTTCACTTATGCCCGGGCGGGAGACCGGCTCCCGACATTCGTTGCCGACCCGAAAATCTACCAACGCTACGGACTGATTCCGCCGCCGGCGGCTGCGACCGATCCAAAGAAGGAGAAACAACTAAAGGATCTGGTGGCAAATGCCGCCGGGCGGGGCTGGGAAATTCTCTTCTTTGGACCGGGTCAAACGGGCCGGGCCAAATCCCCTGAACAGGATCCCTTCGGCGCACTTTCTCTGGCCGCCGGCATTGAGGACACAATGCAGGCCTATCCTCAGGCAAAGGGTGTCTTGATCGACGGCGGTGGCGAGCACCATTACGAACTCGCGTTCCATCATGGCGGCGAACTGCTGGAAATCCGTGACAGCGAAAAGCCCGTTCTGCAACACCTCGGCATGGATATGGCGCGTATGAATCGCGGCATCGCTCATCTGCGCGACAGGATGCATCATCTGACGCCGGCTATGGTTCGCTATTACGCGAAGGGCGGAATGATGGGCGGCCTCGACCTGTTCGATTTGAACGAAGACGTGCTCTACTGGTTCCGTTCGCGGCAGGAAGTGACGATGCAAACCGTGGCTGCCTACCGCAAGCAGATCGACGCGATGGAGCACAAAGCAAAGTTCGCCACCATTACCCGGGCAACAACGTTTTCCCTACTGACTACACAGGACTACAACAGAATTCATCCCTATTTCGACTACCTGTTCCACAAGCATTACTTCTGGAATCGCGGTTTCGACGGGATGTACGGCACAATTGCCCGGTGGGTGCGAACGATCGGCGAGTGGAATCCCGAACTGAGCGAAGAGGACTGTTTCCTGGCGGTACAGTGCTGGTTCGGCTTGAAACTGCCGGGAATAAAAACGGTTGCGGATATGGACGAGAAGGGTTTCCCGGATGAATTCTTCACCGAAATTGTCGCTTCGGAAACCCGCCGCGCACTGGACGCGGTCGGCGACCCTAATAAAGTGATTGCGTGGGTCTCGACGGGTCGAAATCCGCATGCGGGCGATCCCGTGTCAGCACACGATCTCTATCGAATCTTGACCGCTTCTCAATCGGCTGGTCTGAAGCGCTTCATCTTCCACCCGGATTTGAACATCGGCGCAGCAGAGTGGGACGTGATCTCAGGATTGTGCGGAAAACGGTGGCGAGAAGATCCTTCAGGATACTGGCCTTTGGATACGCCAAAGCCGGGAACTTGGAACGGCGGACGGAAGCCGAAGTAGGCTGGAGTTCGTGCAACATGTGATGGCGCCGTTCCTAAGAAGAGTGCAAGTCCCTCAGGCCCGCTTGAAAGTTTCACGCAATTTGGCGAGCACCACCTTGTGTTCGCCGGGCTGCATCATCCAGACCGAGATCCTCAACTGCCGCTCGCCAAAACCGGAGACGGCAATCGGAGGGTCGCCTTGCATTAACTTCCGGGTCACGTCGTTCGTCGTCATCGGACAGGCAGCTTCCGTCCATTTCACCAGCACGTGCGGCACATGATTCGCGATGGGCGGCATGTAGCGTTCCGTCGTCACGCCGTCGATGCTTGCTAACCCATCGCGGATATCCGAGACACGCGTTTCCAACTCTTTCATTTCACCTTCGAGGTCCGCTTTGAGATAGCGCTCAAGTGCAGCAAGCAGTCCGATCATCTCTTCTTTTCCGACTTTCATGCCGCGCCCGATGCTCGCGTAAGGGTTGAACCCGGGAAGCGCAGCCGCAATCAGATCTTTGCGTCCCATCAATATCCCGGAACACTGCGGCCCGCGAATCGCCTTGCCGCCCGAAAATGCCACCAGGTCGAACCCTTCCTTCTGGTACTGGAAGAGCCGCTCCCTTGGCGACGCATCCGAGGCTGCATCATTGAACGTGGGCACGCCGCGCCGTTTGCCGACTTCAATCCACTCCTGGCGCGTAATCTTTCCCTCGGGTTCATTCTCGTTATAGAAGAACATCATCGCCGTGCGCTCGTTGATGGCTCGCTCCAGTTCTTCCTTTGTCTCCACCCAAACGATCTTGGCGCCAACCAACAGCATTTGCTGCTCGTAGCCGCCGCGGTGCGTCTTCTGCTGCACGATCTCGTTCTTCATTCCGGCGGTGTCCGGCAGGCGCTTCAGTTTCTCCGGGTCCCCTTGGGCGACGCAGGCAACCGTGCCCATGGTGATGGCCGAGGCGCACCCGCTGGTCACCATGGCCGCTTCCGCCCCGAGCAACTCCGCGATCCTCGCCCCAACCTTTGCCTGTAATTCGATCAACGGCACAAAGCATCGCGCCGCGTCGTCCATCGCCCGGGCGACTTCCGGGTGCATCAGCGACCCTCCTAAGACAGTCACGACGCCCACTCCGTTAATGACCGGCCGTATGCCAAGCCTGGCATACACGTCAGGCACCGGCGTGGTGGCAGCGGGTGCGTTCAACGCCCCGGCGGCCGCTGCCGCTATCGTTGCCGACACCAGAAATCCACGGCGGCTAGTTTCGTTTTCCATGATTCCTCCTTTCATTTGCGGCGATTGCGTAACCGCCCGCTCGACCTTGTTCCATCCCACCAGGATTCGCCCTGAGGTTTGTAGTTCCCCAGTTTGTCCCAGCTCTCGCGCGTGCGGCCATTCGTATCGTAGATGACCAGCCCATCGCGCAGTGTCAGTTCATTCAAGAATCGGCGCGTGCCCCGCATCCCCGCGCCCCATGAGTCGACAAATCCGAAGTCTCCCTGCTCCACCCGCAGTACCGCGATATCAGCGGCGGCGCCCACGGACAAATGGCCGAGATCCTCGCGCTTGATGACCCGCGCGGCGTTCCACGTGGACCGGTAGATTACATCGTCTACCGGCATGCCCAGGTTGAGGAACTTTGACATGACGTCCAACATGTCCTTCATGCCTGCGTTCAAACTACCTGCGTGCACGTCCGTCGAGATGGTGTCTGGCGGAAAGTCCTGCTTCAGAGCCGGCCCAGCCACTTTGAATTCAAATGCGGCCCCGCCATGGCCAACGTCAAAGAGCACACCGCGCTTGCGAGCCTCTCGCAGATACGGCAGCAGGCGTCCGTTCTCATCGAAGTAGGGCACGGGAGCGTAGAAGGCATGCGTGTAGATGTCGCCGGGCCGCAGTTTCTTCAAGACCAGGTCCTGAAATGGCCGCTCCGGACGGAAATCGCCAAAATCTACCATCACTGGGATGTTCGCGATCGAACCGGCCTGCACACCACGTTCGACAGGAGTCCAGTCGGGTCCACGGTAATGCGCTACTTTGATGCCAACGATTACATCCTTGTTCGCGATGGCCAGGTCCGCTGCCGCCCTTGCGTCCATGTCATTTAGATTTTGCTCTTTATCGTCGCCCGGCATTCCCAGGCCGTTAATATTCAGGAAAACCAGCACCCGCGTGCGCGCCCGGTCCACTATCGTGCGCCGGAACTCGGCGAAATTAACCCGCCCGGAAGATCCGGCGTCGACCACCGTGGTGACGCCGACCCGCTGCGCGAACGAGTCCGGGTGAATGCTCGAGTCCCCGCCTGCGAGCATGTGCCCATTGGTGCCGGAGAACACGTGGGCATGGATGTCGATCAAACCTGGCACGATGTACAGCCCCGTGACCTGGACCGTCTTCCGCGCCTGGGTGGCCGGAATCGAGGCTGCCACGGCTGCTATCCTGCCGTCTTTGATGGCCACATCGCGCGCATCGTTGATCCGATTCTTCGGGTCGATGACGTGGCCACCCTTCAGCAAAAGATCATATGTGGGCTGTCCCCACAGTGCGCCGCAGCCGAACAGGAAAAAAAGCAATCGCATCGGCTCAACTATCATATGCCCAACGGTCGTGAGCGAGGTGTACTCTGCACCTTCTCTAGCGCGCGAGTTCTCGTGCCCAGGGTGATTTCCTCGCATCTGATGAACGGACGACAGGCTCCGGCTAGCGGTCCGACCCCTGCCGATCTTCGTTCACCAGCTCTAACACAAATTGCAATTGCATCGCACCCTCGATGAGACACCTCGATGAGACAGTATCGATCGGCGAGGTTAAGAATTATAAGGATTTCAGGCCGAAAAACGGCTGCAAACCACCGCTCGGTTTATCCGGGCCACCCTCCCGATACCGGCTCCTATTATTTTTCAAAAACATAGATTTGGCCAGGGAAATGCACTCTCCTAATGCGTTCGAGCTGCTCTAAAAAGGCATTCGGAAAGGGGAAGAAATTATGAAGCGCAACTGGGTGGCAATTGTAGTATTTGCGGGAGGCTTGGAAGCTGTCATGTTCGGTCAGCAGTACCCGCAGCAGTACCCGCAGCAATATCCTCAGCAGAATACTCCTTATCAGGGTGACCCGAACTATAACCCGCAGTATGGAAATGGCCAGTACAACGATAACGGCCAATACGCCGGCGACCCGGGCTACGGCCCTCAGAATGGAGACCCTTCCTTCAACGGTAGCCCCGAGGGCATCGATGCTCCGGCGCCTCCGCCGGCGCCAAGCTACGCCTACCAACGACCTCCGGAGCCAGGCTCTGGTTACTACTGGGTGGACGGATATTGGAACTACCTTGGCGGAAGATACACCTGGGTAGGCGGATATTGGATGCGTCCGCCTTACGCAGGCGGGTATTGGGTGGCTCCGCGGTACTCCGGCGGACGATTCTTCGGAGGGTTTTGGGGTGGCGGCGGTCGACACTTCGATCGTGGATATGTACACAATGAATACCGGTATCAAGAACATGTTCCGGCTCCTCGATATAGCTACCGGTCTCCGGCGCCAAGTCGAAATGAATTCCGGGGTGGCTATCATCACGAAGGCCGCTCAGGAAACCGGGAACATCGCGGAGGCCGCCGCTAACAGTTGAGCAACCGATCGCCCGCGTGGTTTTCGATCACGCGGGCGATGCTCAAGGAAGCGGCTTTACGCGGACGTTCTTATACTGCACAGTGCTGTTCGGATCATGGCCTTGAAGCGCGAAGGTTCCGTGGCTGATTACTCGTCCGGCGCCTTCTCTACCTCCATTCCAATCCGCCGGCTGAGCCCACTTCACCACTTCTTTTCCGTTCAGTCGAATCGTGACGGTGTTGCCGTGCACGATGATGTGTTCCGTGAACCACTCGTCGTCCTTGGTGATTCCCTGAATGTCGTCCGCTCCGATATCCTTTACGTGATACAGGCTGCCGGTCTTGATGGGATCATGATGGGTGTTGTTCACCTGAACCTCAAAGCCTTTGCGCGGAAAGCCGCTATCCTGAAACTCGGTATGAAAGTAGACGCCGCCGTTTGAGTTAGGCGCGGTCTTGACGTCTACCATCAGTTCGAAGTCCTTGAAGTCGTGGTTCTGGACGGGTCCTTCGTAGAATGCGTGCGCCACAGGGCCGTTGGCCACCATTGCGCCGTCCTTAATTTTGAAAGATTCCCGATTCCCGCCGATTTTCCAACCAGTGAAGTCCTTCCCGTTGAAGAGGGAAATCCATCCATCCTGTGCGAATACAACCGGTGCAGCAGCGATTGCGCAGAACAGGACAAGACGCATTATGGTTCTCATCGCGATGATCATATCACCGCGCGCTTCAGTCGCCACTCGCGGAGGCGACCTCACAGAAGATAACCATCATATTTCCGGCAGGATTCTCATGCCGAGATCAGTTGTGAGCACCACTCTCGAAGGTCAGGTGAATAAGTGGCGGCCGCGTCATTAAAACCACTCTTATGACGTTCCTAATCGTCCATCGAAATGTCGTTGGTCGCAACGGCGTTGCGCGGGAATGATCTGGCGAACTTCCCAGGAATCGAACGTGGGGGAGTGTGAAGCCGGTCCCGTGTTCTACACTAAATTCTCGTGCTGAACAGCGAGCCAAGTTAAACAGGGAATTTGGACGGCGAGATTTATGAAAGAACTCAATCGAAGATCGATCCTCCGCAGAGCGTCTGCTTTGGCGGGCAGCGCTGCCGGGTTAATGCCGCAGGGACTTGCTACGGCGCAAGACAAAGGTCGCCAGCCGGACCGTAAGTTGCGCATAGTCGCCGTCGGTGGCCACTTTGACGATCCTCAGACCTGCGCGGGCGGGACACTGACGCTCTACGCTGACCAAGGGCACGATGTGGTCGGTCTATCGCTAACCGGGGGGCCGCCGCCACCCCGGAATGCAAACCCCGAAGAGCGTAGTGTCACGAACCGGCTCAACGCGATGAGAATGGCGGAGATTCTGAAGATCCGCTTAGATTGCCTGAACTATACCGGATCCAATAGCGGGCAGTTTAGGCTCCCCGTTGTCTACGGGAGCGGGTCTGAAATCACCGGACAGCGCTACAAGGAATTCACCGAAATTCTGTTGGACAAGTATAAACCAGATATAGTCTTCACTCATTGGCCTATCGATTTCCACATGGATCACCGAGCCGCATCACTGCTTACTCACAGCGCCTGGCTGGCCAGTGGAAAGAAATTTCCTCTTTACTATATGGAAGCGGAATTGGGAGCGCAGACCCAGAATTTCTATCCCACGCACTACGTGGACATTACTGCGGTAGAGGAGCGCACTCATCAGGCATGGCTCGCTGACAGCTTGTGGTACAAGGACGTCTGGCCTTTGCATGACTTGATGCGCCGAATGCGGGGACAGGAACGTGGTTGCAAGGTCGCCGAAGCATTCAATCACCACCCTCAGAGTCCCACACTGCCCGCGTTGCCGTGAGTGACAAGATAACGGTCCGGAAGGATGAGCGCGGGCAATCCGCGACGCCGGTCAGATCCCTGCGTACCAGGAGTATTTACCCCCTTTGTCGAATTGCTTCAGGGAATCGGTGAGGGTAATGCGAGTGATAAATTTCACGCTCTTGTAGCCGATTTGGCGGGGGACCCGCAGACGAAGCGGCCCACCGTGGCCCATCGAAAGCTCACCACCGTTCATGCCGTGGACCAGAAGAGTCTGGGGATGTAAGGCATCGGCCATGTCGATGCTATCCCACCATTTGGGCTGGAGCGAAAAGTAAACCACGTAGCGGGCTTGGGGGAGAGTTCCGGCAGCGCTCAAGACATGGGATAAGGGGACACCGGTCCACTCGGCGATAAATGACCAGCCCTCCTCGCAGGCCAGTTGCGTGATCTGACTACGCGAGGGAAAACTCCGGAGTTCGGCCATCGAGAACGAGGAGGGGCGGGCGACTAGACCGTCCACATCCACCCGCCAGTCCGCGAACCCTCCGGCGCGAAGGCGATCGAAGGCTTGACTCTTAAAAGGCCGCAGTTTTGCAAACGGAGCCTTCGAGATCTGGCTTGGAGAGAATTCGCGAGCCAGCGAGTGGCGCGTCAGCAACCGCTGGGAAGCGTAGGTCAGGGTTGTACCGGCACCGTATATTCCGCCGCGGTCGGGCGGAATCAGTCCGTATCGATCCGCCAGGCGGACGGCCTCAGCCAAGCCTGCTGCGCCACCGGCGGCAGCGAATCCGGTGGTGATCAGTTTGCGGCGGGAAAAGGCACTCATGGGTAGTCCTTTTGCGAAGCGATGCGGCCGGTGATCATGGTGCGCATGCGGTCCCTGAATCCGGCTCGACAAACCATTACGACGTGGATCACAAGAAACAAGACCAGAAGCACCGACACAAAGAAGTGAATCGTGCGTGCGGATTGGTGGCCTCCTAAGAGCGTCGCGAGGATAGGGAACACCGACAAGATGGCGGGAGACATGGCTAGGCCGGTCCAGATCGCCACGGGGAAGAGAACGAAAATCACCAACAAGTACGTGAGCCGTTGGACGACGTTATAGGACCATGCCTCTGCATCATCCGGGCGCTGGAAACGCAGATGACTCGCGACATCCTTCCAGAACACCCGCCGCGTAAGGTCGGCTCCCGCCGGGAGCAGGTTATTCCGAAAGTGGCGCGTCCGCAGGCCGAAAATCACGTAGACAAAGCCGGTCAGTGCGACAGCCCAGGCGGCTTCGAAGTGGAGATTCCGGCTCCAGCCGTTCTGGTCGGGCAGCACGAACCTGTAGCCGGTGTTTACCCATGGCCGGGAAGCCGGAATCGGAAGATCGAACAGCGACGGAGTCATTACGTTTCCTGTTTCACCCCAATAAAAGCGGGGATGGGAGATGAGAATTTCAACTCCGCTGAGAAGTAAGGCAAGAATGCAGACAGTAGCAAGCCAGTGAGTGATCCGCACCAGGGCGGAATGTCGCAGAGCGTCGGTGGTTGCCGGCACAGCGTCCCCGAGGGACAACGTGGAATCGGCCATATACTCGCGGACGATGATATCACGCGCGGACTAGCACGGCTCGTCGGCGAGTGGACAGTCGGCGAGTGGACCAACCAGCATTCAGCAATTGTCGCGATCGCTTGCCAAGCAATGCTTGGCTACTCCGTATGCCGGAAATGCGGGGTTGTTTGCGGGGACACTTCGTGAACGGTAGAACACAGTGACTGCGGCTCGCCTTATTGCGACCGGAGGGCTGGCTGCACTCCGGTAACCGGACACACCAGGCGAGTCGGCACGCCGTAAAATGGCCTAGGTCGACCTTCGCTGTGTTGTCGTTTCTCAGCCGGAGCTGCCGGTTCGCCGGAATAGTGCTGATCGCGACGTCGCGCGGAGATAGGATGGTTGCAATTGACGTCAGTCAGGCTTAACAAGGAGGGCCGATGAGCAAGATCGAACTTAAAGTGAACGGCCGTTCACACACGCTGGATATCGAACCGGCCACACCGCTGCTCTATATCCTCCGCAATGACCTCGGTCTGCAAGGGCCGCGGTTTGGATGTGGGCTTGGCCAGTGCGGCGCGTGCACAGTGATCATCAACGGCGCGGCGGTTCGTTCCTGCATCATGCCTGCGTCTTCCGTCAAGGGTGAAGTCACCACACTGGAAGGGCTCACTGTGAATGGCAGGTTGCACCCCCTCCAGCAGGCCTGGATCAATGAGCAGGTTCCGCAATGCGGATTCTGCCAGAACGGACAAATCATGACCGCGAAGGCGATGCTGGACAAAAATCCGAATCCGACTGACGCGCAGATCCGTGAATCGATGAACGGAACATTATGCCGGTGCATGAGTTATTACCGGGTGCAGACGGCGATTAAACGCGCGGCGAAGGCCGTTGCCGATGCTTCGCCGGCCTCGGGAAAGGAGGTCGTCGCATGAGCGCCTCTGAAAGGATCCCGAAACAGATCGAAGAAGTCCTGATGACGCATCGCAGGGGCTTCCTCAGAAGCGCGGGAATGCTTGCAGTGAGCTTCGGCGCGTACGCTGGGGGCTGGGCGACCGAGTCGGATGCTCAGAGCAGCGGTGCGGCTCAGGGACCAGGTCCGTATCACGATCCCGATTTCCGGCAAATCGACTCGTGGATCGTCATTCATGAGAACAACACGGCCACGTTTTATGTCGGCAAGACGGACCTCGGCCAAGGGACGGGAACAGGTTTCCGCCAGTTGATGTCCGATGAGCTGGACATGGCCTTCGATAAGACCACCTGCATTATGGGTAGTACCGACATCACCGTCGACCAGAACGGGTCGGGTGGGTCGACCGCGATGGAGAGGGATTCGTGGCCGGCGCGCCGCGCCGCCGCGGAGGCGCGCCGTGTGCTGCTTGAAATGGCAGCGGTCCGCCTGGGAGTTCCGATCGATCGGCTAGCGGTCCGCGACGCAGTCATCACGGCGAAAACCGATCCTTCGAAGCGCGTTACTTATGGTGAGCTGATCGCGGGTAAGAGGTTCAATGTCACGCTGACTGGGGCCAACGTCTCCTCGGTCACCGGTCAGGCCAAAACGAAGCCGGTGCAGGAACTCAGATACACTGGCCAGTCAATGCAGCGGGACGATATCCCGGCCAAAGTGGATGGTTCTCTGAAATGGGCCGTCGATGTGAAGCTTCCGGGGATGGTTCACGCCCGCAACGTGAAACCTCCTTTCGCATGCGCGAAGCTCTCGAGCATAGACGAATCCTCAGTGAAGAGCCTGCCGGGCTTTATCAAGGTGGTGAGCAAAGGCAACTACGTCGCTGTTGTGTGCGAACGCGAGGAACAGGCCATCCGCGCCGCGCGCCAGCTCAAGACGACGTGGGAGAAGCCGTCGACATCTCCGTTCCCGGCGTCGGAAGATCTTTTCAATTACATGCGCGCCGCAGCAGCCACGTCGTCATCCAGACCCGTTGTGGCCGGTGATCCTGACGCGGCATTTTCCGGCGCGGCAAAGATTATCGAGACGGAATACGAGATACCATTTCAGGGACACACCGCATTCGCGGGCGCCCATGCCACAGCAGACCCATCGAATGGTCAGATGACCGTCTATTCGAATGACATGAAGTCCTATGGCATGCGGAGATGTGTCGCTACGTTTCTCGGCATGCCGCAGGATCGGGTGCGTGTCGTCTGGATGCAAGGCCCACAGGGTTTCGGCCGGACGGCGGCGGACGACGCCGGTTGCGAGGCTGCCTGGATTGCGCGGGAAATCGGCCGGCCCGTTCGCGTGCAGTGGATGAGGGACGAGGAGACGGCGTGGGATACCAAGAGCCCGGCATTCCTGGTGAAGATGCGCGGAGCGTTGGACGCGGAGGGGCGTCTGGTCGCCTATGATTTCAATGCGCGTTCGTGCGACTACAACCACGTCGGATACAACGAGCCGGATACCGTACTCATCGCGCAACTGATGGGATCGAGACCGGCAAAACCTGCTGCCGGCACTACCGCGATACCTTCCGACATGTACGCAATTCCAAATCGCAAAATGGCTGGCGACGTCGTCGGTCTTCCGATCGTCTGGGAGACGCCGCTTCGGACCGGTAATCTGCGCGATCCGAATGGTCCGCAATCGACATTCGCAGCCGAATCGTTTATCGACGAAGCCGCGGCTGCGGCGAAAATCGATCCGCTGGAATTCCGGATGAAGATGCTGAAGGCCGGCAGTGACGATGACAGCGGATTCCGGCGCGCGCGGTCGATTGCGGTTCTCAAGGCTGCGGCTGAGACCTATGGATGGGATACGCGGCCCTCGCCGAAACCAGGCGGAAATGGAAACATTCTGACGGGACGCGGTGTCGCGTACTCCTTCCGCGGCCAGACTGTTGTTGCGCAGATTGCCGAGGTAGAGGTGAATCGCCAGACCGGTCGTGTATGGGCGAAGCGGCTGGTGTGCGCGCATGACTGCGGTCTGGTGGTCAATCCCGAAAGCCTCCGCCGTTCCGTGGAATGCGGAATGCTTCACGGTTTGAGCCGCGCCCTTCACGAGGAAGTCCGATTCGACACCGAGAAGGTGACGAGCATGGATTGGATTTCGCATCCGACCCTCCGGCATGCCGACGTTCCGGAGCGCATCGATATCTTGCTGGTGAACGGCGATCCGAATCCGAACCGTCCCGACCTGCCGCCTTATGGGGCCGGTGAGGCCTCGCTCAAGCCGATGCTTGCGGCCATCGGGAACGCGATCCACGATGCTACCGGCGTTCGCATCCGAAGAGTTCCGTTCCGGGACGACCGCGTGCTTGCTGCTCTGAAAGGCGCGGGTGTGTGATTCGGCGCGGATTTAAGGCTTCGCCGACGCGAGCCTCCAAACCGGATCGAAACGTCATGGACCCGACATTCGGCTGCATTAGCGGACGCTGAGATTGGGCCCGCGAAAACGGTATCCACCGAGCGGCCGGAAGCAACGGATGACCGCGTACTTGCGGGCAGAGAAGGCCGCATGTATCGCACATCGAAGGTGTCAATGGCGACAATCGCCCTGTTCCACTTCACGCACCGAGTCGTATACACGTGGCTACCCGTGCGTGCACATGGCTGCACAGTGGGCCGCCTCGACCGAGCCGGCCCTTTCTCGGGGTAACCCCACGTGATATTCTGTCTCTGGCTGACTGTGACAGGGGGGAGCGCGCCCGTATGGGCTTAGCAGATGTGCAGGTGCCGCGTTGCAAGGAAGTTCCTGCGGGGGACATAGCGGAGCGCGAGGACTTGGTGCGCCGCGTGGCCTCGAGCAGCACCTTTGAAAAATCGCCCCGGCTCCGGGCATTCTTCCTCCACGTATGCCAGTGCGCGATCGACAACAAGCCCGAAGCGGCAACGGAGCAGCAGGTCGGCATTTGCGTGTACGATCGACCGCCCGGTTACAACCCGAACGAAGACAACATTGTCCGCTCGCAGGCTCGGCTGCTGCGGATGAAACTGGAGCACCACTTTGGTAACGAGGGCAAGGACGAGGCGATCGTTATCACCATCCCGAAGGGCAGGTATCTGCCCGTCTTCGAGGCTCGGTTCAAAGAGCCGCTAACACCGGCTGCCGCTCCCGCTCTTGTGCAGGGTAAAGCTCGCCGTTGGTTACAGCTCGTTCTCGGCGTAGCGGTTTTGTTCGGACTCGTAATCGTTTGGCTCGGCTACCTGCTGCTTGATTCAAAATCTCGAACCGCAAAGGCCTCCGCCGCTCCCGCCGGATCGGCTATCCGCGCCGAACAGAACGAGGTAGGCCGGTCATTCAAAGGCCAACCGCTCGCGTTAGCAACGAGTGCCACAGAAGTCCGTATCGCGGCCGGTCATACGGGAGGCCCTTTTGTGGACGCGTGGGGACGCCGTTGGGAAGCCGACGGTTACTACCAAGGAGGCATTGCCCAGCCAGGTCCGCGCCATTTCTTCCCCCCTGTGGGCGATGAGGGCCCACTTAGAACCGTGCGGGAAGCCGTCTCCGCCGATATGACGGTCCCACAATCGCAGCGTCAGTTTCGTTACGACATTCCACTAAGATCAGGTGTTTATGAGCTGAGGCTCTATTTCGCCGATTCTCTAAGGCAGCCGGATATAGACCGGAGGGAGGACGGCCAAAATCGCCGCCATTTCCAAATAAATCTAAACGGACATCCATTGCTGGAGGACTTCGATCCGATTGCCGACGCCGGATCGGCTGCGGTTGACGTACGTGTTTTCGGCGATGTGCACCCGGCCCCAGATGGCCATATCCACCTGGAATTCCTTTCGAGTTGGGGAGGCCCGGCATTCGTGAGTGCGCTGGAGATTACCCCTGGTACCGCGGGAAAGCTGAAGCCGATCCGGCTTTCCGCCAATCAATCGGGTTTTGTGGATGCCGGCGGCACACACTGGGGCGGGGACAATTACTTCATCGATGGACGCACCCTCCTTTATAGGAATCCCGAAACGGGGCCGAAGATCCCCACTCTTTATACTGGAGAAAGGCATGGTAATTTCAGCTATGCCATCCCTGTTGCACCGGGAAGCTACACGGTTAAGCTCCATTTCCTCGAATCGTTCTTTAGCCCTTTGATTCCAGCTGCGCACTGCCGAGGTGCAGGGTGTAGAGTCTTCGACGTGACCTGTAATGGCGTCCTGCTGCTTCAGGACTTCGATATATTTCAAGCAGCCCCGGGTGCATTTCGGCCAGTAGTCCGCGAATTCCACGGTCTCCATCCCAACGGCCAAGGCAAACTGCTGCTGTCTTTCTCGCCGAAAAGGAACTACGCCGAGGTCAGGGCGATAGAAGTCATCGACGAAGCGAAGTAGAGATTGCACGTTCCTACCTGGCCCGAAAAGGGCTGGTCGCGTCCTTAAATGTTCGCAAGCAAATACCCGTGCGAGTCTGCGGCGCGGGTTTCGTTTTGCCGCGTTTACTTACGAGCCCCGCAAAGGGCCGATCGGGGGCCTTTGGAAGCAAACGCCCGTGCGTATCCGCGACCCAGGCTCCGTTTTCCGGCGTTTCTGAGGAGCGTTGGCGGCGCAATGCCATTGACGTTGCGGAATCGATCCTGTTACCGCAGGGGTGTGGTGTGTGCCCTCTCCCGTGTTCCCGTACGTCTCTATTCCCGAAGGTCACGCACAATTACCGCCGGGATATTTACCCCAGCCGGTCATCTGCCGGATTATTATGTGGGAACAGAGTCGAAATCGCCGTTTAACCCGTGACATTCCCGTGACCACACCGTGATCTTCACTCGTAACACCCCTATAAGAAACGCCGAAAGCTGAGTAAGATAGCTTCGATTGGGGTCAGATCGCGCGAAGTGCATCTAGCTTTTCTGGTAGAGGGTGGTTCGGACTTAGAAAACACTGTCGCTACGTTCGTCCCCAGAGTTTTGGAGGGACGAGTTCCTGCGAAACGGGCTCCTCGCCTTGAATCTTACGAAAGAGAATCCTAAGGAGAGAGACATGCGTAAAGTGGTTTTTGGTGTAAGCACGTGTCCCATGTGGAAGACATCCTTGTTGATGATGCTTGGCCTCGCTGTGTTGGGCACGACAGCATATGGCCAGGAAACCGCCAGCATCGTGGGGACAGTGACCGATCCGGCCGGCGCTGCAGTCCCGAGCGCCAAGGTCACGATCATGAACGCGGAAACGGGAATTACCCGCGATACCACCACGAACAACACGGGCAGCTATTCCGCCCGCGAGCTGTCCATCGGGCACTATAACGTTCGGGTTGAAGCGCCGGGCTTTAAAAGCTTCGAGCGCACGGGCATCACACTCAACGTGAACGACACTGTCCGTGCCGACGCGGGCTTGCAAGTCGGGGAGACCAAAGAGAGTATCACGGTCGAAGCAAATGCCATACAGGTTCAGGCGGACACCAACGAAGTCAGCCAGACCATCAGCGGGGCCATGGTTTCCGATCTCGCTACCAACGGCCGCAACGTCATCCAGCTTGCGGCCTTGGTGCCCGGAGCCTCGGCGTCCATTCCAGACTTCGATTCTCCGATGGCTCAGAACCAAAACCGGACCATCTCCTTCAATGGACAGAGGCCGGATCACAACAACTGGCTTATCAATGGCGGAGAAGCTTACGACCGGGGCGGCGGCGGTATTCTGATCGTTTCCCCGTCCCAGGACTCGCTCCAGGAATTCAAGGTCATGACGAGCAATTACGCGGCTGACCTGGGCCAGTCATCGGGTGGCATGATCGCGATGGCAACGAAGAGCGGCACGAAACAGTACCATGGCGGCGCCTGGGAGTATGTCCGTAACAACGCTTTTGACGCAAACACGTTCTTCGCCAATCTGAATGGCCAGAAAAAACCGGAACTCCGCTACAATACATTCGGGTTCAACCTCGGCGGGCCGGTCCCCAAGATCGGCCATGATAAGAAGACCTTTTTCTTCTATAATATGGAGTGGCGCCGCCTGATCCAGGGCGGCGAGATTAATGCGACCTCGGTTCCTGTTGCCGCCAGGTCCGGCGACTTCAGTTACCTTACCTCGGCAATCCATGTGCCTCAAACGACCGACCCAGCCGAGATCGCCAAATTGTCCCAGTTTGGCTTGGTCCCCGGCCAGAATTTCCCTGGCAACAAGATTCCAACAGGTCTGATCACCCCTAACGCCACCGCGCTATTGAGCGCCGGCCTGTTCCCGGCAGCGAACTCCGCCAACAACTTGTTCTATGCGGTAAACAATAACACGACGTTCTATCGTGAGGAGACCGCCCGTGTCGATCACCAGATCGGTAGCAAGTTGAACCTGATGGGATCCCTCATCTACGACAACGGCGTCCAGTCGCAAGCCCCTCCATTATGGGCCGGCGGCACATATCCCACGGCCGGTTCGGTCATGGCGGTTCCTTCCTGGCAAGGTGTGGTGCACGCCACGTATGTCATCAGCCCCAACCTCCTGAATGAGGCGGCGTTCAACTTCAACGGCAATAATATCGACGTCAATGATGTCGGGCTCTACAAGAAGCCGTCCGATTACACCGTAAAGAACTTTTTCAATGCCAACGTCGACAACAAGCTGCCGGGGATCAGCATCGGATCTCCGTACAATATCAGCTACACGCCGGGATGGTGGCCCTGGCATAATACCTGGCGTAGCTGGCAGGGTAAGGACGATGTTTCCTGGACTCACGGCTCCCACAACATGAAGTTCGGCGGGTCCTATATGTACACCCACAAGGACCAGCAGTTCCAGCTGAACTCCGGAGGGCAGTTCAATTTCGACTCATCCGCAAGCGGCAACGGGTTTGCTGATTTTCTGCTCGGCTTCGCCTCTTCGTACAGCGAACCTGCGAGTGTGGCTTTCGTCCACATCTCAAACAACACCTACACACTCTACGCACTGGATGACTGGCGGGTCAGCAAGCGGCTGACACTGAACCTGGGCATCCGTTGGGAAGGCCTTCCCCATGCCTACGATTCCCAAAATACGGCGTCGAATTTCTACCCGAACCTATACGACCCGAAGCAAGCGGCGACCTTCCTGCCGAGCGGCGCGCTGGACACGAACGGTCCTGGATTTGCCACGGTTTCTGGTATTCTTCTCTCGAACGTGAAGTTCTACCTGAACGGAATAGGCATAGCCGGACGGAACGGAATTCCGCAGGGGCTGGTCGATAACCACTGGAACACCTTCGCTCCGCGTGTCGGGTTTGCATTCGATTTGACCGGACGCCAGAAGACCATTCTGCGCGCCGGAGGCGGAATCTTCTATGAACGCATCGGCGGCAACGAAGAGTACAACATGGGGCAGAACAATGTTCCGTTCGCTTATCAGTCCGCCCCGACGCAGGTGTATTTCGATAATCCTGCGATGAGCTACACCACCGGACAAGCGGCGGCGGTGCCGTACTTTCCCGCCGGCGTAACGACGGTGGCACAACAATACAAGATACCCACGTCGGCTCAGTGGAGCATGGGAATCCAGCACGAGTTGCACGAAAATGCTTTGTTGAGCGTGACCTATGTGGGCAATTCGAACTATCACCAGTCGGAAGGCCGCAACATCAACAGCCTGGCGCAGGACGATCCGCACCGGCTGGGCGTTTGCGGCGCCAATTGCGGTTACACCGGAGCCACCCTAAACGCCAATCTCTACCGGCCGTATCAGGGCTGGGGAGCCATCGCCCCCATGGAACTGTCGGGGAACTCCAACTACAATTCGCTGCAGTTCGCTCTCCGGGCCACGGTCCGCAAGAACCTCACGTTTAACAGCAGCTACACCTGGTCACACGCCTTCGACATTATCGACGGCGAAATCTTCAGCAACATCAATAATCCTTTCAATGCCCGTTGGGACTACGGTCCCGCCGGTTTTGACAGACGGCAGATCTCAATCACGAGCTTCATCTACAAGTTCCCGTCACTCCACGACTCCGGCAATCAGTTAAGCAAGGCGGTGTTGGGCGGATGGGAACTTTCCGGGATCGCATTGTTTGAAACCGGAACCCCGACGAGCATAGGTCCTGGTCCGGACAAC
>Ga0105240_10005581_pt1 | contig 18696 bp, 16 predicted proteins | sample KBSC54metaG_FD_80426 | JGI IMG/M metagenome (GOLD analysis project Ga0105240, IMG submission 80426) | Corn rhizosphere microbial communities from Kellogg Biological Station, Michigan, USA - KBS C5-4 metaG | ecosystem: Host-associated > Plants > Roots > Rhizosphere > Soil | place: Michigan, USA... | reverse complement strand
CTTCTTCGTCACCCCGGGCTTGACCCGGGGTCCCGCTGCCTTTTTTTCGGTTGAGATGGCGCAGTCGCGGCGGTTGTGAACAGAACAGAAGCGGGATCCCGGCTCAAGGCCGGGATGACGAAATAGAATAGGCTCGTCGACGCAGATTCGATCGGGGCGTCAATGTTCTAAACCGCCCGCAATGCCTGGGTGAAATCTGCGATCAGATCGTCGGCATCCTCGACCCCGATCGAGATCCGCACGAGATTATCGGTGATGCCGAGCGCCGCCTTGCGCTCGGGCGCGACCGACAAATGGGTCATGCCGGCGGGATGGCTCGCCAGCGTCTCGGTGCCGCCGAGGCTGACCGCGAGCTTGGCGATCTTCAACGCGTCGAGAAAAGCGAAGGCCTCGGCCTCGCCGCCCTTCAGATAGCAGGAGAAGGTCGATCCCGCGCCGGTGCAATGGCGCCGGTAGATGTCGGCCTGGCGGCTGCCCTCCTCGAGAAAGCCGAGATAGCCGACGTGCTCGACCTTGGGATGGTCGCGCAGCGCGGCGCAGACTCTCGCCGCGTTCTCGCCCGCCCGGCTCATGCGCAGCTCGAGCGTTTCCAGGCTGCGCAGCAGCATCCAGGCCGAATGCGGATCGGTGATCGTGCCGATGGTGTTGCGCATCGCGCGGACCGGATCGATCGCCGATTTGGCGCCGACCGCGCCGCCGGCGACGAGATCGGAATGGCCGCCGGCATATTTGGTCAGGCTGTAGACCGCGAGATCGGCGCCATGCTGCAGCGGCTTGTGCCACAGCGGGCCGAGGAAGGTGTTGTCGATCACGATCAGCGGCCGTGCATCCTCGGCGAAGATCGCGTCGCGGCTCGCGCGCACCGCCTCGATGTCGACCAGCATGTTGGTCGGGTTGGCCGGACTCTCGAGATAGACCAGCGGCACGCGGCCGGCGCTGGCGCGGGCGAGCACGGTGTCGATGTCCTCGCGGCTCGCGCCGGCAGGAAAATCCAGCCAGTTGACGCCGAAGCGGCCGAGGATCTTGGCGATCAGCGTCTCGGTCGCGGCATAGAGTGGCGCCGAATGGACGATCGTGTCGCCGGGCCGGACATAGCTGAGCAGGACGGTCGCGATCGCCGACATGCCCGAGGAGAAGCTCAGCGCGTCGTCGGCTTCCTCCCAGATGCTGAGGCGGTCCTCGAGGATTTCCTGATCGGGGCCGTTGAAGCGGGAATAGACCAGCCCTTCGGCGCCGCCGGGCCGCGCCCCGGTCACCCCCTCGAAATGGCGCTTGCCGGCGGCGGCGCTCTCGAACACGAAGGTCGAGGTGAGGAAGATCGGCGGCTTGAGCGCCCCTTCCGAGAGCGCCGGGTCATAGCCATAGCCCATCATCAGGGTCGACGGCTGCAGCCGTCGGCCATTGACCTCGATGATCTCCCGCTTCGGCCGGCGGCGCGGCGTGACGCCAGTGAGCTCAGCTTCCGTTTCGTCGCTGTCGACCGCCATCTCAGCTCTCCCTGAAACGCCCCGAAAACAGGCCGGTAGGGCCGTTGGCGGGCGATTTCCCAGGCGTTAACGCGCCAGCGCGGATTTCGCCGTCCCAGTCCGGGACGCTTCCGTATTCTTAACCACTTAGGGGCTAACCCGGCGATCCAGAAGGGTCGTCAATGCGTGTTTTATTGATCGAGGACGAGCCGGTCACGGCCGAGGCGCTGGCGCTTATGCTCGCCGGCGAACGCTGCAGCACGGACAAGACCGGCTCCGGCGAAGAGGGCATCGCGCTTGCCAAAATCTACGATTACGACATCATCCTGCTCGACCTGAGCCTGCCCGACATGACCGGCTATGACGTGATGGTCATCCTGCGCGCCGCCAACGTCACCACGCCGATCCTGGTGGTCTCGGGCGCGGTCGAGACCCCATCGCGGATTCGCGCGCTCGATCTCGGCGCCGACGACTTCGTCGCCAAGCCGTTCGACGTCGACGAGCTGATGGCGCGGATTCGCGCGGTCGTCCGCCGCTCCCGCGGCCATTCGCAATCGATCATCCGGACCGGCAATCTCGCGGTCAATCTCGACGCCAAGACGGTCGAGGCCGACGGTGCGCCGCTCCATGTCACCCGCAAGGAATATGAGATCCTCGAGCTGCTCTCGCTGCGCAAGGGTCTGCCGGTGAGCAAGGAGATGTTCCTCGATCATCTCTACGGCGGCCTCGACGAGCCCGATCCGCGGGTGATCGACGTCTATGTCTGTGCGCTCCGCAAGAAGCTCACCACGGCCTGCGGCCGGGAGTATATCTCGACCCTGTGGGGTCGCGGCTATCGGCTCAGCGAGGATGCCGACGAGGGCCGCGCCGTCGCCCGTAGCGTCGCCTGAGCGAGCGGCCTTTCGCCCCGCACATCTTTGCCGCTAACATCGGGCACCGCCCGCCGGCTTCGTGCGTTGCGGTAGGGACCAGCCGCAGGATGCGATTGCCATGAAGCCCCTCACCGAGGAGCACCTCGCGGTCTTCCGCCGCCATATGGTCGACGTGATCGACATCGAGTTCGACCTGCTGAGCGAGGAGATCGGCCGGGAACGGCTCGGCGACGCGGTGCGCGAGGCGTTTCTGAAGGTACCACGCCATCAGTTCGTGCCGCAGCAGGTGGCCCCCTTCGCCTATCAGAATCAGCCGCTGCCGATCGGCTTCGACAAGACCATCTCGCAGCCGTTCATCGCCGCGCTGATGACCGAACTGCTCGATATCCAGCCGAGCGACCGCGCGCTCGAGATCGGCACCGGCCTCGGCTTTCAGACGACAATCCTCGCCGAGCTCGCGCGTCAGGTGTGGAGCGTCGAGATCGTCGAGGAATTCGCCGCGATCGCCGCCCCGCATCTCCAGCAGCTCGGCTACGACAATGCCGAGATCCGGGTCGGCGACGGCTCGCGCGGCTGGCCCGAGCAGGCGCCGTTCGACGTGATCATGCTGACCTGCGCCGCCAAGGAGCTGCCGCCGGCGCTGGTTGCGCAGCTCGCGCCCGGCGGTCGGATGATCCTGCCGCTGGCCGATGACGGGGCGCAGCAGCTTACCCGGGTGGAAAAGCGCGCGGATGGCGAGCTGGTGAGCCGGCGGATCATGCCCGTGCGCTTCACCGAGCTGGAGACCGTTTTCTAGCCAGCGGCCTGCTTCGCAGTTGCAGCGGCCAGATGCGCCGATGATTGATCGACGGCGTCACCGATCAGCAGCAGGGTTGGATCGCGATCGCTGATCGCTTCGACGAGGAAGGCGAGCGACGACAACTCGCCGCGGATCACCCGTTCATCCGGCAGTGAAACGTTGACCGCGATCATTACCGGCGTGCTCGGCGCGCGGCCGGAGCGGATCAGCGCCTGGGCGATCTGCCCGGCTGCGGCGCGGCCCATGTAGATCGCCAGCGTCGCGTCGCCCGGCAGTGCCGACCAGTCGATATTCGCGGCATCGCCGTCGCTGCTGTGCGCGGTGACGAAGCAGAGCTGGCGGGCAACGCCGCGCAGCGTCAAGGAGATGGCGCTGCCGGCGGCCGCGGCGCTCGCCGCGGTGATGCCCGGGCAGATCCGCGTTGGCACGCCATGCGCCTGGAGATGCGCGACCTCTTCCGCCGATCGCCCGAAGATCGACGGATCACCGCCCTTCAGCCGCACCACCCGTTGCCCGGTCCGGGCGGCGGCGAGCAGGAGATGGTTGATCGTCTGCTGATCCTTCGAATGACGGCCGGAGCGCTTGCCGACGCTGACAAGCTCGGCATCACCTGCCGCCAGCGCAAGGATGGCAGCCGGAACGAGCGCGTCGTGGAAGATGATCTCGGCAAGACCGATCAGCCGTTCGGCCTTGCGGGTCAGCAGATCGGGATCGCCGGGGCCAGCGCCAACCAGCCAGACCGATCCCGGCGGGAACTCAGGGACGCGCATGGGCAAGCTCCGCATCATTGGCCAGCAGCCGGCCGATCTCGCTCCGGCAGGATCCGCAATTGGTCCCGGCGCCGAGCGCGCGGCCGACCGCGGCGAGGTCGACCAGCCGCTGCTGTGCGATCGCATCGATCAGCGTGTTGAGGCCGACGTCGAAGCAGGCGCAGACGATCGGGCCGCCATCGGCTGTGGCGGCCGGTGCGCGCCCGGCCAGAATCTCCGGTCCGCTGGCAGGCTCGCCAAGCTTCGAGATCAGCCAGCGGCGCGGCGGCAGGATGCCGTCGCGGGTGATGAACAAGGCGGCGATCGACCGGCCGTCGGCGATGATCGCGGTGCGCCGTGTGCCGCGCGCGGGGTCCTGCGCCTCGATCCGCTCGCCTGCCGGCAGCGCCGATTCAATGTGGCTCGGGTCGCCCTTGCCGGCGAGCTCGATCAGCGTGCCGCCGGCGAGCGTCACCCGCGTCGCCCAGAGACAGTCGGGTAACGGAGTTGCCGGATCATGGGTGATGAGAAAGCCGCGCCAGTCGCTCGCGACCGGCTCGATCCTCGCCACCGTTTGCTTGAAGCCGGGCTGGCCGGAATGCGGATCGGTCAGCGGCCCCGGCAGAAGGCCAGTGCGGCCGCCGGTCGACTGGCGATCGGTCCAGTGGATCGGGGTGAAGATCTCGCCCGGTCGCTGCCCATCGCTGAGAGAGACGCGATAGAGGCTGACACCTTGCGGCGTCGCGACGCGGGCGAGACCGCCGTCGACGAGGCCGAACGCCTCGCCGTCGTGCGGATGGACTTCGACGAGGGGCTCCTCGCGGTGGCGCGCCAGCTTCGGCGAAAGTCCGCTGCGCGTCATCGTATGCCATTGGTCGCGATAGCGGCCGGTGTTGAGGGTCAGTGGCCAGTCGGCGAGCGGCGCGGCCGCCGGCGCCTGACGCACGCTGACCAGCCGGGCGCGGCCATCGGGCGTCGCGAAGCGGCCGTCGGCAAATCCGTCGCCGCCCCAGCGGAACGGGGTCATCGCATCATAACCGGCGTTGCCGATCGCCGCATGGGCGCCGAGGTCGAACAATCGCCGCCCGTCGTTCTGATAGGCCGAGAGCCGGGCGTGCTCGCGCCAGATATCGGCTGGCTGGTCGTAGCCGAAGGCGGTGCGCCAGCCCATCCGGCAGGCGACTTCCTTGATGATCCACCAGTCCGGCCGGGCGTCGCCGGGAAGCGGCAGGAAGGCGCGCTGGCGGCTGATCCGCCGCTCCGAATTGGTCACCGTGCCGTCCTTCTCGCCCCAGGCGGCGGCGGGCAGGCGGACATGGGCGTGAAGGCTGCTGTCGGTTTCGCTGACGACGTCGGAGACGACGATGAAGGGGCAGCGGCCGAGCGCATCACGGACGCTGCCGGCATCGGGCAGGCTGACCGCGGGATTGGTCGCCATGATCCACAGCGCCTTGATCCGGCCGTTGCCGATCTCGCGGAACAGGTCGACCGCCTTCAGCCCGGGCTTCGTCGCCACCTTGGGCGCGCCCCAGAAGCGGCCGACGCGGGCGACATTCTCGGGTGTGAAATCCATATGCGCGGCCAGCGTCGAGGCAAGTCCGCCGACCTCGCGCCCGCCCATCGCATTGGGCTGGCCAGTGATCGAGAAGGGCGCGGCGCCCGGCTTGCCGATGCGGCCGGTGGCGAGATGGAGGTTGAGGATCGCGTTGACCTGATCGGTGCCGCGCAGCGACTGGTTGATGCCCTGGCTGAACATCGTGACGGTTCGCGGATGGGCGGCGAAGAGCTCGAAGAAGCGGTTGAGCTCGACCGGCGAAAGGTCGCAGGCGCGCGCCACCGACCAGAGATCGTGATGCGCGTTGAGCAGATCCCAGAAACCGGGCGGCACCGCGACATGATCGGCGATGAAGCCTTCGTCGAGCAGCCCCTGGCGCCAGCAATGCGCGAGCAGACCGTTCAGCAGCGCGACGTCGCTACCGGGCCGGAGCGCCAGATGCAGATCGGCGCCCTCGCAGCTTTCGGTGCGGCGCGGATCGATCACGACCAGCTTCGTGCCGCGCATGGCGCGCGCGGCCTGAATGCGCTGATGGACGATCGGATGACACCAGGCGGCGTTCGAGCCGATCAGGACGATGAGATCGGCCTGGTCGAGATCGCCGTAGCTCGCCGGCACGACATCCTCACCGAAGGCGCGGAGATGACCGGCGACCGCGCTCGACATGCACAGCCGCGAATTGGTGTCGATATTGGCCGAGCCGATGAAGCCCTTCATCAGCTTGTTGGCGACATAATAATCCTCGGTCAGCAGCTGGCCGGAAACATAGAAGGCGATGCTGTCCGGCCCATGGCGCGCGATCGTCTCGCGGAAGCGGCGGGCGACCAGGTCGAGCGCCTTGTCCCAGCTCGCGCGGCGCTTGCCGATCATCGGGTGCAGCAGCCGCGTCTCGAGGCCGAGCGTCTCGCCGAGATGCGTGCCCTTGGAGCAAAGCTTGCCGTAATTCGCCGGATGGTCCGGATCTCCGGCGATCGCCACGGCGCCGTCGCTGCCTCGCCTCGCCAGCACGCCGCAGCCGACGCCGCAATAGGCGCAGGTGGTGCGGACCGGCTCGCTCATGCCGCGAGCGCCGTTGCGATCATCGCCATGCGCGAGATCAGGATGCGCCCGGCATCGATCCTGACCGGGATCGTCGGCACGCAACCCTTGTCCTCGCCCAGCGCCTCGCCGGTCGGCAGCGAGATCCGCCAATTGTGCAGCGGGCAGGCGACCGCCTCGCCATGGACGATGCCCTGGCTGAGCCGGCCTTGCTTGTGCGGGCAACGGTTGACCAGCGCGTAGACCTTGCCACTGCCGCTGCGGAAGATCGCGATCTCCTCGCCGCCGGGCACGGCGACGGTACGCGCGCCGCGCGCGGGAATCTCGGCGAGCGCGCCGATGTCGAGCCAGTCTCCGATCATGGTCGTCACTCCGCTGCGGCGGCGAGGGGGAAGGGGCGGAATTCGCCGAGATGTGCATGCTGCTCGCGCGCCTCGCCGCCGGCCCGCGCCGACCAAGGATCGTCCTGGCTGAAGCTCTGCGAGAAGAGGAAGCGGCCGGTCAGCGCCTCGCGGCCGATCTCGTCATCGGCGATGCGGCGGCGGACATAGTCGATGCCGACGCGCTCGACCCAGGGCGCGGTGCGCTCGAGGTAGCGCGCCTCCTCCCGGTAGAGCTGGATGAAGGCGGCGCAATAATCCAGCGCCTGCTGCTCGGTCGCGACCTTGCAGAGGAGATCGGTGGCGCGGACCTTGATCCCGCCGTTGCCGCCGACATGCAGCTCATAGCCGCTGTCGACGCAGACCACGCCGAAATCCTTGATCGTCGCCTCGGCGCAGTTGCGCGGGCAGCCGCTGACCGCGATCTTGAATTTGTGCGGCATCCATGAGCCCCAGCTCATCCGCTCGATCTGGACGCCGAGGCCGGTCGAATCCTGCGTGCCGAAGCGGCACCATTCGGAGCCGACGCAGGTCTTCACCGTGCGCAGCGCCTTGCCATAGGCATGGCCCGAAACCATGCCGGCGGCGTTGAGATCGGCCCAGACCGCGGGCAGGTCTTCCTTCTTGATGCCGAAGATGTCGATGCGCTGGCCGCCGGTGACCTTGACCATCGGCGCGTTGAACTTGTCGACGACATCGGCGATCGCGCGCAGCTCGCGCGGGTTGGTCAGCCCGCCCCACATTCGCGGCACGACGGAGTAAGTCCCGTCCTTCTGGATGTTGGCGTGCATCCGCTCGTTGACGAAGCGGCTCTGCTGATCGTCGACATATTGGCCGGGCCAGGCACAGAGCAGATAGTAGTTGAGCGCCGGCCGGCAGGATGAGCAGCCGTCCGGTGTCGACCAGTGCAACCGCTGCATGACCTCGGGGATCGCTCGCAGTTCCTGCGCGACGATCTCGCGACGGACGTCGTCATGGCCGAAGCTGGTGCACGCGCACATCGGCTTGACGCTGCGTTCGCCGCCATAGCTCTCGCCGAGGCTGAGCTTGAGCAGCTGCTCGACGAGGCGGGTGCAGGAGCCGCAGCTCGCCGAAGCCTTGCAGCTTGCGCGCAGCGCATCGAGCGTCGTCGCGCCGCCCGCGATCGTCGCGGTGACCTTGCCCTTGCTGACGCCGTTGCAGCCGCAGATCTCGGCATCGTCCGAGAGCGCTGCAACGGCCTGGCTAGGGTCCGCCTGCCCACCTCCGGAGGCATAGGCCTGGCCGAAGATCAGCAGATCGCGGATCGCCGCGACATCCTCGCCGCGTTTCAACAAATCGAAATACCAATTGCCGTCGGCGGTGTCGCCGTAGAGCACGGCGCCGACAATCCGGTCGTCGCGAACGACAACGCGCTTGTAGATGCCGCGCGCGGCGTCGCGCAGGACGATGTCCTCGGTGCCATCGCCGCCGGCGAAATCGCCGGCCGAGAAGACGTCGATGCCGGAAACCTTGAGCTTGGTCGAGGTGACCGAGCCGCGATAGCCGCTCGGCGCCGCGACCAGCCCGTCGGCGAGCGCGCGGCACATCTCCCACAAGGGCGCGACGAGGCCATAGACCTGGCCGTCATGCTCGACGCATTCACCGACCGCGAGCACATGCGGATCGGAGGTGACCATATGGTCGTCAACCGTGATGCCGCGGCCGACGTCGAGCCCTGCGGCGCGGGCGAGCGCGACATTGGGACGAATGCCGGCCGCCATCACGACGAGGTCGGCCGGGATCAGCGTGCCGTCCTTGAGCCTGACGCCCTCGACCTTGCCGGCGCCGGTGATCTCCGCAGTGTCGGCGCGGGTGATGATGGTCTGGCCGCGGGCTTCCAGCGCCGACTTCAGCAACCAGCCGGCGGCCTCGTCGAGCTGGCGCTCCATCAGCGTCTCCATCAGGTGGAGCACGGTGACGGTCATGCCGCGCAGGTTGAGGCCATGCGCCGCCTCGAGACCAAGCAGGCCGCCGCCGATCACCACCGCGCTGCCGCCGCGCGCGGCCGCGGTCAGCATCGTCTCGACATCGGCCATGTCGCGAAAGCCGATCACGCCCGGCAGATCATTGCCCGGCACGGGGACGATGAAGGGATCGGAGCCGGTCGCGATCAGCAGCTTGTCGTAGCCGACCGTCGCGCCCGACTTCGCGATCACGACGCGCGCCGTGCGATCGATCGCGACGACCGGGTCGCCGGCGATCAGCCTGATGCCATTGCTTGTGTACCAGTCGTGATCGTTGATCACGATCTCGTCGAAGCACTTCTCGCCGGCGAGCACCGGCGACAGCATGATGCGGTTGTAGTTCACCCGCGGCTCGGCGCCGAAGATCGTCACGCGGTAGCGCTCGGCGTCACGCGCGATCAGTTCCTCGACCGCGCGGCAGCCGGCCATGCCGTTGCCGATGACGACGAGATGCGGGCGATCGGCGGGCGGCGTCCGGTCGGGCGCTCCTTCGTCGATCGTCATGTCCCGACCCTGAAAATCCATGTCGCAACTCCGAAAACGCGAAAAGGCCGCCATGCGGACGCTGGAGATTCCAGCGCCTGCATGGCGGCCTTGCCATTGTCGTATCCCGGCGAAACTGCCGCCGGGGCGATCATCCTCGGCGCCCGGCACTGGGCGCCTCGGACTATGGTCGATTGGACATCATCGTCCTCACCACCGGAGCATGCCGCGAGTTGAGGCGTGGCTCAAGTGATTATTTTGCACTGCACAATGAACTCACAGCGCCCAGTCCGCCTGCAGCCACAGCTTGTTGGTGTCGGTGGCCAAATCCTTTGCGCGATAACGGGCATAGCGCGCCGAGATCGTCGTGCGACCGAATTTCGCGCTTGCCAGCAGATCGATCTCATTGCCGTAGTGCAGGCCGAGCCGGTCGCTGTCGAAGCGGTGATAGGCCGCCTGGAGCGAGACGGCGCTGGCCGGCCCGAGCTTCTTCCAGCTGTAGCCGAGACCCGCATAGAGATCGCGCACGCCGTTGGGCGGCGTCGTCAGGAATTTGTCGGCCCAGCCCTGGAATTTGAAGCCGGTCGCAAGCGGCGTCTGGAAGCTGGTCAGCGCCGCGCCCTTGTCCGCGCCGAGCACTTCATAGCCGGCGAGCAGCTTCCAGCCGCCGACATCGAGGCCCGCCTCGATCAGATAGTAATGGGCGCGATAGTCATTGGGATTGCGATGCCAGTCTGACTGGCGCGCATAGCTCGCCTGCCAGGACAGCTTGACCGTCTTCGACAGTGGGCGGTTGCCGGCGAGACGCAAGCCATAGGTTTGGCTCGACAAGCGGAAGCCCTGCACCAGCGCCTCGTCCTGATCGACGAGATAGGCGAAGCCCGTGAGCGTGCCGATCGGCGTGACATAGGACAGATTGGCAAAGACATTGTCGCCCGACACCGCCTGCTGTCGCGCGCCGGCGCCGTCGATTCCCCAGATGGTGCGCACGCCCCAGGCATAGGTGACATCCGCCTTGAAGCCCTTGATCGGCGTCAGCTCGACGCGGACGGCATCGAACGTCTGGCCATTGTCGCGAAAATTGACCGCGCCGATGAAGCGCTCGTCGTCGAGGGCGATGCGCTGGCGTCCGGCGGTGATGGCGAAGCTTTTCGAGGTGTAGCGAATCTGCGCGCGATAGAGCGATATGGTCTGTGGGTCGGCGATGAGCGGCCGGTTCGAATTGCTGCCGAGACCGTCATAGTATCGGCCGATTGCCGCCAGCGTGCCTTCGCCCTCGACTAGCGCCGACCAATGGCCGCTGCTTGCCTGGACGCCGGCGCGGAGCCGGAGCGTGAGCGCCTCGGCATTCTTCGACAGCCCGTCCTGGTCGACATGCTCGTAGCGCAGACGGCCGTCGACCAGCGGCGTCAGCGTCAGATCTTCGGCGCAAGCGGGCCCTGCGGCAGCCAGCACGGCCGCCGTCGCGATGACATATTTCATTGCAATCCCCTTTTGACGAGCGGGCGCCGCGCAGGGCGGCGCCCGTCAGGTCGTCAGATACGCACGCCGTTGGCGGCCGCGTCCCAGCGGTTGCGCCAGCCGCGCTTGACCGCCGTCAGGCTCGCCAGCGCGAGCAGCGCCAGCCCGGCGAAGATCAGGAAGCCGGGTGCGAAGCTGCCGGTGAACTGCTTGGCGAGGCCGAGCGAGGAGGCGAGGTAGAAGCCGCCGACGCCACCGGCCATGCCGACCAGCCCCGTCATCACCCCGATCTCGCTGGCAAAGCGCTGCGGCACGAGCTGGAACACCGCGCCATTGCCCGCGCCCAGTGCGAGCATGGCGACGACGAACAGGCCGAGCGCGGTGGCGACGGTCGGCGCCGAGCCGACCCCGGCGAGCATCAGCGCGGCGACGGCGAAGACCGCGGTCAGCGTCTTCACCCCACCGATCCGGTCGGCCAGCGCGCCGCCGATCGGGCGGATCAGCGAGCCGGCGAAGACGCAGGCGGCAGTGCAATAGCCCGCCGTAATCGTCGTCAGACCGAAGCGATCGGTGAAGTAGATCGGCAAGCTTGCGGCCAGGCCGACGAAGCCGCCGAAGGTGACGCTGTAAAACGCCATCAGCCACCAGGCGTCAGGTGATTTGAGCGGCGCGAGATAGGCGGTGAAGGACTTCGCCGGCGGTCCGTTCGGCGCATCCTTGGCGATGACCATGTAGATCACGAACACGATCGTCAGCGGGATGCAGGCGAGGCCGAGCACAGCATTCCAGCCGAACAGCTTGGCCAGCACCGGCGCGAACAGCGCGGCCAGCACCGTTCCCGAATTGCCCATGCCGGCAAGGCCCATCGCCTTGCCCTGATGCTCGGGCGGATACCAGCGGCTGGCGAGCGGCAGGGCGATGGCGAAGCTGGCGCCGGCAAAGCCGAGGATCACGCCCAGCGCCAGCGTGCCGGCGAAGCTGTCGACCCCGACCATCCAGGCGGTGAGCAGCCCGGCGATGACGATCAGCTGGCTGATCGCGCCGGATTTCTTCGGGCCGATGCGGTCGACCAGCAGGCCGTTGACGACGCGCAGGATGGCGCCAGCGAGCGTTGGCGTCGCCACCATGAAGCCCTTTTCGGCCGGGGTGAGCGCGAGTGTCCTGGCGATCTCGGGCGCGAGCGGGCCGAGCAGCACCCAGACCATGAAGGCGAGATCGAAATAGAGGAAGGCGGCGATCAGGGTCGGGGTGTGCCCGGCCCGCCAGAAGCTGCTCTTTGCTGCGGCTCTGTCGTTCTTCCAGTAAGCGGTAGCCATTGAATACCTCCGTGGAGCACGAAAAAAGCCGCTGGACGGCCTCCCCGTGCGCGAGGGGCCGACAGCGGCTTTGCTGATGGTTTGGAGGGGGCTGCGCCGGCGCTGACGCTTTCCCGATAAACGCGCTCCATCGCGCGATGACGGGGATCTTCGCTCAACCGGCGTCTCTTCGCAAGTGCAAAAAAATCATCGCTTCGCGCGGGGCGCTTTATAGCCCGCGAGGTAGCCGGCGATGTCCGCGGGATCGAACACCGCGCCGTCGAAGAAGCGGTCGGGTGCGAGCGTCAGCGTGCCCTCATGGGTGCCGACCGCGGACGGCTCGCCGAGCGCACCCTCGACCTTGAGGCTCGCCCCCGGCATCGGCTGACCGGCACCAGCGAGGGCGCGGCGATAGACATCCGAGCGGAATACTTCGCTCGCCCTGCGTTCGCGCTCGGCGCTCGGCTTGCACATCCCCCAGCGGACGAATTGTGAATAGATCCACAGTGCCTGGCTCCGCCACGGGAAGCTGGCCGCCTCGCGATGGAAGATCAGCGCGCCGGGCGAGTCGAGCGGCGGATCGCCCTGCCGCAGGATGATGCGGCCGGTGAGCGCGGGCAGGATCAGCTCGGCAGGCTGGCCGACGTAGTCCGACCGCGCGAGCAGTGCCGCAAGCTCGGCGGCATTGCTCGGCTCGTCGCACCACGCCGCGGCGCGCGACAGCGCGACCAGCAGGCGATCGACGACTGCGGGATTGGCCTCGAGCCAATCGGCGCGGAACGCCAGCACCTTCTCGACGCCGCGCTGCCAGATGCGCGACCCCAGCGCGATGATCTCGGCCAGCCCATCGGCGACCGCCACGCTTGGCAAGGGCTCGCCGGCGATGAAGCCGTCGATCTCACCGGCGCGCATCGCCTCGGCCATCAGCGACGGCGGCAGCACGCGCAGGGTCACGTCGCGGTCGGGATCGACTCCCGCGAAGCCCAGCCAGTAGCGCAGCATCAGCGCATGGCCGGAGAAGCGGTGAACCACGCCGATGACCGGCTTGCGCCGATGGAGGCCGATGGCACCGGCAAAATCATGCGCGGTGGCGACAGGGTCGAGCACGCGCTTGGCCGGATCGACGTCGAGCGCCGCGGTGAATTCGGTCGACATCGCCAGCGCATTGCCGTTGACGTTGAGCTTGAACGGCGCGGCAATCGGTGCGGGATGCTGGCTCAGGCCGAGCGTCACCGCGATTGCCAGCGGCGCGAGCATGTGCGCGGCCTGGACCTGGCCGAACACGAGCCGGTCGCGCGCGGTCGCCCAGCTGGTCGTGCGGATCAACGAGAGATCGATGTCATGCTCGGCGGCAAAGCCCTTCTCGCGCGCGGCGACCAGCACGGCGCTGTCGGTCAGCGGCAGGAAGGCGATCGACAGCGGGGTCACGCGCCATCCCCCAGGATGCTGCTCGCAGTGATCACCGCCTCGGCGACATCGACGATGCGGCGGCCCTGGTTCATCGCCGCCGTGCGCAGCAGGGCATAGGCGTCGGGCTCGGCGAGGTTGCGGCTCGCCATCAGGATCGCCTTGGCGCGGTCGATCGTCTTGCGCTCGGCCAGCGCGGTCTTTGCCTCGCTCAGTTCGGTCTGCATCTTCGCGAAGGCGTTGAAGCGACGAATGGCGAGATCGAGGATCGGCTTGACCCGCTCCTTGCGCAGGCCGTCGACGACATAGGCGGAGACGCCGGCATCGATCGCCGCGCCGATCATCGCCTCGTCGGACTGGTCGACGAACATTGCGATCGGGCGGGCCAGCGCGCGGCTGACGGTCAGCATCTCCTCGAGCGAATCCCGGCTCGGGCTGCCGAGATCCATCAGCACGACGTCGGGCGCCATGCGCTCGAGCTTGGCGACGAACGCGCCATGCGGCGGCACGAGGTGGATGTCCTCATAGCCGGCGTCGCGCAGCGCCTCCTCGAGAATGGCGGCGCGCGACCCGCTGTCGTCGATCACTACAATCCGCACTCTGACTCGCTGACCGGGGCCGGCGGACTGTCTATGCTGCACCTGCGAAGGTCAAGTGGGTTCTGTTCGCAGGCGCACAATCGCGGAATGGCGCCACCGCGGCTGCCGCGAACCGTCTTTGCAGGAAGCCGGAAATCCCTCCAAAATGGAGTGAAACAGCTGTTGACTTAGGGTCCCTGCCTCGCACTCTGAGAGGGAAATGGTTATGCCGGGGGCGCAAGGTTTTGGTATGAGTGACGCGCTCGACCCAGAGACCCGCCAGCGATGCGAAGCAGCCCTGGCGAAGCTGGCGGAAGCCATTGAAGAGCTGGATCAATGCATCCGGCTGCTGCGCGATCAGCTTCCCGCCGGCGAGGCCGAGAGACGCTCCTAGGCATCGGTGCCGCTCCAAGCGCGCACGGATCGCCGGGACGCCCTCCAATGATTTGCTATACGCAACTGCGCCCTGGATCCGCGGCGTGTCTCGGAAAGGCGATCATCGGATGCCACAACAACGGCCGCATCGCTTTCCATGAGGACAGTCATCTATGCGCCGCCGTCGGCTGGTTGCGACAACTCGGTCCGGATTCTCGGCTCGATCATAGACCCTGTGGTGCAGCAGCGCGGTGGCAGCCTGGTTCAGCTGCGACTGGACGCGCGGATCACCCGTCAGGCCCTGGATCGGCACCCGACTGCCGATCTGGATGTCGATTGCGCCTTCTTCCTGGAACGCATCGTCGAGCATCCGGCCTTGATGAAGGCGCGGCACCGGATTCTGATCCCCAATCCGGAATGGCTCGGACCTCGGATGGAGCATCTCGCGGCGAGCTGCACGCAGGTCTGGCATAAGTCGCGCGATAGCCTGAGCCGCCTCGGCCCGATCTTTCCTCAGGCTCAGCACGCCTATCTTGGCTTCACCTCGGAGGACCCGGGATGCCTCGTGACCGAGCACGCCAGCTTCGTTCATTTGCGGGGCAAGCTGCAGACACGACGCAACACCGACAGCATCTTCGCCGCCTGGAAATCGGGTCGCGACTGGCCCGACCTCTATGTTCACTTCTACGGCGGAGCGGGCGGGAGCATCGACTATCCCGGCTGGCTCCACGACGGGAATGTGCATGTTCGCATGGGTTGGCTCGAGCGTCGCGACTATTTCGATCTGGCGGCGCGGCACGGCATCCACCTGTGCACGAGCGAAGTCGAGGGTTTCGGCCATTACATCAATGAAGCGCGCGCAATGGGCGCGCTCGTCATCGCTGTCGACGGACCGCCGATGAACGAGCTGGTGGACGACAGTTGCGGCATATTGGTTCGCGCGCGCAGCGCCTCGGCGGTGAACCGCGGCACCCGCTTCGGCATCACGCCGGACGATCTGGCCCTGGCGATCGAGCGCGCATTGCGCCTTGGTCTCGATGAGAGACGTGAACTCGGTGCCAAAGCACGCGCGAGATTTCTCAGCGAAAGCACGGCTTTTCGTGAACGTGCGCGCGATCTAATTGCCGGTCTGGCGTAAACGTCGGAGCTTTGTGAAACCGGGAGCACGGTGCTAATTAGCCCTGCCGGCGCAGTCTGTTGCCGGCCTCATGCTCGTCCTCGGTGAGGAAACTGGTCGATGCGGAAAGCCGCCACTGCGTTGTTCGCCGCCGCCACTTGCCTTCTCGCTGGTCAGGCCGCCATTGCTGGCGCACCGCTGAAAGGGGTCGACGTCAAGCTCGGCAAAAACCCCGGCGGGAGCATTGTCGCAAAGACGACGACCGGCGCGAACGGCGGATTTGTGTTCGATGACGTGACGCCAGGCTCCTACCAAATCCAGATCACGCCGCAGGCCCCCGCGGCGAGGACAGCCGTTGCCACCGCGAGATCGCGCATCAACTCCCAGGGCATGATGGCGACAAATGGCAATGTCGTCGCGACGATCGGCGCCGAGCTCGGCGCGGGCCCCGTCATCGCCAACGTCGAGATCACCGCAGGTCATGGCAAGATCGTCGGCACGGTCACCCAGGCGGCTGCACCAAACAGCAGCAGCATGCGATAGACGACCATTCTGGCAGCCGTTGTCGGCGATGGCTGGATAGTGGGCGGTTAGCCTGAACCCAGGTCCGCAGTCAGCCTGAGCGCTGTTCCAGGCTGCGCGCAGCGATTGTCGAAGAAGCTTACAATCTCTCTCCCGACGCATTTTCGTAAACCATCGAGATCGGCGCATCATCGGCGGTTAATCATTCTGGCACGCACTCTGCTTCGCCACTGCGAAAATCCAAAGGGGGATCCAATGTTTCTACGCTGCGAAAGCCTCAGGCGACCGACGACCGGCCTATTGTTGGCGATGCTTGGCGCGATTGGTGGCGGGCTCGCTGCTCAGGCCGCGATCGCAGCGGATGCCGATGCAAGCGCGACCGCCCAGCACGCGGTGACGAAGGCCACGCCCGATGCAAAAGCCGACGCCAAGCCGGCCGAAAAGCCCGCCGTTGCCGAAAAGCCCACGCCATCCGCCACCCAACCGGCAACCGGCGCTGCGCCCGTCGAGAAAGCTTTGGTTGCTGCCAAGGTCACCCCGCCGTCGGGCACGACGGGGGCCGGCAACGCTGCTGGCAAGGCAGTCACCACGGACAAAGCCGCACCGTCCGCCAAGGAGCTCGCAGCGGACGCCGAGCCGCTCGATAAGTCCGCCGTTGCCGCGAAGGCCAAGGCAACGAAGCCCGAACCGGTGAAGACCAAGCCGATGAGCGCGTGGCGCCGCGCCTATATCGCGAAGCACGGCCATCAGCCTCCCGTGAAAGCGCCTTAGACGACCGCCGATCGGGTTCGTGCGCTCGAATTTGGCCGTCTGCTCTCGTTGAGGAACTGGCGCCCTCCCGTCGGAGGGGCCTCCCCATAGGCTGAGAGCCTCGGATTTTTGCCCTATCCGCGATAGACGTGGAACAGCTACGGCATAATTGTGCCCGCCGGCTGATGGGGGAGCCGAATGAACGTGTCGGTTGTGGTGCGCTCGAAGGACGAGGCGGATCGCTTGCGCCTGACCTTGGCGTCGCTGTCACGACAGACCGCACCGGCTGAGGTCGTGGTGGTCGATGACGGTTCGAGCGATCATACGCCGGCAGTCATCTCCGAAGCGTCCGCGAGCCTCCGGCTGAAAACCGTGCGGCATGAGGCCGCGGGGGGGCGCTCGGCGGCGGCCAACGCGGGCGCCAGGGCTGCGAGCGGCACAGTGCTGTTGTTCCTCGATGGCGATACCTTGGCGGATCCCCACCTCGTCCGCCGTCACGCCGCCGCGCATGCGGCCCAGCCGGCGCTGATCGGCCGTGGCGAGACCTTCCATCTACGCTGCACGCGCTTCTTGCGCGATCCGGAAAGCGCAACGCCGATGCCTGGAGCGGGTGATCGCGTGGCGCGGCTTTCGGTCGCCGAGCGGGATCGCCAACGTGTGACCCGCGCGCAGGTTCTGGATGATTTCGCCGCGATCGAATGTCGCGCTGAGCCGGGCATCTATCCCGGCGCGGGGCCACGCCGCTTGCAGGAGATCGAGCTCGAGGCGCTGCGCGACCATCCGGGCTGTTCGGTCTTGTGGGCGGCGGCAAGCGGCTCCAATCAATCGGTTGGGCGCGACATCTTCCTGGACAGCGGCGGTTTCGATGAAGCGATCGATATCAACGAGCATCGCGAGCTCGCGCTACGCCTGTGTCGCGCAGGCCTGAGCATGGGTCTCGTCGCGGGCGCGCGCAGCTACCATCTGACGCACCGCTCGGGCTGGCGCGACCCGCTCGAGGATATCGGCTGGGAGCAAGTCTTCCACGCCGCCCACCCATTGCCCGAGGTTGCCTTGCTGGCGGTGTTCTGGGCGAGCCTGTCGCCGCTCAGTCCCCTCCCCGAGGCCGAGCGGATCCTGTCGCTCCCGGCGCTCGAGGAGGCAGCGCGTAGCCGCACAGCGGCGGAGCGCGACACGGCGCGTAGCCGGCTTGGCCTGCCACCGCTGAGATCCATCGCATCGGCCGCGATCGGCGCATGAGCAAACCGGTTCCGATTGTCATCGAGGCTCAGGTCGTGCCGAGCGAGAACCAGGGCCTGATCGCCGCGGCGGAAATGCTGAGCGAGTGCCTTGGCACGGCGGTAGGGGAAGCCGCCTGGCCGGTCAGACTCGAGGTCAATGCGCCCGGCGCGGGTGTCGCCCAGTCGCCTCCCGGCGTGCTGATCCTCTCGCTGCTTGATGAAGTCGAGCGGACGGAGGAGCCAATTGGCGAAACGCAACGTCGCTGGGACGCAGCGCTCCAACTGCACTTGGCGCAAGGCGTGCCGATCTTCCTGCGGACAATCTTCCGGAACATCGGCGACGCGCCGCGTGATGGCACGCCACCGCCGATGCTGGAGCGGATCCGTCGGCTGAACCGCATGATCGTCGGCCTGTCGCATCGCCATGGCGTCGGGGTGATCGATATCGACCGGGCCTGCGCGCATTTTGGCGCAGGGCCGCTGCAGACCGACTGGCGGTTGGGCGGAACGCTGGCCGCCGAGGTCGCCGGCCATACCACCGCCTGGAGCCTGCTTTCGCAAGGGTTGGACGAGCTGATCGATCCCGACCATCAGGAGAAGGCGCGGGCGAATTTGGGCGGGCTGCTTCAAATCCGCGCGCTCGT
>Ga0105240_10005577_pt1 | contig 18707 bp, 19 predicted proteins | sample KBSC54metaG_FD_80426 | JGI IMG/M metagenome (GOLD analysis project Ga0105240, IMG submission 80426) | Corn rhizosphere microbial communities from Kellogg Biological Station, Michigan, USA - KBS C5-4 metaG | ecosystem: Host-associated > Plants > Roots > Rhizosphere > Soil | place: Michigan, USA... | reverse complement strand
TCCTGCCACGAAGTGCATCGGGGCCCGAGATCATTGGAGCGATTTTCGCTGCCGCTGCGGGGCTGGTTGTATTCCATCCGGACTATCTATCGCACAGTGTCTCTGCCGCCACACATCCGACTCCGGCAGCACTTGCCCAGCCGCTGAGCCCACGTGAAGTGGAGGTACTCCGGTTACTGGCCGAGGGAACCGGGAACAAGCAAATTGCCTGGCGCCTCCGCATCTCCGAACATACAGTTAAGTATCATATTTCGTCTCTTTTCAACAAGTTAAACGCCTCTAGCAGGACCGAAGCAGTGGCTATCGGCGTGCGGCTGGGCCTTGTGCTCCTCTAGTTTCAATTCCGCCCTTACATTCATTTACAAGCTGCCCCCGTTACATTTGCAAGTTTGCACTCGTCTTGATGTTACGAAGGCCCTGGGGCTCGGTTCGCTCATTTCCCAAGTTGCTCTGATAGGAGTTTATGTTTGATGCGTAAAGTACTAATGGCCGTCGTCCTACTGATGTTCCTGGCCGCACTGGCGTTCTCACAGGAACCGGCGGGGCAAACGGCGAAAGTCTCCCGGACGATGGGAGAGGTAACTGCGATCGATGGCGGTTCGATTACGGTGAAGGCAGACAACGGAACCACCAGCACAGTCACGGTGGAAGAGAAGACGCGGTACATACGCATTCCGCCCGGCGAAACGGATATTAAGAAAGGCACCAAAATTGAATTCAAGGACATTCAAGTTGGAGATCGTGTCCTGGCCTCGAGCCGGATCATCGAAGATAAACCAGGCCCCGTATATTCCGTGGTCGTGATGACGAAATCCGATCTCGAGCAAAAGCATGCAGCGGATGCGGCCGACTGGCGGAAGCGCGGTGTCAATGGCCAGGTGACCGGGATCAATCCGGAGACCAAAGAAATCACAATCAGCGTCGCCGGGCGAGGCGGCCCGAGGAAATCCGTCATCATCGAACCATCCGACAAAGTTCAATTCCGGCGCTACGCGGCCGATTCGGTGAAGTTCAGCGATGCCAAGGCCAGCCAGTTCTCGGAATTGGCGATAGGCGATCAAGTGCGGGTTCTGGGCGATAAGAACGAAGACGGTACGCGTTACAAGCCCGAGATTATCGTCTCCGGATCTTTCCACAATGTGGCTGGGACCATCGTTTCTGTGGACACAGCGGCTAACGAAATCAAGGTGACGAACCTGGAGACGAAGAAGCCGATGGTGATCAGGCTCACGCCGGATTCTTCCGTGAAGCGGTTGCCGGAAATGATGGCCATGATGTTCGCGCGAACGCTGCAAGGCGGCGGCGCAGGTGGTCCTGGTGGCGCGGGCGGCCGGCCAGCGGGTGGTCCGGGTGGCGGCGGCCAAGGCGGTGGCATCGGTGCTGGATTTGGGGCGGGCGGCGGTGGTGGAGAACGTTCTATTGCTGCCGGAGGTCCGGGCGGCGGTCCAGGGGGACGCGGGGGCGGAGATCTCTCGCAGATGTTGGAGAGAGTTCCGGCGCTTCCGGTGAGCGAACTGAAACCGGGTCAGGCCATTATTGTGGCCGGTACGAAGGGCACCGATGCGGCTAAGATGACTGCCATCACAGTGCTGGCCGGCGTGGAACCATTGCTGACCTCGCCGCAGCAGGCGAATCGGGCGCTCAGCGGATCCTGGAATATGGGCGATATCAATATCCCCCAATGAGAAACATAAAAAAATGAACAAAAGTCTAATTCATACATTCACCATCCCTGTTGTTCTTTTGTTAGCACTTGCGCTAACCGCATCGGGTCAGACGGCCGGCACATTGAAGGGCACTCTCACGGACGAGACCGGCTCGTTGATTCCAGGCGCCACGGTTACGGTGACCGGATCGGGCAATGTCAAGAAGAGCACGGGAACCGATGCCAACGGCGTATATAGCGTTGCGGGGTTGCCGGCAGGGACCTACACGATTCATGCCACCTCAACCGGATTTGCACCGGCTGACAAGAAAGTCGACCTAGCGCCGGGCGCCGTTGCTACGGCTGATTTCGCGCTGAAAGTTGCCATGGCAAACCAGCAAGTCACGGTGCAGGGCGAAGTGGTGAACACGGTCAGCGTGGATCCTTCACAGAACGCCGGACAACTCGTTCTGAAGGGCGACGATCTCATGGCGTTGTCCGACGATCCGGACGAACTTGCATCCGATCTCCAGGCATTGGCGGGACCGGCAGCCGGACCGAATGGCGGCCAGATCTACATTGATGGATTCAGCAACGCGCAATTGCCGCCGAAGGAATCGATCCGGGAAATCCGCATCAACTCCAATCCTTTCGCGGCCGAGTACGACCGGCTAGGATTCGGACGAATCGAGATCTTCACTAAACCGGGAACGGACAAATTTCACGGATCGGGGCAGTTCGGTTTCAGCGACGGCTCGATGAACTCGCGGAATCCTTACTCGGACAATAAACCCGCCTATCAATTGCGCCAATATGAAGGCAATTTGGGTGGCCCGCTGAGCAAGAAGGCGTCGTTCTTCCTCTCACTGGAGCGGCGGGAGATCGACGACAACGCGATCATCAACGCGACGACTCTCGACAGCAATCTCAACCCGCTCACGATCGCTCAGGCTGTGCTGACTCCGAACCGGCGCCTTTCCATAGCGCCGCGCATCGATTATCAGCTCACTCAGAACATCACGTTGGTCGCACGATACAACTTCACCGACAGCAGTCAGGACAATGCAGGCGTCGGAGGCCTACGCCAAGCGCTCGCAACGCAGGCTTACGACAACTCTACCCGGCAGCATACATTCCAACTCACGGAGACGGCGGTCCTGAGCCCCAAGGCGATTAACGAGACGAGGTTTCAATTCAGCCGCGCGTCCACAGCTCAGCAATATCTGACGCCTGGCTATAGCGTGAACGTAATTGGCAACTTTATCGGCGGTGGCTCCGGTGAGTTCGGCCACAACGGAACAGACACGAACCACTACGAGGTAACGAATACCACGTCGATAGCAAAGGGCAAACATGCGATCAAATTTGGCGCGCGCTTTCGATATTTGTCTGAAAGCGATACCTCCCCTACTAATTTCGCTGGAGCGTTCACTTTCGGCGCCGGAAAGGCTCCGCAACTCGACGCGAACAACCAGATCGTTACCGATGCTTCCGGAAATCCGGTGCTGATCAACATCACCTCGTTAGAGCGCTACCGGCGCACATTGCTGTTCCAGCAGATGGGGTTGACGGGCACCCAGATTCGGACGCTCGGCGGCGGCGCAACGCAACTTACTCTGGCGGGCGGCAATCCGCTCGCTGCCGTAAGCCAGTTCGACGTCGGCCCATTCGTGCAGGACGACTGGCGTGTAAGACCGAATCTGACGCTCAGCCTGGGTCTGCGGTATGAAACGCAAACCAATATTCACGATTGGCACGATTTCGCACCGCGCATCGGCGTCGCGTGGTCGCCCGACTCAAAAGGCGCTAAGAACGGCAAGACGGTCATCCGCGGCGGCTTCGGAATGTTCTACGATCGCTGGGCCGAGAGTGCAACGCTGACGGCCGAACGTTTCAATGGCGTCACCCAACAGCAATACGTTGTCGCCAACCCCGACTTTTTTCCGAACGTGCCCTCCATTTCGTCCATCGGATCGGTAGGCGGCGTACCGCGAGGCCAGACCATTTATCAGATCGATCCAAATGCACGTGCGCCCTACATGGCGCAATCGGCGATCGGTGTTGAGCGGCAATTGCCGAAGAACACTACGGTAGCGGTGACATTTACGAATTCACACGGCGTGCATTCGTTGCTCACCAGGAATATCAGTGCGCCGTACGAGGCTCCGGGGACGATTCTCACGGCCGGTAACGCGTTTAACGCGCTGGCCACCGCTAATATTTACCAGTACGAGTCCGCCGGCCTCATGAATCAGAACCAGCTCATCACGAACGTAAACAGCCGGCTGACTCGCAACTTTACGCTCTTCACCTTCTATGTCTTCAATCACGCGAAGAGCAACACAGACGGCCTGGGGACATTCCCGTCGAACCAATACGACCTGGCAGCCGAGTATTCGCGAGCCCAGTTCGACATCAGGCATCGCTTCGTGTTGGGCAGCTCCTTTACCACCAAGTACGCAATCCGCTTCAGCCCGTTCATCATGGCGAATTCTGGTGCTCCGTTTAACATCACGACGGGCACGGATTTGAACGGCGACAGCATCTACACCGATAGGCCGGCGTTCGCTTCAGACCCAACCAAGCCCGGCGTGGTCTCCACGAAATGGGGCCTGCTCGATCCGAACCCGACGCCTGGAGAAAAGATCATTCCACGAAACTATGGCACTGGTCCGGCGTACTTCTCAGTGAATATGCGCGTCAGCAGGACGTGGGGTTTTGGCGAGCCGCGTGGCAGCAATGCGAATGCGGCGAGCAACGGCGGAGGCGGTGGCGATCGTGGTCCCGGCGGTGGTGGTGGACGCGGTGGCGGTGGACGTGGCGGTGGTGGCGGGGGTATGGCTATGGGTGGTGGCGGTATGCGCGGAATGTTTGGCGGCGATACTACCAACCATCGTTATAATCTGACGTTGTCGTTCTCAGCGCGCAACCTGTTGAATACAGTGAACCCCGGTGCTCCCATTGGCTCCCTCAGCTCCAATACGTTTGGGCAATCGAACGGTATCTCCAGTGGTGGCGGTCCTGGCGGTGGTGGTGGTGGCAGCGCCGCGAACAATCGGCGCCTGGAAGTGATGCTGCGATTTTCGTTTTAAAGATTCCCGAGCCGCTCGTTTTGATAGCCGTTGGTCTGTTTTTGCTTTGCGTTTATCGGATGGCGTGCTCAGCCCCGTCGAAACCCACACCGGCAGAGTAGGACTGCCTCGCAGGGGGCCAAGCGGTTTACTACCACCGGTGTGAGTAACGTAAAAAGGGTGGGAGGCAACTACTCCCTCCGAGCCGAATCCCACCCCCGAGCAACCTGGATGATTGCTTTATTATTAACTGCTACCGTTTGACCGCAGGCTATCGAGAAAGTTACATGGCGGCGGAGCAGTGCTTTTAAAATGAACCGACGCTGGAAGCAGTACTAGGCTGCCGGCGACCGGGCGGCGGTGTCCGCAGCGATGGTTTCGCTCGCGGATGCTTGCAGCAGCGTCTCGTGTTCGACTGGCCCTCACTCGTCACGGGCCGCCTCTGCTCAGAAGGGCGCCGCCAAAAGGGCTCAGCACGTCTCAGTTGCGAGCATTTCTGCGATTGGCATCGGGGCGTCACGGCTACTGTCGCGACCACGGGCCCGGAACGCGTCGCCACGAGGCTCTCGGCAATGTTCGAGCCGACTCGCTGAAGAGGGGGAAGAACTCCTCGTTCGGCGGCTGCATCCATAGATCGCCTGGAGATCTTCCCGACACGCGCTACACGGTACGCGCCGCGCCCCGCTTGGCAAAGGGCTTGTCCGTCGAGAGCCGACAATCGAAAGGAGGGTACCCCCTCCTTTCTGCTCCCAGTATGAAGCGCATCAGGGGCCTTGCGGGAAGACCCGAGCCGTGCCCCATAATTGCCGACCGAAGCCAGAATCTACGGAAATTAGAGGCACGAAATGCGTGTGTTGTTGACGACATATGGGTCGCGCGGGGACGTCGAACCAATGGCCGGACTCGCGGTGCAGTTGGGAGCACTCGGCTCGGAGGTGCGGGTGTGCGCACCGCCGGATTTCGCAGAGCTGCTGGCCCGGCACGCTGCCGAGTTGGTCGCCACCCAGTTCGACACCGTCGCCGCGGATGCCGAGGAATGTGATGCGCCGGTCGCGACGGGCGTGATTCCGACAGGAGTGTTGCGATGACGGAGCATCCGGTGGTGATCGCCGGAGGAGGTCCGACAGGGCTGATGTTGATGGGCGAGCTGGCGTTGGCCGGGGTGGACATCGCGATCTAAGCGTTGGACGACTACGCGAGAGATGCGACTTCTGAGGCTGGGAGTGAGACGCGTGCGCGCAATCCTCCCAGGGGAGATTCATCGAGGGTGATGGATCCGCCGTAGAGCTCGACGAGATCGCGGGCGATCGCCAGACCAAGGCCGGAGCCGGGGGCGGCTTCGTCGATTCGTACTCCTCGTTCTAAAACTATGGTCCGGAGCGCAGGAGCTAAGCCTGGCCCGTCGTCATCGATAGTAAGAACGACCATTGCGCCGATTCGAGACGCGTCCAAGGTAATTTTCGAGTTTGCCCACTTGCATGCGTTGTCCAGCAGGTTGCCGAGCATTTCGTCGAGGTCTTCCCGTTGGGCGCGTGCACAAAGGTCCGGGGCTATGCTTGACGAGATCTGGAGCGCGCGGCCGGCATGGAGTTTCAAGAGCGTTCGTACCAGCGAATCGGCGCAAGAGGCTACGGGGCATCGGGCGCCGCCGACGGGTCCCGATGCGGCGGCGCGAGCGCGTGCGAGATGATAATTTACCTGCCGGGACATGCGCTCCACCTGTTGGGCGATACTCTGCGCCAATTCGGAATTTCCAGCGGTTTCGGCGCGGTCGGCCTCGTGCGCCAGCAGCGCGAGGGGAGTCTTGAGGCCGTGGGCAAGGTCACCCGCGGTTGCGACGGCGCGTCGAACGGCTTTCTCGCGATTTTCGAGCAATGCGTTGAGGTCGTCAATCAAGGGCTGGATTTCGCTGGGGTATGCGCCATCCACGCGGAGAGTCTCACCGATACGAACAGCCGTCAACCGTTCCCGCAGCCGCCGGAAGGGCAACAGGCCCTGGCGCAATCCGAGAAGTCCCGCAGCCATTAGAAGAACGCCTGCGAGGACGGGACCACCAGCGTGGGAGGTGCGCATGCCTGGAACGGCATGGATGAGCATCAGCGAGAGTATGTGCATCAGCGCCAGCAACCCGGCCGTCCAGAGAAGCGAGGCCAGGATCAATCTGGACCGAAGGGATCGCAGCACGGCTACAAAGTCTCCTCTGGGGACGATTCCCGCATGCGGTAGCCCAGGCCGCGCACCGTTTCGATGAAAGACGCGCCGAGTTTGCGGCGGAGGCGTGCGATGAACACTTCGACGGTGTTGGAATCCCTGTCGAAATCCTGCGCGTAGATATGCTCGGTAAGCTCGGAGCGTGAAACGACTCGTCCGCCTTGGTGCATCAGATAGGAGAGCACGCGAAATTCGTGGCTGGTCAATTTCACGGGAGCTCCGCCGACGGATACGCGGGTTGTGCGCGCGTCAAGAGCTAGTGGACCACAGCGAAGTTCGGGATGGGCGAGCCCACTCGCACGGCGGATGAGAGCTCGAATACGGGCGAGCACCTCTTCGATCCGGAAAGGCTTTGCCACGTAGTCGTCTGCCCCGCTGTCGATACCTTGTACTTTTTCGTGCCAACTGCCGCGCGCCGTCAGAATGAGTACCGGCGAGAAAATGCCTGCCTCCCGCCAGCGGCGAAGCAGGGTGAGTCCATCGATCTTCGGCAGTCCGAGGTCGAGTACTACCGCATCATATTGCTCGGTTTGTGCGCGTAAATCGGCCTGTTCCCCGTCAGTGGCGCAGTCGACGGCGTATCCGGCTTCGGTGAGCGCTTTCGCCAACTGCCAGGATAGAAGTATTTCGTCTTCTACGACCAGAACCCGCAACTAGACATTTATAGCGTAGTCCGATGAACGGCGGATGAACGCGCCGTTCAGCAATGGTTCAGCGGCGGTGGGTCAGAATGTGATTCGTGATCTTTATTCCTGCAAACGCCGGCCTTAACTTTGGCTATCCGTGGTGGCTGAGCTATGGCCATCTGCCCATAGTTGTGGGCACTGTCGCCATATTGCTTTTCGGATATACACGCAAGTGGTCGAAGTGGCCGATGCTTCTATTGGGGGCTTTGGCTCTCTGGTCAAGCGCTGCTTTTGTGGTGGCGCGCTTTGTTTTCGACATCAATGGGCGGGCGTCGTTGCCGACGCAAAGCTTCCTTCGTTCGGGCACTGGACGGGTGCTGGATATAGGGGCGGGTACGGGTAGGTCGTCCATTATGGTCCTCGAATCCCGCCGTCAAGCGACTCTCGTTGCGCTGGATCTCTTCGGAGAGTCTTTCGATACGCATTTCGGGCGCGGTGAGAGTCCGCAGCAGAGGCTGCTGGAAAACCTGAAGGCTGCGGGTGTAGATGAACGGGCCACAATCAAAACGGCTGATATGCGGGAACTTCCGTTCGACCCCGGCTCTTTTGATGCGGTGGTCAGCGCGTATGCAATCGATCACCTCAATCGCCAAGGGATTCGTCAATCGCTCGCCGAAGCTGCACGTGTAGTCAAACCCGGCGGAGATTTTCTGCTGATCGTGGTCACCAAAGAACCGTGGGTTCAGTTTACCTTCGGGCCCCTCCTTATGCACGGCGGTACTCGCGGAGCTGACTGGTGGAGAACACGCGTGCAAGAAGCGGGTTTTCAAGTTGTTGAGGAAGGGACGCGTCCGGCGACTCTTTACCTTCTTGCGCGGCGATCATAGCCAATTGACTCCATGCCGGCGTTGTGGCGGTTTAGCCGGGTGGCGAGTTGAAGTCATCCGGAGTCACTTTTGACTGGAACGGAATCGTGATCGCGCCGGATGTTTGTGAGGCTGTAGTTCTTCAGGTCTGTGGCACACTGGAAACTGGAAAATCCAAATGACGCCAGAAGCCGTGCTCAGGTATTCGGTACCGTTGATTCTGTCGGCCAGTCTATTCTGCTTTGCCGACTCCGGTTTTGGCGAGATCCTCTTCAAGGCCGGGTTCGAGACGGGTGATCTTAGCGAGTGGACCAAGACCGGCACGCGCAACCAGAATGCGACACCGAGAAACGTCCAGGTGGTCACTGATATCGTCCAAGAGGGAAAGTACGCCGGCAAGTTCACGATCCACGAAGACGATGTTTTCAACGCTCAGCAGTTGCGCGTGCAGGTCGGCGGACCGAAGGTCACGGTCGAAGAAGGCTCCGACACCTATATGTCCTTTTATCTTTATATGGCCGAGCCGCCGAAGGACCGCGACAACTTCTTCTATTGGGAAGGAACCCCGCCGCCGAAATACGACAATGTCATGACGTGGTGGGTGGAGCCGAAAGAAGGGGGCGGGACGCTCATTAAGTACGGTACCGGGAACCTGGGGCGCAACGGCACGCACTGGGAGGCGGATTTCACGACCGGCAAATGGCACCAGTTGGCGATGCACATCCATTGGTCGGAGGACCCGGAGAAAGGAAACACGCGACTTTGGTTCGACGGCGTTCTGGTGCTGGATAAGAAGCTGAAGACCAAAGGTCCCGAAAGCATTTACTTCTGCCAGCCGGGAATCCACCGTAGTCCGCATCGTCCATCGGTGGACACGATCTACTTCGATAATTTCATCCTCGCCGACACGCTGGACGACGTGCTCAAGGCGAAATGAGTGCGACCGTCAAGGCCGAGCGGGGATCACAGACTCTGCTACGTGCGCGGCGTACTCGTCTATAACGGCGCGATTCCGTGACGCATCCCATCCGCGGCGGCGGGGAGGCGGCGCGGTGTCGATCTCCGCGATCACCAGATCTTCACTGAACTGCTTCGCCGATTGGATCACCATCCCATTCGGATCAACGATTCCGGATGAGCCGTAGGACACCAAGCCGCCGGTGCGGCCAGCGACGTCGGCGCGGATGACCCACATGCTGTTCTCGACCGCCCTGGCAATGTCTACGTTTCTTGCTTGAGCCACAAGGTCCGCGCTGGACTTTGCAGGAGGCAGACCGTTGTTTGTTGGGACGAAGAGGGCTGCCGCACCGTGCGCGGCCATGAGTCTCGCCGGCTCGAAATAGTTGGAGTCGTTGCAAATCACGATACCGAGCGTGAGTTCTCCGACGTGAAAGACTGGAACCTTGCAGCCCGCCTCATAGACTGATCGATTGATGGCTGGATACAGCTTGCGATACACGCCCGCGACCGAACCTCTTTGAAAGACCGCCGCAGAGTTGTAAAGCCGGCCCTCGTCCGCGAGTTCTGTGAATCCGATTATTGTCGTGACGGTGTCGCTTGCTAGTGGCGCGAGCACGGAGTCGAGGTGAGCGGCGATCGCGAAGTGCGCGGGATGTTCTGTGTAGTCCGCGAGACCTCCCAGGATGGCCTCGGGGCAACAGAGAATTGTGACGCCCTGCGCTTCGCACCGCTCGATTTGCGTGCGTATAAGGCGGAGTGCGTCCATTGAGCCGGCGGGGAGCAGCGGAGCCTGATAGGCGGCGACCTTCACGAGATTCCTTCTTTGCACAGAGTCGAGTATAGGGCTTGAGCTATGGCAAGCTGACACTATGGTTTCGAAGGAGACGCACCCGAGTGGCATCCCCGACAAGATTGTCAGGAAGGTTGTAGCGCGGCGCGGACGCCTGCACGCGTTTGAGACCATCGAACCTGCGAAGACGGCGCTTGTGGTAATTGATCTTGATGAGGCGACGGTGGGGCGCGACGACAGGGATACTGCGCGACGCGTTGTCTCGAATGTGAATGCGATTGCGAACGCTTTGCGCGGGCGCGGCGGCGTGGTCGCGTGGGTTCTTTCGCGGAACGACGTCATGAGTCCGAACTTCGCGGCCATCGTTGGCGAGGAATTGGCCACTCTTTATTTCAACGAGGCGCTGCCGGGCGGGCCGGGGTCGAGAGTCTGGCCGGAGCTCGACAGGAAAGAACGCGACCTATTTGCTACAAAGTCCCGTGCGAGCGCATTTTTTCCCGGCAAGTGCGACTTACACGAACAGCTTCAGCCGCTCGGAATCGACACATTGCTGATCGCGGGCGCGGTTACGAATATCTGCTGCGAATCATCGGCGCGTGACGCCACCGAGCTCGACTACAAAGTGGTGATGATCTCCGACGCTCTTTCCGGGCACGCTCATGGACTGCACGAAGCGACGCTTGCCACGTTCTATCGAATATTCGGCGACGTACGTCCCAGCAGCGAAGTGATCCAACTTCTCTCGGTCTGAGCGCGGTGGAGTCTTGAGTTCGGTCTCCTCGTGTTAGCATGAGTGGTTGTCAGGCCCCGGGCTTCGTGCAATGGGCGGCCGCGAACCCCGCCAGGTCCGGAAGGAAGCAACGGTAGTGGTTTAGCTTGTGTGCCGCGGATCACCCGGGGTCTGGCAATTAATTGATTCTGGTCCCACCTTCATACGCCATGGAAAACGATCTACAACAAGGTGCCGGACCCGCCGTCGCGCCGTCGAAACCGTACCAGGTGATTGCGCGAAAATACCGTCCGGCGACCTTCGGCGAACTGATTAGCCAGGAACACGTTAAGACCACTCTTGAAAACGCGATCACGCAGCGGCGTATCGCTCATGGCTACATTCTGGGCGGGCAGCGGGGCACTGGTAAGACCACGGTGGCGCGCATAATTGCTCGTTGCCTCAATTGCATTCAGGGTCCGACGCCACATCCGTGCGGCGTGTGCGCGAGTTGTAAGGAAATTACGGCGGGCGGCAGTCCGGACGTGATCGAGATCGACGCGGCGTCGAATCGCGGCATCAACGAAATGCGCGAGCTTCGCGAGAACGTCCGTTACCGGCCAGTTCGCGATCGCTACAAGGTTTTCATTATTGACGAGGCGCACCAGATCACGAGCGAGGCTTTCAATGCGCTCTTGAAGACCTTGGAAGAGCCTCCGGAGTGGGTGGTTTTTGTTCTTTGCACTACTGAGGTGCATAAGATTCCCACGACCATCGCTTCGCGGTGCCAGCAGTTCAGCTTCCGGTCTGTTGATTTCGATGAACTCGTGGCGCTCATGCGGCGGATCTGCGGAAAGGAAGGGATCAACGCGAGTGATGAGGTGCTGGCTGTGCTGGCGCAGGCGGGCGAGGGCAGTGTTCGCGACTCGTTGTCGGCTTTGGACCAGGCGATTGCCTGCTGTGGCGAGACGCTGAATGCCGATGAAGTTCGTGGTCTGCTAGGGATGTTCTCGCTGCAGTCGCTGGAGCTGGTGACGGAGGCTTTGCGCGAGAGCAATTCGCAGAAGATGTTCGATGTGGTGCAGGAGCTGGAGAGCAACGGGCGGAGCTTGCAGCATTTCAGCCGGGAACTGGCGCGTTATTTTCGTAATGTTCTGGTGGCTCGGATTGCGGGCAAAGAGACACGGTTAATTGGGGCTTCGGCGGCGGAGCAGGAGCGGATGCTGCGGACGGCGGCGGAGTTTTCTGAAGAAGATCTCACTCGCTTTCTGCAACTGTCGCTGGATTTGTTTAAGGATCTGCAAGCGTCGCTGCAGCCTCGATTGCATTTGGAGATTGGGCTTTTGCGGCTGGTCCATGCGGGAAGGCTTTTGCCTATTGAACAGGCTTTGGCGGGGGTAAGCGCGCCGCCTCAAAAGACTCCGGCCGCTGCGCCGTCTGCGCCTCCTGTGGTGAGCCGGGCTCCGGTGCGGAGTGGTCCGTCGCCGTTTGCGGTGGATAGTGCCCGGAAGGTGACGATTGCTCCAACCCCAGCACCAGCGCCGATTCCCGCGGTCGAGGGTGATCTCAAATCGAGGTTGCTTTCGGCGATGCTGGAACTGGATATGAAGTTCACGGCCGATGCGCTGGAACATTCGATTGTGAATGAGGAAGGCGGGTTGATTCAGGTCACGACGCCGAAAGCGTATTCGCTTTCTATGACGGAAACGGATCTCCGAAGAGCGGCGCAGCATGCGCTTGGACAGCCGGCGCGGGTGAAGATTACGATCGGCGAAGTTTCGACGCCTCAGGCTGCATCGACGCCGTTGGCGCGAGGGCCGAAAGCCGAAGAAGAGACTACGCAGCGCGCTCTGGCGCATCCGGACGTGCAACGATTTCAGGAGTTGTTCCCCGACGCGCAAGTGCGTGCGGTGCGGAACTTAAAGGAGTAAGGATGAAGATACCGGGCGGCATGGGCAACATGCAGGCGATGATGAAGGAAGCGCAAAAAGCGCAGCAACGCCTGCAGGAAGAGATCGCGCAGATTCGTGTGGAGGCGTCGGCGGGCGGCGGTATGGTGTCTGTGAAGATGGACGGCCACAAGAACGTGCTTGGCGTGAAGATCGATCCGGAAGTGGCCGGCGACGTGGAGATGCTGCAAGACATGATTGTGGCAGCTTGCAACGAGGCGACTAAGAAAGTGGATGAGCAGGCTCAAGGGAAGATGAGCGGATTGTTGGGCGGAATGGGCCTTCCTCCGGGAATGTTCTAGCCGATGCCCGATTTTGCCGAACCGCTTGCGCGGCTCATTCAGGAGGTGAAGCGCCTGCCGGGTATCGGCCAGAAGTCGGCTCAGCGGATTGCGTTTCACATTCTTCGCGCGAAACGTGACGACGTGGAGCGGCTGGCGACGGCGCTTCTCGACGTGAAAGACAATCTCGGGTTATGCACGCAATGCAACAACATTAGCGACAGCGAGCTGTGTCCGTATTGCCGGGATTCTTCTCGCGATGCGCGCACGATTTGTGTTGTGGAAGAGCCTCATAATGTTTTGCCGATTGAGACGACGCGGCAGTTTAATGGTCTGTATCATGTGCTGCATGGTTCTATTTCCCCGCTGCGGGGTGTTGGGCCGGAACAGTTGCGGATTAAGAATTTGCTGGAGCGGCTGGAGGGCGGGGTGACGCAGGAAATTATTTTGGCTACCAATCCTACGGTTGAGGGTGAGGCGACGGCTTCGTATCTTTCGCGGTTGCTGAAACCGCTGGGTGTGAAGGTGACTCGGATTGCTATGGGTATTCCTGTTGGTAGTGATTTGGAATTTGCCGATGAGGTGACGATGTTGAAGTCGCTGGAGAACCGGCGGGAGTTATAGTCCGTTTGCGCCCGCCCGCTGATCCAGGTTGCTGTGACGTATGGCCAAGGGCAAGAGCATCGATCCGTTTGTCTGCAGCGAGACAGTTGAGATAAGCCCGGCAACCAGTCGCATCCTGAAGCAGCGAATGAAAAGCGCCGATGAAGGCCGCTTGGTTTCCGCCAAAGAAGCTCGGCAGCGAATTCAGCAATGGTTTTCAAAATCCTCTGCCACGAAAACGCGTTAGCCGATCTAGAAGATATTTTCGAGTGGTCGAGGGAGAAGTATCCGAAACAACGGAGTGATTTGCCAATGACCTCACATCGAATCGCTCCAACTCCTTCCTTTAATCTCGACGGGTCCGGGTTATTAAATTAGGTGACATCATTTGGCAAAATTGCAACCGTAATCTGCGTAGTCGTGATATGTGGGGCCGTAATCCTTGTATACAAAGAGAATGCGAATCACCGGAAGTTCGTTAGGGAGGCGAGCGAAGTCCGCTCGCGTGCGGAACGGGGAGACGCGAAAGCACAAGATAGGCTCGGCTCCATTTTTTACTACGGCAAAGGAGTCCCGCAGGACTACAACCAGGCTGTTCGCTGGTTCCGCCAAGCCGCCGAGCAGGGGGACGCGAAGGCCCAGTACAATCTCGCCCGCATGTATTACAAGGGCCAGGGCGTTCCGCAGGACTACACCGAGGCCGCCCGCTGGGCACGCAAGGCCGCAGACCAGGGCGACGCGACGGGTCAATACAGCCTCGCCTACATGTATCACGACGGCCGAGGAGTCACGCAGGACTATACAGAGGCCGCCCGCTGGGCGCGCAAGTCCGCGGACCAGGGTTTAGCGGATGCTCAGTACAGTCTCGGCAATAGTTATCGCGACGGTCAGGGCGTCCCGCAGGACTACGCCGAGGCCGTCCGTTGGTACCGCAAAGCGGCCGAACAGGGTGACCCGAAGGCTCAATACGCCCTCGGTTACATGTATAGCAAGGGCCAAGGAGTGACGCGGGACGGCGCCGAGGCCGTCCGCTGGTACCACAAAGCGGCTGAACAGGGTGACGCGAAAGCTCAACGCGCCCTCGGCTTCGTGTCTCGCAAGGGCAGGAGAGCGCCGCTGGCACGCTGGACGTTCATCGTCCCAGTCCTATTCTGCCTGGTCGTAATGTTGGTCCCCAAACACCGATGGGGCCGTGCCACCTGGCTCCCCTGGGCGCTGCTCTCCATCGGCTGCGCTGTATCGTTAGCTGACGAACTGCTCCTCTCCGGATTCTCTTTAGCACTGGTAGCGCGAGGACTGCCAGGGATACTATTGGGGGGCTCCATCCGCGCTCTCCTAATCGCCCTCCTGGCAGGGGGGACGGCGATTTGTGCGGTTGTGGCGGTCGTCGAAGCGGTGCGCGGATCGAAACGCCGCCGGGACCAGGATCGACCACCGTCGCCACCGGAGTGGACACCGGCCAGCCCTGCGTAGGCCGTTGTGTGGGTATGCGCCCGATGAACACCCTGAATGTATGGGCCGGAGTCTTGCGCGAGACGGTCAGTTGGAAGTGTCGGCCTGCCATTTGTTCGGCCAGCTTCCGAGGTAAGAGAACAATCATTTCGAGGTGAAGGAAATCGGGATTCCGAGATTGACACGGTCACGATCCGGGGCTCGCATTGCGGTTCCGGCTTCAGACTCCGATGTCTTCGTTCCAGAGTTCAGGTTGGGCCGCAATGAAGGCGGTCATGAGTTCTATGCACTCCTGGTCCTGAAGCACGTCGACGAGGATTCCGTTGCTTCGCATGTAGTCTTCGGCGCCCTGGAAAGTGATGTTCTCGCCCACCACGACGCTTGGAATCTTGTAGAGCACAATCGCTCCGCTGCACATGGGGCAGGGCGAGAGTGTCGAATAGATTGTGCAGTTCCGGTAGATTGCCGCCGGCAAGCGGCCCGCGTTGCGCAGGCAGTTCATCTCTCCGTGATCGATGGGACTGCCGGTCTGGACCCGGCAATTGTGTCCGGCTCCGATGATTTTTCCTTCATGAACCAGGACCGATCCGATGGGTATTCCGCCTTCGGCAAGACTCTTCCGGGCTTGTTCGATGGCTGCATTCAGGAAGGGATCTTTGGGCATGTGCAACAGTCGTTATAGCATGCGGCAAGGCGTCGGTATTGATTTTGGGACAACGAATAGCGCTGTGGCGGTGGCGCGCGGGAACGAGGTTGAAATCGCGCGGTTTGGCGGGCCGGAAAATAGCGTTGATACGTTTCGTTCTGTTCTCTATTTCGATCAGAAGGGCCGGCGCAGGCCGTTGGCAGGGCGGGCGGCGATTGAACAATATCTGGGGGATGAAGAGCGCGGAAGGTTGATCCAATCGGTGAAGTCGTTTCTTGGGAGCCGCGTGTTTTCGCATACCAGCATCGGGCATCGGCGGTACACGCTGGAGAATCTGATCGCCTTCATTATCCGAGCGTGCCGGGCTGAGTGTGAAGAGCAGCTTGGATCTCTGGGAACTCACGTGGTGGTAGGGCGACCGGTGCGGTTCGTTGGCGCGGAGAGCAAAGCCGACGAGGCTTTTGCGCTGGGGCGGCTGCAGAAGGCGTTCACGGATGCCGGATTTCGAGAAATTGAGTTTGAGTTCGAGCCAGTGGGCGCGGCGTATCACTACGAGAGCACGTTGGATCACGACGAAACCATACTGATCGCGGATTTTGGGGGCGGCACGAGCGATTTTTCTATTCTTCGTGTCGGTCCCGGCGTACGGCGGAAGGGCCGGGAGAGCCGCGATCTGCTGGCAACGGCCGGGGTGCCGCTGGCCGGGGATGTTTTTGACGCGAAAATTATTCGCAATCTGATTTCTCCGCTTCTCGGTTTGGGCACTTTCTATTGCTCGATGGAGAAGACGCTTCCAGTGCCTAAGTCGATGTTTATGAAGCTAGAGAGATGGCATCATCTTTCGTTTCTAAAGACCGGCGAGACGATGCAGACTTTGCGCAGTATCAGCGCTCAGGCTCTCGAGCCGGAGAAGATTGAGAAGCTGATCGATCTGGTTGAGGATGACCTTGGGTTTTACCTTCACCGGTCGGTGCAGCGAGCGAAGTTTGAACTGTCGTCGCGCGAGCAGACGATATTTGAATTCGATCATGCGGGACTTCACATTCGGCATCCTGTGAACCGGGTAGATTTTGAAGGGTGGATTGCCGGGGAGTTGGAACAGATCCGCAAGGCCGTGGATGAGGCTCTGCATCGCGCGGCGCTCAAAAGCGGACAGATCGACCGTGTGTTTCTGACGGGCGGCAGCTCGCTGGTACCGGCTGTGAGACGCATCTTCGATGAGCGATTTACGCCGGAACGCGTGAGCGCTGGAGATGAATTTACGTCTGTTGCGCGCGGGCTTGCTTTGCGGGCCGCTGAGGCGTAGGCGCGGCATTTGGTAGAATCGTTCGCAAACGAGGAGGGACCATGAGTCTCAACCGAAGAGCATTTCTGGCTACTGCCGCGAGTGTGGCTTGGGCTGCGCCGAACAAGACTGATGCCGTTGCGGGCAACAAGTTTCAGGTCGCTGCGCTGACCATGCTTGACGGCGACGGCAATCCCGACGAGATGATGGCGAAGGATTATCTGGCCTATCTCCGGAACAACGGCGTCGAGGGAATGCTGGTGTTGGGATCGAATGGCGAGTTCGCTTCGTTTTCTGTTGCCGAGCGCAAGCGGGTTCTTGAGTCCTACGTCCGTCACAGAGGGAACCTCTACGTGACGTCTCATGTGGGCACTTCGAATTTGCCGGAGACGCTGGATTTGCTGGCGCATGCGACGTCGGCTGGTGCTGACAGCGTGTTGGTGGTGCCGCCGTTCTACTACAAGAATGTCTCGGTGGAAGGCTTGGTGGAATATTATTCGCCGATCCTTCGCGCGGCGCGGCTGCCAGTATTTCTCTACAACATTCCTCAAAACAGCGGCGTTGCGATTACGTTCGAACTGCTGCGGCGGCTCTCTAGTTTTGAACGTCTGGCGGGCGTGAAGGACTCGTTCAACAAGGCGGACGTGATACAAGCGACCATTCGTGAATTTCCGAAGCTCAAGATCTTCGCGGGGAATCCGGGCAACACCGAGGCCAACTTGTCGGCGGGTGGCGCGGGTATTATTTCCGGACCCGGTAGTGTGGTTCCTCGAGAAACGGCGGCGATTTTTGAAGCTTTCAGAAATCATGGCGATGTTCATGCGGCGCAAATGCGGCATGACGAAGCGGCTTCGTGGATCAAAGGGTATGATGCGGTCCCGGCGATGAAATTTGCCTTGAGCCGCATGGGTCTTCGCGAGAGTGCTTGCCGCGCTCCGTTCGTTGCGTTGACAGCCGATCAACGGCGCGAGTTGGCCGCGAAACTTCCTAAGGTTGGATGAGTACGACTCGCGTGATGCCCGGAGGCTGGGCCGATCCGGACGCGTTACCCAAGGGACCGGAAGGGCGCAATCTTTGCCGGTGGTGCAGTCTCGAAGTGCCGAAGCGCCGCAGCACGTTCTGCTCGGAATGGTGCGTCCATGAATGGAAATTGCGGAGCAATCCGGGTTATTTGCGCGAGTGTGTGTTCGAGCGTGACCACGGTGTGTGCGCGGCGTGCGGCATCGATTGCCGGATGGAATTTCTTCGACTGAAAACGACGCGCGGGCGAAGACGGCTGGCGGTGTGGGCGGAATGGGGACTGAAGGTTGGGCAGCGAACGAGTCTTTGGGACGCCGATCACATTGTCCCGGTGGTGGAAGGGGGCGGCGAGTGCGACCTGTTGAACATCCGTACGCTCTGCCTTCGATGCCATCGGAAGGCGACGGCGGAACTGCGAAAGCGCATCCAAGACACGGCCCGCTAGCCCGCATATCTCACACACCTTCCGTGGTGAGGTGAAAACGCCAGACCAGGATCGGTTTTTCCAAGAGGCCATGATCAGGCCTCGTTTCTGGAATGGGATTGCCGAGCTGAGCCGGCTTCACAATGGGCATAAAACTGCCGGAAAGATC
>Ga0105240_10005570_pt1 | contig 18720 bp, 12 predicted proteins | sample KBSC54metaG_FD_80426 | JGI IMG/M metagenome (GOLD analysis project Ga0105240, IMG submission 80426) | Corn rhizosphere microbial communities from Kellogg Biological Station, Michigan, USA - KBS C5-4 metaG | ecosystem: Host-associated > Plants > Roots > Rhizosphere > Soil | place: Michigan, USA... | reverse complement strand
TGGAAGCTGTAGAATGCGGGGCTGCTTCGCTCGCAATCATGTTGGCGCACTACGGTCGCGTGGTGCCGCTCGCTACGCTGCGGCGCGATTGCGGCGTATCGCGCGACGGGTCGAAGTGTTCCAACATCATGAAGGCCGCGCAGGCCTACGGCATGGTGGCAAAAGCCTATAAGCGGGAAATTGCGTCGCTGAAGCAGACCGCGTTTCCGTACATCGTCTTCTGGAACTTTAATCATTTTCTGGTGGTGGAAGGGTATCGCAAAGGACGTGTGTATTTGAACGACCCCGCAAGCGGACCGCGTTCGGTGCCGATGGATGAGTTCGACAGATCTTATACGGGCGTGGTGATGGTGATGGAGCCCGGGCCGGAGTTCAAGCGCGGCGGATCGAAACCCAGCTTAATTCTGGGTTTGTGGAAACGCCTGAGGGGATCGCTGGTTCCGGTGTTTTCGGCTGTGTGCGCAGCGCTGCTGCTGGTTGCGCCGGGGCTGGCGACACCCGCACTGATGGCGGCTTTCGTCGACAGAGTGCTGGTAGAAGGTTTGCGGGACTGGGGCCGTCCGCTGGTACTCGGCGTATTGCTCGCGGCCCTGGTGCGCGGGGTGCTTTCCGCAGTGGAATTGGGCATTCTGCGACGGCTGCAAATGCGCCTGGCGGTGTCGAATTCGGGGCGCTTCGTGAAGCATTTATTAAACCTGCCCGCTTCTTTTTACGCCCAGAGACATGCGGGCGAAGTGAGCACCCGCATCGCGCTGAATGACAGCGTGGCGGAAGTATTGTCGGGGCGCTTGGCAACCACTTCCATCGACGCCCTGATGATGTTCTTCTACGTCGCTGTGATGTGGAGGTTCAACCGTCAACTTACGCTGATTGCGATGGCCTTCGCGGGCGTGAACTTCGGGACCATTCGGTGGATTGCCCGCCGCAGAACAGAAGGGAACACGCGGCTCTCCATGGCGTATGGAAAGACCGCGGGAGCCGGGATCTCCGGGTTGCAAAGCATCCGCACGCTGAAGGCATCTGGCCTGGAGTCCGACTTCTTCGCGCGGTGGGCCGGCTTCTTCGCGAACATGTACAACTGCCAGCAGGAAATGTCCGTGGTGAATTACTACCTCGGCGTTTTGCCTTCGTTGCTTTCGGCGCTGATGATGTCGACGGTGCTGGTGGCGGGCGGTTTCGAAGTGATGCGCGGGCACATGAGCATCGGGATGCTGGTAGCGTTCCAGAGCTTGTCGGCAAGCTTCCTGCAGCCCGTGAACAGCCTTGTCGCGCTGGGCGCGAGCCTGCAGGATCTGGAAAGCTATCTCACCCGGCTGGACGATGTGCTGAGCAGCCCCGCGCCGGAAGAAACGCCCCTTTCGGCAGCTCCGAATATGCCGGTTCGGCTGCGCGGGAATGTGGAGTTTCGCGACGTCTCGTTCGGATACAGCCCGGTTGCGCCTCCGCTGATTACCGGTCTTTCTTTCCGCGTGCGCCCAGGGCAGAGGATCGCGTTCGTGGGTGGCAGCGGATCGGGCAAGTCGACCGTCGCCCGCTTGCTTGCCGGCTTGTATGCGCCCACTGCCGGAGAGATCCTCTTCGATGGCATTCCCGCGGCTGGAATCCCAAGAGAGATTCTGGCCAATTCCATGGCGATGGTGGACCAGGACATTCTGCTCTTCAAGGGGAGTGTGCGGGACAACCTTACCCTGTGGGACGCTTCGACGCCGGACGCGGGTTTAGTAAAGGCGTGCAGGGACGCGCAGATCGAGAGCGTTATCGATGCGCTGCCGGAGGGGTATTCGAGCGAATTGCTGGAAGGCGCGGCGAATCTGAGCGGCGGTCAGAGACAACGCCTGGAAATTGCGCGGGCGTTGTCGTCGGACCCATCCATCCTGATCATGGATGAAGCGACGAGCGCGCTCGATGCGGAGACGGAACTCGAGATCGACCGTGGTATCCGGGCACGTGGTTGCACATGCTTCATCGTGGCTCATCGCTTGAGCACGGTCCGCGACAGCGATGAGATTATCGTTCTGGATCGCGGCGGGGTTGCCGAGCGGGGCACGCATGAAGAACTGATTCGGATGAATGGGTTCTATGCGCGCCTGCTGGCCGATGGCGGACAGGATGAAAAGGCGGAGGCCGCGGCTTGACGCAGCCCCTGGAATGGCTCGCGGGGAATCAGCCCGTTCAGTTGGATGCGGGCACGCGATGGTGTACCGTAATCTCGGGATCGTTCGCGGTCTTTGCGGTGGACAAGGAGACGGCGGAACGGCTGCATCTTTTTTCAGTCGCGCGCGGAGAGCCGCTGCTTTCCATCGCGTGCCCGGCGGGGGCCGATTGGGAGATCGCGGCAGTGCCTCTGGAGATGAGTTGCCTCGAAGCGGCAACCGGCAGGCGCGATCGCGATGAGACGTTCGCCCACGAGAACTGGCTGGGCAAAATCGGCGAGACTCTCGCGCGTTTTTTGCCGGCGGGTGATCAGGCAGAGGTGCTGGTAGCCGGGCGCAGGCTGAATCTGAACGCGGGTCAGCGGGTAGCCTCCGGTCAGGGGCTTTTGTTTTTACATCTGGATTCGGGCGAGGGGATTTTCGGGGGAACCCGTGTGAAGCCGGGCTCCACCCTTGCGCTGACTCCGGGGCTCTGGGTAGAGGCGACCGGCGAAGCCGAATGGCAGGCATTTGAGACGGCCTCTCTCGCTTTCATTCTGGCCACGACTGAGATCGCGATCGCGGCCCTCTTTATCGCCCTGGGCGAAGTACGGCGGCAGAGGGAGACGGCGGAGAGGGAGCGCTTTCTCGCGCGAAGAGAACTGAACGCGAGAACTGCGGGATCGGCTTTGGCGGCGCTGGCCGGGACTGTTCATCGTGAGCAAAGGGGCGAAGCGGAACATGGAAGCGGAGACCCTCTCTTCGATGTAATCCGCGCAGCGACCGCGACGATGGGCGTTACGGCACGCCCCGCGCGGAGTTCGGGAACACGCTCGGATGCGGTGCGAGAGATCGCTCAGGCATCCGGACTGCGCACGCGGACAGTGGTGCTTTCCGGCGAGTGGTGGCGCCAGGAAAACGGGCCCCTGGTTGGGCATTGGACCCAGGGCAACGCGGTCGCACTGCTTCCCTGCCGAGGGGGTTACGAAATTTTCGATCCCGCGCGAGGAATCAGGCAGAGGGCGAGCCGAAGTAATGCGGGAGGGCTGAATGCCTTCGCCCAGATGTTTTACCGCCCCTTACCGGAAGATGCGTCGCCAGCCGGACTGTTGCGCCACGCGCTTTCCACGCCCGCTGCGCGACGCGATCTGCGGACAGTCGTTATTGCGGGAGTTGGGGCGGCAGTGCTCGCGATGGCTACTCCGCAGGGCTTTGCGATTCTAATCGGCCAGGCGATTCCGGATGCGGATAGCAGCATGATCCTGCAGGTGGGCGCGGGCATGATAGCCGCGGCTTTCGGCTCGACAGTGTTTCTGCTCACGCAGGCGGTGGCGATTTTGCGAGTGCAGAGCGGCGCGTTCGCGGCGCTGCAAACCGGCGCGTGGGACCACCTGCTGAAGCTGAGCCCGGCTTTTTTTCGCGACTTCACGGCGGGGCAACTGCATGTAAGAGTTGACGCGGTAACGCGTATTTATCAGTTGCTCACGGCGGACTCGCTTCGATCGTTATTCGCGGGCGTGGCTTCCTTCGTGAGCCTCGCGCTGATGTTCTGGTACAGTCCGGCGCTCGCTCTGATTGCGCTTGGGTTCGGCGTCGCAATCATTCTGCAAACGTGGCTGGGGGCGCGCGCGCTGCTGCGTGTGCAGCAGCGGTGGCAGCACATGGAGGAGTTGCTTTCGGGGCTGGTGCTGCAATCCATCGGTGCGGTTTCGAAACTGCGCGTGGCAGGCGCGGGCAACCGCGCGTTTTCACAATGGGCGCGTGAATACAGCAGAAAGCAAAAGCTTAGCCTTGAGATCCAGGAACTGAAAGACCGCATGCGGCTGTTCAACATGGTGGCCCCCGGCCTCGCTTCCGCGGCGGCGCTGTATTTCATGCTGCAAGAGCCTGTGCCTCTGGGACCATTTCTTGCGTGCAACGCGGCGATGACAGCTTTTCTTGCGGCAACCGCGGCGGCAAGTGATAGCTTTTCGGGCCTGATTCTGGTCGCAAGTCTGTGGCGGCGCCTGAACACGATTCTCGCGGTCAAGCCCGAGGTGGATAACTCCAGGATTCATCCAGGGAGGTTGCGCGGGGCCATCAGTGTCGATAGCGTGACATTCCGGTATCGCACGGACGGGCCGATGATTTTGGATGGGGTCTCGATTGTTGCCGCGCCCGGCGAGTGCATTGCGCTGACGGGACCTTCGGGCTGCGGAAAAACCACGCTGCTGAATCTCGTGCTGCGGTTCGAAACTCCGCATTCCGGAGCGATTTATCTGGACGGGCGCGAGCTTTCGAGCCTTGACATCACGGCGGTGCGCAGGCAGATCGGCGTGGTGACGCAGGATGGACGGATCATGTCGGGCTCACTGTTCGAGAACATTTGCAGCGGCGGCGTCAACACCATGGATGAGGCGTGGGAGGCGGCGCGCGCAGCAGGTCTGGATGAGGATATCCAGGGGATGCCGATGGGGATGCACACGATTGTTTCGGAGGGTGGCGGAAATCTTTCGGGCGGGCAGAGGCAGAGGGTGCTGATTGCGCGTGCGCTGGTGCTGAAGCCGTCGATTCTGATTTTCGATGAAGCGACGAGCGCACTGGACAATCGCACGCAGGCGATTGTGACGGAAAGTTTGAATCGGTTGAAGGCAACGCGGATTTTGGTGGCCCACCGGCTAAGCACGATTCGCGGGGCGGACCGGATTTATGTGATCGAAAAAGGCCGGGTGGTGCAGCAAGGGAAGTTCGAGGAGTTGGCGGCGGCGCCCGGGATGTTTGCGACATTGGTGAAGAGGCAGACCGCTTAGATCGACCCGGGGCGAACTGAGGATTATGAGGGTACCGACTTGTTTGTTGTTGTTGGCGTTGCTATGCCGCGGTTGTTCGCGAGCGCCCGAAACGACGATCGATCCTGCGATCGCCACCGCGCTTGCGGAGACGAAGGCGATTGACAATCACGCGCATCCGGTTCGTCCTGTCGGTGCCGGAGAAGCGCCCGATATCGGATTCGACGCGCTGCCGGTCGAGAGTCTCGAGGCATCATCCGACCTTGTAAGGTTTCGACCGGGACGACCAGAATTTGCGGAGGCAGGTAAGGCTGTGTTCGGAGATAACCGGGCTGTGGCCGTGAAAGCATGGGGTTCGAATTATGCGGCAACTGTCCTCGACAAGGCAGGGATCGACAGGATGGTGGCGAATCGCGTGTCGATGGGGCCGGGATTGCCAGGAGCGCGCTTCTTATGGGCAGCCTATGCCGATGCGCTGATGTATCCGTTTCCTACGGACGGGATCGCCGGAAATTCGGATCGCAAGGCATTCTTTGCGCTCGAAGCGAAGCTGCTTCCGATGTATTACGGGGAATCGGGAGTGCCGGGCCGGCCGGGTTCTCTCGACGAGTATTTAGGCAAGGTCGTGACGGCGACGCTGGAGCGACATAAGCGAGACGGAGCCATCGCCGAGAAGTTCGAGATGGCTTATTTGCGGCCGCTCGCCGTTGGTAATCCATCGAAAGTTGACGCCGAGCGTGTGTGGCGGGGGGCGGCGGCAAATGCCTCCGATTATCGAGTACTACAAGACTATTTGTTCCGGTATATCGCGCTTGAATGCGGGCGGCTGGGGATGGCGGTTCATATCCATACCGGAATGGGCGCGGGCGGATATTACGATACGGCGGGGGCGAATCCAGGTTTGCTGGAACCGCTGTTCAACGATCCGGCGCTGCGCAAAACCATCTTCGTGATGGTGCATGGAGGCTGGCCTTATTCCGGAACGGTTGCGCCGTTACTGGTGAAGCCGAACGCCTATGTGGATTTCTCGGCGCAAGGACTGGTCTTGCCTGCGTCTGAAATTGCGCGGGGGATGAGAAGCTGGCTGGAAATGGTGCCGGAGAAAGTGTTATTCGGGACCGACGCTTATCCGTTCGCGCCCGCGGCGGGTATGGGATGGGAGGAGACGGCATGGGTGTCGTCGCAAACGGGACGGCGAGCTCTGGGGATGGCGTTGACCGCGATGGTTCGGGAAGGGTCTGTGACGCAGGAGCGAGCGGTTGAGATTGGGAAGATGGTGTTGAGGGGGAATGCGGCTAAGTTGTACAGGCTGAAGTAAGCACCCCACTTTCCGAAGCAACTTTACATTTAGATATAATGTAAAGCGATGTCCGAAGCCACTCTTTCATCTAAGAATCAGATTGTCGTGCCCCGCGAAGCTCGCGAGGCTCTCGGTGTACACTCCGGCGACAAGCTGCTTGTGGTGGTGCGCGGAAACACCGTTGTGATCCTTCCACGTCCACGGTCCTGGACCAAGGCCCTGCGCGGCCTTGCCAAAGACGCATACCCGAAAGACTATTTGAAAGGGGAGCGCGGAAGTTGGGATTGAACCCTCTTCGCGCCTTCCTCAGGAAACATCGCAGAATCGGGCTCGATACCAGCGTTTTCATCTATTGCCTCGAGTCGAATCCCAAATACGGTGACATGGCCTGCAAAGTATTCGCGTGGCTTGAAAGCGCGGGCAACTCGGCTGTAACATCGACAATTACGATGACCGAATTGCTGGTGCATCCGTACCGTGCGCGGAACGAACCGCTCGTTAATGAATATTACGGGTTACTGGCTCAGTTTCCAAATCTCGAGTGGGTCGCGCCGGATCTCGCAACCGCCGATGGCGCCGCCCGAATTCGCGCCCTTTACGGTCTTCGGACACCGGATGCTCTGCAAGTTGCGACAGCCATCGCTTGCGGCGCGTCCGCTCTATTGACCAACGATTCGGATATCGCGCGTATTCCGGATATCGAAATTGGCTTGCTTGAGCGATTCCGCTGAATCGCTCTCGGTCATTCGGTCTATTTTTCCGGCAGTGCCCAGGCAAACATCACCCCGCCGGCACTGGTCAACAGATACTGCCGACCATCCAGCTCATAAGTAATCGGCGAACTCTGCATGCTCTGCCCCTGGCCGGCATGCCACAACGTCTTGCCGTCTGTCGTGCGAAGGGCCAGCACACTGCCCTGTGCGTCACCTGTAAACGTAAGTCCCGATTCCGTTGTCAGCACTCCCGCGCCTGAACCGTTCGGCCCCAGTTCGTGGCTCCACTTGACCTTGCCGGTCTGATAGTCGATGGCTTCGAGGACTCCCTTGCCCCAGACGCCATAATCGGCGCCTGCCCATCCGAAAGTGCCGTCAGCGGCCTTAGTGAAATAGATACCGTAGCTCGGGTGGGCGCTTACGATAAACAAGCCGGTCTTCGGGTCGAAACTCGGGGAACGATAATTCGTAAGTCCGCCTTCATCGGGCGCGATCAGGCGTCCATCCGGTGCCGGGTCCTTCGCGGGATTCGGTATCGGCTGCCCCTTTTTATCAAGGCCAGTGGACCAATTCACCGGGCCGAAGGCGCTCGTAACAAGGCTTTCGCCGTTGGTTCGGTCCAGAACAAAAAAATAACCGTTTCGCGATGCCTGCATCAGCATTTTGCGGGGCTTGCCGTGGAAATCCGCATCCACCAGAACCGGAATTTCCACCGCATCCCAATCGTGCGTATCGTGCGGCGAGGCCTGGAAAGCCCACTTCTTTTTGCCCGTGTTGGGATCGATGGCGACGATGCTGCACGTATCGGGATTGTTGCCGGGACGGACATCGCCGTTCAACACGGGTGTTGGGTTGCCGGTGCCCCAGAAAACAGTGTCCGTATCCGGATCGTAGGTGCCGGTCATCCAGGTCATGCCGCCCGTAGTCGCGTGGGGAGTACCGGAAGGCGGCGTGCTGTCCCAGCGCCATTGCGTCTTCCCGGTTTCGGGGTCCACCGATTTCAGGAAGCCAGTCAGGTTATCGAAGTCGCCCGACACGCCCACCATCACGTGATTGCGAACGATAAGCGGCGACATCGTGGTCCAATAGCCGCGCGCTGCATCGGCAACTGCGACGTTCCAGCGAACCGTGCCATCCCTGGCGTTCAGGCAAACCAGATGCGAATCGGGCGACATGAAGTAAAGCCATTCGCCGTACATAGACACGCCGCGCGAGCCGATGTGGAATCCTTTGTTAGCCGGATACGCATAGTGCCAAAGCTGATGGCCGGAACGCGCATCCACCGCATAAACGTTATCGGGAGTGCTGAAGTAGATCACGCCATCCACCAAAAGCGGTGAAGCCTTGATCTGCGTTGCCGCGCCCGTCTGGAAGGCCCACGAAAGCGAGAGACTTCCGACATTTTGCGGATTGATCTGCGTCAGCGGGCTGTGCCGCCGACCCGAGTAATCGCCATGGTAGGCAGGCCAACTGTCCTTTGGTGGTTTGAGAAGAATGTCGGGCGTGATTCCCTGAGCGAGTAACGTGGAGGCCGTAAGCCAGATCAAGTAAATGGATTTCATGGTGGTCTCCTATTTCAGGGTGAGCAGATACGTCATCAGGTTGTGGATGTCGTCATCCGTGTATTTGGCGAGCAGTTCCACGTGGGCTTCGGCCGGGTCGTCCACCTTCACTTTGACCCTGGCTGCGGGCCAGGAGCGATAGCGGCCCGCGGAATCGCGCAGCGCGACCGTGAATTCATCCATGAACGCACGGTCCCCTGTCACGGTTTCGCCCGAAGGCGTAGTCACAGTCAGCCTGGCTTTCGCGCCGCGTGGATACATCAGGCGCTGGAACAGTTTCAGCCCGTCATTTCGCTTTGCAACTCCCGCAAGATCGCCCGCCGGCGAGTGGCAGGTATTACATTTGCCGGCGCCGTTGAAGTAAGCCTTGCCTTTATCGATATTGCCGGTGGTAAGATCCGAGGCGTCTACGCCCTTGCGTCCGCCCGTCTGAGTTTCAGCGAGATGCTTCTGCTCGTGGATGAAGGCGACGAGTGCCGCAAGTTCCTGATCGGTCACGTTGAAACGCGGCATGTTGTTCTTGCCGTTGCGCACCACTATGCCGATCTTGTCGCCTTTTACATCTTCGGCAACCAGTTTCGACCGCGTAAGGTCGGGACCATCTTCCCCGCCCCCTGTATCGCGACCGTGGCAGAACGCGCACTGTTGCACGAACGAGGACTCACCGGCCTTTATGAGGTCGGCCTGGCCGAAGAGAAGAGAGCATGCTGCAAGCGACGCGGCGGCGGCTAAAGCGAAAGTACGCATCTTGAACTAAATCCTAATCTGTATGAGGTTATCACCCCGCTGCACTAGACTGGATTCAGACATGGGCTTCCGCGGCGTCGACTATCTTCTGATCGATTCACAGTTCTCTGAACAGGAACTGCTGGTGCGGCAAACGGCGCGTCGATTCGTGGACGAACGCGTACAGCCGCTGCTTCGGGACGCGTTTCGGGAAGCGCGTTTCCCAACCGAATTGATCCCGGAGATCGGCGAGATGGGGTTCCTCGGAGCCAACCTGCATGGCTACGGTTGCGCGGGCATGAACAACGTGGAATACGGGCTCGCGATGCAGGAACTGGAGCGCGGCGATTCGGGATTGCGCAGCTTCGTTTCCGTACAGGGCGCGCTCGTGATGTATCCCATTCATGCTTACGGTTCGGAAGAGCAGAAGGCGCATTGGCTGCCTCTGCTGCAATCGGGGCGGGCTGTCGGTTGCTTCGGCTTGACAGAGCCTGACTTCGGATCGAATCCCGCGGGGATGCGGACCCGAGCCGTGCGTGATGGGTCGGACTGGGTTTTGAATGGCGAGAAGACGTGGATCACGAACGGGTCCATGTCGGATGTGGCGATTGTTTGGGCGCGCGCGGAAGACGGGATTCGTGGTTTCATCGTAGAGCGTGGCACGCCGGGGTTCACCACTTCCGACATTCACGGCAAATGGTCGATGAGGGCATCCGTTACGTCAAGTTTGGCGTTCGCCGATTGCCGCGTGCCCGAGTCCGCGATGCTGCCCGGAGCAAAAGGTCTCAAGGGACCGCTGGCATGCCTCTCGCAGGCGCGGTACGGAATCGGCTGGGGTGTTTTAGGCGCCGCGATGGATTGCTATGAAACCGCTCGTTCCTACACAACGCTGCGCAAACAATTCGACGATCGCCCGATTGCGAGCCATCAATTGGTGCAACTGAAATTAGCTGACATGATTTCGGAAATCACCAAAGCGCAACTTTTGGCGCTGCATTGCGGACGACTGAAAGACGCGGGGAAACTGGAAGCCGCGCACATATCGATGCTGAAGCGGAATAATGTGTCTATGGCGCTCGATTGCGCGCGCGCAAGCCGCGATCTGCTGGGCGCCAACGGGATTACGGATGAGTATCCTATAATGCGACATCTGTGCAATCTGGAAACTGTTAAGACATACGAAGGAACTGATCATATCCATGCCCTTGTCATCGGTGAGCGGGTTACCGGCATCGCCGCTTACCGCTAAACCACGCGTCCCGGCTGTGTTCTTCGGGGCCACCATTATTCTCAGCGCGTTCCTGCTGTTTCAAGTGCAGCCGCTCATCGCGAAGCTGATTCTCCCGTGGTTCGGCGGGTCGGCCGCGGTGTGGACGAGTTGCATGTTGTTCTTCCAGATGGCACTGCTGGGCGGGTACGCGTATGCGCACTGGCTCAACGGGCAGCGCGGGTCGAGACAGGCGTTTGTACACGCGGGCCTGTTGGCGCTGAGCTTTCTGTCACTGCCTATTTTGCCGTCCGTGTGGTGGAAACCAACCGGCGCGGGCGATCCCTTGTTGGGAATCCTGGGGCTGTTGACGGCAACGGTCGGGCTGCCTTATTTTCTGCTGTCATCGACAAGCCCCTTGCTGCAGACATGGTATTCGCGATCGAATGGCGGGGCTATGCCTTATCGATTCTTTGCATTGTCAAATGCGGGTTCCATGGTGGGGCTGCTGGCGTATCCGGTCCTGGTGGAACCATATCTGACGAGCAAACAGCAGGCGTGGATGTGGTCGGTCAGTTATGCGGTATTCGCCGTCATCTGCGTGACTGTGGCGTTCCGCTCGCGTGGTGTGCATGTGGAGAGGGCGGCCATACATGCCGATTCCGGACCCGCGCCCACGTGGACCGAACGATTGATCTGGATGGGCCTGGCGGCATGCGCATCCGCGCTGCTGCTCGCTCTCACGAATCATTTAACTCAGAACGTCGCGGCCATTCCGTTCCTGTGGGTGTTGCCGCTGAGCCTGTACCTGCTGAGTTTCATTCTGTGTTTCGACAGCGACCGCTGGTATAAGCGCTGGTTGTTTACGCGGCTGGCCGCTGTCACACTGCCCGCGCTGGCTTACGCAATATCCGAAGACGGAGGAATTTCAGATCTTCCGAAAGCGGTCGGGTTCTTCTGTGTGGCGCTGTTCATTTTATTCATGGTGTGCCATGGCGAATTGGCCATGCGGCGACCGGAGCCCGCATATCTGACGTCGTTCTATCTGATGGTGTCCGTTGGGGGCGCCATTGGTGGATTGCTGATCGGATTTGCCGCGCCGTATCTGTTCAACGCGCTGTATGATTTGCCCGTTGTACTGTCACTAACCTCGTTCCTGTTCCTTTATTTGCTGTGGCGCGCGAAGTCGGTTCCGTCAGCCGCTGCGCCTGAAGACGGGTCGAAGTTCCTTAATGCGCCCTACGATAAGCCGGTTGTGCTGACGCTGGTTGTCGGACTGGTCGGCTACGCGGCATTTCGGCTGGTTGCGGGAAGGTTTGCCGGCGCGAAGACACTGCTGAATGCGCCTTATGATCCGTGGGTTCTGCTGGGCCTGACGGGTGCCCTGGCCGCCTACATGCTGTGGCGCACGCGCGGCTCGAAGGACGATCGGATGATCATGTTCGCGATTGCGGCGGGTCTAACGTTTGGAATAACCGGCTTCCTGATTCGCGATACCTGGAGGTCAATCGGGCATGCCCGCGTGCTGGCGCGAAATTTCTATGGCGCGCTTGTCGTCTACGATCAGCAGACCGATGGCAGCATGGGCCCGGCACGCATCCTTCGGCATGGAACCATCGATCACGGTGAGCAGTTTCTGTGGCCTCAGAACCGGCGCTTCCCCACGACGTATTACGCGAAGAAGTCGGGCATCGGGCTGACCATTCAGACGCTGGATATGCAGGGTCCGCTGAACGTCGGGGTCATCGGATTAGGGGCGGGAACGCTGACGACGTATGCGCGCCCGATTGACCGGTATCGCATCTATGACATCAACCCGCTGGTACTGAAGATTGCGAATACGCAGTTCACGTTCCTGAAGGACTGCATGGCGCCGGAGCATCCGGTCGAAATGGGGGATGCGCGATTAACGCTTGAGAATGAGCCGGTACAGAAGTTCGACGTCCTGGCGGTGGACGCATTCTCGGGCGATGCGATTCCGGTTCATTTGCTCACGCGCGAGGCGTATCGGCTGTATTGGAAGCATCTGAAAGCGGATGGCGTTTTGGCAGTGCATGTTTCGAATCGTTATCTGACGCTCGCGCCAGTGGTAGCGCTGGCGGCCAAGGAGTTTGGGAAGACCGCGAAGATCGTGAACTTCGAGACCGATGAGCGGAACGAGACGGAAGAGACCGATTCCGACTGGGTGCTGGTCACTTCCCGCGCAGGGTTCTTCGATAATCCTGATTTGAAGGTGGGGAAAAATATCGCGCCGATTCCAGGGCTGCGGATGTGGACCGACGATTACAGCAACCTGTATCGGATTTTGCGTTAACGGGATAGAACTACGGCTTCGCCGTCAGGGCGGCGATCATGCGCTCGGATTCCGCATTAAATTCGCAGCCGAAGAGCGCGATCAGGGCAAGCACGTACATCCACGATAAGAGCGCGATACTCGTGCCGACGCTGCCGTAGAGCAGGTTGTAGTTCGTGATGTTGCGGACGTACCAGCCGAACCCGAGGGTGGCCAGCAACCATAGAATGGTCGCCACCAATGCGCCGGGCCAAACCGCGTTCCACCGCTGCTTGCGATAGGGGCCGTAGTAATAGATCATTGCGGTGAGGCTTGCCGTCGCGCCGAACGCGACAATGTAGCGCATCACCTGCGAGAGCACCTTCACCCATCCTGCGAGGGGATTCAGGATTGGGTCGATCTGAAGGTAGTTCAGGCCCGCGGTCTGGATGGCTCCTCCGAAGAGGATGAGCGCCGATGCCCCCAGCAGCGGAATTCCAGCGAAGATCACCAGCATGATTCCCATGCCGATGTGCGCGAGCATGGAGCGATTGACCGGCACGCGGTAGGCCGCGTTGAACCCGTCGATCAGGCTTTTGATAACACTTGACGCTGCCCATAGAGAAAGGGCGAAGGCGAGCACGAGCAAGCCGATGGGCCGCTGGCCTCGATAACGGAATTGCTGCATCACGATGGGGCCGGTGCCCGGCGGGAGTATCTGGGCGAGGAACTCGGCCAAATTCTGCTGGACGTAATCGGCCCTTAGCTGGAAAAAGATTGTTGCTACCGAGGTGAGGACCGGGAAGAACGACAGCAGTGCCGAATAGGCAGCCCCTTTGGCTACTGCGAAAAGGCCGTCATCAATGGAGGCCAACAGTGTGCGGCGGAGCAGATACGGCAGGTGCAGGAGAATCATGTACGCCGGTCGGTTCCGGCGCGGAGTCTGAGAATGCACTTTTCCAATGGTGCCACAGTGTGATCGCCCTCGGTTTACAAAGCAAGCCTTTCTGCCGGGCTCAGGTGGCCTTTTGCAAAACGAACTGCTCCTGCTCCGCGTTTCAAAGCGCGGGAATGCCGACCAATCAATTCTCAATCGCCTTTGCAAACCGCGACGTAACTACGATTTGAATCTCATTATCGAACTCAAAGGTATCCTCACGTTGCGAAATGTCACGCGGCTTGCCGAGCAGTACATATCGCACCTTCATGTTGAACTTCATGTTCGAGGTGGCGCTCGAGGCTGAGTTCATGGCATTTCCTGCCTGCATCGGCGTACGGCCGGTCAGAAGAGGGATGCCATTTCGCGCATCTCAAGACGAGTGCGACGGCGACGGCGCTTTCTGCGCTGCTGAGTGCGCCGATGCCAAATCACAAGCCATCCCAAGCCGAAGCCCGTGAAGCTCATTGCCACGGTGGGCGGCTCTGGCAGTGCGATTATTGCCTCCGCACTCTCGTTGATGGGTGCGGCATCGGGGGCTCTGATTTCGCCATCGAGCGGCGGCCCGGGAAAGATCAGGGCACTTTGCCAATGCACTTCGGGCAGGTCTGCCGTTAGCGAAACTGATTCAGGTGAGTCGATCCGCGAAAAAGCCGTGATCGGCGCTGCCATTGCCCCTGTACAGAAGACGACGATGGCAGCAGCCACAGCTGCTGAATGCACTTGGGTATCGCATGGTTAGTGCCCCGATATCTAATTCTTCGCATCAGAATTTTACGATCAGAAGCGAATCTTTGCTCCCAGCTGAATTTTGCGCGATCCACTGGTGACGGTGTTCCGGATGCGACCGAAGGTGCCGCTGGTGATGTCCGTTGTGGGAGCACCGAATGCGACAGTGTTTGTAAGATTCGTGGCATCCGCGCGGAACTCGAGTTTGAAGCGCTCATTCAAAGTGACGCGCTTGAGCAGGGAGGCATCGATCTCGACGTAATGCGGCCCGACGAAGAAGTTCCGGCCGGTGTTGCCGAATTCGCCCGCGCCCGGCGCCGAGAACTTGGCAATTTCGGCGGCATCGAAGAACCAGATCAGGCCCGAGGGCGATTGCAGAAACGGTGAACCGTCGCCGGGACGGCAGCCGTTGCAGTTCGCCGTGGATTGGTTCACGTTGCTGACGGTGTTGGAACCAGAGAAGACTGTAAACGGGCGACCGCTGGTAAGGCGTCCGAAGCCGGTGACTTCCCAGCCACCGATGACGCGGTCCATTGCTCCGCCGGCGTTGCCAAGGAATTTCTTGCCTTTTCCGAACGGCAGTTCGATCACCCAGTTGGTTTGGAGGGAATGGCGGCGGTCGAAGTCTGACGGGGCGTAGTTGAGGCGGCGGTTATTGATGTCGAACGGGGTACTGCCCGCTGTGGAAGAGTTTCCTGTGCCAACCACGGTCAGGGTTGGGTCGAAGGAGCGGGTGTCGAGTGACTTGGCCCACGTGTAGCCCACGTGGAACGAGATGCCGCTTGTGAGGCGGCGTTCCAATTGGACTTCGAGAGCGTTGTAGGTGGAGAAGTCATTCGAATCGAGCACGTTCAGACCGCCCGAGTACTGCGTGAACGGGATGAAGAAAAACGGCTTGTTGGCAGAAAGAGCGGTGACGTTTTGTGTGCCCTGCAGGCGGGTTGCAAGCGAGTTGGCGAGCGCGCCGATTGAGTTGAGGCTCAGGTTGGAAGCATAGAGGCGGCGGACCATGGCCGAGGGCGTTTCGCCCGCGTTCAGACGCGTATCGCCGCTGAGCAGCGTGTTCACCAGGCTTGACTCGCCGCCGGCTTTAATGGTTTTGAATGCGTCGAGGAAACCATTCGTGTAGATCTGATCCTGATTCACGTTGTATGCGCCAAGCAGGTGGTAGGCGCGCCGTCCGACATAGGCAACATCGAGGATGGTGTTCTTAGCCACTTCGCGCTGGATATTGAAGTCCCATTGGTGCGTGGTTGGGGTCTTCAGGTTCGGATCGATGACTGTGTTGCTGGCGGAACTGAATGCCGCGGGCTGTGTCAGCGCGCTGGGTTTCGCGCTGGGCGGATTCAGCGCGGGGAGACCAGCCAGGCGGCCGCCGTTCTGCCCGAAGGTGGTGTCGATGGCCGCGAAGGCGGCCCCCGGCAGGTTCGGGAGAATGGTGGAGGCAACCACGAAGTCGTTGATTCGATCAAATGCGATGCGATAGTTAGCGCGGATGGAGGTTTTGCCAGTGCCGAAGGGATCCCATGCGAAACCGAGCGAGGGACCGAAGTTCTTCATTTGATTTTTGAAGAGGTTGCCGGGCACCCACTGGATGTTGTTGCTGGGCGCCGCGCCCGCGACGATTGCCTGGTTCGGGACCAGGATGTTGTTGCCTGGTGTGGTGGGAGAGAGCCGAATTTCCCAGCGAAGGCCTGCATCAATGGTCAGGTTGGGGCGGACTTTCCAGGAATCCTGCCCGTAGAATTCGAGTTCCGGATAACGGGTATCGAAATTGAAAGTGCTCTTGGACCACTGATCGCCGTTGGCCACAAAGCCTCTCTGGATTTGACCGACGCGACCGAGCAGGTAATTGATGTTGGTCTGAAAGCTCGGGCGATCGAAGGCGGTGTTGAGGTCGGTGGGAAGACCGAAAGTGGTTGGGTCCACGGTGTTGATACCGGTGGAGAAGTTGATCTCTTCGGTAGCGTTGAGACCGGCAACGGAGCCGCGCTGATCTTCTTCACGAACGCGACGGAGGTTGGCGCCGAACTTGAAACTGTGGGGGCCGCGGAACCAGGAGAAGTTGTCGACGAATTGCCAGGTGCTGACGACGCGCTGATTGCCGAAGTCGTATTGAGCGGTGTTGTCGACCGGCGTGGAGAGGAAGGTGACCTTGTCGAGACTCGCGGGTTGGCCGAAGATCGGATCGTAGCGGTTTTCGCCGATGACAAACTCGTTTGTCATGTTCGGGTTCGGAGTGGTGCGCCAGTTGACGGCGAAATTACGGGGTCCGCGAAGGGTGTTCACGAGGCAAGGCTGGCCCGGAAATACGGGCTGACCGCCGTTTACGATGTCGCAAACGCTGTCATCCCGGCCCCAGACGACTCTGCCGTAGAGACTGTTCTTCGCGTTAATGACCGAATCAATTTTGACCGTTTGGTCGTGCTGGCGTTCGGATGCGTTGGCAGAGAAGTTATAGCCCGCGGTGTTCAGGCCATCGCCGACGGCGAAGTTATTGGGGAGGGGCATGTCTTTCAACATGCCCTGGATGGTTGAGTCGAGACCGATGCGACCGGGATCGGAAGTGGCGACGTTGTAAGTTCCGATGTTGAGACCGGGGAGCGGATTTCCGCTGGGGTCGACGCTGGCGCCCGATACGCCGGCTGGCTGGTTACGACCTCCTTTTACGTATCGGAGAAGACCCTGGCGGGCCGAGGCGGTGTAGACGGTTCGGGCTGTGGCGGAACTGGAGCGGGCTCGGAGTGCCTGAAGTTCACCGAAGAAAAAGAGCCGGTTTTTTTTGATGGGGCCGCCGATGCCGCCTCCGTAAATGTTTTGCTGGAGCTGAGCTTTCCCGAGGTTATCGAGGTTATTCTGCCATTCGCTGGCGTTCAGGCGGGGGGTGCGGTAGAACCAGAAGGCGTCGCCATGAAATTCATTGCCACCGGAGCGCGTGACCATGGCGACCTGACCCCCGCTGTTGCGTCCATTCTCGGCGGTGTTGTTGCCGGTGAGGACGCGAAATTCACTGAGCATATCGGGGTTGACGCGGAATGAGGTAGTTTCGGAACCGCCCTGGCTGGAATCGTTGACGTCAATACCGTCGAGGGTGTAGTTCCAGGCGCGGTCGCGGGCACCGTGGGCGTGGCTGCCGCCGCCGGTGTTGGCCCCGTTCACAACGCCGGGCTGCATGATGACGAGGTTGAGGGGATTGCGACCGCGGGTGCCAACGACGGGAAGGTCTTCGACCGCCTGTTGAGATACGAGGTTACCGAGATTGCCTGAAGTGGAGGTTTGGACAAGTTCGGCGGCTCCATCGACCGTAACGGAGTCGGTCACGGCGCCGAGTTCGAGGCGGACGTTTAGTGTTGTGGGCTGACCGATTGTGACGACGTTGTTATGCGAGGTGAAGCGCTTGAAGCCGGTGGCTTCGACCTGAAGTTCGTAGTTGCCCGGCTGAATGGAGTCAAAGACATAGCTTCCAGAGGAGGAAGCCGACGCGGCGAAGGTGACACCGGTGGCTTCGTTCGTGAGCTTCACCTGAGCACCAGGGACGGCGGCAGTGGCGGGATCTTCCACAGTGCCGGCGATGCGGGATGTCGTGCCCTGGGCGAAGGCGGCGAGGCAGGACAGCAGGAACAGCAGCGAAGTACGCATATAGGATTGTAACCTTACAAACTGCTGAAAACAAAATGAAAAAGCCCGACCTTTTGGGGTCGGGCTTTTTGGAAATAACCGGGCGACTTCCTAGTCTCCCACACACTCGCGCGTGCAGTACAATCGGGGCTGAGAGGCTTAACTTCCGTGTTCGGGATGGGAACGGGTGGGACCCTCTCGCTAAGGTCACCCAGAAGCTGCTGGCGTATTTACGCCGAACTCTGAGAACCTCTGAGTCTCGAATATTTGACGGGTTTATTCACTAGTTGTTCTGCGCGCTTCGAGATAAGTCATTTCGAAGTTATTTGCGTAAGAATTAAACTTTATGGTCAAGCCGAACGAGCAATTAGTAGCAGTAAGCTCAACGTATTACTACGCTTACACATCTGCCCTATCAAACTGGTAGTCTTCCAGTGCTCTTCTTACTTACGTTGGGAAATCTCATCTTAGGGAAGGTTTCGCGCTTATATGCTTTCAGCGCTTATCCTGACCGAATTTCGCTACCCAGCTATGCCCCTGGCGGGACAACTGGAACACAAGAGATTCGTCCACCCCGGTCCTCTCGTACTAAGGGCAGGCCCCTTCAAATTTCCTCCGCCCACCACAGATAGAGACCGAACTGTCTCGCGACGTTCTGAACCCAGCTCACGTACCGCTTTAATAGGCGAACAGCCTAACCCTTGGGAGCTTCTACACCCCCAGGATGCGATGAGCCGACATCGAGGTGCCAAACCG
>Ga0105240_10005568_pt1 | contig 18724 bp, 17 predicted proteins | sample KBSC54metaG_FD_80426 | JGI IMG/M metagenome (GOLD analysis project Ga0105240, IMG submission 80426) | Corn rhizosphere microbial communities from Kellogg Biological Station, Michigan, USA - KBS C5-4 metaG | ecosystem: Host-associated > Plants > Roots > Rhizosphere > Soil | place: Michigan, USA... | reverse complement strand
GGCCCCGCACAACCCGGCTCCACAGCCGAACTTGGTGCCTTTATAGTTCAGAACATCGCGGAGCACCCACAACAAGGGCATATCCGCGGGTACGTCGGCCGTGACCGGCTTCCCGTTTACTGTTAGTTTATAAGCCATAGGGAGGGGTTCCTCTCCCCAAAGTATACGCCGTCCCTTTGCCATTGGTGAACATGGCGTGGGAGGTGCGTTTCCAAGCGCCCAAACATCGCAAACCAATGTTCATTGTGCTTACGATCCTTGTAAGTGCGAAGCTGTGTAGTCTGCTGTACTTGCTTCAACTTTTGCTGCGGCAGACGTTTATTCCACGCGAAGCCGTTCGTCAATCTCGGCGGAGGTGCGAATTCACTCGCGAAAATAGGGGGTTGAGATTTGGGCGTCGAATTCGCGGTCTCCCCTTACGAATTTTCGCCCGCAGTCTTCAATTAACCAACTTCCCTCGTCCGTCCTGGTTGAGAGTCCGACTACAATGACTGACCTCCATGTCGCTTAAGACCTCACTCCCGGTGAGGACGAGGATGTCGGCGGACACGGCGCGCAAGCCGCTTGCGACTAAGAGGGCAAAGATAATCCGAGATGGACTTACATTCATCCGGCGATCCCGCCTCTACTCTAGCTTAGGTTCGCCCCTCTGCGAAGCCCAGGCCGGCAGGCTCCGCAAGGTAAAATGAAAACATCTTGAATCGAATCTCTTTTGCCTTCCGCAGCTTCTTCTCGATTTTGTTCTCGGGGACGCTGGCTTCCGATATCGCTTTGGCGTTTGGCTATACCAAACCCATGCCCGTAAAGGCGGCGGCTCCGCCCAAGCCGCAGGCTGGACCGGCTGACGGCGCGGTGCAGATTCTTTCACTGCTGCAGCGGGACGCGCGGCTGGTGGATTTTCTGATGGAAGACATCTCCGCGTATTCAGACGAACAGGTGGGAGCCGCCGTGCGCGATGTTCAGGCGCAGTCCCGGCAAGCGCTCGAACGGTATCTGCAATTCCAGCCGGTGATTGACGGCGTGGAGGGCACCTATACCAAGACCGAAGGCGTCGCCCCGGGCGCGATCAAGCTCATCGGCAACGTGCCGGCCAACGGGAAAGCGCCGGGCGGTCTGCTGCGCCATAAAGGCTGGCAAGCTGCCAAAGTCGATCTGCCCGCGGCCGCGCCTGGAACCATACTCGCTCCCGCCGAAATCGAAGTCGAATAGCCGCGTCTCTGCATGAATATCGGTATCGACCTCGGCACCACTAACTCGGCGCTCGCCTTCATCGATTCGACGGACGAAGCGGATTACCCCACCATTCATGTGCTGGACGTGCCGCAGTACGTGGCGCAGGGGCGCATCGAGCCGAGGCGCACGCTGCCGTCGTTCTTGTATTTGGGCGATCAGGAATACACCGGCGTGTACGCGCGCGAGCAGGGTGCGATCGTGCCTACCAAGTCTGTAAATTCGGCGAAAAGCTGGCTGTCGAATCCGGCCGTGGACCGTACCGCGAAGATCCTGCCTTGGGATGCCCAGGAGGGCGGGCGCGTGCTGTCGCCGGTCGAAGTCTCGACGCGCATTCTGAAACATCTGGCAGACGCGTGGCAGAAGCAGCAGGGGTCACTCATCTCGGGACACAACGTAGTTCTCACGGTCCCTGCCAGCTTCGACGAAGAAGCGCGCGAGCTCACGGTGATGGCGGCGCGCGAGGCCGGGATCGAAAAGCTGACTCTGCTGGAAGAACCGGCCGCGGCATTCTATTCGTGGATTGCCAACGATTTGACGCGCTCCGAGAAGAGCCTGTTCGATGGCCAGACGGTGCTGGTATGCGATGTCGGCGGCGGCACTAGCGACTTCACGCTGATCCGGGTCGCGCGCGAAGGTGACCGCATCGATTTCACGCGCACCGCGGTGGGCCAGCATTTGCTGTTGGGTGGCGACAATCTCGATCTCACGCTGGCGTGGCTGGTGGAGGCAAAGCTCGGCAAGACGCTGTCGATTCGGCAGCGTAGCGGACTGCGGCGGCAATGCGCGGCTGCCAAGGAACGCCTGCTGGCCGATCCTACTTTGCCCAGCGCCGAGATCACCGTGCTCGGCGGCGGCTCGTCACTGGTCGGCGGCACGCTCAAGACCGAGATACTCCGCGAGGAAGTGCTCGAACTTGCGCTCGATGGCTTCCTGCCGATGTGCAAGTTAACCGATCGCCCCAAGGAAGAAGAGCGCAGCCCCTTTCGCGAATTGGGGCTGCCGTATGTGTCCGACCCGGCCGTCACTCGCCACCTGGCTGCTTTCCTGGCTAGCGCCGGCGATGCCGTGCCCGATGCGATTCTGTTCAACGGCGGCTTTTTCATCCCCGAAATTCTGCGCCAGCGCGTGGCCGATGTGCTCGAACACTGGTATGGCCGCCGTCCGCTGATCCTCGATAACCGTGATCTGGATCTGGCGGTGGCGGTGGGCGCGGCGTACTATTCCTACGTCCGATCGACAGGTCAGGGACTGCTGGTTCGTGGCGGGCTGCCGCGGGCTTACTTCATCGGGCTCGGTGGCGAGGCGGACCAATTGCGGACTTTGTGTCTGGTGCCGCGCGGATCTGAGGAAGGTTCGACGATCGAGATCGATCCCGGCAATCTGCAACTGGTGGCCAACAAGCCCGTGTCCTTTCGCCTGTATAGTTCGCGCACGCGAACCGAAGACCGGCCCGGCGATGTGGTGGAGTTTCCACGCGAATCGGCGGAGGGCGAACCGCATTTGCACGCTCCGCTGAACGCCGTGCTGCGCTTCGGCAAGGCCGGTGAGCGGCTGGTGCCAGTGAAGCTGGGCGCGAAGCTAACGGAAGTTGGAACGCTCGAAATTTGGGCGGACTCCAAGGAGAGCGAGCACCGCTGGCGTTTGCAATTCGAGCTCCGCAAGGCGGCGGAACAAGCCGCTGTACGCCCCAGCGCGGTAATCAGCGACAAAGCTCTGGCAGCCGCAGAGGCGCTGATTCCGGCTGCGTTCGCGGGCGACGGCGTTGAGGCGGCGCAGCTTCCCGCCCGGCTGGAACAAACACTGGGGCTAGGGCGCAACTCCTGGCCGGTCTCGGCGATTCGCAAGCTTGCCGACCAAATGCTGGAGCTTTCCGAAGGCCGGAAGCGCAGCGCCGCGCACGAACTTCGGTGGCTCAATCTGTGCGGCTTTTGCTTGCGCCCCGGCTTCGGTTTTCCGGGCGACGATTTCCGCGTCGAGCAAGCGCGCCGGGTGTACGCCGCGGGGCTCACTTTCGCGAATCAGGTGCAGAACGAAATCGAGTGGTGGATTTTCTGGGGCCGGGTGGCGGGAGGGCTCAATAAGAATCAGCAGACCGATGTCTTTCAGCGGCTCTCACCCACCCTGCTACCGCGCGGATCGAAGCGACCGCAGCGCGTGAACCCCAGCCTGCTGCGCGAAATGTGGCGCGCCGCGGCCAGCCTGGAACTCCTTCCGCTGCAGACCAAGACGCAGTTGGGCGATGAACTTCTGGGGCGCGTCGTCAAAAATGATTTCGTCGAAACCGGCCTGTGGTGCCTGGCTCGATTGGGCGCACGCAAACTGTTCTACGGACCGATCAATCAAGTACTTCCGCCCGCAACAGCATCACGCTGGGCAGAGGCCTTGCTCAAAGTTCCCAAGGCGGCCGATGCCGTTTCCGCGATCGCGCGCGTGACAGGCGACTCGACGCGCGACTTGCCGCCACACACTCTGGAGACGGTTCGCCGCGCTTTCCCGGATCTCAACCTCGAAGCCGAGCCCACCGGCGACCTCGCCGCCATGGGAAAGATTTTTGGCGAGGAGCTACCCTCCGGGCTGGTCTTCCATGAATGAACTCGGCCTGGTTGATATGCTGCGCCGCCTGGCTCGTCCCGGCAAAGGCAAGGCACCCGGTATGGTTCTCGGGATAGGGGACGACTGCGCCATTTATCGTCCTCGGCCCAGTGAAGAATTGTTGTTCACTACGGATCAATCCATCGAAGGGGTTCACTTTCTTCCCGAGCAGCGGCCTGCCGTGATCGGACACAACGCCCTGGCCCGCAGCCTCAGCGACATTGCCGCGATGGGTGCCGAGCCCCGTTTTTGTCTGGTTTCCCTGGCGGCGCCGGCCGAACGCGGCGAGAAATTCATCGCCGCCTTCTATCGCGGCCTGTTGGCTCTTGCGCGGCGGAGCGGAACGGTACTCGCGGGGGGCGACCTCGCGCACAGCGATAGAATTTACTGCGATGTAATGGTGTGCGGATCGGCTCCGCGCGGGAAGGCCTTGCGGCGGAGTGGAGCACAGCCGGGCGATTGGCTGTACGTCTCGGGCCGCTTGGGCAAACCTTGGGGAGCGCGGATCCAGCCGCGCCTGGCATTCGGGCGGGTGCTGCGCGGGCGGGCCACCGCATGCATGGACCTGAGTGACGGGCTCTCGCTTGACCTCCACCGCCTATGCCTGGAATCCGGCGTGGCTGCGGCTGTCGAACGCGTGCCGGTGATGCGCGGCGCCACTCTCGAGCGCGCGCTCCATGGAGGCGAAGATTACGAGCTGCTGTTCACGTTGCCGCCGGCCAAAAGCCCTCCGCGCGGAGCGACTCGTATTGGCAATATCGTCAAGGGCGAAGCTGGCGTGGTCTGGTTCCAGGGCCAGCCACTGGCGCCCAGGGGCTACGATCACTTCGCCAGGCGCTGAGGATGTCCCGGTTGGCATGCGGATCTCGCCGTGATACGCTGATGCTGATGAAAAATAGACTTTTCGCTCTGCTCATCGCTCTGTGCGCAGCCAGCGCCGCCGCTTGGGCGCATCATTCTTTCGCCGCTGAGTTTGACGGCGCCAAGACCATCACGCTCGAAGGCACTCTCACAAAGCTCGAATGGGCCAATCCGCACATCTGGCTGTATCTCGACGTCAAGGACGCCACCGGCACAGTGGCGAAATGGCAATGCGAGGGTGGCGCGCCGAACGGGCTTACGCGTAACGGCTGGAGCAGGGATTCGCTGAAAACCGGCGATCAGGTCACTATCGAGGGGTGGCTGGCCAAGGATGGTTCGCGAACCTGCAATGCCCGCTCGGTGAAGTTGCCGGATGGCCGCAGGATTTTCGCAGGCAGTTCAAACCCGGACGCCAAACAGTGAAAGGAGTTATTTCCATGCATTGTCTCAAGATCCTCCCGGTGGCCGCCGCGCTTGCTATCGGCGCCTTCGGCCAAGGCGGATTCAAGCCGCCCACCGGTCCCGCGCCCCGCACAGCCGACGGCAAGCCGGACTTGAGCGGCGTCTGGCAGCGTCCGTATGTCCCCGATATGACCAAGAGCGGACCCAACCAGCAAGGCATGGCAGAGTTGCCTTTCACGGCGTGGGGCGCTGACCAATGGAAGAACTATCACGCCGAAGAGGGGGATTACGCCGGCGCGTGTCTGCCCTTCGGTCTTCCGCGCTCTATTAACTCCCCCGAGCCCATGCAACTGATGCAAAGCGCCAAGTACGTGTCGCTCATGTTCGAGCAGAACACCTGGTACCACGTATTCCCGATCGATGGGCGCGCGCACCGCGATCAGCTGCCGACCTGGTTCGGGGATTCGGTGGGCCACTGGGAGGGTGACACGCTAGTGGTCGATACCGTCAACTTCAATGGCAAGACGCGGCTCGATACTATCGGCCATCCGCACAGCGACCAGCTACATATGATCCAGCGCTTCAGCCGCACCGACCTGGGACACATGGCTTACGAAGTGACCATCGACGACCCCAAGACCTTCACCAAACCGTGGAAGAACACCCGCACTTTTACGCTACGGCCGGATTGGGAGCTGATGGAATACTCTTGCGAGGAAAACAATAAGAGCCTGTGGGAAGGCCGCATCAAAGTGCCGAAGTACTAGGCTGCATGGCGCGCCAGCGCGTATTCTAGAGTCTGAGAGCTACGGGCTCTCGTGCCATGCACATACCCGACGGTTATCTCAGCCCGGCTACCTGCGCGACGCTGTACACTAGCGCAGCGCCATTCTGGTGGATCTCGCTGCGGCGGATGCGGCGCGGGCTGAACACCCACATGGTGCCGCTGCTTTCGGTATTTGCGGCTTTTTCATTCATCGTCATGATGTTCAACCTGCCGCTGCCGGGCGGCACTACGGGACACGCCGTGGGTGTGGGGATTGCGGCGATCGTGCTCGGCCCGTGGGCCTCTATCCTGGCGATTTCGATTGCGTTGGTCATACAGGCGCTGCTGTTTGGCGACGGCGGCATCACCGCGATCGGCGCCAATTGCTTCAACATGGCGATTCTCGGTTCCCTGACCGCGTACGGAATCTATCGATTGCTATCAGGCTCCGCGCCCATTGAATCGCCACGCCGCGTGATGGCTGCCGCGCTCGCTGGCTATCTGGCTATCAATTTCAGCGCCTTCGCGGCCGCGATCGAACTTGGGATTCAACCGCTGTTCTATCGCGATGCCTCCGGTGCGGCACTCTATGCACCGTATCCGCTGCAGATCGTGATTCCAGCGATGATGGCGGGACATCTCACAGTGGCGGGTTTGGCGGAATTGATTTTATCGGGAGGCGTGGTTGCCTATTTGCAACGCTTCGAACCGGGTCTGCTTCGCGCGACTGCGCCCGACGCGCATACGAACGATCGCAGCACTTGGCTCGCGACTAAGCCGCTATGGATTGCGTTGGCAATTCTGGCGATCCTGACGCCGCTAGGAAGCCTGGCTACCGGATCCGCGTGGGGTGAGTGGTCGGTCGAAGATTTTCTGCATCCGCAAACCCGGCAACAAATCGCTAACGCGTCACAGGGACAGCCTCTGCCCGCGCAGGCGCCCGCCGGATTGCAATCTCTTGCGCACCTTTGGACCGCTCCATTTGCGCGATACGCGCCGCCTTTCCTGAGGAATACCGTGCTGGGCTACGGCGTCTCGGCCGTGATGGGGATCGTGCTTATCGCTGGAGTCGGTCTTCTGATCGCGGGATTCATGCGCCGCCTCGGGATTCGCCGCAGCCGCAGCTTTATCGAACGGACGCTCCGGAGTCTGCTCCGTGCCTCCGAATTCGCCGCCGATGCGGAACACTCGGCGGAAACCGGCGGAATGCTGCAACGTGTGGATCCGCGCGTGAAGGTGGTGGGCCTAATCCTGCTGGTGGTGGCAGTCGCCGCATCGCATCGTTTGTCGACGATTGGCGCAATGTTTGCGTTGGCGCTGGGGCTGGCTGTGCTCTCCGGGGTTGGTATCAGCAAGCTGGCTGCATGGGTGTGGGCTCCGGTGCTGCTGTTCACCGGAACCATCGCGCTACCCGCCATTGTATTGACTTCCGGCACGCCGGTTCTCGCGGTCGGTGGCGTTGCCGTCACTGCGCAAGGCCTTCGCGGAGCGGCGTACCTCATCTCTCGCGCCGAAACGGCGGCAACTTTTTCCGCTCTGCTGGTGCTCACGACGCCGTGGCCGCTGGTCCTGAAAGCGCTGCGGGTTTTGAAGTGTCCGATCGTTGTAGTTGCCATCCTGGGCATGACCTGCCGCTATATTTTTGAGATTCTGCGCACGGCGTTGGACATGTTCGAGTCGCGCAGAAGCCGGACGGTAGGTGTCCTCAGCCCTATCGAAAGCCGGCGGCTGGCGGCATCCGCGGCCGGAGTTCTGTTGAGCAAGAGCTTTCAACTGAGCGGCGACGTGCACCTGGCGATGCAGTCGCGGGGGTTCCGCGGCGAAGTACACGTGCTCCCGGACTTCCGCGCACGAACCGCAGACTGGTGCTGGCTCACCGGATTCGTCTTGCTGGCGGCGGCCGCGCTGTGGTGGGGTCGCTGACCGCATGGACGTTCCCGTGTTTGTGCTGAACCATGTCTGCTACCGGTATGACGCCGTGGTGGCGCTGGCGGATGTCTCGCTCGCGCTCGAAGCCGGCAAACGAATCGCGCTGCTGGGCGCCAACGGTTCGGGAAAATCGACGCTGCTGCGTTTGCTCGACGCCCTCTACTTCGCGGATTCGGGCGCGGTCTCTTTTCACGGCTGCGCGCTCAACCCGGGGGCGTTCGAGCAGGATGCATTTGCGTTCGATTTCCGGCGGCGCGTGGGACTGGTGTTTCAAAACCCTGAAGTCCAACTATTTAATCCGACGGTCTTCGATGAGGTCGCCTTCGCGCCCTTGCAACTACGTTGGCCCAAGGAGAAGATCGTCGAGCGAGTCTCTGCGGTGCTGGATCTGATGCAGATCAGCCATTTGCGGAGCCGCGCGCCGCACCGGTTATCGGGCGGTGAAAAAAAGCGCGTGGCTCTGGCGTCGGTTCTGGTGCTCGACCCCGAGGTTCTGCTGCTGGATGAGCCGACGAGCGGTCTGGATCCCCGCAGTGAGAGCCAGATCATCGATATGCTGATCGCCTGGGGCGATGGCTCACGGACCGTCATCACGGCCACTCACGACCTGGGATTGGTGGAGGACATCGCCGACCACTGCGTGGTGCTTCACGAAGGCACGGTGGCCGCTGAAGGCGAACCGGCGGTCCTGTTACGCGACCAAGCGCTCTTGAGCCGCACTAATATGATTCATGCCCATCGCCACCGGCACGGATCGGGAGTGACTCACTCGCACCCGCACACGCATCCCCACCGGCACGATTAAGAATCGCTGGCCTACTCGGGCAACAAACCGCGATTCACGAAAATTGGATTCCAAGGCCGCACTACCCAGGACTTGAACACGCCCTCTTTGACAAAGGGGTCGGCAGCCATCAGAGCCGCAACTTGTTCCTTGGAATCCGCCTCCATCACGATCAGCGCTCCGCCGCCTTCGGTGAACGGGCCGGAGATGACAAGATTCCCGTTGGCTCGGAGTTGAGTAAGGTACTCACGATGGGCCGGGCGAACCAGCGGAGCTTTCGGGTCATCCGGACTATACTCAACGATCACGGCAAATTTCATATCTGGCTATTGTAGCTGAGGAGTGGAACCCCTCTCTGATGCAAAATGAGATGTGCCCCGGACAGAGTCCGCAAACCTTGCGCGGAGTTGGCTGCGTCTCGATGGAGTAGATATCCTCCGCGGCCTAGCAATCTTCTTTGTGCTGATGAACCACGTGAACATCCGGCTGCTGATCGCAAAGGTGCCCTATACCGCGAAGCTTCCTGCGCTATTGGTGCCTTCACTGATCTGGAACGGTCAGTTTGGAGTGCAGATCTTCTTTGCGGTCTCCGGTTTTCTCATCACGTCTACGACACTTCGGCGCTGGGACCCGCTCTCGAGTGTTAACGTGCGCGACTTCTACCGGCTGCGCTTTGCTCGGATCGCGCCACTGCTCCTGCTGTTGCTTTCGGTTCTCAGTATTCTCCATTTCGCACAAGTCAAGAACTTCGTGGTGCCGCCAAAAGTTGGAGGACTCGGTCGAGCGCTGTTCGCTGCGTTTACGTTTCACATCAACCTTCTGGAGGCCAATCGCGGGTACCTCCCGGGCAACTGGGACGTCCTTTGGTCGCTTTCGGTCGAGGAAGTCTTTTACCTATTTTTTCCGGTAGTCTGCCGAACCTTCGGCCGAGGCAAGCTGCTCATCTCGTTGCTGGTTGGCCTGGTAGTTCTCGGACCCTTTGGTCGTACGATGCTCGCACACGGGAGCGAAATCTGGAGTGAATATTCGTACTTTGGCAGGATGGACGCCATCGCATTCGGCTGCCTTACGGCGCTAATCGTCTCAAAGACTCGCTTCTCGATCACATTACTCCGTATTCTCGGCAGCGGCGGCATAGCGATCTTGAGCTTCATCCTGGGATTTTCCAACCGAGTCTATCATGGCGTTCTTGGCCGCAGCGGACTCGAGATGACGGTCCTAGCGGTGGGAACTTGCATGGTTATCGCCGCGGCCGCCCAGACCCAGTGGAGGAGTCCGCGCATTCTCAGCCCGCTCCTCAACCTGGGCCGACGTAGTTATGAAGTCTACTTGCTGCACATGTTCGTGGTGTTTACTTTGTTCAATGCCTTTGTCAAAATGGGCAAGCCCCTAAGCGCAGTGCCAGTGATGTTCATTGCAGTGACTGTGATCGCTGGCGTGTTCGGAGACTTAGTCGCGCGATTTTACTCTGAGCCGATGAATCGGCTGCTGCGCCGGCGCTCGGGAGACGCGGCGAACCGTCTTGGATCGGTGATCGATGGCGAACCTACCGCACCGGCTGAATCCCAATTGGCGCTATAACACCTAGCTGTGGGGTTTACGCTCTCACTTGCGCCAACACATACGGGCCTTCGGGAACCACCGCTATCCGTGCCCCCGAATCGAGCCCGGCACACAGTGCCTCGACCGCTTCCTGCGGATGCACGAAGGCGCGGCCCCACACCTTGTTCCGATATTCCTGCGGCAGCCCCGGCACGGCATACAGGACCTCGTTTCTGCGTGTCACCAGCGCCAGCTTTTCCAGTTGCCACTGATCCACGGTCACGGGTACCCCTTCGATTCCCTGCAGAAATTCGCCATCAGACCCATAGCGCGTCATCATTTCGCTGAACTCCGCGCTACCCACTCCCTCCGAGCAGGCGCCCGCCATCAGGATGCGCCCGCCCGGACGCACCATATTTTCCGCGGCGGTGATTCCCTTGATGCACTGGTAAAACGTCATGTCGAGCGGATAACCGCCGCCCGTGGTGATCACCGCATCTACCGGCTGCTCCAGATACTGGGTCAGCGAAGAACGAAGCCAATCCACCCCGGCACGGTGCGCCCCTGTCGGCTCGCCTGCGAACACCGCCGCAATCCGCCGGTCGTGCGATAACGACACGTCGATCAGAAAATCGTGTCGCGCCAGGCTCGCGATCTCGAGCAACTCGGCGTGCAAAGGATTATCGTCGATCAAGCCTTCTCTCGCGCGTGGGTCGCGCATAAAACGCGAGCTGTGGAGTTCCTTGATGGTTTCCTGAGCGGCCAACCCGGGCGCGATCAGCTTCCTTCCTCCCGAAAATCCCAACATCAGGTGCGGCTCGATGAAGCCCAGGCTGAAGTGCAGGTCAGCGTTAAGGAAGCGTTCGTCGATCCATACTGGAGTGCCGGAGCGCGTTACGCCCAGATGGCAATGTTGTGCCTTCTGGCGCGCGTCGTGATTCAAAATAGTGTAGGTTGCAGCTATTTCAGGTCCTACAATCTGCCGAATTTCGGCTTCGGTGGCGGCCCGATGCAGCCCAGTCGCGATGAGAATGGTAATGCTTTCCCGTGGAATTCCACCTGCCTCCAGGCGTCTCAGCAAGGGAGGCAGCACCACTGGGTTGGGAGCCGGCCGGGTGATATCGCACACCGAGATCGCCGCCGATTTTTTCCCCGCCATTACCGCGGCCAGCGGCGGACCCGCAGCGGGATTGTCCAGTGCAGCTTCAATCGCAGCCGCCGGATTTGTCAGCGGGGCCGCGGATTTCCAGTTGAGCACTTGGCACTGAAACTGATCCGGTACTGTGACCTTCAGGTGCTCTTTTCCAAATGCAAGTCTTGTCTCCACTCCCTGAGTTTACCGCCTACAAGTCTGGACCTCCGAATAAAAACAAAAAGGGCGGCCCTGGTGAGCCGCCCGTGTATCCGGATAACCGATCGGCTACTGGATGTGAAGAGAAGCCGAGACCGACTTGACGATCCCGGTCGCGCTGGTCCCGGTGACCGTAACAGTGACGTTGCCCCTTTTCGCGCTATTGCTTACTGTGGCCGTGAAGGTAGCCGTTCCGCTGCCGCCCATGGCGGTCCCAGGGCTGCTTAGAACCACGCCGGTCTTGCCGCCGGTGGCTATTAACGCAACGTTTTCGACGAACCCGTTCTGGGGCGTGATAGTCACCGTATAGGTGGTCACGCTGGGGCGCGATACCGAGGTCGAAGCCGGCGAGATGCTGATACTGTAAGTGGGCTGCGGAGGGGCGCTGACCACCAATGTTGCCGTAATCGTATGCACTAGGGAACCACTGGTTCCTGTGATTGTGAATGGATAATTTCCCTGTGCGGTGCCCGCCACGGTTATATTGAATACGCCGTTAACGATGGCGCTGGCAATGGCTCCGGCCGGTAAGCCGGAGAGGCCGTAGCCAACGGTTCCCCCAAATCCACCCGAGGGAGTCTCCGTGATGGTGTAGTTGCCGGTGGTGCCTCCCGTCGAAGGCACGGTTTGGGAAGTGGGCGATACCGATATACTGAAGTCCGGCGCGACCGAATACGACAGCGCACAACCTCCGCCATTCGCATTCAACCAGTTTTGCTGAATCAGAAAGTCGCGGGTCCCCAGCTTCATGTTGGCCTGCCCGCCGCCGGGTGCCGAATAGGTGGAGCCAAAGTTCCAGGCGCACTTGTCGGCGTTTTCATTACCACTCGAATCGTACCAGGCATTCAGATTGGGATCGCTGGCGGCTTCTTCGAGTTCATGCGACATAACCGACGCCATCGCATCCACCGCTGCGTCTCCGTTCGGGCTGGTCGATTGCACGGAGCAACTGCCTAGACTGGGACCGGCCGCATCGCCTACAAATGCATATTTGATATTGGCGCCATTGATACTCGCGGCGGTGTGCCAGCCGCAATACTGCGTAAGGAATCCTGACGTCTCCTTAACGCCGGGCGCGGTTAAGACAAAGTAGACACCGTTCGAGTCGGTTGGCAGCTTACCGGAACCCAGTGCGTTTCTGACCAGAGTGCCGATACTGGAATCCGACAGCGAAGTGCCTAACGAACCCGTATCCGCCGTGCTGCCTCCGTACGAGATGAGACCTGAGACGTTTCCGTTGGGGTCGCCGTAAGTCGTATTAATGTTCTCATAGGGCGAGCCTCCGATATTTTGCGCCCAATAGGTCAGGATGGTGTTCGCTTGGGTATCTTGCGACCAATTGCCATACCAGATGAAATAGACGTTAACCGTACCATGCATTACCGGGCCGCCGTTGTAGTTGATCCCGTTGCCGGTTACCATGGCGCCAGTGCCGTTGCCGCGCTGTGGCATATGGCGGGCTCTGTCTCCACGTCCGTCGGCCTTATACAGCTCGTTTTGCGCCGATGCGACCGACGGGGCCATAAGGGTTCCGCAAACCAGGGCGCTCGCGGCGGCCAGCGAAAATCTGAATTTCATATTCCTCCCCAAAGTGCTTGCCATCTTAAGCAGAATAACCGGGCCGGAGTGTTCATCCTAGAGGACTTGCCCCTAACGAACTTTCTAAAATGCCCTAGGGGAATCTTAGGCGGGAGCCCTAAGCCATGGGCCGCTCGTGTTAAACCTAATCGAGGACCCATTCATGGCCAAAATTATCGGAGCGATCGCGTCATCGCATTCGCCGACCATCGGCTTCGCCCTGGACCGCCAGAAGCAGAACGACCCCGTGTGGGCTCCGATCTTTGAAGCTTACCACCCCATTCAAAAATGGCTTCAGGAAAAACAGCCGGATGTGCTGTTTTTTATCTTTAATGATCACGTCACGTCGTTCTTCTTCAACCACTATTCCCATTTCGCCCTGGGGATCGGCGAAGAATTTCCGGCCGCAGATGAGGGTGGCGGCGCACGGGCGCTTCCGCCGATCCGCAGCCATACCGGTTTGGCGCATCACATCGCTAGCTCACTGGTAGCCGACGAATTCGATTTGTCGTTTTTTCAGGACAAGGCCCTGGACCACGGCTGCTTTTCCCCGCTATCGATGCTATGGCCAGATGCCGCCGAGTGGCCTGCCAAAATAATTCCGTTCGAGGTGGGCGTGCTGCAATTCCCTATTCCGTCGGCGCGGCGCTGCTACCGGCTGGGACAGGCGCTACGGCGAGCCATCGAGAGCTATCGAGAAGACTTAAAAGTGGCCCTGGTGGCTACCGGCGGGCTTTCCCATCAAGTGCACGGGGAACGTTGCGGTTTCAACAACACCGAGTGGGATCTGCGTTTCCTGGACTTGTTTGAAAAAGATCCAGCGGCGCTGACTGACGTCACTATCGCCGAATACGCGCGGCTGGGGGGACTGGAAGGCTCTGAGGTAATCATGTGGCTGGTGGCGCGCGGAGCGCTTTCGGCGAACGTCAGGAAGGTTCACCAAAGCTACTACCTGCCCTCCATGACGGCGCTTGCGACCGCCATTTACGAGAACCAGGCGGGGGAATCCCCGGCCGAAGCAGTGGAGGCTCACCGCGATTACATGGGCCGGCAACTCGAGGGCGTCGAAAAATTGGAGGGCACTTATCCGTTCACGTTAGACCACAGCGTGAAGGCCTACCGCCTCAACAAATTCTTGCATCGAATGATTCTACCGGCCCATCGGGAGCAATTCTTGAGCGATCCCGAGCGCTTGTTCGATGAACACCACTTGACGGCGGAGGAGCGCGACCTAGTGCGGCGCCGCGACTGGCGGGAGATGATCCACTATGGCGTCATCTTCTTTGTGCTGGAAAAGCTGGGGGCGGTACTGGGTGTCTCGAACCTGCACATCTATGCAGCCATGCGCGGCCAGACGCTGGAGGAATTCCAGAAGACTCGCAATGCGCCTGGCGCTCTCTATTCCGTGGCGGGAAAAGAAGGCGGAGCGCTGGCCTGGGATCGCGACAAAAAGCCGGTCTAAACCCTCCACCGCGCCGGCTACCTACGAAAAAACTGCTCAACACGCAGCATTTGCGAGCAAATTCGCCTAAGGAACCTGAGCGCTTTTCTAAGCCGAAAGCCTTAGTTGGCGGTCGCGAATCGTAACCAAATGCCGCGGCGAAAACCACGCGCGCGACCAGCGTGACGCAGGCGCGAGTTCAATTTCGATATAGTAACCGAGCATTGGATCGAACTCGCAGGACCTAGTAGTGCCCCTTAGAATGTGAGTCCTGCAGGCGACATGCACCCTGCTTCCGGTGGGGATCGGGCATTCGGTGAGTACCATTGCACTACGCTCTCCGATTTCCTCCAGGTTGCCGACGACCGATTCTGAGCCGCCGGTTCGTTTGATGCGCACCACGGACACGAGTTCTGAACACCAATTACGCTCTACGGTGAGTTGCTTAGCCATGACTTTTCGATTGCAAGTACTATTCCAAATTCTGAGGGGCGGAGGGCGTCCCGATCAGAAGTCTTTGCGCACGATCCAAGTCGTCATGCAACGCTGATTTTGAACGATCGTCGTTTTCAGGGGATCCGCCAATCGACCACCCAGTTCCTCAGTCAAGTTGACGAGTAGCGGCTCATCAATGAGATAGCGCTCGGAGCCGTCGGGCAAAAGAAAACGCCGCCCAACGATGCGCTGCATCTGGTGTTCCATCCCAATCGAGGACGCGAGACGGCAAAACAACAGCCCACCGGGTTTCAGTACCCGCCAGCTTTCGCGCAACATAGCTTGGAAGTGGTCGTCATCCTTTGCGAAGTGGAGGACAGCGCTGCACAGAACCAAATCGGCAAAGCCATCTGGAAAAGACATTTTCTCTAACGTTTCCAAACGGAAATTCGTCGCGGGAAGTCCGGGTGCAAGATGTGCGGCCAAGCGGCGGACCGCCTCCACAGCCTGGGGATCTGAATCCACGCCATAGACGTCATATCCTTCCCTCAGCAGATAAACCAGATTGCGGCCGGAGCCACAGCCGAGATCCAAGATACGGTTTCCAGGGGCAACGCGTCCCCGCAGGAGCTGGTCAAACAAATAGATGTCGAGGCTGCCGAATTGTTCCTGCAAGTTGGACATGTAACTTCGGCGTCCGCGTCTAGCGGGTCAATACGCTCACGCCGTTTCTTCCACCCACAAACACCTGGGTGGTCATGCCTAAGAACAAGCCGTGCTCGACGACTCCTACCATGCCGTTGAGCCCGCTTTCAAGGGATGCCGCGGAGAGTTCGCCGTTTAGGACGCAGTCCAGAATATAATGGCCGCCTTCGCTGACGAACGGCTCAGCGTCCGGACCTCGCCTGAGCGAGGGAATCGCACCCAGGTACCGCAGTTTGCGCTTGGTAGCTTCCCAACCGAAAGGAACAACCTCGACCGGGAGAACGCTTCGACCTAGGCGCTCGACCAGCTTCGAATCGTCAACCACGATCACCAAGCGGTCGCTGACGCTAGCCACGATCTTCTCTCGAAGCAAAGCTCCGCCGCGGCCCTTGATCAAGTCCAGACGGCCGAGCTCGACCTCGTCAGCGCCATCAATGGTGAGATCGACTCGTTTATCTTCGGTCAACTCGCCTAGCGGTATTCCAAGAATGCGGGCCTGTTCCGCCGTGCGTCCCGATGTCGGAATACCGAGAATACGTAGACCCGCTTGCACGCGCTTTCCAACCGCTTCGACCGCGAAAGCCGCGGTGGACCCGGTTCCGAGTCCGACCACCATTCCGTCTTCGATGAGTGCGGCCGCCGACTCGGCGGCAGCCCGTTTCAGCGAATTCGCATCCAGCTCATGAACCATCGCAGGACGCTAGCGGGCCCTATGCTGCTCGTCTTTTTCGTTTTCGCAGACGGTTTCGATCAGGTCTGTATCCGGCAGCAGTACGACGGGCATTTTGACGTGCCAAGGCTTCTGGTAGGCCTTGGGATCGTCGATGGTGATTTCCAGATCCATGTGACCAAAATCCCGGCGAGTGAAGCTCTCAGTGACATGCCCGGCCTCAGTTTGCGGATGGCCCTTGCCGGTATCGAGCCAGACGCGGCCGTTGAATCCGGTAGTATCCACAACCAGCGTGTTGCCTTGCCAATGTCCCACTGAATAGCCCAGCCAGGTGGGCTGAGGATCAGCGGGTAGTTTGCGCCCATCCAGGAATACCTGCCGAAAAATTGAATTCACCGAGGTTTCATAGAGCAGGACGACGAGCGGCGGAGTCTGGACAATTTTGAACGGGTGCAGCGCCTCGCCGGCATTCGAGGTATCGATACGCGGGACGCCGGGAGGCATGCAGTAGGCCATGGGGTCGTCTTTGTGATCGTTAGTTTCGCGCTGCTTCTGCAGCGCCTCGGCCCACGGCAGCATGGCGACATCCGCGGGCTTCAAATCCTTAGCGAGGTCGAAAAAGTAAGCCGTAGTCGACCACACTCCGGAGAGGTCCGGCCTGCCGTCTGGCATTTTAGGCGCTGGCGCGGTTAGATTCACTTGGCCGTTGGATCCGCGCGGCATGCCGGGGACCCGGTAGTTGAGCCACTGAGCAATGCCGGGAACCGGCGCTGCGCATAGAAGGATCGCGCAGGCCCTCAACCGAACAGTCAAACGGAAATGGTTTTGCCGGTGCACTCAGAACACCATCCGAAATAATACTATAGCCGCTAATCGTTTTAAGGCGATGGACGGTCCGTCAAATGCGAGCTGTGGACACTGCCGCTTCGCGCAGCGATTCGGTCAGGTATTCGAGCGCCACCGCGATGCCGCCCTTGCGATGAGGCACTCCGGCAATGTCGAGACCCATCTCGACGCCGCTGAGAGTTCCGGCAAGCATCAGGTCGTTAAAATCACCGAGGTGTCCAATGCGGAACGCTTTGTTCTGCAATTTCCCCAGGCCCGTGCCGAGCGGCATGTTGAAGCGTTCCAGAATCACTTTGCGAAGTTCGTCAGCGGAGTGACCGGCGGGCGTATAAACGGCAGTCACCGAGTTGCTGAATTCCTTAGGATTGAGAGCCACGTTTTCGAGGCCCCATGCGCCCACGGCGCGCCGCGTCGCTTCGCCATGACGCTGATGCCGGATAAAAACATTCTGCAAGCCTTCTTCACGCAGCATCTGCAAAGATTCACGCAAACCGTAAAGCAGATTGGTGGCGGGTGTATACGGGAAGAAGCCGTTGACGTTCTGGTTCAGCATCGCTTCCCAATCCCAGTAGGACCTTGGAAGCCGGGCGGATTTTGAGGCCGCAAGCGCCTTGTCGCTAATCGCATTGAATCCGAGACCGGGCGGCAGCATCATACCTTTCTGCGAGCCGCCGATCCCGACGTCGACTCTCCATTCGTCCTGCCGGAAGTCGATTGATGCGAGTGAGGAAATGGCGTCGACCAGCAGCAGCGCCGGATGTTGCGCACGATCCATCGCCGCGCGGACTGCCGCGACCGAGCTCGTCACGCCCGAAGAGGTTTCATTTTGCACTACTCCGACCGCCTTGATCCGGTGACTGCGATCCTCACTTAGCTTGGCTTCGACCACTTGCGGATCGACGCCGTGGCGCCAGTCAGTGGGCACCACATCGACATCCAAACCCAGTTTCTGCGCCACTTGAATCCACAGCGCCGCAAACTGGCCGACTTCAAACATCAATATTTTGTCACCGGGAGAGAGCGTATTAGTCAGTGCGCCTTCCCAGGCGCCAGATCCGGAAGAAGGAAAGATGACCACTCTTCCGGTGGTTTGGAAAATTTCTTTCATCCCCTCCAACACTTCGAGTCCGAGGCGTGCAAACTCCGGGCCGCGGTGATCGATGGTGGGCCGTGAGATGGCACGCAGGACCCGTTCGGGCACGTTGGTAGGACCGGGAAGTTGAACAAATTGGCGACCGCTTGAATATGACATTTTGGCTATCCGAACCTCATTGTACATCTTGGTACATCTTGGCGGAATTGCCGGTTGATTCGCCGGAATCAGGTGGCGGCTATTTCGAATTCCCTTGAGGCGGAAAGAGCGTCAAGAGGCGGTTGATCTCTTCAATAGATTCACTTTCCGCATGATGCTCATTGTAAGCTTCCATGTCAGCTTCCAGCAGCGCTTTCAAGTCCGATCGTGGGCGATCACCCGGAATCATAATGGATAAGCCAGGAGGTTTTCATTATGCTAACTTGTACAGCCATGAAGCCAGTACTCGTTACAACCCTGCTAGCGATGTTCAGTCTTGTGATAAATGCGCAAAACG
>Ga0105240_10005567_pt1 | contig 18734 bp, 11 predicted proteins | sample KBSC54metaG_FD_80426 | JGI IMG/M metagenome (GOLD analysis project Ga0105240, IMG submission 80426) | Corn rhizosphere microbial communities from Kellogg Biological Station, Michigan, USA - KBS C5-4 metaG | ecosystem: Host-associated > Plants > Roots > Rhizosphere > Soil | place: Michigan, USA... | reverse complement strand
TGCAAGCGCGTGCGGCGACTGCGATGTGGATGAACGGGATCGACGCCGAGTTGCTCGACCGGGAACAGGTTGCAAGCCTGGCGCCGCTTTTGGATCTGTCTTCGGGTGCGCGGTTTCCGGTGTTGGGAGGGTCGATCCAGCGCCGCGGGGGGACTGCTCGCCATGACGCAGTGGCTTGGGGTTATGCGCGGGCGGCCGCGGGCCTCGGGGTCGATATCATCCAAAACTGCGAGGTCCAGGGGTTTCTGACTGACTCGAGAGGAGTCTGCGGGGTGCGTACCTCCCGTGGATTGATCCGTGCCGAGCGCATTGGAATCGCGGCGGCAGGACACAGCTCTGTGATCGCAAGGCTGGCGGGATTTCAGCTGCCCGTGACGAGCTATGCACTGCAGGCGATGGTCACCGAGCCGGTCAAGCCGTGCCTGGATACCGTGGTGCTGTCGCCGGCCACCGGGGTCTATGTGAGTCAGTCGGACAAGGGAGAGATGGTCATTGGGGGAGGGCTGGACATGTTTCCCTCGTATGCCCAGCGCGGCAGCTTCGCGATCGATCAGAATGTGATCGCGGGGACGATCGCGCTGTTTCCCTCATTCAGCCGGCTTGCACTGTTACGGCAGTGGGCGGGGATCGTGGATATCGTGCATGACTCGAGTCCCATCATCGGCGCCACGCCTGTAAATGAGCTCTATATCAACTGCGGATGGGGCACAGGTGGCTTCAAAGCCATTCCGGTGGGTGGGTGGACATTTGCGCATGTGCTTGCAACCGGGCGCAATCATGAGCTGGCGGAGCCGTTTCAGCTCAGTCGCTTTGAGAGCGGGCGACTGATCGATGAGGCAGGGGCTTCGGGGATCGCACACTGATGATGCGGATACCCTGTCCCTGGTGTGGCGAGCGCGATGAGCCCGAGTTTGTCTGCGGGGGGACCACACACATCAACCGGCCACCCTTGTCGGCGAGCGATGCCGAATGGGGCGCGTACCTGTTTGTTCGAGAGAATCCGCGGGGCGTGCACCTCGAACGCTGGCGTCATTCGTTCGGCTGTGGCCAATGGTTCAATCTGGCGCGCAATACGGTTACGCACGAGATCACCTGGGTGTATTCGATGACGGATCCCAAGCCATGACGGGGTTTCGATTGGCGGCTCCGTGGGGAGCTCAGATCGAGCGCTCCCGGCCCGTCCGCTTCAACTTCAACGGGCGATCTCATTCAGGATTTGTGGGGGATACTGTTGCCTCTGCGCTGCTGGCCAATGGCGTAAAACGAGTGGCGCGCAGCTTCAAACTGCATCGGCCGCGCGGCATTTTTTCCTGTGGAGTCGAGGAGCCCAACGCGCTCGTGGATGTTGGATCCGGCGGCCGGCGCCTGGCCAACGTTCGGGCCACACTGCTACCCATTCAGGAAGGGATGAACGTTGAGAGTGTCAATTGCTGGCCCAGCGTGGAGTTTGATCTGGCGGCGGTCAACGGGCTGCTCGCGCCGCTGCTGCCGGTGGGCTTCTACTATAAGACGTTCAAGTGGCCTGATTGGCGTTGGTTTGAGCCGACGGTCCGGCGAATGGCCGGATTGGGTCGGGCGCCGCGGCAGGCGGATCCCGATCTCTACGATGAGGTCAGCGCGAGTGTGGATGTGCTCGTCGTGGGCGCAGGTGTCTCGGGCCTCGCTGCGGCCGTGGCAGCGGCTCGGGCCGGCGCCAAGGTCACAATTGTCTCGCAGGGCAGCCGAATCGGCGCGAATGCCCTGTGGCGCACGAGGTCCGTGAATGCTGCGCAACTGATAGAAGAATTGGATCGACTCGGTGTGCAGGCACTGCCGAACGCGGCTGCATTTGGGCTGTACGATCATAATCTGGTGTGTGTGCGCGAGACGCTGGATCGAGCCGGAGCAGTCGAACCGGGAGGGCCGCCCATCTGGCGCGAGCGCTTGTGGAAATTCAGGGCGCGGGATGTTGTTTGCGCCACCGGGGCATTCGAACGGCCGATGATCTTCCCGAACAATGATCGTCCTGGAGTCATGTTGGCGGGAGCTGCTCAGCAGTACGCGCATGCTTATGGAGTGGCTTGCGGAACTCGCGCCGTCATCGTTGCCAACTCCGATAGCGCGTACGAAGTGGCGCAGACGATGAAGGAATGCAACATCGAAGTGGTCGCCGTCGTGGACTGCCGCCCCCCGCATATGATCCGCTCGCCGCTGGCGCGATCCGATCAGTTCTATTCGGTGCAGAACGCGACGATCAGCGCCGTGAAGGGTGGCAGACAGGTATCGGGCTGTGTGGTGTCGAGCACGCAGGACGGCAGTCGGCATCGGGCTTTCGAGTGCGACCTGATTCTGAGCGCAGGGGGGATTACACCCGCCGTGCATCTGCATTCTCAGGCGGGCGGAAAGCTGCGCTGGGATGACCGGGGATCCATGTTTGTGCCTGATGGGCCTGCGCCGCATGTGTTCAGTGTTGGAGCGGCGGCGGGAATCTTCGACGGCGTCTATGCCGTGGAGCATGCGCATCAAACGGGGTTGGCGCTCGCTCGGGGAACGACACCTCCGCTGCCGAAGCACAACGACAGTGTGAGCAGCTTGCGCAGCTCGCATGTGCGACAAGCGCGAGGGAAACAGTTTGTTGATCTGCAGAATGACGTAACCGCCTCGGATGTTGAGCTCGCTGCGCGGGAGAATTATCGCTCAGTCGAGCATCTGAAGCGTTATACGACGACGGGAATGGGGACTGATCAGGGAAAGACCAGCAACATCAACGCGCTGGTGCTGCTCGGCGAAGCGACGGAGCGCGCGCCTGGCGAGGTGGGTACGACCAAGTTCCGGCCGCCGTTCGCGCCCATCAGTCTGGGGGTGTTGGCCGGCTACCGACGCGGGGAGTTGTTGCGCCCGCGGAAGTCTCTGGCCGCTCATTCATGGCACGAAAGCCGCGGAGCGCTCTTCGAGGATTATGGCGGATGGCTACGACCTGCGGCCTATCCCCTCAGGGGGGAAAGCGTTGAGCAGGCGACCTACCGGGAAGCCTGCGCGGTACGCAAGAGCGTAGGTGTGTTCGACGGCTCACCATTGGGGAAGATGGAGGTTTTTGGGCCCGACGCGGCGCGCTTTCTGGATTTCATGTATGTAGGCACGATGTCGAACCTCGCTATCGGGCGCGCCAAGTACGGGCTGCTGCTGAACGAAAATGGGGTCGTGGTCGATGACGGTATCGTTGCGCGGCTGGCTGAGGAACGGTTCTGGATCAACACCTCCAGCGCGGGGGCCGAACGTACGGCGGCTGCATTCGAGGAGTGGAAGCAGTGTGAGTTTCCCAGCTGGAAGGTTCTCATCACGCCAGTGACTGCGCGCTGGGCCAACGTGACTGTGTCAGGACCACGCGCCTGGGAATGGTTGAACGCGATTGGTTTCGAGGCCGCGCTGGCCCCGAAAAGTTCGCGACACATGTCGATTCTCGACACGCAACTCGGTGCTTTGCGATTGAGGGTGCTGCGCGCAAGCTTCAGTGGCGAGCTGGGGTACGAGATCAATGTGCCGAGCGATCAATGCCAGGAGTTGCTGGAGCAGCTGTGGCGTGTTGGAAAGCAGTTCGGCGCCGTTGCGTATGGTGTCGAGGCGCTGCAGATGATGCGAATCGAGAAGGGTTACATCCATATAGGAACCGACACGGATGGGACGACGCTTCCGACAGACATTGGCATGTCTGACTTTATCGCGCGCAAGGCCAGTGACTTTGTGGGGCGACGCTCCCTGCAAAGGCCGGCTGCCCTGGATGCTGATCGACTGCAACTCGTGGCGTTGATGCCGGTCGATCGCAAGACGCCTATTCCCGTCGGCGGACAAATAGCGCGCACGCCGCCTCCAGGCGTCTCGGAAGGACACATCACCTCGAGCGCCATCAGCCCGGAGCTCGGTGTTCCGATTGCGCTGGCCATGTTGCAAGGCGGCTCGAGCAGGAAAGGTGAGTACGTACAGGTGCATCATTTCGGGATCAGCGTGTGTGCGGAAGTAGTCACTGCACCGTTTGTGGATCCAGAGGGGCGTCGAGTACATGGATGAGTCAGGATTGACTGACATCTCGCCTGACTCGGCGCAGTTCCGAGCATTGATCGTCCGTCACGTTGCGGCGCTGTCTGTGCGTTACCTCGATACGGGATCAACGTTTGTCGAGCAGGTGCAGCAGCGATTGGGATGCCGGCTTCCTCGGCCGCTCGAAGCGATCGAGTGGGCGGAAACCGGAAGCGCTGCGAAGCTCACGATGGCCTGGCGCAGTCCGACGGAGACTCTGGTGTTGGGGGGCCGAACTGAGGTCTTGTCAGGTCCGGGCGGGTTGCCTGAATCGCGGGATGGATGGGTAGTGGATATGACCGGCGCATGGGTGGTGATTCGCTGCGGAGGGTCCAGGCTCGAGGAGGTGTTCGCGCGGTTAGGGGGACCTGGAACTTTGCCAGCCCTCGGACAAGCAAAAGGAGGGCGGCTTGCGGAACTGCCGGCACTTGCGCTGTGCGTACGCGAAGGGGAGTGCGAGATTGTTATTGAGCATTACTATGCAGCGCATCTGCTTGCCTGGATCCGCCAGGCAGTGTGCGCCTGCGCGCTTGTGCCAATATAGGCGGCAGCGGCGCGCGAGAGGGCGACCGCGCACAGAGCAGAGGCTGCATTGACCGGCAAGCGCCACACCCGACCGGAATTTGCTGTGCCGCCGAACGCGCGCGAGGGGCTGTTCCGCGGGCGGCTGGGCGGTCCCGGTGCAACGTTGAAGGAGATCTTCACCGCCATGGACAAGGCGCCCGCTGCTGCGAGTGTGACGAGACACCCGGCCCGCAATCTCATCGGGCAGCGCTGGCAACTTCCGGAGGCCGATGGAGCGGGCTGCTTCGAGCTGACGCGCATCGGCGACGATGTGTTTGTGGTCGCGATCGATGTGTCCTACAAGGATCCGCGTCTCGAGATCATACCCGGCGACGGATTGATTCAATTCTATTTTCAGCTCACGGGGGACCTGACACTGGGATTGGGCCGTAAGGAGGCTCTGCGGCTGCAGCGCCCGAGCGTGCTCGTCTACAACCAACCCACCGGCGTGAATTTGAGGGAATGGCTGGCCTCCAGTGCGCGCGAGCGAGGCGTTGCGATCAACCTGCGGCCGCAATATCTGGTGGAACAGTTCCTGGGCCGCGGCGACGGTGCTCCGGCACGCTTGCGGGCGATCGCTGCCGGCAGACCGGGCCAGTTGCTGTTGGACCGATTGAGCCTGACACCGTCCATGTTCGAGCTGGCAGGCCGGCTGATTGATAACCCGCACCAGGAGCCGGTGTTGCGGTTGTTATACACGGAAGGTGTCACGCTGCAGTTATTGTGTGCGGCGGTGCAGGCGTTCGAGGACGAATCAGGCGCCGCCGGCAAGGGTTACAGCGACCGCGAGCTTCGATCCCTGAATACGGCGCGCGAGCTGTTGATGACTCAGCTTGCGCCCGTTCCCACCATTCGGCAGGTTGCGCAGGCCGCTGGAATGAAGGAGACCACCTTGAAGAAGGCATTCAAGGCGGTGTTCGGGGAGACGATGTTTGATTTCTCGGTTCGCTGCCGTATGCAGCAGGCCATGCAGCTGGTGCAGGAGGGGCGCTTGTCGGTGGCGGAGATCTCGAAATCGGTCGGATACGCACACCAGACTTCGTTTGCGACCGCGTTTCACTCGCATTTCGGAGTGGCGCCGCGCGAGGTGCGGCCTCAACGGGCGCGGTGAAGTGTTTTGCTCGCTTGGAAAAACAACAGCGCCGCGATGGCGGCGGCCGGAGCGACTACAGCCGAAATGGCGTAGCCGACCGACTCTGGAGCATGGAGCCCGCGGTCGGTGACTACGGCAACCAATGTTGGACCGCAGCCATAACCCAGTAGCGTGTTACAAAACGTGAAGACGGACGCGGAGAGACCGCGGTACTGGTTTGGAACCGCGGATTGTATTGCGACCAGGCCTCCGATACCTCCGACCGTTGAGATGAGCACCCACAGACCGACGCCCGCGAGTACGAAGCCGGAGGACGGGCCGGACACTGCGAGCGCTGCGCACACAGCCCCGATCGCAGCCAGTACGCATACTTTGAATCGTCCCTCGAGACCCTTGCGTCGTTCCGCGAAGTCGGAGAGGGTTCCACCGGAAATGGAACCCAGGATACCGGCAACGGCTGTGATGAATCCGAACGCCAATCCGACTTCGTCCGACCGCCATTGGAAACGACGGGAAAGAACGGAAGGGGCCCATGAGATCAGTCCGTAATCGCCGACGGCAAGCAGCCCGCAGCCGAGATACAACGGAATCAGGACTCTGCCGTGACGGCTGAAGAAACCTCCTGTCGATCCGGGCAATGTTGACTCGGTGGTCTCGAGACGACGGGGCTCTCGGACAGTCATCAGGGCAAGGGGGGCCACTAGTCCGATCGCTCCGAACAGGACTAGCACCATACGCCACGGCGGGAGCGAGCCGATGAGCGGCCAGGACGCAAACGCGCCGCGATTGGCGAGGTTGAGCAGCAGCCCGCCGGCGCTGATTCCGATCGGGCCGCCGAGTACGGTCGCCATTCCGAACACACCGAACGCGGTACCGCGCCGGTGCTTCTCAAACGAATCCGCAATCATCGAGACCGCGGCGGGCACCAGGGTGGCTTCGCTGATTCCGATCAGAAAGCGGGCAGCGAGCAGGGCGGTGAAATTCGGGGCCAGTCCACAGAGGGTGGCTGCGATGGCCCAGACAGTCGCGCCGAGGGTGACCAGTCGCTTGCGATTCACGCGGTCCGTGAGCCGACCGATTGGCAGACTTGCCAGAACGTAGATCAAGGTGAAAGCCGGGCCCTGCAGAAGACTGATCGCCGAATCCGACACGCCGAAGCTGGCGCGCAGAGGATCGACGAGAACGCCCAACACCAGCCGGTTTGCGTAGGAGACGATGCCGGCGATGAATAGCGCTGCGACGAGCCACCATCCGCGCGAGACAGGGGGTATTGCGGACGCGGGCGGGGTCAACTGTGGAGAGTCCATTACAACGGGTCGAGGTCCGAGGGTGCTTGGGGAATCATACTGGCTTACCTGCGCCGCCCGGGATGCGCGGCTCGTCCTAGGCTTAGTGAAGCCGACGCAATTTCTTTCTTTTCCGAACGAACCCGCCGCCGGCGCGGGGACCGCCAGACAAGAGATCCTATACTCGATCGAACATCAAACGACGTCCCAAGATGCAGCCGTCCGATACGTTGCCACCTACATCCGGACATTCTGAAGTGTCCGGATCCGACTCCGCCGCCGCACCCAGTGCAAATCGCTACTATGTTCTGGCGATCCTCACAATCGGCTACGCCCTCAACATCGCCGATCGCTTTTCAATCTCGACGCTGATCGAGCCGATCAAGCACGAGCTGCAGCTCTCCGACAGCGGCGTCGGCTATCTCACCGGTGTTGCATTGGCCTTGTTCTATGTCACCGTCGGCATCCCGGTGGCCGTCCTGGCAGACAAAGCCAACCGCCGCAACATACTCGCCGCGGCCCTGCTGATCTGGTCGGGCATGACCGTTGTGTGCGGCTTTGCAAAGACGTTCGGACAGTTGATGTTAGGACGTTTCGGTGTCGGGATCGGAGAAGCCGGCGGCACCGCGCCGTCCACCTCAATCCTCGCCGATCAATTCCCTCCGGCCAAACGTCCTTTCGCACTGACCGTCTTCGCCCTGGGCGCTTGCGTGGGCGCGTGGTTAGGTTCATCAGTCGCGGGCGCTGCCGCAGAGCGCAGCGGCTGGCGAGCCGCTTTCCTTCTGCTCGGCGCTCCCGGCGTGGCGCTTGCCCTGATCGTGTGGTTCACCATCAAGGAGCCTCCGCGCGGCGTTTTCGATCGAGCGCGTCCTCCCGCCGGCACGCTTCGTGAAACTCTCCGATTTATCGCCAAACAGCGGTCCGCCATCCATCTGATCGTCGGCGGAGCGGTCGCTACACTGTGGAGCTGGGGGCTGATGTGGTGGACCCCCGCATTCCTGCAACGCTCGCATCAGATGACCGTCGGCGGCGCAGGACAGCTCCTCGGCCCCATGCACCTGATTGCAGGTACGGCCAGCACCTTACTCGCCGCCTGGTTGATGAGCCGACGTTCCGCGGCAGATCCCAAACACATTGCAAACCTGCTGGCGCTCTTCGTTGCCGTGAGCACGGTTCCATCCTTCCTCGCCTACTGGGTGTCATCAACCTCCCTGGCCTCAATCTTCTTGTGGCTTTTCGTGCCAGGAGTGTACTTCTACATAGGCCCGATTCTCGGTTTGCTGCAGAACGTCCTCCCTGCGAACATGCGCGCAACAGGGTGTGCGAGCCTGCTGTTCCTCGCAAACATCGGCAACCTGGTGGTCGCGCCGCAGTTCATCGGCTGGTTGAGCGATTGGTTTCGCAGTCACTCATCCGCCGGTGATGAGTCCCTACGGTGGTCCCTCCTGATCCTGGCGCCCACAGGTCTCTGGGCCGCCTGGCATCTGTGGCGCGCCGGCCGAACGATCCGACAAGACGAAGCCAGCGTGAGCTGATGTCGCGCATAACTCTCCCCGAGGAAATCATGAGTCAATCGACCGGCCCGCACCCACTGATCTGCCTCAGTCTCGCCATCCTCACTGCTCTTTGCGCCCAAGCCTCCCGCGCCGAAGGCCCTCCATCTCTCTACGTGCCACCCGGTCGCGTCACACTGGAGAACTTTGAACCGCCCATCACCAAGGTTGAGCTCTCCGCCCGAGCCGCCGGCGCAACTCCCGACAAGTACATCGCAGAATTCAAGATGCTGCCCATGCGCGACGGAGTACGCCTCTTCACAGTGATCTTCCGTCCCAAGGATTCCAATCCCCATCCCACTATCCTCGACCGCACGCCTTACAACATCCATGCGGTCGGCACCTATGCCCAACGCGCCATCGAAGGCGGCTATGCCATCGTCATGCAGAACGAGCGCGGCTCCGAATGGTCGGAAGGCGAGTTCCACTACCTCGGCAAGACCATGCAGGACGCCCAGGACACATTGACCTGGATCGGCGAGCAATCCTGGTCTAATCACAAGGCGGGCACCATCGGCTGTTCCTCCTCGGCCGAGAATCAACTCAAGCTCGCGGCTCGCGGCCATCCCGTGCTCAAAGCCACGATCCCGATGAGCTCGGGTGCCGGTGTCGGGCGCATACCCGGCGTGACCTCGCAAGGTCTTTTCTACCGGGGTGGCGTACCGATGATCGCCACTTGGTCCCTCTGGTACGCCCCTTTCGGCTACAACTGGCGACCGAAGCTGCCGACCGGACATGGCGACGAAGAGTTGGTCAGGGACATGCGCAATTTCTCGGTCAGCTCGCCCGATTTCTTCGACGCCTCCTACAACAGGTCGTTGGGTGAGTCAGTCCGGCTGGCGCCGAGCCATGACATCCTGAAGCGCTTGAACGTGCCGGCAACGCAGTTCGAGACGCTGATGGCCGGAGGCCCTTCCGACCCTGACTGGCAAAAAGTCGATTTCATCACCGCGAGCGATACAGGGACGACTCCGTCCCTGAACATCAATGGCTGGTACGACGTCGGAGTGTACGAGACCATCAAGCTATTCGAATTCCAGCAAAACAAACCTGATCAGTACCTGATCATGGCCCCTTCACCGCACTGCCAGATGGAGCGTACGAGCGAGAATGCCAAGATAGGTGATCGCCCCATCGGCGACAGCCGTTTTGCGTACACGGATGTCCAGATGGCCTGGTTCGATCACTGGCTGAAAGATCATCCGACCTCGTGGAAGGCTGTGCCCAAGGTGCAAGCGTTTCTCATGGGCGCCAACACCTGGCTGACCGGTGACCGCTGGCCCTTGAAGGAAACGCGCAAGAGCCATCTCTACCTGAGCAGTCGAGGCCGAGCCAACACGCTGCAAGGCGACGGCGAGCTCCGCCCATCAGCCCCGTCCGAAGCCAGTGTGGATGACTTTGCGTATGATCCGAGCAACCCCACACCCACCGTGGGTGGCGGAATGTTGGGAGCCGTCTCCACGGATCAACGATCGGTCGAGCGCCGCGACGACGTCCTCGTCTACTCGACGCCGGTATTGACCAAACCCCTCGCATTTGTCGGCGACCTGCGTGCAGTTCTCTACGTTTCAACGGACGTAAAGGACACAGACATCGCCGTGAAGCTCGTCGACGTGTACCCCGATGGAACCGCCTACAACGTCCAGGACTCGATCCTGCGCCTCAGCCACCGTAACAGCGTGGACCACAGCGACGATCTCACCCCCGGTGAAATCTACCGGGTTGAGATCGGAGACATGGTCACCAGCAACTACTTCGCACCCGGACACCGAGTCCGCATCGAGATTGCCGGCTCCAACTTCCCCAACAGTGATCGCAACTGGAACAACGGCGGTCGCAATGATCTCGCCGACCAAGGACCCGTAGCCCACATCCATATCCATCACGATTCCAAGCACCCCTCCCAGCTCGAATTCACCGAGTACCTGGGCCCGATCCCGCGCCCCTGACCGAAGGAGTTCCGACCGAACTCCTAAATTTCGTTCCGGCTGACCAATCTCCTCACCCTGCCGCTCGTTGATCATTTCGTGAGCAAGTGCGCCGGCATCCGTGGCCGGGCACATCGAACATCGCGACGGACCGCTACGGAACCACTGTGGCTGCGAGAGGTTGCCCATGTTGACCCCGTCACGAATCAGCGTGCCTGCCTTTATCAAGCTGTCCCTCGCTCTGACGAGCATCAGTGCATCCCTATCCGCGTTGGCGGCACCGCCGCAAGAGGGTGGCGATGCCGGCTTACAGGAGGTTGTCGTCAGCGCGACCCGCCAGGGGGAGCAGTCAATACAGACTGTCCCCATGTCAATTTCCGTCATCTCGCCCACCAATCTCGATGCCAAAGGCCTGGGCGGTGTCAGCGACTTCGTCCGTACGTTGCCGTCGGTCAACATGCAATCCGACTCGCCAGGTGTCAACTCCATCGAGATGCGCGGTCTCGTCACCTCCTTTCCGGACATCACGATCGTTCAGGACCGCTCATTGACCGCGACTTATCTGGATGATGCGCCCATCTCCGTCCAGGCCGCCAACCCGGATCTGAAGGTATTCGACCTCGAGCGCGTCGAAGTATTGAAGGGGCCGCAGGGTACCCTCTTTGGTGCCGGCTCCATGTCCGGCACCGTGCGCCTGATCACGCGCAAACCCGATTCCCACACCTTTCAGTTCAGCGGTGACACCTCCGTCTCCGAAACCGAGCACGGCGGCACCAACTACAGCATTCGCGGCAGTGCCAACCTGCCGATCATCGAGGGCCAGCTTGCAGTTCGGCTCGGCGCCTACCGAGGTGAGGACTCCGGCTTCATCGACAACCTCGAGTTGAACAAGAAGGACGCCAACGACTCCGAGAGCACACAGGGTCGTATCGCCGTCCGCTGGACACCGACTGAGTCAACTACCCTCGATGCGAGTATGACCTACGCGAAGCTGCAATCGCACGGCGACTACACTACCTATCCGGCCCTCGGCAAGTATACGTACGAGTCGCTGACGCCCGAACGATTCGACGACCTGTTCCGCCTCTATAACATCACAGCCGAACAGGATCTCGGCTTCGCCAGGCTCATCGCCTCCGTGTCCTATCAGGATCGCGCCTACGAAGATCAGCGCTCCTTTGAGTTCTTCGACGAGGCACTGATGACCCCCGGTGTTCAGTTAGCCTCCAACGCACAGCAAATCAATACACTGCAGGATGCGCCTCAGGAGATCCGGCTCGTCTCCCGACAGGACCAGAAACTGCGCTGGATCGTCGGTGCGTTCCACGAGTATTACCACCGCTTCTATCCGCAGTACCTCGACTCGCCGGGATTCGACTCGACGATCGAGGACCTCTACGGCGTGCCGCCGACATCCCAAAGCACCTACGGCACCGCGGCGCCGGACCAGCCCTTCTGGGGCATCATCAATGTGCGGGAGCGTCAATATGCGTTGTTCGGCGAACTGTCCTATACCATCCTGCCGAAATTGGATGTGACAGTCGGCGCGCGGTACTTCGATTTCCGACAGGAGTTCAATCTCGACTTCGCGGGCTTTGCAGGTGGCATCGGTCCTGGCGAGCCATTGACCCGCAATGGAGTACAAGCCTCCAAAGGCGCCAACCCCCGCGCGGTCGTCTCCTACAAAGTCGCCGACAACCTCATGGTCTACTCACAGGCGGCTCGCGGTTTTCGCTACGGTGGAGTGAATCTGCCAGTGCCCCTCGCATTCTGCGCAAGCGATCTTGCCAATGCCGGCCTCACCGACGCACCCGCCACGTTCGGCCCCGACAACCTGTGGAACTACGAAGTGGGTGAAAAGGGCAAATTCCTGGACAACAAGCTCCTGCTCAATGTCACCGGCTTCTTCATCGATTGGCGCGACGTCCAGACCACATTCCCCTTGCAATGTGGATATCCCTTCATCGAAAACAAAGGTCGCATCCACAGTCAGGGCGCCGAGCTCGAAACCCAGTTCCGGGTCACGCCCCAGCTGTCCATAGCCTTCAGCGGCTCCTTCACGGATGCCCATGCCGATGGTCCCCTGACCAACCTCGGCGCTCCGGATGGAGCGCGGGTGCCGTATTTCCCGAGGCTCATCGGCACCTTCGGCGCCGATTACATCAGCAACCTTCCGGTCGGAAAGTTGAGGTGGTCTGCCGATTACACTTACCGCGGCAGTGCTTACACACAATTCAACATTGCGGACCCTCTCACACGCTACATCCCGTCATCCGGAATGCTCAACGCCTCAGTCAACTACGTATGGGACAACTGGGAAGTCGGCATATACGGCACCAACCTGACCGACAACCTGCTCATCAGCCGGGTCGCTCCGGACAACCGCACGGTTCCCTATCAGCCTGACGATCAGGTCTTCATCGGCAGACCCAGGACCGTGGGTATCCGGGTTCACTATGGTTTCTAAAATGACACGCTCAATCATGCTAGCCCTCACTCTGGTTGCTTTCGCCGCCGCCGGCCATGCCGAGACTGCCCCCATGGCGCAGCTCATCCGCAATCTCGCCGCCACGCCCACCTACAAGGAAGTCGCGATCTCCCCGGATGGCCGCGAGGTCGCCTGGGTCCAGACCCGGGCCCAAGCCGGGCCGAAGCTGGCAGTGAGCTCGGAGATCTTTGTGGCCGCAGTCACCAAGGCCCGAACTCCGATCGCGGTGTCCGCCAAGGAGGGAAGGTCATCCGATGCTCCCACCCGCGAGCACTCTCCCGCCTGGTCACCCGACGGCCAATACATCGCGTTCTTGTCGGATGCCCGATCCGCCGGGCAGGAGCAGCTCTACACAATGAAGGCGGGCGACCATTCAGTCCGTCAATTGACCCACCTCGAGGGCAACCTCATCAATCCCCAGTGGGCGCCCGACGGTCATCACATTGCCGTTCTGTTCACAGAAAACTCCCAACGAGAAGCCGGGCCCCTGGCAGCCGTGGCCGCGCCTACCGGCGTGATCGACTCACAGATCCTCGAACAGCGCATCGCGATTGTGGATCCAACCTCCGGCGCGACCAAAACCATCTCGCCGCCGGATCTCTACGTGTACGAATACGACTGGTCACCAGACAGCCGCTCATTCGTCACGACCGCCGCTCACGGCTCCGGCGATAACAACTGGTACGTCGCGGAAATCTTCACCATTGACGCGGCCAGTGGCGCCGCAAAATCCATCCTCAAACCGCAGCGGCAGATCGCCGTGCCGCGCTGGTCCCCGGATCAGAAGTCCATCGCCTTCATCACCGGTCTCAACAGCGACGAGTCCATTGCCAGCGGCGAAATCCATGTCATCCAACCGGATGGCACAGCAGAGCGCAGCGTCACGCCCGACCTGCCCGGATCAGCTTTCTGGCTCGCCTGGAAGAGTCCTGAGGAAATCATCCTGGCGGAAGCTCTCGACGGAGGCAGCGCGGTCGCCAGCGTCGACGTCGCCGCAGGCAAGGTTAAAAAGCTCTGGTCCGGCGCCGAAACCGTCCGCGGCCCGGCTGACTACAATCGCGGCCTATCTTTGTCCCGCGATGGCAAATCCTCCGCCGTCATCCGCGAGTCCTTTTCCAACCCACCGGCGGTCTGGTACGGCGCGTTGGGCAATTGGAAGGTCCTGAGCTCCAACACCGCGACCCCTTCCTGGGGCCCGGCCGAGAACATCCACTGGCGCAGTGACGAGTTTGACGTACAGGGCTGGCTGGTAGCGCCGCCCCATGTGGACCCCAACAAGAAATACCCGATGGTCGTGTGGGTCCACGGGGGCCCGGCCTGGTTGACCGCTCCTTACTGGCCGAAGCCCGCCGAAGACTATCCCACGCTGCTGCTGGCCGCGCACGACTACTACATCTTCTTCCCAAATCCCCGCGGCAGCTCCGGGTCCGGTGAAAAGTTCAAGCAAGCCAACATAAAAGACTTCGGAGGAGGGGACCTCCGCGACATCCTGGCCGGTGTAAAGCACGTCGTCGATACACACCCGGTCGATGACAACCGAGTGGGCATCACCGGTTGGAGTTACGGCGGCTATATGACCATGTGGGCGCTGACACAGACCCAGCGATTCCGGGCCGGTGTAGTCGGCGCAGGACTCGCCAACTGGCAGTCCTACTACGGCCAGAACGGGATCGACGAATGGATGCTCCCGTACTTCGGCGCTTCCGTCTACGACGATCCCGCCGTGTATGCCAAAAGCTCACCCATCAACTTCGTGAAACAAGTGAAGACGCCCACCCTGATCCTGGTCGGAGACAGCGATGTCGAGTGTCCGCCCCCGCAGTCTTACGAGTATTGGCACGCCTTGAAGACATTCAACGTCAAAACCCAACTCGTGATCTATCCCAACGAGGGCCACCAGTTCCAGGATCCAGAGCACATCATCGATCTCATGCAGCGTCTGCAGGGTTGGTTCGATGACAACATGCCGCCGGCAGGCCATTGAGGAACAGCGATGACCGACCAAACAATCGATTCAGACCGCAATGCCCCTCTGAACGCTGAAGAACGCTCGCTGGGCATGGATGCTTCCATCACCCGCCGCGATTTTCTGAATGCCAGCGCGTTGGGCGCGGGCGCTGCATTGATCCACGCCGCAGCCCCGTCACTGGTTCGGGCAGCCGAAGCATCTCAGCCCGCCCCAACCGCGGCACCGGCCTTCGGTGGCGCAGCATGGACGGGTTATTCCGGTGTAGGTGACTACGCAAAAAGCAACGGCAACACCTGGGATGTCGTCAGTGCAGGTCACGGAATCCGCGACTCACTCTACGAAAGCCGAATCTCCGCCGCGCAGGCCACCGGCGAAACCTTCGATCTGGTCATTGTCGGCGGCGGCTACTCGGGCGTCGTCGCCGCCTACACCTTCCTCAAGGAAACCCAGCGCAAAGGCACCTGCCTGGTTCTCGACAACCACGCCATCCCCGGCGGCGAAGCCAAGCGAAACGAATTCAACATTCGGGGCCAACGGTTGATCGGCCCGCAGGGCTCGAACGAGGCGGTGGTCCCGGAGAACGACGGCAGCCTCATGGCCGAGCTCTGGAAGGCGACCGGAATGCCGCGCGAATTCGAGTTCGCCAAGCTGCCAGGCAGCCGCAAGCCGATGGAGTTCCCGCGCGACAACTACATGTACCTGTTGTGGGCCGACAAATCCGCCAATAACGGCTTCTACTTCGACCAGCCTCATCCTCAATGGGTCTCCGACCCCTGGGCCAATAACCTGACCAACACGCCATGGTCGCCGGAAATCAAGCGCGACATGCTGCGCTGGCGAGATGAACGAGTTCAGCCATTCAAGGGCGACGAGGACGCCCTGCAGCGTTGGCTGGATACCATGACCTACGATGCCTTTCTCACCAACTACCGCAAACTCAACCCTGCGGTTGGGCAGTACGTGGATCCCATCACCGCAGCCGGTCTCGGCTTGGGAGCCGATGTCATCTCCGCCAATGCTGCGTACTACTTTTCCTATCCTGGCTTCCAGGGCCTGTCGCGCGAACCGGACCACATCTCCATACGCGACCGGCGCCTGCCCAATGCCGATTGGATCTTCTCATTCCCCGGTGGCAATGACGGCCTCATGCGCGGACTCCTCAAGTGGCTGAACCCGGACATGATCCAGGGCACTCGCGCTTTCCCGGACATCTACTCGGGTCAATTCCGTTTCGAGGCGATGGATCACGCGGGCGCCCCGTGCCGGATACGAACGGGCTCAACCGTTGTTCGCATCGCCGACGATCCCGAACGCTCAGCAAAAGCAGATCCCGCGACCGTGGTCTATGCCAAAGACGGAAAGTTGTATTCGGTCCGAGCCAAGACCGTCATTTGGGCCGGTGCGTCCTGGACCGCGAAACATGCCATCCAACGCTTGCCGGCAGACCATCTGCAGGCGATGGACAGCTTCACGCGAGCCCCCATTCTAGTAGCGAATGTCGCGCTGGATAACTGGCGATTCCTCTACAAGTTGGGTTACACAGCCTGTTCCTGGAGAGGCGGATTCGGCTACACAGCCAATCTCGTCTCACCCATGTACGTCGGCGACTACCGCCCGGCCCTCGATCCGGACTCACCGGCGATTCTAACCTTCTACGTTCCGTTCAACGAACGCGGGCATTCACGCGCCGAGCAAGGCGCCCTCGGCCGCCAGAAGATGTTCTCCACCAGCTATCGCGACTACGAGGCTCAGATTCGTCGTCAGATGGTGAAGCTATTCGGCAGTGCCGGCTTCGAGCCTCAACGAGACATCGCCGGCATTGTCCTGAACCGCTGGGGCCACGCCTATGTAACCGCCGGCCCCGGATTTTTCTACGGCACCCACGGCAAAGCCGCACCCAGTGACGTGCTTCGCCAACCGGTGGGCCGTCTCACCTTTGCCCATTCCGAGCTCTCGGGCCATCAAAACGCCGGAGCGGCCGCTCTCGAAGGCGATCGCGCCGCTAAACAGATACTCCAGATGCTCTGAGTTTATCTCCGTGCTGCCGGACGATTCCCATCCACAAGATTCCAAGCGCCGCCACCATCAACAGCACCGCCACGACCCGCAGAGTGCCGAAGCCCAGGAGCTGGGCGAGGTAGCCGCCGATGAGAGGGCCGAGCCCGGCAAACTGCAGAGCCAGCGAGTAGTGAACCGCAAAGCGTTTCGACTGCGCGCCGCGCATCAAAATCGCGAATTGGGCAGCCAGGAAGATCGGCAGGCTGAAGTAGAACACCGCCACCGCAGTAACATACACTCCGGGCGTTGCAGCCCCGGTCCCGAAAGTGCCCGCCACATCGAGAATGATACAGGTGACCAACACTGCGGGAGTCGTCACCTTCCTGCCGGCCAATATCACCAACGCGGAGCTGACAAAGCCGCACACCGTTGCCAGCGATAACGCCCGGTCAATCGAGATCTGCGGTACGCCGACCGCAACGCCCATCTGATCCAGGTAAGTCCACACCATGAAGATCGATATTCCTGTCAGCGCCACGGACAGTAGATTCCAGAAACTGCTGCCGGCACCACTCCCCGAGCGTGACGACTGCGTGCTGTCGTCACGGACATAGCAGCGTGGAAACGTCAATGTCAGAAGGACACAAGGCAGTGCGAGGACCGCAAAACACACATACATCGCCTGCCAGCCGTACGTGCGGCTGAGCACGGGGATTGCAGAAATCACTGCGGTCGCCACTGCAGTCTGTCCAAGCGATCCCGCGGCCGAATTTCTTTCCTGCGCTTCCAATCCGAAAATGTAGTAGCAGGCGCTGGCGGCCAGTCCGGTCCCGATCCCGGCGCCCGTTGAGAACAGAATCAGCGTCAGCGGTCGCGCGGCCAGGCAGACGGCCAGGTTCGACAGCGAGAACGTGATCAAGCCGCACAGGACCGTAGCCCTTGGCGATAGGTATCTCACCGCTGCCAAGGCGCCCGCCGTGCCTACCGCGGAACCCAGAAGAGCTGCGGAGCCCAATGCCCCCAACACGTCGGGTGCCAACCCCAGTTGGCGTGACAGAACGCCCGTGACTGCCGGCAGGACGTTGATGACCAACATCGCCACTGCCAATGTCGTCACCGCGGCTATGCGAGGAATCGTCCAACCGGCCATCGAGACGCCTGAGCCCCTGCCAGCCAGAAGTATAGAAACCCGCCAGGCGGGGGTTTTAGGCGTTCAGACGCGATTTTGAAGGCTGCCGGAAAATGCCTTGGATCGAACGCACTTCAGATGGAAACTGGCGCGGTTGTGCGCGTACCGGAGTGCCTGATTGAGCGCTGACGATCGCCGAGCCCATCCCCGGCTCCTGCCGACCCTGGGAGCCGACTCCTCCGACCCGCGACGGGAGCCCCTCACCCGGCTGTTCCGCAAACTCGCCGACCGCGCTCGCTTCACCGCCTACTGCGAATATCCAGAGCGCAAGCTGATCGGGGCGCGCATGCGCTTCCCCAAAGACGTGGGCGATGGGCACTGGGATCTGATCCGCATCGGTCGTTCGCTTTACGTCATCGTTGCCAACGTGGCGCACAAGCGTCAACGCGTCGTTTCGGCGCCGAGTGAAGGCCTCATCTCCTTCCACGTTCGCCTCTCAGGTGAAGCCGATCTCTATCTCGATCAGTCCAATGTTTTGCGCATCAGCGCACCGTCGTTGCTCGTATGGCATCAACCGCCCGGTGCCGTATCGGTGGAGGGAGAGACCGCGCGTCAGCGCGCCGAATATGTCACCTTGTTCTGCAATCCCAAGCAGATTGGTGCCATGCTCGGT
>Ga0105240_10005566_pt1 | contig 18739 bp, 13 predicted proteins | sample KBSC54metaG_FD_80426 | JGI IMG/M metagenome (GOLD analysis project Ga0105240, IMG submission 80426) | Corn rhizosphere microbial communities from Kellogg Biological Station, Michigan, USA - KBS C5-4 metaG | ecosystem: Host-associated > Plants > Roots > Rhizosphere > Soil | place: Michigan, USA... | reverse complement strand
CTCGCGCAATGACGTCGCCGAAGGCTTGGCCGTTCTAGTCGCTGCCGCAGGAGTCTGGCTGTTCGAGGCGAGTTGGCCAGACTTGGTCGTCGGCTCTGCATTGTTGTTGGTCTTTTTGCGTTCGGCAGTACGCATTTTTCGAAATGGCCTGGTGGAGCTAAGTGCGCCGCAGCGGAAAGCAACGCTTCCTACTTCGCTCAATATCGTCTCGACCACTCGGGATTCCACTTGCTGCAAACACGATTCCGGTTGCGATGGCCCCAGACCACGCTGAATGCCTTCTCAAGCTAATAGAGCGGTCGTCATCCCGTGTAAGCGCGCGATCCAAGGTGCTCTATTGAGCGAGTAGCGGAACCGTTTGGAGAGAGTAAGGGGCCTCTTCAATCCGTCCTCAAAAGCCTAAAACGGTCGATGGCCGCGGAATACAGCCGAGAGCTGGCCGCGAAGGTCTTTGCCGGCCAGTCCCGATTGGTTCGCGAAGGTTTCACCATGGGTGGCCCGGCCCCCTATGGTTTCCCGCGGCCTTGATCGCGTTGAACTCAGGAAGACTCTTGGCATTCGCTGAAAGAACCTCTGATCCATCGGGCGACCAACGTTTCCAGGCGGTGAAGTTGGCAGTTCCGGCGGGCGCGTATTTGCCAAGGGCATCGCGATCCTTGTCCGTAAGATCAGTGAAGGTAACTTGTACCTCGATGTTCTCGGTCGTCGCACCGAACGAGCAATCTTTTTCAGTCAGAGAGCCAGCCTTACCATTGAAGTACCAGTCGAGCGCTCGAAGTACTGTAGATTTGCCGGCGCCATTTGTACCTATGAAGGTTGTGACAGCATCGAAAGGGATTGTTACGTCTTTCAAGGTGCGGAAGTTTCGGACGCGAACTGATTGGATCTTCATTGCGTTCCCCCTTGACTAGGTCACGGCACTGGCCAGTTCGCGTAGCCGTACTTCACTAAGTCAATCATGTGCTTGCCGCCAGCGAATACCGAGTTCGTTTGCGTGACGTGCAGCCAACCTACTGAGAACTCGGTTTGGTGTCCGCTTGCTACACCCAGAACCCGTGGGTCGAGGCCAAAAAAACCAACTAGTGGTCCGCCTGACCATCCCCCCATCAGAAAGTCGGACGTCTCCAGCTCGCGCCCATCGCCGCTTGAGTCCACATCGGTAACTTCAACGTTACTCGCAAAGAAGGGGACGCCTCCAGAGCTTACCGGGTAGCCCGCCGAGCTCCACATATGGTGTCCTTGGTAGCTATCGTCGTTCCCGAAGCTTTGAGAGCCCATCCAGCCCACCGAATTGCCTAACGGTGTGTATAGCTTGGCGATTACGTAGTCGTTGGCGTTGACGTCGTCTTCGTGTGTCACATGGCCGCGGACCTCAGCCACATAGCTTTCGCCATAAGGCTTGGGCGTGGGGTCCGTGGAGCGATACGCGGGAGTGAAAAGCATCGTCCAGCTCCCGTCGGGTGCATCCCATGGAACAGCGTGGCTTGCTGTCAGGATCAAGTTCGGGCCGACCAGAACGGCGCTTCCCCCCTTTTGCGGCTGACCAGGGGCGTTGATAAGCAGCTGTCCCACTGTGCACCAGGGCCAGCCACGATCAGCGAGCTCAGAGAAGGCAAGGCCGTCGGAGGTCAGTTGCCCCTCATGCAGGCCGGCCTGGATTCCGTAGTCCCAATCCATGATACGTTGCATCCGCGCAGGGACTCGCCGGGGAATAATCCGCGGCATCAGCTGCCTCCGCATCCACTCGGGGCGAAACGACGTTAGGGCGCGCGCACCGTCAGCATGGCGATGTAGCTCTTCGCGACCCACGCGCTTGGCCGATACGACGGGGCGTCCATACACAACTATCGGAGACTTTGGCCCAGCATGCATGGTCCACAGACCTTCGGCGGCTTCATGTACATGGGTCTCAGGACGGTTCGGCGATAGCACCGTCAGAACACACTCCTCGAATGTCGGTGTGGGCACCGTCCCAACGGGCTCAATGACAGGTGCATTGGCCAACTCATCCAGGGTGTTCGGACGCTCACGTGCTTGCCCATCGCAGGGCGAATTTGCCATTGCCATTTGCATTTCTCCTCAACGAGTAAGCGCGGCATGCCGTCGCGCAGTGGCCTTTGGCCTCGCTAAGCTCCGGAACGGATATTCTTGAGTTCACCGATCGCGGAAAGTACCAGGCGGCTGGTCGGCATGAGTAACGCCAGTTGTGTCAGATTCGACTGAATTTTCTCCAGCTCGGCGCCGCGGAAGAATCCTTTGTACGCGTGATAGCCGACGATGAGGGTGCCGTCTCCCGTCAGCCGATTGAGCAGTGACCGTTTCACCGTCCTCGGCCTGTCCCGACTCATCAGCCACAGATGATCTTGGGTAGTCGTACGTAAAAAGACACCTTTCTGCTGCACGATCACATAGCGGCTCGACGAAATCTGCCTCGAGCGGATACTCAACGCGGATCCAATCAGGATGATCGGACAAACGATGACTGCGAAAGCCATCAAGAGCACTGAAATGGGCTCTTGTGAGCCAGCGCCCACGAAGAAGATGACAAGGGCCATTATGGGTATGAACAGGAACCTCAGTGCATAGGCGCGCAGCCGGGCGCGCCGGGGCTGCATGACCTCTTCGATCTCATCCATCAGACGCTTAATTTCCTGCTCGACCGGTTCGTTGCTGCGATGGATCAGCCCGTAGAAGTCGTGACCGCCCACATTGGCAGGACTCTCGAGGGGGGTACCGTAGCCCTGAAGTTCGACGTGGCCGCTGGGATCCTCGTCCAGGAGGGGCGCACCGACCGCCGCTCCGAGCGCCTTGAGCTTGGCCGCCGCGCCCGCGTGATTGCGGTTGCTGCGCAGCGCCAACTGGTAAGCGGCAATGGCTTCTTCGCGTTTGCCTTGCAGTTCGGCGATATAGCCGAGGTAGTAGCGGGCATTCGCGTGCTCCGGCTGTTGCGCCACACAGCTCTCGAACAAGCGCTTGGCCGCGACCGGGTCATTGATGGAAAGCTGGACTAGGCCCAGGCCATACATGCTTTCCGCCAATGCTTGGCCTTCGGCGATGGCGCGCTGAAACAGCACCTTGGCCTGGTCGTAGTTCTTCTGCTTCAGCAGTCCGAATGCCTGGTCAGCCAGGCTCAGTTCCGTCGTCTCCATATGTCATTGCTCCGTGAGTCATTAGGGGTCGATTGAGGCTGCCTGCTCCGCTTGCGCGGCAGCGGCGGCATGCGTATCGGGCGGTGCTGCCACGCTCGCATGCGCGGCGCCCGGGGACAGCGCGGGGTCTACCGCGGGAGATGCAGCGGTATGCGAGTGCTCGCTTTCCAGGCTGATAGCTAGCGTGATGGGCTCATGGTGTGCAGGGTCGACGTCGATGCCGGCGGTTGCTGCTGTGGCGGAGTGGAGGGGCGTGGCGCCGTCCGCAGCAGCTGAAGCGCCCGGATCAGGGTGGAAATGCTCCGGTGCCAGCATGGACAGGCCATCAGCATGCACGCCGTGCGCAGGCACCGTCCCCGCCGGATCGATCACCGGGTCGATTTGGCTTAATCCGTCGTGCACGCTTGAATTGGTGGGCGCCGCCGGGTGCTCAACGCCACCGATGGGCAGGCCACCGTCACTTGGTTCCGATGTTGTGGCGCCTGCTTGATCGCCGGTCATGTCGCCCAGGCTGGGGTCGGCTGCATTCCCTTCGTGCCCAGGCGGTGCGCCGGCCGGCACGGCCGGGAGCTTGGAGGCTTCGCGGCCGCCTGGATCTTCGTCCGCTTCGTAGGGCTCCTCGGGTATTCCCGCCGGTTCACCGGCGGCCTCTACGCCGGGATCCAGGACAATGCGGACGAGTGGCTCCACGCCGGCCTCGATCGCTACGCCGGCGGCAACGAGCAGACCAGCGCCTCCAGCGAGGACGACCCCGGCTCCCAACAAGACGTTGTGGGCATCGTGCCCGGGAGCTTCGGCAGGGGATCCCGCCGGCGCCCCGGCCGTAGCCTGTCCGGTCGCTTCTTCGCCCTTCGTGCTGTGCGGCTCATTAATGGCGTCCTCGGTGCAGGAGGAGCCGTCCTGGTCGGCCGCATGCATCTTGGCGGTGACGATCTCCTGGACCGCTTCGTCGGCAGCGACAACTAGGCCGATAGGTCCACCCAAGACGCCCATGGCCACGATGTTGACGGCATGGTCGGGCTCCAGGGGAAGGTCAGTGCTTATTCCTGGCGGGTCGGGAGCGTAGTGATACTCGGGAGACCAGCCGGGATGCGGCTCCGCCGCCGCCACGGTGCCTTCGGGCAATTCGCCCAGGCGCTCCCAAAGCTTCGCCGATTCTTTCTCGACGGGCACGCCACCGATCAGAATGGCTTCGTTATGGAAAATGCAGCCCCGCGATTCGCCCACGTGAGCCGCCGCCTGGTTCTGCCCCGAATCCTGCAACGCCAGTCGCTCCGGGGTGCCGGAATGCAGGCTCACCATGTGGCCGACCTGCATCGATGGCACATCGGCACTATCCCTGCGGGAAGTCCAGTTGCCGGTTTTCTCGTCAACGAGAAACTTCAGCGGGTGCCCGGGCGTATCCAGAATGGTTTTGAGCTGCTCTTTGGCGAAAATGGGGTTGTGGCTGCGTGATCCCATGGCTCATCCCTGCGCATGAGTGGGTGACACCCTTCGCCTCGCGAAGAGGGCGTCGAACCTTAGGAGCCCACGCGTGCCGCCACAATATGAAATTCAGCGTATGGCTTTGGCAGGATCGATATTTCACATCCCATCGGCAAGCCCCATGCACATACCGAACTCATGCCTGGGCCAAGGAAGAACCACAGGTAAGTCACGACTTTATTTCTTCGCGTCGAAGGTCATGCAACGACGCTAGGGCACAACTTTCTGTTGTATAGCCCCAAGGGTGGTTTAAATGAATCAATGGCCTAGCGCATTACTAAGGCACAACTCTATTTTGTTTCCACAAAAGGAAAGCGCGCCCCCGGAAGGGCGCGCTTTTTTCATGCGCGCTTTACGGCAACAGCCACGCCATGAACATCCCGAAAAAGTGCTTCAGATCATCGGTGTTAACCATGGTGCACCTCCGTAGTTGATCGAATGCCCGCAGGCTCGTGTTGCGCGGCTGACCTCAGTTTCTCCACATGGGCATGCTCCACCTCCTCGATGAGTGAGCGGATGCGAATGCGGCGGGAATCTAGCGCGGGGATGGCGTGGGCAATGCGATTGAGATCGCACAATTGGAGGTAGTGGCGCGTTCGTGCAACGCCATGCGCGGGTAGCGCTACAGTTGCTTGCGATGATGCGGAAATACTTTTCCGCGATGCACGGAAACGGTGCTAATGAGTTTCCGCGAGCACGGTGCACAGCTCGTCACGCCACGAGGGAATGTCGAGACGGAAGGCCTGCTCGACTCGCGCGCATGACAGCACCGAATAACCGGGACGCTGCGCCGGCGTGGGATAGTCCGCCGTGCCGATGGCGTCGATTGCCGGCGCGTGTTCGAGCCGCTTGCGTGCGACGGCTTCTTCCATGATCGCCCGAGTAAAGCGGCACCACGTGGTGTCGCCGCTGTTGGTCAGGTGATAGATGCCGGTCAGCTCGCGCCGATCGGACTTGCCCATCCACGCTTCCACGATGCGCGCGGTCGCGCGCGAGAGAAAGCCGGCGCTGGTCGGCGTGCCGTGCTGGTCGTCGACGACGCGCAGCGACGGGCGCTCGGCGGCCAGCCGCAGCATGGTGGTCAGGAAGTTCTTGCCGTAGAGACTGTAGACCCAGGCGGTGCGCAGGATCAGGTGATCCGCGCCGCTGGAGGCCAGTGTCTGCTCACCGGCGAGCTTGCTGGCGCCGTAGACGCCGAGTGGCGCGGTGGCGTCGGTTTCCAAGTACGGGGAACGCGCCTGTCCGTTGAACACATAATCGGTGGAGTAATGCACGACGGAGCCGTTCCACGCCGCCACCGTGTCGCCGATGATGCCGGGCACCTCGCCGTTGATGGCGAAGGCCTGCTCGGCTTCCGTTTCGGCCTTGTCGACGGCGGTGTAGGCGGCGGCGTTGATCACCAGATCCGGCCGCTGTGCGCGCAACAGGCCGCGTAGCGCGCTGCTGTCGCCTATATCGCAGGCCAGCGTGTGCTGGTCGCCGGAACGCGCGGCGACCACCAGTTCACCCAGTGGAGGCAAGGTACGTCGAAGATGGCTGCCCAACTGCCCGTTGCCGCCGAGCAGCAGCAGCTTCACGGCGTGTAGTCCGGCAGGCGCGCGCGCGGTACGTCGTCGAGGAAGGGGGCCGACAGATCCTTGTTCGAGAGCTCGGGCGAGGCGACCGGCCAGTCGATGCCGAAGGCCGGGTCGTTCCAGCGGATCGATGCATCGGCCGCGCGGTCGTACAGCTCCGTGCACTGATAGGCGAACAGCGCATGCTCGGAGAGCACGCAGAAGCCATGCGCATAGCCGGGCGGAATCCACATCATCCGCTTGTTGGACGACGTGAGCATGGCAGCCGTGTGCTGGCGGAAGGTCGGCGAATCGGGACGGATGTCCACCGCGACGTCGTAGACCTCGCCTTCGAGCACGCTCACCAGCTTGCCCTGCGGATGCGGCCACTGGTAATGCAGGCCGCGCAGCACACCGCGCTTGGAGCGCGAGACATTGCTCTGCACGAAGTTCGCCTCGATGCCGAGCTGTTCGAAGGTGTGGCGGTTGTAGCTCTCGAAGAAGAAGCCCCTGTCGTCGCCGTGGACCATCGGTTCGAGGATGGCGACGCCGGGCAGGGGTGTGTCGATACGTTTCATTGGCTGCGATGCTGTTCGGCGAGGCGGAGCAGGTATTGGCCGTACTGCGTCTTGGCCAGCGGTTCGGCGAGCTCGCGCAGGCGCGGTACATCGATCCAGCCCTGGACCAGCGCGATTTCCTCGGGGCAGGCCACTTTCAGGCCCTGCCGGTTCTCGATCGTCTGGATGTAGTTGCCGGCTTCGACCATCGACTCGTGCGTGCCGGTATCCAGCCACGCATAGCCGCGGCCGAGCTGCTCCAGATGCAGCGTGCCGTCGCGCAGATAGGTGCGATTGAGATCGGTGATCTCCAGCTCGCCGCGTGCGGAGGGACGCAGCGCCGCGGCGCGCTCGCTGGCGGTGCCGTCGTAGAAATACAGGCCGGTGATGGCGTAGTTGGAGCGCGGCTTGGCCGGCTTCTCCTCGATATCGATCACCTTGCCGCCGGCATCGACTTCGGCCACGCCGTAGCGCTCCGGATCGCGCACCCAGTAGCCGAATACCGTGGCGCCTTCGGTGCGCGCATTGGCGCGCAGCATGCGCCCGGTGAGGCCTTCGCCGTGGAAGATGTTATCGCCGAGGATCAGGCAGCTCGGCGCGCCATCGAGGAAGTCACGGCCGAGGATAAAGGCCTGGGCGAGACCATCGGGCGATGGCTGCGCCACATATTCCAGCCGCAGGCCCCATTGCGAGCCATCGCCGAGCAGGCGCTGGAACATGCTTTGTTCGTGCGGCGTATTGATGATCAGAATGTCTCTTACCCCCGCCAGCATCAGCGTGGTCAGGGGGTAATAGATCATCGGCTTGTCGTAGACCGGAAGGAGCTGCTTGCTCACCGAGCGGGTGATCGGATAAAGGCGGGTGCCTGAACCACCGGCAAGGATGATGCCTTTCCTTTGGGTCATTGGCCGAGGCGCTCCAGTCGATAACTGCCGTTGAGGATGCCCGCGACCCATGCCTCGTTATCGAGGTACCAGTCGACGGTGCGGCGCATGCCTGTGACGAAATCGTGTTTCGGCTGCCATCCAAGTTCGTCGTGAAGCTTGGATGCGTCGATGGCATAACGACGATCATGCCCGGGTCGATCGCGAACGAATGTGATCTGATCCGCGTACGATCCTTTTGCCTTCGGCACGCGTGCATCGAGCAGCTCGCAGATCGTGCGCACGACGTCGATATTGGTACGTTCCGAATCGCCGCCTACGTTATAGGTTTCGCCGAGACGTCCACCGGCGAGCACCGTTTCGATCGCTTCGCAGTGATCTTCCACGAACAGCCAGTCGCGCACGTTCAAGCCATCGCCATACACCGGCAGCGGCTCGCCGTGCAGCGCTTTCTGGATCACCAGCGGAATCAGCTTCTCGGGAAACTGATACGGCCCGTAGTTGTTCGAGCAGTTGGTGGTGAGCGTGGGCAATCCATAGGTGTGATGGAAAGCGCGCACCAGATGATCCGAGGCCGCCTTGGACGCGGAGTAGGGCGAGTTCGGCGCATACGGCGTGGTTTCGTGAAAGCGTCCTTCGGCACCGAGCGAGCCATAGACCTCGTCGGTGGAAACGTGAAGGAAACGAAACGATGCGCCCTGCGGCGTGTCGCCCAGCGCGCGCCAATAGTCGCGTGCGCATTCGAGCAGGCCCAGCGTGCCCACCACATTGGTTTCGATGAAGGCGGCGGGGCCATCGATCGAACGATCCACGTGGGACTCGGCGGCGAAGTTGACGATCGCCTGTGGCTGATGCTCTTGCAGCAGCCTGGCGACCAGTGCGCGGTCGCCGATGTCGCCTTCGATCAGGCGATGCTCGGGGTGGTCGGCCACCGAGGACAGGGTGGCGAGATTGCCGGCATAGGTCAGCTTGTCGAGATTGATGACCTTGTGGCCAGCGCGGATGGCGCGCAAAACAAAGTTGCCGCCAATGAACCCGGCTCCGCCGGTAACAAGAATGGTTGCCATGTACGCTCTGATGAGGTGGCGCCGGCAGTCGGCTTGTAGGGTGGACTCGGCATTATGGACAATCTCATTTGGATTGCGCGTTACACGGGGGGAGGGCGTTGGGTCTTGCTTCAGGCTCGACAAATCCAGGCGGACAAAGGGAGGAGCTAAGCTAAGATGTGCGATTGCCTTAGTTTTGGCCCGGCCCCCCGCTGACGCATAGGTTTTTACATAAACATATGAAATCAAAGAATAAATCCAGCAAGATGGGTCTCGGTACCAGGGCCATCCATGCCGGCCAGTCGCCCGATCCCTCGACCGGCGCGATCATGACGCCCATTTACGCGACGTCGACATATGTGCAGGCCAGCCCCGGCGTGCATAAGGGCTACGAATACTCGCGCACGCAGAACCCGACGCGCATGGCGTACGAGCGTTGCGTTGCGGATCTCGAAGGCGGTGTCGCCGGTTTCGCCTTCGGTTCCGGCCTGGCCGGTGCGGCCACGGTGCTGGACATGCTGGAGACGGGCAGCCATGTGATCGCGATGGACGATCTGTATGGCGGCACGTATCGACTGTTCGAGCGCGTGCGCCGTCAGTCGGCCGGCCTGGATTTCACTTTCCTTGATCTCAACGACACCGCTGCGCTCAAGGCGGCGTTGAAGCCGAACACGCGGATGATCTGGGCGGAGACGCCGACCAATCCGATGCTCAAGCTGGTCGATCTGGCCAAGCTGTCGAGCTTCGCCAAGAAGCATGGCCTGATCCTGGTGGTGGACAACACCTTCTGCTCGCCGATGCTGCAGCGTCCGATCGAATTCGGCGCGGACCTGGTCCTGCATTCGGCGACCAAGTACCTCAACGGTCACTCGGATATGGTCGGCGGCATCGTCGTCGCCGCCAACGACGCGATGGCCCAGCGCATGGCCTTCCTGCAGAACTCGGTCGGCGCCGTGGCCGGTCCGTTCGATTCCTTCCTGGCCATGCGCGGCCTGAAGACGCTGCATCTGCGCATGAAGGCGCATTGCGAGTCCGCGCTGGATATCGCCAAGTGGCTGGAGAAGCATCCGGCCATTGAAAAAGTGATCTATCCCGGCCTGAAGTCGCACCCGCAGCACGCGCTGGCACGCCGCCAGATGGACGGCTTCGGCGGCATCATTTCGGCCGAAGTGAAGGGCGGCGTGCGCGCCGCGCGCAAGATGCTCGAGCGCTGCGAGATCTTCGCGCTGGCCGAATCGCTCGGCGGCGTCGAGAGCCTGATCGAGCATCCCGGCATCATGACCCATGCTTCCATCCCGCCGGCCACGCGCAAGCGGCTTGGCATTTCCGATGGTTTGATCCGCCTGTCCGTCGGCGTCGAGAACGTCGAAGACCTGAAGGCGGAGCTGGCGCATGCACTTGCTCGCTGACCGGAGCGACCGCATGCACGGCCACGACATCCAGGAGCGCCCGGCATGAGCGAACTGCTCCGCTCGGTCTGGCGCTACCGCCACTTCATCTCCTCCTCGATCAAGAACGACCTGAAGGCACGCTTCGCGCGCAGCCGCCTGGGCGCGATGTGGATGATCCTGCAGCCGCTGGCGCAGGTGGCGATCTACTCGCTGGTGCTGTCGCGCGTGATGGGCGCGAAGCTGCCGGGCGTCACCAATCAGTACGCCTATCCCATCTATCTGATGTCCGGCATGCTGGCCTGGTCGCTGTTCGTCGAGATCGTGCAGCGCTCGCTCAACTTGTTCGTGGAGAACGGCAACCTGATGAAGAAGATCTTCTTCCCCAGGGTGTGCCTGCCGTTCGTCGCCGTGGGCACCGCGCTGGTCGGCAATTTCCTGCTGTTCATCGCGACCGTGGCGATCTTCGCCATCATCGGGCATCCGCCGACCCTGGCTCTGCTGTGGCTGCCGCTGCTGCTGGCGGTGAACGTCGCCTTCTCGCTGGGCCTTGGATTGCTGCTCGGCGTGATGAACGTATTCGTGCGCGACGTCGGCCAGGTGATGGCGGTGGTGCTGCAGCTGTGGTTCTGGGTGACGCCGATCGTCTACATGCCCAGCATCCTGCCGCACGGCTTCGGTCAGATCATTGCGCTCAATCCGCTGTACTACATCGTCGGCGGCTTCCAGGACGTGATGCTGTTCGGGCGCCAGCCCGATCTGGCGGCGCTCGGCTGGACGGCCCTGGGTTCGCTGGTGCTGCTGGTGCTGGCGTTCATGATGTTCCGCAAGGCCGCCCCCGAAATGGTTGACGTGCTATGAGCGACCATGTGCTGAAAGTAGAGGGGCTGGGCAAGGCCTTCCGTGACTACGGCAGCGAGTTGAAGCGCTTCGCCTCCTGGTTCGGTGCGCGCGTCACGCCGCGCGGCGAGCATTGGGTGATCAGGGATATCTCATTTGCGGTCAGGCGCGGCGAGGCCATCGGCATTGTCGGCCAGAATGGCGCGGGCAAGAGCACGCTGCTCAAGCTCATCACGCGCACGCTGGTGCCGAGCGAGGGCAGTGTTTCGGTCAACGGACGAGTGGCGGCGATTCTCGAGCTGGGCATGGGCTTCAGTCCGGACCTCACCGGCCGCCAGAACGTCTACCACTCCGCGGGCCTGATGGGTTTCACCAAGGAGCAGATCGACCGGGCCATGCCCGAGATCGAGGCGTTTGCGGAAATCGGCGATTACTTCGACGAGCATGTGCGCACTTACTCCAGCGGCATGCAGATGCGCGTGGCCTTCAGCGTGGCCACCGCGTTCCGGCCGGACATCCTGATCGTCGACGAAGCGCTGTCGGTGGGCGATGCCTATTTCCAGCACAAATGCTTCAAGCGCATCAAGGAATACCGCGAGCTTGGCACCAGCCTGATGATCGTCTCGCACGACAGCGGCGCGATTCAATCGATGTGCGATCGCGCGATCCTGCTGCAGGCTGGCCGGGTGATGAAGGATGGCGACCCGGTCGAAGTGATGGATGCCTATAACGCGCTGATCGCCGAGCGCGAGAACAGCACCATGAAGGTCGAGCGGCTCGAAAGCGGGCATCTGCAGACGGTCAGCGGCACGCTGGAGGCGGTGGTGGAGTCGATCCACCTGCATGCAGCCAACGGCGACAAGGTCGAGTTCCTCGACGTCGGGCAGGAAGTGGAGTTGCGGGTCGATGTGCGGCTCAACGCCGATATCCCCCGCCTGGTGCTCGGCTACATGATCAAGGATCGGCTGGGTCAGCCGATGTTCGGTACCAATACGCACCATACCAAGCAGGTGCTCGAAGGCGCGCGCAAGGGGCAGCTGGTCAGCTACTCGGCGCGCTTCGCCATGAATCTGGGGCCGGGCAGCTATTCGATCTCGACCGCGCTGGTCAGTACCGACACGCACCTGGTCGACAACTACGAATGGCGCGATCTGGCGCTGATTTTCACCGTGGCCAACCACTCCCATCCGCATTTCGTGGGTAGTGCGTGGATTCCCCCGCAGATCGCCGTCGATCCTCGTCCATGACTTTCATCAGCTACGCGCAGAATTTCGAAGACGTCATGCTGTACCGCGCCCTCAAGGGGGTGCGGCACGGCTTCTATGTGGACGTGGGTGCCCAGCATCCGGTCAAGGACTCGGTCACCAAGGCGTTCTCCCTGCTCGGCTGGCGCGGCATCAATGTCGAGCCGGTACGCCACTGGTTCGAGCTGCTCGAACAGGATCGCCCGCACGATACGAATCTGAATATCGCGGTCTCCGAGCAGGCCGGCTTCCTTGACCTGTATGAGGTCGCCGATACCGGCCTGTCCACGGGGGATCGCGAGTTTGCCGAGCAGCATAAAGCTGAAGGCCACAACGTCATCGTTCATCGCGTGCCGGCGCGCACGCTCGACGAGGTGCTCGCCGAGCACGCCCCGCGCGACGTGCATTTCCTGAAAGTCGATTGCGAAGGCGCCGAGCGCAGCGTGCTGGCCTCCTGCTCATTCGAGCGGGTGCGGCCCTGGATCGTGGTGGTCGAGGCCACCTTGCCCAACAGCCAGGTCAGCGTGCACGAGGAATGGGAGCATCTGCTGACGGATCGGGCGTATCGCCTGGTCTATCGCGACGGGCTCAATCGCTACTACGTTGCGGAAGAACACGCGGAGCTGCTGAGCGCTTTCGAGGCGCCGCCCAATGTCTTCGACAACTTTGTCCGCAAGAGTGAGCAGGACGCGCACGACGGCCTCAACGAGGCGCACGTGCGCCTGCGCAAGGCGGTCGTCGATGCGGCAGAGGCGCAGCACGCCGTAGCTGGCCTGACCAATCACCTGGCCGTGCTGGATGAGCACTACCGGCAGTGGCAGGTCGATGGAGTTTCCAGGTTGGCGGCGATGGAGCAGGAAGGTCAAAGCCTGCGCGAAGCGCTGCAGTCCGCGCAGGCGCAGCATGCGCAGGAACTGGCGCAGCTGCTCGACGAAGCGACGGAGCATCGTACGGAGCGCGAGCGCCTGCTGCGCGAGATCGACGACGTGCGCATGGATGTGGCGCGCCGCTTGAGCAGCTTCAAGCAGCGCAACAACGACGAGCTCGAGAGCCTGCTGCACCGCCAGCATGATCTGCTCAGGCAGATCGAGACCCTGCGTTCCTCCCACGCCGCTTTGGAGCAGCGCTTGCACGAGACGTTGCATAGCACCTCGTGGCGCCTGACCGCACCGGTCCGCGCGGTGAAGCTCACTGCCGCAAAAAGTGTGCGCTGGGTATGGCGGACGGGCCGGCCGGTGGTGGCGCGCGGTGCGCGCGCGGCGCGCCCGATCGTGCGCTCGGCCTTGCGCATACCGCTGTTCCGGCGCAGCGCCAGGGCGATCGTGGGTCCGGAATCGATGCTGGGCCGGCGCATCCGCACCTTCCTTTTCCCGCAGCCGGTGAATCCGCTGGTCGCTCCGCTGGAGCTGTCGGAGCAGGCCGCGGCGGTGAACGTGATGCTGAAGCGCGTGATCGCGCGACGGAAACAACTGGGATGAAGCGTTCCGCATGAAAGTAGTGATCGACCTGCAAGCCTGCCAGTCGCCGGATGGGAGCATCCGTGGCGTTGGTCGTTATTGCTCTTCGCTGGCCCAGGCCATGGCGCAGTCCCGTGGCGGGCACGAAGTCTGGATCGCCGTGAACGGGGCCATGCCCGAGGCGGTCGGCACCGTTCGCGATCTGTTCGCCGGCGTGCTGCCGGAAGACCGGGTGATCGCCTGGGAAAGCCTGGCCCCGACCGCGTCGATGTATCCCGAGAATGGCGCTCGCTCGCTCGCCGCCGAGTGGCTGCGCGAGGCGTTCCTGGAATCGCTCGGCGCCGACGTCGTGCTGACCGCGAGCATGGTCGACGGCTTCGTCGATTCGGTGGTGACCTCGGTGCCTGCGCACTCGTCCGCCCTGCAGGTGGCGATTCTGTTCGACCTGATTCCGCTGGCGATGCCGGAGGTCTATCTGACCCGCGACGGGCAGTCGGCCTGGTACATGCGCAAGGTGGATCATCTGCGCCGCTGCGACCTGCTGCTGGGCATCTCCGAGTCGACGCGCACGGAAGCCATCCAGATGCTGGAGCTGGCGCCCGGCAAGGTGGTGAACATTTCCGCCGCGGTCGGCGCGAACTTCCGCCAGCTCGACAAGGCGGAGAGCGCCGCTTCGGTGGGCCGCAAGTACGGCATCCACAAGCCGTTCGTGATGTACGCCGGCGGCTTCGATCCGCGCAAGAATCTCGAAACCCTGATCGTCGCCTATGCCGCGCTGCCGGCTGCCCTGCGCGAAACCCACCAGCTGGTGATGGTGGGCAATATCGATATCAAGGAGCGCAACGAGCTCAATGCCGTGCGCGAGCGCGTCGGGCTTGCGGCCGATGAGCTGGTGTTCACCGGCTTCGTGTCCGACGAGGATCTGGTGCGGCTGTACAACGCCTGCGCCACCTACATCTTCCCCTCCATCCACGAGGGTTTCGGCCTGCCCGCGCTGGAGGCGATGTCGTGCGGCGCGGTGGTCATCGGCGCGGCGGCGACCAGCCTGCCCGAGGTGATCGGCGCCGAAGAGGCGCTGTTCAATCCGCACGACGCACGTGACATCACGGCGAAGCTGCAGCAGGCCCTGGTCGATGAGCCGTTCCGCCAGCGCATGCGCGAGCATGCCGAGCGGCATGCCAAGGGCTTCACCTGGGAAGAGTCGGCAAGGCGCGCGTGGCTCGCACTGGAAGAGGCCGTCGCCGCCACCGTATCGAGCGAGCCGGCGCAGCCGGATGCCGTGCCGCGCCCGGTCGCACTGGTGAGCATGGGGCCGGTGCAGCCGGATGACGTTGCCGCGGCGCTCGGCTTCATGCCGGAGCGGCTGGATGTCTTCGGTCTGGCCGGCAATGCCAGCGTGCCGTCCTCGTGGCGCCTGCGCGGTCTCGGCGAGCTGGACCCGTCGGCATTCGACGAGATCCTGGTGCAGGTCAGCGACAACGACAGCATGCGTGTCGTGCTGGATACGCTGCGCGGCTTCCCGGTCACCTTGATGATCGGCCAGGACACCTTGCCGAACCTGTTCGCCGGCTGGGCCAGGGTCGATCTGAACGCCTTCGTCGCGATGCTGTACCGCTGGGGCGGCTATCACGTCCTCGGTCTGGCCAGCGGCACTGGCGCCGATGCTTTCGCAAGCATTCCCGCGCGTGCGCTGGCCTGCCTGGACCCGGCCTGGACCCTGGCCCGCGATGCTTCCGCCGCGGGCTACGGCACGCCCGCGGTGATCGCCAAGGCGGTTACTTCGCCGGGCGTCGCTCGCTGGAACCACGAAGAGATCGGCCGGCTGTCCATGGCGATCGCCGCCAACGCACCGGTGACCGATACGCTGCGCACGCTGTACGTCGACATCTCCCATCTGGTCATCGAAGACGCCAAGACCGGCATCCAGCGCGTGGTCCGGCACATCGTGGCCGAGCTGCTCGCGGCACCGCCGGCCGGATACCGGGTGGAGCCGATCTACATCAAGCCCGATGGTGTATTCCGCTATGCGCGCAGCTATTGCGCCGGGCGCTTCCATGCGGGACTGAGCCTGCCGGAGGACCTTCCGGTCGAGTTCCGCCAGGGCGATGTGTTCCTCGGCCTGGATCTGGCGGCGCATCTGGTGCCGTATCTGCGCCACACCTATATCCGCATGCGCAGCCGCGGCGTGGCGATCCACTTCGTCGTGTACGACCTGCTGCCGCTGCTGCGGCCCGACTGCTTCGACGAGAACGGACTGCCCACCTTCCGGCTCTGGTACGAAGCCATCGCCGAACTCGCCGACGGCATCATCTGCATCTCGCGCACGGTGGCCGACGAATTCAAGCGCTGGCTGCCGCAGTCGATGCCGGCGCGCGGTCGCGCGCTGAAGATCGGCTGGTTCCATCTTGGCGCCGACATCGTGCAGCGCGCCGACGATCCGGAGGCGAGCGGCGACCTGCCGGTCGATCTGGGCAACCGGCCGACGTTCCTGATCGTCGGCACCATCGAGCCGCGCAAGGGGCATGCGCAGACCCTGGCTGCCTTCGAGCTGCTGTGGGAGCGCGGGCATCAGGTGAATCTGGTGCTGATCGGCAAGCCCGGCTGGCGCGTCGACACCTTGATCAACCGGCTGCGTCAGCATCCGGAAGCAGGCAAGCGCCTGTTCTGGCTGGAGCGCGCGGACGACAGCCAGCTGATCGCGATGTACCGGCATGCCTCGGCCTTGCTGGCGCCGTCCGAAGGCGAAGGCTTCGGCCTGCCGCTGATCGAGGCCGCGCAGTACGGTCGCCCGATCATCGCCAGGGATCTGCCGGTGTTCCAGGAAGTCGCCGGCGAACATGCTTTCTATTTCTCCGGCATGCAGCCGGAGCCGATGGCCGATGCCATCGAGCGCTGGCTCGAGCTTGACCGGCAGGGCCAGGCGCCGGTGTCGAAGGGCTTGCCGTGGCTGACCTGGAAGCAGAGCGCCAGGCAGCTCGAAGACGTGGCCGTGGGCGGCGCCTGGTACACCAGCTGGGAGCCGGGCCATGAGCGCTACTTCGCCGCGTCGGATTACCGCGCGCAGACCACCACCGGTCAGCTCGCACGCGGGCAGCGTGTGTCGTTCAGCGCGCCGGGCGTGTTGTTTGCGACGCCGCCGTTTAAGATGACTGCTGGCGATTACGTGGTTCGGGTCGAGGGAGCGCGACTCGGAACCGAGGGGATGGCCTGGGTAGACGTGGAGGCCCATGACGGTGCCTGGCGTCTTGCCTCGGCTTCACTCGCGCCTGGCGAGGGGGTGCTCGCCGCGGTGCAGGTGCGCGTCAAGGAAGACGTCCGCGATCTGCGGATTCGCATCATGGTCGACGCTGATGCCAGCGTCTCGTTCGGCAGCATGGACGTTGCGGCAACGCCTTAGTTGCCAGCCGCCACGCTTGAGTCGGGGCAATCAGTCATGGACAATGGCCGATTGGCAAGGAAATCAACTAATTATCATGAAGTCACTCTGATGAAGACAGCACTGATCACCGGTATCTCGGGCCAGGACGGCGCCTACCTCGCGGAACTCCTGCTGGAGAAGGGATACCGCGTCTACGGCACGTATCGGCGCACCAGCTCGGTCAATTTCTGGCGTATCGAAGAGCTGGGCATCCAGAACCATCCCAATCTGGAACTCGTCGAATTCGATCTGACCGATGGCGGTTCCGCCATTCGCCTGCTGCAGCAGACCGGCGCCACCGAGGTCTACAACCTCGCCGCGCAGAGCTTCGTCGGCGTGTCCTTCGACCAGCCGGCGACCACCGCCCAGATCAGCGGCGTCGGCGCGCTGCATCTGCTGGAAGCGATCCGCATCGTCAATCCGAAGATCCGCTTCTACCAGGCGTCGACGTCGGAGATGTTCGGCAAGGTGCAGGCCGTGCCGCAGAAGGAAGACACCCCGTTCTATCCGCGCAGCCCCTACGGCGTGGCCAAGCTGTATGCGCATTGGATCACCGTGAACTATCGCGAGTCCTACGGCATCTTCGGCACCAGCGGCATCCTGTTCAATCACGAGTCGCCGCTGCGCGGCCGTGAGTTCGTGACCCGCAAGATCACCGACGCCGTCGCCAAGATCAAGCTGGGCAAGCTCGACACGCTGGAGCTGGGCAACCTGGACGCCAAGCGCGACTGGGGCTTCGCCAAGGAATACGTCGAAGGCATGTGGCGCATGCTGCAGGCCGAGGAGCCGGACACCTACGTGCTGGCCACCAACCGCACCGAGACCGTGCGCGATTTCGTCACGCTCGCCTTCAAGGCGGCCGGGATCCAGATCGACTGGCAGGGCAGCGAGCAGGACGAGATCGGAGTGTGCAAGAACAGCGGCAAGACGCTGGTGCGCATCAATCCGAAGTTCTACCGCCCGGCCGAAGTGGAGCTGCTGATCGGCGACGCGAGCAAGGCCGAAACCAAGCTCGGCTGGAAGCCGCAGACCTCGCTCGAGCAGCTGTGCGCCATGATGGTCGAAGCCGATCTGCGCCGGAACGCACGTGACGCTTCGTTCTGAGTCTCGCCCTGGCCGCGTACTGGTTACCGGCCACCGGGGTTTCACCGGCCGCTACGTCGTCGAGGCATTGCGTGCAGCGGGCTGCCAGGTGTTCGGCCTGTCCGCAACGCCGGCCGAGCTCGATCAGCACGGCATCGACCTGCTCGATCGCAAGCAGGTCGGCGCGGTGGTGGCCGAGGTGCGACCGGATGCGGTGATCCATCTGGCGGCGATCGCGTTCGTGGCGCACGGCGATGCGGAAGAGATGTACCGCACCAATGTGGTCGGCACGCGCAATCTGCTCGAAGCCCTGGCGGCGCTGCCGCAGGCGCCGGCCAAGGTGCTGCTCGCCAGCAGCGCGAATGTCTACGGCAACAGCGACGTGGAACTGCTCGACGAAGCGGTGCCCCCGTCGCCCGCCAACGACTACGCCGTCAGCAAGCTGGCCATGGAGTACATGGCCAGGCTGTGGATGGAGCGTCTGCCGATCGTGCTGGCGCGTCCGTTCAACTACACCGGCGTCGGCCAGGCCGAGAACTTCCTGTTGCCGAAGATCGTTTCGCACTTCCAGCGCGGCGAGCGGACCATCGAGCTGGGCAATATCGACGTGGCGCGCGATTTCCAGGACGTCCGCT